>JAANCK010171535.1_pt1 | contig 12629 bp, 12 predicted proteins | sample 7277841 | NCBI WGS metagenome assembly JAANCK01 (sample SAMN14222788, study PRJNA588281) | permafrost metagenome | isolation source: Arctic cryosol methane SIP | place: Canada:Nunavut | collected 2015-07 | reverse complement strand
GCCGCCGGTGCGCATCACCACGCCGCATATTCCGCTGCCGGCCGCCGATATCCTGGAAGATGTCGTGCTGCCGACGCCGGGCCGCATCGTCGATACGGTAAGGCGAAGTTTGGGAAGTTGATCTTGCTTGTCCCGGGCGCAGCGCAGCGCGAAGCGGTGCGCTGCAGAACCGGGACCGTCTCAACCCGTAACGGTCCCGGATCAGCGATGCACCGCTACGCGCTGCATCGCGTCCGGGACAAGCAAGATCAACTTCCCAAACTTCGCCTTACCGTATCGACGATGCGGCCCGGCGTCGGCAGCACGACATCTTCCAGGATATCGGCGGCCGGCAGCGGAATATGCGGCGTGGTGATGCGCACCGGCGGCCCGTCGAGGTCGTAGAACGCCTCGTCGGCCACGATCGACACGATCTCGGCGCCCCAGCCGCACAGCCGCGGATTTTCCTCGACCGTAAACAGCCGGTGCGTCTTGGCGACCGAACCGAGGATGGTCTGCGTATCGAGCGGCACCAGCGAGCGCACGTCGATGACTTCGGCGTCGATGCCGTGCTCGGCCTTGAGCTTTTCGGCCGCCTCCAGCGCGCGCGGCACCATCAGCGCCAGCGCGATAATGGTGGCGTCCTTGCCGGGGCGCAGGATCTTGGCGGTGCCGAGCGTGTCGACGATCTCGCCGTCCGGCACCTCGCCCTTGGTGGCGTAGAGCGATTTGTGCTCGAGGAAAATCACCGGATCGGGGTCGCGCACCGAAGCCGCCAGCAGGCCGATGACGTCGACCGGCGAGGACGGCGCCACCACCTTGAGGCCGGGGATCATCATGCACCAGTTCTCGACGCTCTGTGAGTGCTGGGCGCCGAAGCGCGAGCCCGCGCCGTTGCCGGTGCGAATCACCAGCGGACATTTGACCTGGCCGTTCGACATGTAACGGCTCTTGGGGAATTCGTTGGCGATGTAGTCGAAGCACACCGCGAAGAAGTCCGAGAACATGATCTCGGCGATCGGCTTCAAGCCGGTCATGGCCGCGCCCATGGCGGCGCCCATGATCGCCTGCTCGGAGATCGGCGTGTCGCGCACGCGCAAGGGTCCGAACTGCTCGTACAGACCGACGGTCGCCTTGAACACGCCGCCGGCCTTGGCCACGTCCTCGCCGAGGAACACCACGTCGGGGTCGCGCGCCATTTCCTGCGCGATGCCGCGGATGACCGCGTCGCGATAGGTCAGTTCCGCCATGCCCAGCCTCCATCGGCATAGACGTCGGTGGTGATGATCTCGAGCGGCGGATTGGGCGCCGCCTTGCAGGCTACGGTGGCGTCGTCGACGATCTTGCGCACTTCGTTATCGATCCCTGTGATGACTTTTTCCGCGACGCCGAATTGCAGCAGCCGCTCGCGATAGATCTTGATCGGGTCGCGCAGTTTCCAGCGCTCCAGCTCGCCCTCGGGGCGATATTTCGCCGGATCGGCGCGCGAATGGCCGCTGTGCCGGTAGGTCATGCATTCGATCAGCGACGGGCCCTTGCCGGCGCGCGCTTTGTCGTAGGCGGTCTTGGCGATGCGATAGACCGCGTCGGCGTCGTTGCCGTCGACGATGATGCGCTCGAGCCCGTAGGAGGCGGCGCGGTCGGCGGCCGGATGCTCGACCGCGGTCACCTCGCTGATCGGGGTGTATTCCATGTAGAGATTGTTCTCGCAGCAGAAGATCACCGGCAGTTTCCACACCGCCGCGAAATTGAGCGCTTCGTGGAAGGCGCCGATATTGGTGGTGCCGTCGCCGAAGAAACAGACCGAGACGTCCTTGTCGCCCTTGTATTGCGCGCGCCAGGCGGCGCCACACGCGATCGGCAGATGCGCGCCGATGATGGCGTAGGAGCCCATGACGCCGTGCTCGACCGAGGTCAGATGCATCGAGCCGCCCTTGCCGCGCATCAGGCCGTTGTCGCGTTGCATCAGCTCGCCCAGCACCTTCTCGACTGGGACACCGCGCGCCAGCGTATGGGCGTGCCCGCGATAGGTGCAGAACGAGAGGTCGCCTTTCTGCATGGCGCCGGCGAACCCGGCGGCTACCGCTTCCTGGCCGAGCGAGAGATGGCTGGTGCCCTTGACCAGGTTCTGCAGGAACAGATCGTAGGCGCGTTGCTCGGCCTCGCGCAGCACGACCTGCGTCCGGTACAGCTCCAGGCGCTTGGCCTCGCCGATATCGTCGTTCAAGCCCGAGCCAGCCGGCACCGAGGCCCGGTCCTTTATTGTCGCCATGAATGATCCTCGAAGGGGTCGAAATCCGCCTAAAGACGGCGGGAACTTAGCCCCGATGAATGCGGCGCCGCAACCTCTAGAGCGATGCCATTTGCGCATGATCCGTTCCAAAAAACCGGGGTCTCATTCGGGGAACGGCGCTATTCGATGATGGCCTCGCTGGTGGTGGCTTTGCCCACGCGCCGCTCCCGGTGCAGCAGATAAAGGCCGGAGGCGATTACCATGGCCGCCCCCGCCATGGTCCAGCCGGTGGGCACGTGGTCGAACACCAGGTAGCCCAGGATCACCACCCAGATGAGCTGCGTGTAGACGAAGGGCGAGAGCACCGAGGCCGGCGCCAGCTTGTGGCCGGCGATCAGGAAGAAATGCCCGAGGCTGCCGAGCACGCCGATGGCGATCATCAACAGCGCGATCGCCCAACTTGACGGCATCGTCCAGACGAAGGGGATGACCGGCAGCATCACCAGCGCGCCGATGCAATTGGCATAGAACAGCGAGGTCTGGTTGGAATCGACGCGCGACACGATGCGCGTGATCACCGCGTAAAACCCGTAGCAAATGGTCGCGCCCAGCGAGATCAGGGCGGCCGGATGCATTCCGCCGAAGCCGGGCCGCGTGATCAGCAGCACGCCGGCAAAACCGAACAGAATCGCGCACCAGCGCCGCCAGCCGATCCACTCGCCCAGCAGCGGACCCGACGCGATGGCGACGATGAACGGAAAGGTGAAGATGATCGACAGCGCCTCGTCGAGCTGCAGCCAGCGCAGCGCCAGGAAATTCAGCGCGCTCGATGCGACCAGCAGGACCGAGCGCACGATCTGCAGCTTGAGGCTGCGGGTGCGCAGCAGGTCACGGTGCGTCAACGGATTGGAGACGATCAGCGTCAACACTAAGGCGCTGGTGTAGCGCGCCCAGGTGACCTGCATGGCGTCCATCTGGGTGTTGAGATATTTCGCGGTGGTGTCGAGGCAGGCGAACAGCGCCACCGCCCCGCACATCAGGGCGATGCCGATGAGACGCTGGCGGCGCTGCTGCGCGATGTCGCTCGGTTTGGTATCTGGCATATAAGGTGAATTGAACAAACGTGGCTTGCTGGTATAGTGTCAATCGCAGGGGATGTGCAGCCTCCCCTCCAGATGGCAGCCATCCATCCAAGCGCTGGTCACTTCACGTGCGGAGCGACCCATGGATGGCATGGTACTCGGGCTTTACCTTCTTGCGACATTTCTCGGCGGACTGGTCAGCGGCCTGGCCGGCTTTGCGCTCGGGCTGGTGGTGTCCGGCATCTGGCTGCACATCCTGACGCCGCTGCAGGCCGCCATCCTGATGGCCGGCTACGGCATTTTCACGCAAGGCTACGGCATCTGGAAACTGCGGCATGCGCTGAGCTGGCGCAAAGCCGCGCCCTACATTATCGGCAGCGCAATCGGCGTGCCGGTGGGAACGACGCTGCTGACCGTCATCAATCCGGCCTATCTGCGCACCGGTATCGGGTTTCTCCTGGTGATCTACAGCGTCTATGGCCTGGCCAAGCCGGTCATCAAGCCGCTGCACTCCGGGACGCCCGTGAGCGTCGGCATTGGATTTATAAATGGACTGCTGGGCGGGCTGACCGGCCTTGCCGGCGTGGTGGTGGCGGTCTGGTGCCAGCTGCAAGGCTGGAGCAAGGACATGCAGCGCACGATCATTCAACCGGCGCTGTTCGCATCGCTCACAATGAGCACGCTGGCGTTGATCGTGGCCGGCGGCGCCACAATGGAAAACGCCAAACTATTCGTGCTCGGCCTGCCGGTGTTGTTCGCCGGGCTTTGGACCGGCTTCTGGCTGTATGGACGGCTCGACGACGCGGCGTTTCGCAAGGTGATCCTGGTGCTGCTGCTGGTGTCCGGTTTGGCATTGATCGTGCCGATACGATGATGTAACGTTGCATTCGTGGGGCCTGCGGCGGTCGCCCCGCTTCCTTGAAGGCTTGCGAGCCCAAGCACCGTCTCCTTCGTTCGCGGAGGGGACCTATGCTGTTTGCTGGCTAGCGATTTCAAGAACATCTCACCGACAATTCGGGGACCAAGCCGCCTCCCCGTCAGATGACACCCATCCAAGCGCTGCGCCCTTTCGCATTGGGAGCGACCGCTATGGATTACTCGATTCTGGCACTTTTTCTCTTCGCCACATTTCTCGGCGGCTTCACCAGCGGCCTGACCGGCTTCGCGGCCGGACTCGTCGTGTCGGGAATCTGGCTGCACATCATCACCCCGCTGCAAACGGCGGTGCTGATCGCGGCCTACGGCGTGGTCAATCAAGGCTACGGCATCTGGAAAGTCCGCCATGCGATGCAGTGGCGGCGGGTCATGCCGTTCGTCGCCGGCGGCGCCTTGGGCGTTCCACTCGGCGCCTATCTGGTGACCTACCTCAATCCCGCGCACCTGCGCATCGGCGTCGGCATCTTGCTGATCGCGTACAGCACCTACAACCTGGCGCGGCCGAGCATCACGCCGATCAGGTCCAATCCGGCAACCGATACGGGCATCGGCGTCTTGAACGGACTGCTCGGCGGCCTCACCGGTCTTGGCGGAGTCATCAGCACGGTCTGGGTCCAACTCGGCGGCGGAGCGAAAGACGCACAGCGCGCGATATTTCAGCCGGTGCTGTTCATCACCATGACCATGACCACGCTGACTTTCGCCGCGTCGGGTCATCTGTTCAACATCGGCATCCTCAAACTCTTCCTGCTCGGCCTGCCGATGCTGCTGCTGGGTCTGTGGGTTGGAGTCAAGCTCTACGGGAAACTCGACGATGCGGCGTTTCGCAAGGTCATTCTTGTCCTGCTGCTGATCTCCGGATTGTCGCTGGGCATGCCGACATTTTTCGTTACCGGCTTGTCGGCGATGACCCACTGAGTTAGATGTTTCCAGTGGGGCCAACGACGGTCGCCCCGCGCGCTTGAAGGCTTGCGAGCCCAAGCACCGTCTCCTTCGCTTACGGAGGGGACCCATGCTGTCTCCAAGTGATTCAAAAAGCTATTCGATCGCACCGAAAGATCTCTGGCACTCCATCGCGACGCGCGAGGCGCCGCAACTTGTCGACGTACGGCGGCGCGACGCTTATGAGCAATCGCCGCTGCTGTTGCCGGGCGCGGTGTGGCGCGACGCCGGCAAGACACACGAATGGATCGCCGAATTTGACCGCACGCGCGCCATTGCCCTCGCCTGCAAGGCCGGGCACGAAATGAGTCAGATGGCGGTGGCGCAATTGCGCGCCGACGGCTTTGACGCGCGCGTGCTGGAAGGCGGCTATGAGGGATGGGCCAAAGCCGGCCTGCCGTTCGTTGCCAAAGCCGAACTCGACCGGCTGGCGCCGAAGCGCCCCAGCCAGTGGGTGACCCGGCGGCGGCCGAAGATCGACCGCATCGCCTGCCCCTGGCTGATCCGCCGCTTCCTCGATGCGCAAGCGCGCATTTTGTTCGTCGATGCCGACCAGGTCATGAACGTCGCGCGCGCAAGCAGCGCCGTGCCGTTCGACATCAAGGACGTCGAGCTCAGCCATGTCGGCGAGCGTTGCAGCTTCGATACCATGCTCAAGCTGTTCGGGCTGGAAGGCGTGCCGTCGCTGGCGCGGCTGGCTTTGATCGTGCGCGGCGCCGACACCGCGCGCCCGGACCTCGCGCCGGAAGCGGCTGGACTGCACGCGATCTCGCTCGGCCTGTCACAGCTTGCCGGCGACGACGATCATGCCCTGCTCGAACGCGGTTTCATGGTCTACGATGCTTTGTTCGCTTGGCTGCGATTCGCCGCCGAGGAACGGCATAATTGGCCCGTAAAGGCAGCATGACATGAAGGCCAGCGAATCGGCAGAACTAAAACCGACATTCGCCGAAGCCTTCAAGGTCTGGCTGACCATCGGCTGCATCAATTTCGGCGGGCCGGCGGCGCAGATCGCCTTGATGCATCGCGTCACCGTCGACGAGAAGAAGTGGGTCGAGGAAGCCCGTTTCCTGCACGCGCTCAATTTCTGCATGCTGCTGCCCGGCCCGGAGGCGCAAAAGCTCGCCACCTATCTCGGCTGGCTGCTGCATGGCGTGCGCGGCGGGCTCGCCGCCGGCATATTGTTCGTGATCCCGGGCGCCTTGGTGATGCTGGGCCTGAGCTTCTTGTACGCGCTCGGGCGCGGCGTCTCGGCGGTGGACGGCGCGCTGTTCGGCATCAAGGCCGCCGTGCTGGTAATCGTGATCGAGGCGCTGATCCGCATCGGCAAGCGCGCGCTCAAGAGCAACCTGCTGCTCGCTTTGGCGGCGGCGGCTTTCGTCGGCATCTTTTTCCTAGCACTGCCGTTTCCGCTGATCGTGGCGGCGGCGGCGCTGGTCGGCTACCTGGTGGCGCGCCGCTCGCCGGCCCAGCTCGGCCTCACCGACAAAGCCGTCAGCGTGCCGCCGCCGACGAAAGACCGCTGGCGGCATTTCGCGGTCGCATCGCTGCTCGGCCTGTTGGCGTGGTGGGCGCCGATTGCGCTCGCGGCACTCATCTTCGGACCGCAGCATGTGCTGGTGAGTATCGGAGTTTTCTTCTCCAAGCTCGCGGTGGTGAGCTTCGGCGGCGCCTATGCGCTGCTCGCCTACATGGCGCAGCAGGCGGTGGAGACTTACGGCTGGATGACGGCGCCGGAAATGGTCGACGGTCTCGGCCTCGCCGAGACCACGCCGGGACCGCTCATTTTGGTGACGCAGTTCGTCGGCTTCCTGGCCGCGTTCCGCGACGCCGCGCCGTTCTCGGCCGTCACCGCCGGCGTGCTGGGCGCGGCGATGACCACCTGGGTGACATTCGTGCCGAGCATGCTGTGGATTTTCGCCGGCGCGCCGTTCGTCGAGCGGCTGCGCGCCAATCGCCAATTGTCCGGTGCGCTGGCGGCGATCACCGCCGCGGTGGTCGGTATCATTCTTAATCTGTCGGTCTGGTTTGCGCTGCATGTGCTGTTCCGCAAGGTGACCGAAATGCACGCCGGCCCGCTGCGCTGGTACGCCTTCGATCCGCTGGCGCTCGACATCCGCGCCGCCGTGCTGGCGGCCATCGCGGGATTGCTGGCCTTCGGCCTTCATCGCAGTCTGATCGAGGTGGTGCTGGCGATGGCCGCGCTCGGCGCGATTATACAGTACGCGTTTTAGCTTTCCCGCCTGATCGCGCTCTCATGCCAGCGGCGCAGCGCGAGATATGAGAGCCCCGACAGCATGAAGTAGATCGCGACGCCGGCAACCGAGAGCAGCAGCAGCGCGGCGAACATGCGCGGGATGTTGAGCCGGTAGCCCGATTCGGCGATGCGATAGGCCAACCCCGAGCCGGCGCCGGCGGAGCCGGCGGCGATCTCGGCCACCACCGCGCCGATCAGCGACAGCCCGCCGGCGATGCGCAGGCCGGTCAGCATCTGCGGCAGCGCCGACGGCAGTTTCAAATTCCACAGCACCTGCCAGCGCGAGGCTTTGTACAGATCGAACAGCGCCAGCAGATTGTGGTCGACCGAATTCAAGCCGAGCGTGGTGTTGGCCAGCACCGGAAAGAACGCCACGATCCAGGCGCAGGCCAGCACCGCCAGAGGCTGCGGCAGATAGATCAGCAGCAGCGGCGCGATGGCGACGACCGGCGTCACTTGCAGGATGACGGCGTAAGGATAGAGCGCGTACTCGACCGCCCGGAGTTGGTTGAACACGACCGCCAGCGCGATGCCGCCGATGGCGGCCCACAAAAAACCCTTGAAGGTGATGGCGAGGGTCACCAGCAACGAACCCCACAGCAGTCCGCTGTCGGCGATCAGCGTCGTCAAAACCAGGCCCGGACCCGGCAGCACAAAAGGCGGAATGGCGAGGGTGCGCACGATGGCGTCCCAGGCCAGCACGACCAATGCGAGCACCACGATTGGCAGACCGATGCGCAGCGCGCGGGCTTTCATGACGCGCCTCCCGCCATCGCCTGACCAAGCGTCTCCGCCACCTGCCGGCAACAGCCGGCGTATTCCGCCGAGGTGCGAAACCGCTCGTCGCGCGGATAAGGCGCGCCGATCGGAATTTCGGCGAAGGCCCGCCCCGGACGCGGCGTCATCACCACGATGCGTTGCGACAGATAGACCGATTCGAACACCGAATGGGTGACGAAGATCACCGTGCGGCGCAGCTCCTGCCATACGCCGAGCAGATCGTTGTTGAGCTTGAAGCGGGTGATCTCGTCGAGCGCGGCGAACGGCTCGTCCATCAGCAGCAGTTCCGGCTCAGTGACCAGCGCGCGCGCGATCGAGACGCGCATCTTCATGCCGCCGGACAATTCGCGCGGATAGCTGTGCGCGAAGTCGGAGAGCCCGACGCGCGCGAGCGCCCGCGTCACCGCGGCGCGCGCGGCCGTCTCGTCGGCGTAGGCAAGCCTGAGCGGCAACCGCACATTGGCGGCCACATCGGCCCAGGGCATCAAAGTCGGGTCCTGGAACACGAAGCCGATATTGCCATCCGAACTCGGGCCTGCCCGAGTTCGGCTATCTCGATTGCTGCAAGTCGGGTATACCCGACTTGCAGGCGGTCTTTCGACCGTGCCGGCGGAGGCCGCGCTCAGTCCCGCAATAATGCGCAGCGCGGTCGTCTTGCCGCAGCCCGACGGGCCCAGTAGCGAAACAAACTCTCCGGCATGCACATCGAGGTTGAAGCGGTCGAGCGCGACCGTGCCGCGCGCGAACGTCTTGCCGACGTTGCGCAGCGAAACGATAGTCTGGCCCGATAGAGTCATTTCGGCCGCAACTCGACGCCGACGCCCTTGTTGACGAATTGCAACGTGTAGCCGCGCTTGTAATCGAGACCGGATTTGACCACGCCGGCGCGCACCATCTTGTCGAAAAAGCTTTTCATGCGCGCAGCGGTCATGGCGCCGATGCCGCGCTTGATCGAGTCGCCGGAATCGACAATGCCGTATTCCTTCATCTTGGCGATGGAATAGCTGAGCAGCGCGTCGGTCATTTCCGGATTCTGTTTCTTGATCAGATCGTTGCCGGGCCGGCTGTCGCCGTAAATATAATGATACCAGCCGATGGCCGAAGCATCGACAAAGCGCTGCACCAGGTCCGGCTGCTTCGCCACCAGATCGCGGCGGGTTTCGATCAGCGTTGAATAGCTGTTGAAGCCCTGATCGGCGAGCAGAAACACTTTCGGTTTGAAGCCGCCTTGCATCTCGATGGCGAAGGGTTCGGACGTGACGTAGCCCTGCATTGCGGAATTTTCGTCGGCGAGGAACGGTTGCGCAGTGAAGTTGTAGGGCCGCACCTTGTTCTCGTCGAAACTGTAGTCGGCTTTCAACCACTGGAAGTAGCTGACCATGCCTTCCTTGGAGATGAACAGCGTCAGCTTGCGCAGGTCTTCAAGCTTCTGCGCCATGCGTGGATGCGCGATCAGCACCTGCGGGTCCTTCTGGAAACTCGCCGCCACCGTCACCGTCGGAATGTTGTGCTCGACCGCGTCGAAGCTCTGCAGCGTGTTGGCGCTCATGAAGAAGTCGAGCTTGCCGACCGGCAGCAGGATGCGGTTGTTCACGTTCGGACCGCCCGGCACGATGGTGACGTCGAGGCCGTATTTGGCGTAGGTGCCGTCGGCGAGTGCCTGGTAGAAACCGCCGTGCTCGGCCTCCGCCACCCAGTTGGTGCCGAAACGGACTTTGTCGAGCGCCTGCGCCTGGGCGGCCGACAAGACGGCGGCAAACCCCAGTAAAATCGCGGTCAATTTGGTCATGGCGGCATTGTGCCAGCACCGCCACCGGCGGGGCAATCCACGCTCTTAATTTCCTTTGAACCTGTTTGCCCGACGCCGCGACCTATGATTACGCGGCCATGACGGCCGCCCCCGTTCAACCGGATGGAGCCTGCCATGACCAAGTCCAAGACCGTCGCCGCCGCGCTGGCCGCCCTCACGCTGGCCTCCACCTTCACCGCCATCGGCGGCGAAGCCCAGGCCCGCCCGCGCTTCGGCGCCGGCCTCGGCATCGGCCTGGCGGCCGGCATGTTGATCGGCACCGCCGCCGCGGCCAACTCTTCTTATTACTACGGGTCCGGCTATCGCGAATGCCGCTACGTCGAGCGCATCAACCGCTGGGGCAATGTGTACACCGTCAAGATCTGCGACGTGGTCCCGTACTGATCGCCATCGATAAATTCCGATCGGCGCCACCCCCCGTCCATCCAGCGCCGATCCGAAAGACCCGCCCGGCATGTCCCCGTCCGGGCGGGTCAACTTTTTGTTGGATCAAAATTTCCAGATCGAGCGCACGCCGGCGATTTTCGCGTCGGGAAAGCGGATGCCTGTGCCGCTCGGATGCCTGATGTAGGTGAACACCGGCTGCACGGTCCAGCCCGGGACAATCTGTGCGACATAAGTGAGTTCGAGATTGGTCTCGTAGTCGCGCACGAATCCCGCCCCGGTGATGTTTATCGTGTCACGGTCGAAGGCCCGCACGCTGTCGGAGAAGCGCGAGTAGAGGACCGCCGCGCCGAACTTGTCGTGCGGCCGGTCCGGCAACAGTCCGGCAAACACGATGCCGGCGTCGACTTGCAGATCGACCAGATTGCGGTCGGACGGACTCATCGACGCGCGGCTGAACACGGACACGCCGCTATCGGCGGCGCCACCGCGCGGACGATAGATCTGCTGGTCGACGATGCCGTAGACGCCGAAGTCGCCGCGATGCTTTGCCGCAATTCCGCTGCCGGCCGGATTAGCGAGCAATGAGCCGTCGTCGGCGTAGCGCTGATCGTTGAATTGGCCGAGATGCGTCCAGCCACCGAGCTTCAGCGTTCGCGCAAGCCCGGTATCGTCTTTGCCATGGTTGGTGCGGAACTGTGCCTCGCCGACGATCAAGGCCGGATCGCGCATGCGGAAATTCAAGCCATGGCGGTTGCAGGTGTCGGGATCACCGGCGCATGGGCCCGCCGGATCGCCATTGAAGACCGCCAGCAGCAGCGCGACATCCTTGCTGGGTTCGAATTTCAGCCGCGCGCCCGGCGTCGACAGCGGGTAGGCAGGCCCACCGCCCGGCACATTGACCGCCGCGATGGTCGGCCAATCGGTCTGCAGGAATATGACGCTGATATCGCTGAAAAAGAATTCGTTGTCGGCGGCGAGTTGGCCGATCCGGAAACTGGCGGCGCCGTCGAGAAATTTCCGCTCCAGCCATAATTCGGACAGCCGTGTCGCCGGCGCGGCTTCGATGGCCGCGATGGTATTAATGCCGCCGGCGTAGTCGCGCCGGATGCGGCCGCTGTTGTGAATCTGGAAGGCGTTCCAATAGAGCGTGAGGTCCTTCAGTCCTACGACCCTGTCGAGGTCGGTTAAGACCTGCAACTCGACCTTGCCCTGGTCGATGGTGCCGCGTCTGTTGCCGCCGGACAGATTGCCCAGCACGTCGTTGGTGTAGATGAAATTGTAAGTGATGCCGCTTTCGCTCAGACGCTTGCGGGCGCCAAACGGGTCGCCGTTCTGCGGCAGGCTGGTGGCGATCGACGGCTCGGTGATGCCGTTGGCGTCCGGTGCCGGTACTTGCTGGGCCCGCAGCGGCACAGCGTCGAGACTGGCAATGACCAGGAGGGCGGCCCAAAAAACTCGCCAGCAAGGAACTGTCATGACACGCGCAACCGCCTCGCCCCGTTCACTATACGCGTCTGGCGGCGCTTATAGTCGAGCGGATTGCCGCATCTACCGCGCCGCAGCAGGAGAATAGCCTTCGTTTTCCTTGTTGCAACTTGCTCCTAACAGTAATGGCGGGAACCGGACAAGCAAGACGCGGGTGTGGCCGGGTTTACCAGCCGGAATATTTTATTTCGTGGTAACACTGCCATCAAAACCTTGCGCTATAAGACTGGCGTTTGGGGGGCGATCCGGGAGGGGGACCTTGGATCGATTGGTCGGAAAATTCATGCCGTGGCTCGGGTTGCGACCGCTGGCGCACACGCCCAAGAGCGTGCTCGTCGCCGGCGTTTTGATTATTGGCATCTTGCTCGCGGTGGCGGCGACGACGCTCGCGCGTCGCGCCGACAAGGCTGCCGAAGCGGATATCTCCGCGCAGGGCCGGCGGGTCGGCGAACTGTATTATCCGACCGCGAAGCAATGGGACTCGCTCACCACCGAGCCGGTGAGCACGCAGAACTTCCGCACCGAGCATCTGACCGAAGGCAAGATCGCGGTCGACGAGGACCGCGCGACGCTGGTGTTCTCGCCCTATGCGGGCCGGGTGATCAAGCTGCTCGCCAAGCCGGGCGAAGTGGTCGTCGCCGGCCAGCCGTTGTTCGTGGTCGAGGCGCCCGAGATGGTGCAGGCGCAGAACGATTTCATCGCCGCGATGACCGCCATGAACAAGGCGCGGTCCGCGCT
>JAANCK010775557.1_pt1 | contig 12634 bp, 13 predicted proteins | sample 7277841 | NCBI WGS metagenome assembly JAANCK01 (sample SAMN14222788, study PRJNA588281) | permafrost metagenome | isolation source: Arctic cryosol methane SIP | place: Canada:Nunavut | collected 2015-07 | reverse complement strand
TCCTTGTACTGATCGCGCATGTATTGCACGATCTTCCAGTGATCGTCGTTCAGCTCGATGCCCTCGGCCTGCGCGATGACGCGCACGATTTCTTCACTGTAATCGGGCGCGAGCAGGTAGCCGTCCGTATCGGTCTCGAGTTCAACGCCGTTTACCGTGTGACTCATATTTGCAACCCTCCATTGCCTTTAAGGAGCCGGTCGTTCCGGCCTAGGTTTTGCGAATGAAAAACTCGTACGTACCCGGCGCTGTTTCCTGTTTGGCGACGAGCTCCAGGGCGGTCGATTTGACCCAAGAATTGACGTCGTCGGTGGCCCCCGGGCAGTTGCTGACCAGATGCAGGACTTCACCGCCGCGCATGCCGTCGAGCAGCTTCTTCGCCTCGATTATCGGTCCGGGACAGCTGACGCCGCGGATATCCAGCGTCACATTTGCCGTCGGCCGCGCGGCTGCGCTGGCACCGCGCTTGATGGAGTACGCCACCCGGCGTCCGCCCAGCTTGTCGGTGCCGATCACTTCGTTGCCGGTATGGCGGCTCCAGGCGAACAGGTCGTCGGGCGTGCCCGGGCAGTCGGAAATCAGGCGCATGACCTCGCCCGGGCGCAGGTCGTCGATCACGTGCTTGGCGCCCAGCAGCGGCGCCGGGCAATTCAGCCCGCACAGGTCCAGCGTGACTATGGGTTTGTCCAGATTCCTCTGCATGCTCATGGCTGTTCCTCTCGCTTGCGCGAACATTGCGGCGTTGAAGCGCACATCCATCACGCGCCGACCGCCGCGGCCGATTTGTGCGGCACGAAAATTCCGCAGCCGAACCTGCGCCCCGCGCCCAGTCCGCTTGCCTGCATGGCGAGCGATTGCTCCGGCGACAGTTCGTGCAGCATCAGGCTGAAGCCGGCAATGTCGGCGTCCGGGTACTGTGCGCTGCGCGCGCGGCCGACGACCACTTTGCATCGGATCGCGGCGCCTTGCAACTCCAGGCTGACTGCGCGCTGAAACGCGGCTTCGTCCGGCGTCCCGGTGGTGACAAATTGCGAATACAGGGTGCCATGGGGGAACAGCGTGCGCAGCCGCGCACTGCCGACCACGATGCCGTCGCCGAGATCGAGGCGTGCCCCCGAGAGTTCGAGCGACTGCTGCGCGCGCGAGCGCGGCAGCCGCAGCATCAGGCGGGCGCGCGCGCCGAGGTGGATCTGGCCGGCGATGGCGCGTGCCCCGCGAATCGGATGCACGCCGGCGCGGGGTTCGGCCGCGAGCCAGTCCAGCCGCGCGGCGAGCAGATTGAACAGGCGCCAGCCGTGGTCCGCGGGTATGGCGCCACCGTGCAGCGTGTAGGCCACGTCGACCATCTCCATCGTGTCAGCGCTCATGTGAATATGCGGGAACAATCCCCGCGTTCTTTCCTGGTCGGGTCCGCTGCAAAATCCATATCGCATCGGGTTTCTTAGAGTTTATTTCAATCCGAGGGGATCCTCCCCTCGTGCCCCCTGGATCATGGGCCATTTCGGCAATGCTGAAATGGCCTCTCAGGACTTTTCCTGCGTCTGCGACCAGGCCAGCATTGCCTGGCCCCAGCGTTCGGCCGTCCCCGGATCGATTTCGAATATGGTGAAGCGGGCGCCGCGCTCGCGGATGCGCAGGCGCAACAGCGGCATTCCGCCCGCCTCGTAATCGACCTGCACCAGTTCTACTTCCTGGCCACCGAACGGGCAGGTGAACTTGTCCAGACTCCGGGTCGTGTCCATATCCTGCGCTCCGCTCATCGCTGACGTGCACTATGGCACCCGCCGGGGAGTGTGCAAATCACCGACTGGGATAAGGGCGGACTACTCCTTTCGGGTAGGTAGGGCACTACCCGTCTGGGCGTCGGCGCCCCCCTGCACGAGTAATGGCCGATCGCGGCGCCGGCATCTACTATCATCAAAAAACAACAGGCGGGATGCCGTCACAAGGACGGCGTCACGGTGATCGAGTTGGAACCACCTCGAACGGAGGAAAGCAAATGGCAAAAAAACCCCATGACACGCCCAACCTGGACGCACTCGAGTCCGGCCCGTGGCCGAGTTTCGTCTCCGGTCTGAAGCGCCTGTCCAAAGACAAGGACGCCGTGGTCGATCTTCTCGGCCATCTGGAGCATTCCTACGCGACCAAGAAAGGCTACTGGAAAGGCGGGACGCTGGGGGTCTACGGCTATGGCGGGGGGATCATTCCGCGCTTTACCGAGATCAAGGACGAGGCCGGCAAGCCGGTCTACCCTGACGCGGCTGAATTCCATACGCTGCGGGTCATGCCGCCGGCGGGCATGCACTACAGCACCGACATCCTGCGCAAGCTGTCCGACATCTGGGAAAAGCACGGCTCGGGCCTGATCGCGTTCCACGGCCAGTCCGGGGACATCATGTTCCAGGGCGCGACCAGCGAGAACGTGCAGAAGGCGTTCGACGAGATCAACGAGGCGGGATTCGACCTCGGCGGCGCCGGACCGGCGCTGCGCACCTCCATGTCCTGCGTCGGCGCTGCGCGCTGCGAGCAGTCCTGCTACGACGAGGCCAAGGCGCACCGCATGGTGATTAACAGTTTCCTCGACGATATCCACCGTCCGGCGCTGCCCTACAAGTTCAAGTTCAAGTTCTCCGGTTGTCCGAACGACTGCATGAATTCGATCCAGCGCTCGGACCTGGCGGTGATCGGCACCTGGCGCGACAACATACGCACCGACGAGCCGTTGGCGAAAAAGTGGTTTGCCAAGCACGGCATGAACGAACTGGTGAACGATGTCATCGCGCACTGCCCTACCCGGGCGATCCAGCTGAAGGAAATCAAGGATGTGCGCAAGGGCGATACGATCTCCGCGGTGGCGGTGAGCGATACGCACGCGCTGGAGATCGAGAACAGCGACTGTGTGCGCTGCATGCATTGCATCAATGTGATGACCGGCGCTCTGGCGCCGGGCAAGGACAAGGGCGCCACCATCCTCTGCGGCGGCAAGCGCACGCTGAAGATCGGCGACCAGATGGGCACCGTAATCGTGCCGTTCCTGCCTCTGCAGAGCGAGGAAGACTACGAGCAGATCGTCGAACTCGGGCAAAAGATCATCGACTTCTTCGCCGAGAACGCGCTGGAGCATGAGCGTACCGGCGAGATGATCGAGCGCATCGGCCTGGTCAACTTCCTCGAAGGCATCGGCCTCGAGGTGGATCCCAACATGGTGGGCGCGCCGCGCTCCAATCCCTACGTCCGCACCGACGGCTGGGACGAGGAAGTGGCCAAGATCAAGGCCAGGAAGGCCGCCGCCTAAAGCCCGAACAGAACACGGAGATCAGCAATGGCTCAAGCTCAGACGCAAATGCGCAAGCCCAAGGAAACCGGGGTTCCGGATCCGGAGCAGTACATGCATCCGACCCTGGTAAAGAACAAGGGCAACTGGAAATACCACGACCGGCCACGCCCCGGCGTGCTGCACCACGTGTCGCACTCGGGAGACCAGGTGTGGACCGTGCGCGCCGGCACGCAGCGCCAGATGGACGTGCACACCATCAGGAAATTGTGCGATATCGGCGACAAGTTCGCCGAGGGCCACGTGCGCTTCACCATCCGCTCCAATATCGAGTTCATGGTTGCGGACGAGGCCAAGGTGGCGCCGCTGATCGAAGCGCTGGAGAAGAGCGGATTTCCGGTAGGGGGCACCGGCAATTCGGTGTCGATGATCGCGCACACGCAGGGCTGGTTGCATTGCGATATTCCCGGGACCGATGCTTCGGGCGTGGTCAAGGCGCTGATGGACGAACTCTACGACGAGTTCAGGCGCGAAGAGATGCCCAACCGCGTGCACTTGTCCACCTCCTGTTGCGAGATCAACTGCGGCGGCCAGGCCGATATCGCCATCATCGTGCAGTACACCAAGCCGCCCAAGATCAACCACGACCTCGTCGCGAATGTGTGCGAGCGGCCTGCGGTGGTGGCGCGCTGCCCGGTGGCGGCGATCCGGCCGGCGCTGGTGAACGGCAAGCCCTCGCTCGAAATCGACGAGAAGAAATGCATGTGCTGCGGCGCCTGCTATCCGCCGTGCCCGCCGATGCAGATCAACGACCCCGATCACACCAAGCTCGCGATCTGGGTGGGCGGCAAGAACTCCAACGCCCGCGGCAAGCCGACGTTCATGAAAATGGTCGCCTCCGGCCTGCCGAACAACCCGCCGCGCTGGGTCGAGGTGGCCGCGGTGGTGAAGAAGATCCTGCACGTCTACAAGGAGGACGCGCGTTCCTGGGAGCGCCTGTCAGACTGGATCGAGCGCATCGGCTGGCCGCGCTTCTTCGAGAAGACCGGGCTCACGTTCACCAAGTACCTGATCGACGACTGGCGCGGCAGCCGTGCCAATCTGAACGCGTCGACGCACATCCGGTTCTAGGAGCAATTGGAACAAGGGGGCCTGGGAAGGGGTGGGACCTTCCCTTCCCACCCAGACCCCCTTGTGTATCCCCCACGTCAGAGTTTCGGAAAGTAAGCATGAATTTCGGCATCCTGGTCAACGAAGGTCCGTACACGCACGAGGCGTCCGACAGCGCGTATCAGTTCTGCAAAGCGGCGCTGGAGGCGGGCCATCAGATCCAGCGCGTGTTCTTCTATCACGACGGCGTGAACAACGCGACGCGGCTCACCGAGCCGCCGCAGGACGACCGCAACATCGTGAACCGCTGGTCCAAGCTCGCGGCGGACAGCAAGGTCGATCTGGTGGTGTGCGTGGCTGCGGCGCTGAGGCGCGGCATCAAGGACGAGAATCTGGCGCCGGGCTTCCGCATTTCGGGGCTGGGCCAGCTGATAGAGACCAGCATCCAGTCCGATCGCCTGGTCACGTTCGGCGACTGATGAGCGACGGAGGAGAAACGCAATGACTGAAGGGGCGGTAAAGAAGATCATGTACGTGAACCGCAAGGCGCCGTACGGGACGATCTACGCGCTGGAATCGCTCGAGGTGGTGCTGATCGGCGCCGCCTTCGATCAGGATGTGAGCCTGGCGTTCATGGACGACGGCGTGTACCAGCTGAAGAAGGGCCACCAGACCAAGGGCATAGAGGTGAAGAATTTCCAGCCCACCTACCGCGCGCTCGATGACTACGACGTCAACAAGCTGTACGTGGAAAAGGAGGCGCTCGAGGCGCGCGGGCTGACGCAGGAGGACATGTGCGTGCCGGTGGAAGTGCTCAGCGCGGCCGAAATCGGCAAGCTCATGGAAGAGCAGGACGTCCTGCTCAGCTTTTAGAACCCGTTGCGAAATGAAATTTTGCAACGCCCGATACAGAGAAGTATGAGGGGAGGTCTCCCCTCATATACAAACGAACGCTGGAAGGGTCAAGCGAATCATGCTGCATATCGTCAACAAGTCGCCGCTGGAACGCAATGCGCTCTACAGTTGTCTCGCCGCCGCGCAGCCGGGTGCGGCGGTGCTGCTGATCGAGGACGGGGTATATGCCGCGACGCGCGGCAATGCGGCCGAGGGCAAGCTGCGGGCCGCGTCGGAGCGTCTGGAGATCTACGTGCTTGCGCCCGATCTGGAGGCGCGCGGCATGGCGCAGTCGCTTGCTGACGGTGTGAAAACGACCGACTACGCGGGTTTTGTCGAACTGGTGACGAAGCACAAGAACTGCCAGTCCTGGCTGTAGCAGGCTTGGGCTTGAGCAGTGCGTGGCCGGGTTTCGCCGCCGCGCGGGAATTTTGGGGGAGCACGAGGGGAATCACCCCTCATTTTGAAATGAGTTCAAAGGAGCGCATATGGCTGCTATCGAGGTGAATGGCAAGAGCTATGAGGTCGACGAGGAGGGGTATCTGGTCAACCTCGCCGAATGGAACGAGGACGTCGGCAAGCTCCTCGCCGAGGGGGAGAAGATCGATATGACCCCCAGCCATTGGGAAGTCGTCAATTTCCTGCGTGATTACTACAACGAGTTCCAGATTGCTCCTGCGGTGCGCGTGCTCACCAAGGCAATCGGCAAGAAACTCGGACCGGAAAAGGGCAATAGCCAGTACCTGTACGAATTGTTCCCCTACGGACCGGCGAAACAGGCGTGCAAGATCGCCGGCCTGCCCAAGCCGACCGGCTGCATCTGAAGCGCGGGCGCGGAAGAGGCTGAGGTTTTCGGCATGAACGCCTGCTCTTACGCCTTCCCGGCGCCGTCCGCGCCGAAATGAGGGTGCGATGACGGCGGCGACCGTTTTCTTCGCGCTGCTGTTTTACGCCGCCACGCTGCTCGGCGCGGCTGGACTCGCATGGCGCATCCGCGATTACGCGCGCACGCCCGCGCCGCTGAAGATTCCGACCACACCGGCACCGACGACCACCGGCGGCGTGGTGCTGCGCATGCTGCGCGAAGTAGCGCTGTTCGAGAGCCTGTTCAAGGCCAATCTCTGGATCTGGCTGTTCGGCTGGATGTTCCATGTGGCGCTGGCGCTGGTGCTCGCGCGCCATCTGCGCTATTTCACCGAACCGGTGTGGTTTTGGGTGGTGTGGATCCAGCCTTTCGGCATGTATGGCGGTCTCGCCATGGCCGCCGGACTCGCAGCCCTGTGGGCTCGGCGCTTTCTGGTGGAGCGCATCCGTTACATTTCGACGCCCTCGGATCACCTGATGCTGGCGCTGCTCCTCGCTATTGCACTGTCCGGCCTGTCGATGAAATTTCTCGTGCATACCGACATCATTGACTTGAAGGCGTTCGCGCTCGGCCTGATCTATTTCGACTGGCAGCCCCTGCCCGCCCAGCCCCTGCTGTACCTGCATCTGTTTCTGGTCGCGCTGTTGATCGGGATATTTCCCTACTCGAAGCTGCTGCATGCGCCTGGCCTGTTTTTCAGTCCCGGACGCAACCAGGCCGATAACCCGCGCGAGCAGCGTCACCTCGCCCCGTGGGCGGCGGAGATGGACAAGGCGAAAGGCTGATCATGGCTACCCAGCTTAGCGCACCGCCGCTGAAGCCCTATCCGGTGATCCCGATCCTGGAAGTCGGCGCGATGGCAGGGACCAAGAGCTTCCCGGCCAACGCCCAGATACAGCAGGCCTTGGGATTCCCGGGCGAACTGGTCGAGGACTGGCACGACAAGGCGATCGACAAGCTGGGCGAGCTGCTGGGCAAATACCGCTCGCTCAAGGTTTATCTGGACGCCTGCGTGCACTGCGGCGCCTGCACCGACAAATGCCATTACTTTCTCGGCACCGGCGATCCGAAGAACATGCCGGTCGCGCGTCAGGACCTGCTGCGCAAGGTCTATCGCCGCCATTTCACCTGGTCGGGAAAATGGTTTCCAAAGCTGGTCGGCGCGGAGGATCTCACCAAAGAGGTGCTCGACGACTGGTATTCCTATTTCAATCAGTGCTCGGAATGCCGCCGCTGCTCGGTGTTCTGTCCCTACGGCATCGACACCGCTGAAATCACCATGGCCGCAAGAGAGGTCATGGATACGATCGGCCTGGGGACCAAATATACCAACGAGATCATCGGCAAGGTGCACCGGGTCGGCAACAACCTCGGGCTGCCCGGCCCGGCGCTGGAGGACACGCTGTCCAGCATCGAAGAGGACCTGAAGGAAGAAACGGGACAGGACATACGCCTGCCGGTCAACCAGAAGGGCGCCGAGGTGCTGCTGGTCACGCCCTCGGCCGATTTTTTCGCCGAACCGCACGTCTACAGCCTGATGGGCTACGCCAAGGTGTTCCATGCGGCGGGCATTTCCTGGACGCTCTCGACCTACGCTTCGGAAGCGGCCAACTTCGGCATGTTCATCGGCAACTACGGCCAGATGCAGAAAATCGCGACGCGCGTGCGCGAATCCGTTCTGGACCTGGGCGCAAGGCGCCTGGTGGTGGGGGAGTGCGGCCACGCCTGGCGCGCCGCCTACAGCTTCTGGAACACGCTGATCGGGCCCTTCGATTTTCTCGACCCCAACTATCCGGTGCCGCAGCACATCTGCGAACTGACCTACGACCTGATACAGCGCGGCGCGATCTCGTTCGATAAAAGCGCCAACGACAAGTACGTGGTCACCTTCCACGACTCGTGCAACGTCGCGCGCGGCTCGCGCATGGGCAACATGCCCGGCGGCCAGTTCGAGATCCCGCGCGCCATCGTGCGCGCCGCCGCCAACAAATTTGTCGAGATGAATCCGCAGACCATACGCGAGAAGACCTTCTGCTGCGGCGGCGGAGGCGGCATCCTCACTGACGATTTGATGGAGGTGCGCGTGAAGGGCGCCCTGCCGCGCATGGAAGCGCTGCAGGCGGTGGTCGAGTCCGACGGCGTAAATTTCATGGCGACCATCTGCGCCATCTGCAAGGCGCAGTTCAGCAAGGTTCTGCCGTATTACAAATTCAACATGAACATGGTGGGCGGCGTGCACCAACTGGTGGGCAACGCCATCCGGCTGGGATCGAAATAAAGCACCTGCGAGGAGAGGAATCGTGTCTACGACATCCGAACATCTGAGTACCGATCTGACCTTCCGCCGCTACAGCGAAGGCGAACAGAAATGGAAGCGCTGGCAGGACAAGATCTTCGAGGGCGACCATTCCTACAAGTGCCCGACCTACATCCAGGCGGTGCCGCCCTGCCAGGGAAGCTGCCCCTCGGGCGAGGATATTCGCGGCTGGCTCAACATCGTGCGCGGCATCGAGAAGCCGCCCAAGGGCGTTGCCTGGCAGGAATATGCGTTCCGGCGCATGACCGACGCGAATCCGTTCCCGGCGGTCATGGGACGGGTGTGCCCGGCGCCGTGCGAGTCCGGCTGCAACCGCAACCAGGTCGAGGATTTCGTCGGCATCAACTCGGTCGAGCACTTCATCGGCGAGTGGGCGCTCGAGCACGGCCTGGGTTTCCCCAAGCCGGAGCATGAAACCGGCAAGAAGGTCGCGATCATCGGCGGCGGGCCGGCCGGGCTTGCCTGTGCCTACCAGCTGCGGCGCAAAGGCCATGCCTGCACCATTTTCGACTCGAACGAACACCTGGGCGGCATGATGCGCTACGGCATCCCCGGATATCGCACGCCGCGCGATGTGCTCGACGGGGAGATCAAGCGCATCATCGACATGGGCGTGGAAGTGCGCCTCAAAACTCAGGTAGGCAAGGACGTAACGCTGGCGGCGCTGCGGCGCGACTTCGACGCCGTATTCGTCGGGCTCGGCGCCCAGTCGGGCAGCCCGCTGCCGATTCCCGGCGGCGAGGCGCCGAACTGCATAGACGGCATCACGTTCCTGCGCGCGTTCAATGACGGCCGGCTCAAGCATGTGGGCAAGCGGGTGGTGGTGGTGGGTGGCGGCGATACCGCCATGGACGTCGCCGCGGTCGCGCGCCGGCTCGGCCATATCACGCGCGATCCCGAGGACGCGGCGCCCAGGGATCCGGTGCTCGGCCAGATGGAACAGGACGTAGCCACGGCGGCACAGCAGGAAGGCGCCGAGGTGCTGATTGCCTACCGCCGGACCGTGGCGGAAATGCCGGCCACCAAACACGAGGTCGAGGCGGTTACGCGCGAGGGCGTGCGCATCATGACCTGTGTCGCTCCGGTGGCGGCGGTGCTCGCGCAGGATGGGCGCGCCGTGGCGCTGCGCGTGATCAAGGTCGACTGGGTCAACAAGAAAATGGTGCCGCAGGCCGGATCCGAATTCGACATCCCCTGCGACCTGATCGTCTCCGCCCTCGGTCAGACGGTGGACTTTACCGGACTGGAGGAATTCAAGAACGAGCGCGGGCTGGTCAGCGCGGACAAGAACTACCAGCTCGCCGGCAAGCCGGGCGTGTTTACCGGCGGCGACATCGTGCGTCCGCATCTGCTCACCACCGCCATCGGCCACGCCTGGATCGCCGCCGAAGGCATCGACCGCCACCTGCGCGGCGAAGCGCTGGAGAAGCGGCCGAAGATCGACGTGCACTATTTCGACCTCGAGCGCAAGATGATCGAAACAGGTCTCGAGATCGGGGAGGTGCACGAGCCGCTGCGGGGCACCGACGCCTCGAATGCCGCCGTGCACAACTACGACAACCGCTCCGACCGCTATGTGGTCACGCACGAGGAGCTGTTCCTCGGACATTTCCAGCGCACGCCGCGCAACGTGCGCCAAATTGTCGAACTGGACGCAGAGACTGCGGTGGGCAATTTCGAGGAGCGCATTGTCCCGCTCACGGAAGCACAGGCCAAAGCTGAGGCGACGCGCTGCATGAGCTGCGGGCAGTGCTTCGAGTGCGACAACTGCATCGTCTATTGTCCGCAGGTGGCGGTGAAAAAAGTGCCCAAGGCGCAGGCGACCACCGGACGTTATGTCTACACCGATTACGAGCGCTGCGTTGGCTGCCACATTTGCATGGACGTGTGTCCGACCGGCTACATCAAGATGGGGCTGGAGGTATAGCGGCTACGCCGCGCGCCGGCCGGCAATGGAAGCGCTGTAAATTCATTTAACGCAATATCGAGGAGCATTATCAGTGTCGAGCACCACCGAATCAGACAGCGCCAAGCTCACTTTTCGCCGTTTCAAGGACGGCGAGGGAAAATGGAAGCGCTGGCAGGAACAGATTTTCGATGCGGACCATTCGCACAAGTGCCCGACCTACATCCAGGCGACGCCGCCCTGCCAGGGCAGCTGCCCTGCGGGGGAGGATATCCGCGGCTACCTGAACATCGTGCGCGGCGTGGAGAAGCCGCCGGCCGGGCAGAGCTGGCAGGAATACGCGTTCAAGCGTCTCGCTGGCGCCAACCCGTTCCCGTCGGTGATGGGGCGGGTGTGCCCGGCGCCGTGCGAATCCGGATGCAACCGCAACGAGGTCGAGGATTTCGTCGGCATCAACTCGGTCGAGCACTTCCTCGGCGACGCCGCGATCGCCGGCAATTTCGCCTATGACAAGCCGGCGGAAACGAGCGGGCGCAAAGTGGCAGTGATCGGCGGCGGGCCGGCAGGGCTGTCCTGTGCCTATCAGCTTGCGCGCAAAGGCCACGAGGTAACCGTTTTCGATGAACATGCGGAACTCGGCGGCATGATGCGCTATGGCATTCCCGGATTCCGCACACCGCGCAAAATACTCGATGCCGAGATCCAGCGCATCCTCGACCTGGGCATCGAAACCCGGCTCGAATGCAAGGTCGGCGTCGATATCACCATGGAGCAGATCCGCGCCGGGTTCGACGCGGTGTTCCTCGGCCTGGGCGCGCAGTCGGGCCGGCCGCTACCCTGCCAGGGCAGCGATGCCCCCAACATCGTCACGGCAACCGCGTTCCTGCAGGCGTTCAACGACGGCCGCATGCGCCACGTCGGCAAGCGCGTTGTCGTCGTTGGCGGCGGCGACACCTCGATCGACGTGGTCACGGTGTCACGCCGCCTCGGCCATATCCTGCATGCCCATGAGGCGGACCGGCCCGAGCGCGCCATCGCCAGCTATACCGCGCATGACGTCGCCGAGGTTTCCGCAAGGCAGGGCGCGCAAGTCGTGCTCACTTCGGTATTCGCGATCGACGGCATGCAGGCCAACAAGCACGAGGTGGAGCAGGCCACGGCCGAGGGCATCACCATCCGCGGCAGCCTGGTTCCGGTTTCGGTGGTGTGCGGTGCCGACGGTCGCGCCACCGCGCTTCGCGTGGCGCGGTGCGAAGCGAAGATGGTCAGCGGCAGGCTGGAAGTCAAGCCCATCGCCGGTACCGAAGAGGAGATCCCGGGCGACCTGTTCGTTTCGGCCATCGGCCAGGCGGTGGATTTCACCGGTCTCGAGGAATTCAACAACGGCAAAGGCGCGGTGAGCGCGGATAAGAACTACCAGATCACAGGCATGCCCGGCGTGTTCGTCGGCGGCGACATCGTGCGGCCGAATCTGTTGACCACGGCAATCGGCCACGGCTCGATCGCCGCCGACGGCATCGACCGGTTCCTGCGCAATGAGGCGCTGGAGAAGCGCCCCAAGATCGATGTCCATCATTTCGACATGGTGCGCAAGATGATGGAGACGGGCGTCAAGCTGGAGAAATGGGTGGAACCGGACCGGGGTACCGACCGTTCCAAGGCGGCTGTGCACAACTTCGACAATCGCTCAGACCGGCATGTGATCCCGCACGAAGAACTGTTCCTGGGCTACTTCCCCGCCACGCCGCGCCTCAAACGCCACACCATCACGCTGACGGAAGAAACCGCGCTGGGCAATTTCGACGAGCGCATAGTCGCGCTGGCCGAGGCGCAGGCGCAGGCCGAAGCCAAGCGCTGCATGAGCTGCGGACAGTGTTTTGAATGCGACAACTGCGTGGTCTACTGCCCGCAGATCGCGGTCAAGAAAGTGCCCAAGGCGCAGTCCACCATGGGACGCTACGTCTATACCGACTATGATCGCTGCATCGGCTGCCACATCTGCGCCGACGTGTGTCCGACCGGGTACATCAAGATGGGGCTGGGCGAGTAGGGAGCACGGAGTGAGAAGTGAACGTTGAGGCGATACGGGCATGTGCCGGGCGCGGGGGGCGCGCGCTGTGCCTGCTCGCGCTGCTGCTGCCCGCGCTATCGGGGGCTGCCGAGCGGGTGCCCAAGCCGGTGATCGACATCGCCAATCCGGGCAAGTGCGTGGAGGACACGGCGCTGATGCGGCGCGAGCACCCGGACCTGCTCAAGCATCAGCGCGAC
>JAANCK010204696.1_pt1 | contig 12665 bp, 12 predicted proteins | sample 7277841 | NCBI WGS metagenome assembly JAANCK01 (sample SAMN14222788, study PRJNA588281) | permafrost metagenome | isolation source: Arctic cryosol methane SIP | place: Canada:Nunavut | collected 2015-07 | reverse complement strand
GCCGGTGATCTGGCGCACCGACAGTGCCGCGCCACCGCGTGAGTCGCCATCGAGCTTGGTCAGCACGATGCCGGTCAGCGGCAAGGCTTCGTTGAACGCCTTGGCGACATTGATCGCGTCCTGGCCTTGCATCGCATCGACCACGAACAGCGTTTCGACCGGGTTGACGGCGGCGTGCAGCGCCTGAATCTCGGCCATCATCGCGGCGTCGATCGCCAGCCTACCGGCGGTGTCGACGATCAGCACGTCATAAAACTGCTTGCGCGCATGATCCTGCGCGGCGGTGGCGATTTTCAATGGATCGCGTTCGTCGCCGGCCTCGAAAAAGGCGACATCGAGCTGTTTGCCGAGCTGGCGCAACTGGTCGATGGCGGCGGGGCGATAGACGTCGGCCGAGGTGAGCAGGACTTTTTTCTTGCGGTTTTTGAGCAGCAGCGCGAGTTTTCCGCTGGTGGTGGTTTTGCCGGAACCCTGCAAGCCGGCCATCAGGATCACCGCAGGCGGGTTGGCGGCCAGATTCAGTTCGGCGTTGGCGCCGCCCATCAGGCGGGTGAGTTCTTCGTGGACGATGCCAATCAGCGCCTGTCCGGGCGACAGGCTGGTGAGCACGTCTTGGCCCAGTGCGCGGGTTTTGACGGCCTCGATGAAATCCTTGACCACGGGCAGGGCGACGTCGGCTTCCAGCAGCGCGAGACGCACCTGGCGCAGCGTGTCCTGCACGTTGGCTTCGGTGATGCGCGCTTGACCGCGCAGTTGTTTGACGACGCCGGCAAGGCGTCCACTAAGGTTATCTAGCATGGTGTCCTTGTTGCCGTGGAGGGTGGCATGGATAATGAGCTGGCCGGTCGACTGGCCGAAACAAGATTTTAGGATTTCCATTTTAACGAATGTCACCGCTATTGCTGGTTACTTTATGTGTGAGTGCGCTCTATGGATGGGTGGCTTGGCGCTTGCAGCGCACGCCGCCGTTCAAAACGGCGTGCGTGGTGTTGCCGCTGGCCTTGCTGGCGCACGGGGCCCTGATTTATCAGTCCGTGCTGGGACAGGGCGATATCCGCTTGGGATTCGGCAATTCCTTGTCGACGATTTTGTGGCTGACTGCGCTTACGTATTGGCTGTCCAGTAAAGGCACCCCGCTGGCGCGGTTGCAATCCTGGGTGAGTGGGTTGGCGGCCTTGTCCGTGTTGGGAATGGCGTTTTTTACCGAGACCCATGTCATCCCCAATTCGCAGGCACTGGCTTTGCGCGCGCATCTAGTGGTGTCGTTTCTGGCCTATGGCCTGCTGGCTGTGGCGGCACTGCATGCGGTGTTGATGACCATGCTGGAAAAACAACTGCATCGTGGCGGGATACTGCAGAACGGTGCGCCGCCTTTGCTGACGCTGGAGGCCATGCTGTTCAAAACCATCGGCATCGGTTTCGCGTTGCTGACGCTGGCGGTGTTTAGCGGAGTGTTCTTTTCGGAAGAGCTGTTCGGCAAGGCTTTGCAGTTTTCCCACAAGACCGTGTTTGCGATCCTGTCCTGGCTGGTCTTCGGCGGCCTGCTGCTGGGACGGCATTTCCGCGGCTGGCGCGGACGTACGGCGCTGGTCTGGACGATTACCGGCTTCACCCTGCTGTTATTGGCTTACCTGGGCACGCAGTTTGTGCTGGAAGTCGTACTCCGACGTTGAGGCGATTCTGATTGGATAGCATTGCCACCAGCACGCTGTTTGCCGTGCTTGCTGTTTTGTTGATGACCTCGGCCTTTTTTTCGGCATCCGAGACCGCGATGATGGCGATCAATCGCTATCGGTTGCGCCACGCTGCCGATACCGGTCATCGCGGGGCGATGCGGGCACAGGCGCTACTGGATCGAACTGACAAGCTGTTGGGCGTGATTCTGCTCGGCAACAATCTGGTCAATGCGGCCTCGAGTACGCTGTCTACGGTGCTGGCGATTCGTCTGTTTGGCGACGGTGAAGTGGTACTGATGGTGGCGACCCTGTTGCTGACCTTCCTGATTCTGGTGTTTAGCGAAGTCACCCCCAAGGTGCTGGGCGCCGCCTTTCCCGAGCGCGTCGCCTATCCGGCGACATGGCTGCTGACGCCGCTATTGACGCTTGCATATCCGGTGGTGTGGTTCGTCAACCTGTTTGTGCAGGGCATTCTGCGGCTGTTGCGGATCAAACAGCCGGAGCCAGGTCAGGGCAACAGCCTGGGACTGGAAGAGCTGCGTACCATCGTGCTGGAATCGTCCGGCAGAATGCCGCGTGAACACCACCGGATACTGATGAACATGCTGGAGCTGGAGGACATTACGGTGGACGACGTGATGACGCCGCGCAACCAGATCGAGGCGATCGATATCGAGGATGATCCCGAGCGGCTGCGCCAGCAGATATCCACCAGTCACCACACCCGGCTGATCGTGCAGCAAGGCTCGCCGGACACCCTGCTCGGCGTGCTGCATGTGCGTCGGGTGCTGCATGCGCTGACTGGCGATGAGCTGAATCCGGAAACGCTGAAGGAAAACCTGGAGGAGCCCTATTTCGTTCCGGCAGGCACGCCGCTATTTACCCAGTTGCGCAATTTTCAGCGGGGCCGTCGCCGGCTGGCGCTGGTGGTGGATGAGTACGGCGAGTTGCAGGGGCTGGTGACGCTGGAAGACCTGCTCGAAGAAATGGTCGGTGAATTCACTACCCAAGCCCCGTCGGATATGGGCTATCTGCGGCGTGATGCAGATGGCAGCTGGCTGGCCGAAGGCAGTGTGCTGCTACGCCACCTGAATCGCACCCTCGGGCTGTCGCTGCCGCTGGATGGTCCGAAAACACTTAATGGCCTGCTGCTGGAGCAATTCGAGGATATTCCTGAAGCAGGCGTGAGTCTCAAGCTGGGCGATGTCCCGGTGGAAATCGTGCAAACGCAGGATCGGGCGGTCAAGATGGCGCGCATTTATCCGCCTGCGCCAGATGCCGGGAATGCCTCAACTTAAATCAATCAGTGCCGTTAAAGCCTGTGATCCCCTCTCGGCGGCCTGGTCGATGCGGGTGATAATCTGATTCAGGATTTGTTTGGAACCGAGCTATGGCCGATGTGTCTTCTTCCAGTAATTTAACCGGGCTGGCGCGCGCCATGGTCAACCATGGCTGGTTGACCGAGACGGGGTCTGGAAACGTGCCAGCCAGTCAGGCGATTCTTTCGTGACCGAACTGATCAAGGGCAAGCGCTTCAAGGCCGATCAGATCGCCGAATTTGCCGCATCCTCGTTCGGATTCCCCTATCTGGACTTGAATGCCATGGATGCTGACAGCCTGCCGCAGGGGCTGCTCGATGCCAAGCTGGTGCAGAAACGACGTGTGGTTGCGCTGTATCAACGCGGCAACAAGCTGTATGTCGCGACCTCCGACCCGACCCATCTGCAAGCGCTGGATGAAGTGAAGTTCCAGACCAACCAGGCCGTGGAGCCGGTGGTGGTGGACGATGACAAACTCGCCAAGCTGGTTGCGAAGGCGGGCGAGGCTGCGGACAACACCATGGCGGTGTTGAACGCGGAGGACCTGAATCTTGATTTCGTCGACGATGAGGCCGCTGCCACGCAGCAGGATGCGCCGGGTATCGAGATCGACGACGCGCCGGTGGTGCGCTATCTGCAAAAAATCATGCTCGATGCAATCAACCAGGGCGCATCCGACATCCACTTCGAGCCCTACGAAAAGTATTACCGTATTCGCTATCGTCGCGACGGCATTTTGGCCGAAGTGGCGCAGCCGCCGATGGCGATCAAGGACAAGGTCGCTTCGCGCATCAAGGTGCTGTCGCGGCTGGACATATCGGAAAAGCGCGTGCCGCAGGACGGCCGCATGAAGCTGGTGTTGTCGAAGAGCCGCGCCATCGATTTTCGGGTCAGTACCCTGCCGACGCTGTATGGCGAAAAAATTGTTATGCGTATTCTCGACCCGACCAGCGCCCAGCTCGGAATCGAGGCGCTGGGGTATGAGCCGTTCCAGAAAGAGCTGCTGCTGAACGCGGTGCAACGCCCCTATGGCATGGTGCTGGTGACCGGCCCGACGGGTTCCGGTAAAACCGTTTCGCTCTACACCTGTCTGAATATTCTCAACAAGCCCGACGTCAATATTTCGACGGCGGAAGACCCGGCAGAAATCCAGTTGCCCGGCATCAACCAGGTCAACGTCAACGACAAGGCCGGACTGACTTTCTCGGCTGCACTGAAGTCGTTTTTGCGGCAGGATCCGGATGTCATCATGGTCGGCGAAATCCGTGACCTGGAAACCGCTGATATCGCGATCAAGGCCGCGCAAACGGGCCACATGGTGATGTCCACCCTGCATACCAACGATGCGCCAGGCACCCTGACCCGTCTGCTGAACATGGGCGTGGCACCCTTTAACGTGGCGTCGTCGGTGATTCTGATTACCGCCCAGCGCTTGGCGCGCAAGCTGTGCTCGTGTAAGCAGTCAACCGATCTGCCGCGCGAAGCCATGCTGGAAGCCGGGTTTACCGAAGCGCAACTGGATGGCAACTGGCGGCCCTATAAGCCGGTGGGCTGTGATGTCTGCGGTGGCTCGGGCTACAAGGGGCGTTTAGGGATCTATCAGGTGATGCCGATCACCGACGCCATGACCCGCATCATTCTCAAGGGCGGCAACGAATCCGATATCGCCGACCAGGCGCGACTCGAAGGCGTGGTCGATTTGCGTCAGGCAGGGTTGTTGAAAGTAAAAGCCGGACTTACCTCGCTGGAAGAGGTTGAGGCCGTCACCAATCTTTAAGGAACACCTTTATGGCAATAGCGACAAAAGCAGTAGCTGCAAAAGCAGTTAAAAGGGATGCCTCCTATCTGTGGGAAGGCATGGACAAGCGTGGCAAGAAGGTCAAAGGCCAGATGCAGGCTGGTGGCGAAGCGGTGGTAAATTCGGTGCTGCGCAAGCAGGGCATCAATGTCACCAAGGTCAAAAAACAGAGCACCTTGTTCAGCGGTGCAAAAAAAGTCACCGAAAAGGACATCACCCTGTTCACCCGCCAACTGGCGACCATGATGAAAGCCGGCGTGCCTTTGCTGCAAGCGTTTGACATCGTAGGGCGGGGGCATTCCAATCCCTCGGTGCAGCGCCTGCTGGCTGAAATCAAGGCGGATATCGAAAAGGGTAGCAGCCTTACCCAGTCCTTTGGCCGCCATCCGCTGTATTTCGACGCGCTGTATTGCAACCTGGTGGGGGCGGGCGAATCGGCCGGTATCCTCGAAGCGGTGCTGGACCGGCTGGCGGTATACAAGGAAAAGATCCTCGCCATCAAGAGCAAGATCAAGTCGGCGCTGTTTTATCCGGTTTCCATTATTGTGGTGGCATTCGTCATCACCGCCGTCATCATGATTTTTGTGATCCCGGCGTTCAAGACATTGTTCAGCAGTTTTGGCGCAGACTTGCCGGGGCCGACGCTGGTGGTGATGGCGATGTCGGATTTCTTCGTCAAATGGTGGTGGGCGATATTCGGCGGCATTGGCGGGGGCATTTATTTCCTGCTGCAGGCGTGGAAACGTTCACGCAAGGTGCAAATGTTCATGGATCGCGTCATGCTCAAACTGCCGATTTTTGGCGCCGTGATCGAAAAAGCCACCATCGCGCGCTGGACCCGCACCCTGGCGACCATGTTCGCGGCGGGCGTGCCGCTGGTTGAGGCGCTCGAGTCGGTCGGTGGCGCATCGGGCAACCAGGTGTACGTCGAGGCCACCCAGAAAATTAAGTCCGAGGTGTCTACCGGTACTGCGCTGACAGCGGCGATGACCAATACTGAACTGTTCCCCAATATGGTGCTGCAGATGGCTGCAATCGGTGAGGAATCCGGTTCGCTTGATTCCATGCTCAACAAGGTGGCCGACTTTTACGAAGCCGAGGTGGACGATGCGGTGGCCGCACTGTCGAGTCTGATGGAGCCGATCATCATGGTGGTGCTGGGCACGCTGATCGGCGGCATGGTCGTTGCCATGTATCTGCCGATCTTCAAGATGGGTTCGGTCGTGTGATGGCGCTGCTGTCTGGAGAGCCAGCCCTGTTCGCAGGGCTGGTTTTCTTATTCAGCCTGCTGGTGGGCAGTTTCCTCAACGTCGTCATTCACCGGCTGCCCCGCATTATGGAGACCGAGTGGCACGCGCAGTGCGCCGAGTTGCGCGGTGAAATACCGGTGGCGTCTGCGCCGTACAACCTCGCGGTCCCGCGCTCGGCGTGCCCGCACTGTGGTCATCAGATCACGGCGCTGGAAAATATCCCGCTACTGTCATGGCTGTGGCTGCGCGGGCGCTGTTCGTCGTGTGCTGCGTCGATCAGTGTCCGCTATCCGCTGGTGGAATTGCTCACCGCGCTGCTGTCGGCCGCAGCCGCCTGGAAATGGGGGGCGAGCGTGCAGACTGGGGGCGCGTTGCTGCTGATCTGGACACTGGTTGCGCTGGCGTTCATTGATTTCGACACCACCCTGCTGCCCGATAGCCTCACCCAGCCGCTGCTGTGGCTGGGTCTGCTGTTTAATTTGAGTGGTGCATACACCCACTTGCCGGATGCTGTCATCGGAGCCATGGCCGGCTACCTGGTGTTGTGGTCGGTGTACTGGTTGTTCAAACTGGCTACCGGCAAGGAAGGCATGGGCTACGGGGATTTCAAGCTGCTGGCCGCCATCGGCGCATGGCTGGGGTGGCAGATGTTGCCTGTCACCTTGCTGTTGTCGTCGGTGGTGGGGGCGGCCATTGGCATCGCAATGATCGTGCTGGTGAAGCATGACCGACGCGTGCCGATTCCGTTCGGACCCTATCTGGCGGGCGGCGGGCTGGTCGCATTGTTCTTCGGTGCGGATTTGACGCAGGCCTATCTCGGGCAATTCTGATGTTCGTGGCTGGCCTGACCGGCGGGATCGGATCCGGTAAATCAACTGTCTCCGATGCCTTCGCTGCGCTGGGCGTGCCGGTGATTGATACGGATGTCATTGCGCGCGAATTGACTGCACCAAGTGAGCCCACACTGGATACGATTCGTGCGGTTTTCGGCGAAGCCGTGATGCGGGCGGATGGCGTACTCGATCGAGCTGCCTTGCGCCGTCGTGTGTTCGCTGATGAGGCCGCCCGGCACCAGCTCGAAGCCATCCTGCATCCGCTTATCCGGCAGCGTGTCGAGCAGGCACTGGTCCGGTTGACCGCATCCTATGCGCTGGTCGTGATTCCGCTGCTGGTAGAGACCGGGGCTTACCGTGACCTGCTGCAGCGCATTCTGGTGGTTGATTGTCCAGAAGCAATGCAGGTTACGCGGGTGATGGCGCGTAGCGGGTTGGCTCGCGATGAGGTCATGGCGATCCTCGCCGCGCAGGCGACGCGTACTGAACGGCTGGCGATCGCGGACGATGTGATCCTCAACACAGCGCCACCTGAAGCCTTGCGTGCCGAGGTCGCCAGCTTGCATCAGCGGTATCTGGGGCTTGCGGCGGCGGCGTCTTGATTTTTCGCCCGGATCGGCGACAATCGACCGATTGAAATCTGTGCGTCGCGGTGTGATCCATTACGAATATCCTCTGAGTGAGCGCATCCGCACCCTGCTGCGGCTGGAAGACCTGTTCGACCGCTTCGATGTCTATGCGGCTTCACCTGATTCGCACGCCCACCATGCAGCCCTGCTAACCCTGTTTGAACTGGCGGAAGTCGCCGCACGCGCGGATCTCAAGTCTGATTTGTTGCAGGAACTGGATCGGCAGAAAAGCGCCTTGACTGCGCTGCGCGGCAATCCGCATGTGCAGGACACCACCCTGGAGCAGGTGCTGGAGGCGATTGAGTCAACCCACCAGAAAATGCATCAGGCGCCAGGGAAAGTCGGCCAACACCTGCGTGAAGACGACTGGCTGATGGCGATCAAGCAGCGTGCAGCGATTCCCGGCGGCATGAGCGAATTTGATCTGCCGTCCTACCATCACTGGCGACACGGCCCGGCCGAAGCGCGCATGCAGCAACTGCAAAACTGGCTGTTGCCGTTTGCCTCGATCCGTTCGGCCATGGATATCGTGTTGGGGTTGTTGCGCGATAGTGGCCGGCCCGAGTTGCAACACGCGGATAACGGCAGCTATCAACGCATGCTGGAATCGCGTAATCCGCAGCTGATACGCGTCACTTTGGTCGACAGCCTGCCATGCGTACCGGAGATTTCCGCGAACAAATACATGCTCAACATCCGCTTTGTGCAGGCGGGTTTCGGGCAAGCCCGCACCTGTTCCGACCTGCCGATTGATTTCGACCTGACATTTTGCACCCTATGAAGCCGCCCATCGTGACGTGCCCAACCTGCAAAGCAGCCGTGCATTGGACCACCGAGAATCGCTGGAAACCATTTTGCAGCGAACGCTGCAAAATGATTGATCTGGGGCAGTGGGCGGCGGAAAAATTTCGGGTTCCCGCTGAAGAGCAGGAGCCCGAGGATGAACCCCCGCTCGCGCAATAAAGCGCAAACAGCACAGGCCTATTTTTTGTAAGTCTTGACGCCGCTGGCCGTTCCCAGCAGCAACACATCCGCTCCGCGCCGCGCAAACAGGCCATTGGTAACTACGCCGACAAGGTGATTGATCGCGGTTTCGAGCGAGACCGGATCGACGATCGACAGGCCGTGCACATCGAGAATGAGGTTGCCGTTGTCGGTCGTGAAGCCCTCGCGCAGACGCGGCTGCCCGCCCAGTTTCACCAGTTCGCGTGCCACATAAGAGCGCGCCATCGGAATCACCTCTACCGGCAGCGGGAACTGACCCATGACGCCGACCAGCTTGCTTTCGTCGGCGATGCAGATGAACTGCTTGCTGCAGGCGGCGACAATTTTCTCGCGTGTCAGCGCGCCGCCGCCGCCCTTGATCATGGCAAAGTGTTCGGTGATTTCATCGGCGCCGTCGACGTAGATTTCGAGATCGCCCACGCTATTGAGGTCAAACACCGGGATGCCATGGCTTTTCAGACGCGTGGCGGTGGCTTCTGAACTGGCCACTGCGCCGTCGATGCGGCCTTTTACTTCGGCCAGCGCGTCGATGAAATAGTTGGCAGTCGAACCGGTGCCGACCCCGATGATGCCGCCGCGGGCATACTCCACTGCAGCACGTGCTACAGCTTGCTTCATTTCGTCTTGGGTCATTTTGGTTTCGTCGATTTGGATTCAGCCCGCTAAGATAGCGGCATCGCCGTCTTTTTTCAAACTGCCGACATGAGTCATCCTGACGATTACCTCGAACGTATCCTGACCTCGCGCGTCTACGACGTCGCAGTGGAGTCGCCGCTCGATCCTGCGCACAATCTGTCGCGTCGTCTGGGCAACACGATTTTCCTGAAGCGCGAAGACCTGCAACCGGTGTTTTCATTCAAATGCCGTGGCGCGTACAACAAGATGGCCCGGTTGACGGCGGCGCAACTGGCGCGCGGCGTGGTCGCGGCGTCAGCCGGCAATCACGCGCAGGGGGTGGCGCTGGCGGCCCAGAAACTGGGCGTATCGGCCACCATCGTGATGCCGGCCACCACCCCGAAAATCAAGGTTGATGCGGTGCTTGCGCGCAACGCCCAGGTCATTCTGCATGGCGACAGTTATGACGACGCCTGTGCCCATGCAACGCAATTCGCCAAGGAAGCCAAGGCCACGTTTGTGCATCCCTACGACGACCCCGACGTCATCGCCGGGCAGGGCACGGTGGCGATGGAATTGTTGCGCCAGCATCCCGGGCCGATTCATTCGGTGTACATCCCGGTGGGCGGTGGCGGGTTGATCGCCGGCATGGCCGCTTACATCAAGCGGCTGCGTCCGGACATCCGGATCGTCGGCGTCGAGCCCGAAGACGCCGATGCGATGGCGCGCTCGCTGGAAGCCGGCGAACGCGTCACCCTGTCACGCGTGGGCATCTTTGCCGACGGCGTGGCGGTCAAAAAAGTCGGCAAGGAAACCTTCCGGCTGACGCAGCTGTATGTGGACGAAATCATTCGCGTCAACAATGACGCGATCTGTGCAGCAATCAAGGACGTATTTGAAGACACCCGTTCGATTCTGGAACCGGCGGGCGCGCTGTCCATCGCCGGGATGAAAGCGGCCATCGCAAGCGGCAAGCTCAAGGGCAAGACCCTGGTCGCGGTGGCGTCGGGCGCCAACATGAACTTCGACCGCCTGCGCTACATCGCCGAACGCGCCGAACTGGGTGAACAGCGTGAAGCCGTGCTGGCCGTCACCATTCCCGAAACGCCGGGCAGCTTCAAAACGTTTTGCAGCCTGCTCGGCGCGCGCAACATCACCGAATTCAACTACCGTTATTCCGACCCCAAGACCGCGCGCGTGTTTGTCGGTTTGTCGGTGCCGGGCGTGGGCGAGGGCAAGCGGGTGGTCGAGTTGCTCAAGCGTCATGGCATCGACGCGCTCGACCTCAGCGACAACGAAATGGCCAAGCTGCACATTCGCCATCTGGTCGGTGGACGCGCGCCTGAAGCGGTGAATGAAGTGCTCTACCGCTTCGAATTCCCCGAGCGCCCCGGCGCCCTGATGCGCTTTCTCGAAAGCATGAGCCAGGGCTGGAACATCAGCCTGTTTCACTACCGCAATCATGGCGCCGACCATGGCCGCGTGCTGGTTGGCATCCAGGTGCCGGAAAAAGAAAAGCCCAGCTTCCAGGCATTTCTGGATGGGCTGGGCTACCGTTATTGGGACGAATCCCGCAATCCAGCGTATCAGTTGTTTCTTGCCTGAAGTGGAAACCCGGCAAATGTCGCGGTTGCGAACCAACAGCATGAGGAGTGTCGCATGAACGCCCATTTTTCCATCAACTGTGAGAGTTCCGTGCATGACTCTGTCGCTTGCATTCCGATTTCTGGCTACATTGGCTTTCCGGGTTACCAGATAGGCGTGTTCGCCATCGAGGGGACGTGATGGCAGGCGGAGCGACGGACGACTTTGAGCTGATTTACTCAGACGTGGAATTCGACCGACATCAGGCGCGGCGTAAACTCATCGTGGTTCGCGTTTGCGCCCTGCTCGCTCTCGCCGTAATCCTGCCATGGACGATTTTCGCCATGGTGCATGGCTATACTGCTTTACTGGCGCTTCAAGCATTCGCCATGCCGAGTGTCATCCTGGTTCTTGTGCTTTGTCACCGCGCCCGGGCGAATGCCGCCGCCCATGTGTTGGGAATCGGGATGATGGTTTTCGTCACGGGCGTTGCGGTGATCGTCGAGGGCGTTGTCGACGGCTACGACAATTATGTTCATCGCTGGCTGATGGTGATCGCCATGGTCGTCCTCATGATCATGCAGGGCGAACGGCGCCAGGTTCGTATTGCATATGTCGCTGCCTGCGCGTTGCTGTACGCGGGAGTCGAACTGAAGTGGTTCGAGCTTGCTTCGCAGGGGATCCTGTCGCCCGAGTCGCGGGCTGCTGACGCGCACTTCACCATGCTCGCCATTTTCGCGGCGGTCGTAATGATCACGATCGTGTTTGTGGCTGATATCTCGAAGGCTGAACAGCTGCTGGCAATGGCGAACAATCGACTCGAAATGCTCATTGAGAACATGCTGCCGCGCCCAATCGCAGAACGCCTGCGCCGGGAAGGGCGGTCATTCGCCGACGGCATCGCTGAGTGCAGTGTGCTGTTTGCCGATATCGTCAATTTCACCCTGCTGGCGAAAAGTTTGAAGCCGAAGGATCTGGTTCAATTGCTCAACCGCCTGTTCGCCCGATTCGACGACCTTGCCGAGTCGCTGGGGGTCGAGAAAATCAAGACCATCGGCGATGCTTACATGGCGGCTGCAGGCCTGCCCGAACCCAGGCCGGACCATGCCGAAGCTCTGGTTCGGCTTGCGCTTGCCATGAGCGCTGCCATGAAGGAGTTTCCCGGCGTGACGCTGCGCATCGGTATCAATTCCGGCTCTGTTGTCGCCGGCGTGATCGGCAAGAAGCGTTTCATCTACGACCTGTGGGGCGATACGGTCAACATGGCGGAACGCATGGAATCCTATGGCTTGCCCGGCGCAATCCAGGTGACACGATCGACGCGCGACCTGGTCGCCGGGAAGTTCGAATTCGTTTCGCGCGGTGAGTTGGAGTTCAAGGGAAAAGGGTGGGTCGAAACCTTCCTGGTCGTGGGCGAACAGAATGTGACGTGACGTACCCGCGTAGTTGGCTCGAGCTGCGTGTTAACCTCGATTCATGATGAAATTTCTGTGCTGTTTTATCCTCGGCCTGGTCACGGCGCTACCGGTCCGGGCGGATTCGGGCGATGCGGCCGTGTTGCGCGCACATGCAGCGTATACCGTGCGGCAGCTGGCGAATCTCGAACGCGCCGCCGCTGACGTCCCCAGCGATCATGTGCTGGCACCGTATGTCGAATATTGGCGTCTGATGCTGTCTGGCCGGGGTGATGAGGCGCGCGTCGCGGATTTTCTGGCGCGCTATCCAGACAGCCGCATGGCCGAATTCCTGCGTGCCGACTGGCTTAAATCCCTGGGTGCGCGGGCAGCCTGGCCGCAGTATCTGGCGGAGTATCCACGCCTGCTCAAACCGGATATGGCGCACCGGTGTTACGCCTACCGTGCCGAGTGGGCGCTGGGCAACCGGGATCACCAGCGCGAGGCCGTGTCCTTGTGGTTCACCGGGCGCGATCTGCCCAGCGCCTGTGCGCCCCTGTTC
>JAANCK011380597.1_pt1 | contig 12678 bp, 11 predicted proteins | sample 7277841 | NCBI WGS metagenome assembly JAANCK01 (sample SAMN14222788, study PRJNA588281) | permafrost metagenome | isolation source: Arctic cryosol methane SIP | place: Canada:Nunavut | collected 2015-07 | reverse complement strand
TTACATAACGATCAGCCGCATCTTTCACCAGTTGCGGGTTGATGACTGCCGAGGTATTGATGCCGACCTTGTCGGCACCCGCGTTCAACAGGCGCTGTACGTCAGCTACCGCACGCACACCGCCACCGACCGTCAACGGAATGAACACTTCAGACGCGACCGCTTCAATGATGTGCAGAATCAGATCGCGGTTGTCGCTGGACGCAGTGATATCCAGGAAAGTGAGTTCGTCGGCACCCGCTTCGTTGTAGCGGCGCGCAATTTCAACCGGGTCGCCCGCGTCTTTCAGCTCGACGAAATTGACGCCTTTGACCACCCGGCCATTGGTTACGTCAAGACAGGGAATGATGCGTTTCGCGAGCATGGCCAGGCTATCCAGTCAGACGCCGAAGACGCCGCCAGCCAGTTCATCCGCCAGTTTCTGCGCAACAACAAAATCGAGCGTGCCCTGATAGATCGCACGGCCCGTGATCGCGCCGATGATGCCGTCCTTGGCGACGGTCGAGAGCGCTCTCACATCGTCGAGATTGGTAATGCCGCCACTGGCAATCACCGGGATCGACAGCGCCTGCGCCAGTTTTTGGGTGGCCTCGATATTCACTCCGTTCAACATGCCGTCACGGCCGATGTCGGTATAAATAATGGCTTCGACGCCATAGCCTTCAAAACGTTTGGCCAGATCGATGACATCGTGGCCGGTGATTTTGGACCAGCCCTCTACCGCGATCTTGCCGTCCCTGGCATCGAGTCCGACCATCACATGCCCAGGAAACGCATCACAGGCTTCGTGCAGGAAGCCGGGGTTTTTCACCGCTGCGGTGCCGATGATGACGTAGCGCACGCCGTCGTCGAGGTAGCGTTCGATGGTGGCGAGGTCGCGGATGCCACCACCCAGCTGCACCGGCATGTCGTCGCCGACCGCATCAACGATCGAGCGGATCGCCGCGTCGTTGATCGGCTTGCCGGCAAACGCGCCGTTGAGGTCGACCAGATGGAGGCGGCGCGCACCCAGCGCTTTCCAGTGGAGTGCGGTCGCGGCAGGATCCTCGGAAAACACGGTGGCCGAGGCCATTTCGCCCTGTTCGAGGCGTACGCAATGGCCGTCTTTAAGATCGATCGCAGGAATAATCAGCATGGTCGTACAACAGAAAAGTTGGAAGATAAATTAAACAAAAAAATCAGGCGCAGGCTGCACCAGACATATCACAGGCGGCTTCAATCCCACCCGGATTCCAGGTGACAAAATTACCCAGCAGCATCAATCCGGCGTTCTGGCTTTTTTCCGGATGAAACTGAACTGCAAAGATATTGCCTGTTGCGACTGCACAGGTAAACGGAAACGGGTAATGCGAAAAACCGGCGATCACATCGGGTGCGGTAGGCTGGACGAAGTAGCTGTGAACGAAATAAAAGCGTTCGCCTTCTTCGATCCCCACCCATAGCGGATGCGGCCCCGCCTGATGGACGTTGTTCCAGCCCATGTGCGGCACCTTGAGCTTGTTGCCCGCGGCATCAACCATCGCCTCGGCTGGAAAGCGCTGCACCGTGCCGGGCAGAATGCCCAGGCACGCGGTATCGCCTTCCTCGCTGTGTTCGAACAGCACCTGCATGCCCATGCAGATGCCCAGAAACGGTTTGTTATGGGCGGCGTCGATAATCACCTGGCGCAAACCGCGCGCATCGATTTCGCGCATGCAGTCGGGCGCGGCGCCTTGTCCGGGAAACACCACGCGCCCCGCCCCGGCAATCACGGCGGGGTCGGATGTCACCACCACCGACATGGCCGGCGCAACGTGCTCGATGGCTTTGGATACCGACCGCAGATTGCCCATGCCGTAGTCGATGACGGCGATATCCACGCTCACCGCGCAGCCTTTTTTTCGCACGTCATAGAACGCCCTTTGTCGACGGCATCACGTCGCCCATGCGCACGTCGGTTTCAACCGCCATGCGCAGCGCACGACCAAATGCCTTGAAAATCGTCTCAGCCTGATGGTGTGCGTTGATGCCGCGCAGGTTATCGATATGCAGCGTGGCGCCGGCATGGTTGATGAAGCCGCGGAAAAACTCGAGGAACAGATCGACATCGAAATCACCGATGCGCGCCCGCGTGTAATCAACGTGGTATTCGATCCCCGGACGACCCGACAGATCGATCACCACACGCGACAGCGCCTCGTCCAGCGGCACATAGGCATGGCCATAGCGGCGGATGCCTTTTTTATCGCCAAGCGCCTGTGCGAAGGCTTGGCCGAAGGTGATGCCGGTGTCTTCGACGGTATGGTGGGCATCGATATGCAGATCACCTTTGGCCTGGATATCCATGTCAATCAGACCGTGGCGTGCAATCTGGTCAAGCATGTGATCGAGAAACGGCACGCCGGTCGCGAGCGTGGCGGCGCCGGTGCCGTCGAGATTGAGGCTGACGGTAATCTGGGTTTCCAGGGTGTTGCGTGTAACGGTGGCGGTGCGCATGGCGTCGGGAAATAAAGCTGTAAAAGGATTCTAGCAGGCCACTATGGTTTTCAGCACAGTGCTTTCAATGCGGTGAGTAACGCATCGCATTGCGCATCGGTGCCCACGGTGATGCGCAAAAACGGCGCAATACGGGCTGGATTCTTGAAATGGCGCACGATGATGCTGCGTTCACGCAGGCTCGCAGCCAGTTCGGCGCCATCGTGCGCGGGGTGACGGGCGAAGATGAAATTGGCTGCTGACGGCAGCACATCGAACCCCATTTCGGCCATCGCGGCCACCTGCCGGGTGCGGGTCGCCACCACCTTGGCGCACAACGCTTCGAAATACGCGTGATCCTGCAGCGATGCCAGTGCGCCCGCCTGCGCCAGGCGGTCGAGCGGATAGGAGTTGAAGCTGTCCTTGACGCGGTTGAGCGCCTCGATCAAATGCGCCTGACCGATGGCGTAACCCACGCGCAAACCCGCCAGGGCATGCGACTTGGACAGCGTGCGGGTCACCAGCAGTTGCGGGTAGCGCGCCACCAGGCTCACCGCCGATTCGCCGCCGAAATCGATATACGCTTCATCGATCACCACCACTGAATCCGCATTGCCTGTCAGCAGACGCTCAATTTCACTTAATGCCAACACGCGCCCGGTCGGTGCATTGGGGTTGGGGAAAATCACCCCGCCGTTGGGCATCAGGTAATCGTCGACCTTGATCTCGAACGAATCCGTCAGCGGAATCATCCGGAAGGCGATTTCATACAAACCGCAATACACCGGATAAAAGCTGTAGCTGATGTCGGGAAACAAAATCGGCGCGTCGTGCTTTAACAACGCCATGAAGGCATGCGCCAGCACCTCGTCCGAACCATTGCCGACGAACACCTGGTCGGCATTCACGCCGTGATAAGCGGCGATGCCCGCGCGCAGGCGGTCGGAATTGGGGTCGGGATACAGGCGCAGGGTGTCAGCTGTTTCGGCGCGCACGGCGTCGAGCACGCGCGGGCTGGGTCCATAGGGATTCTCGTTGGTGTTGAGCTTGACCAGATTGGCCAGCTTCGGCTGCTCGCCCGGCACATAGGGCGTCAGGCCGTGCACCACGGCGCTCCAATACTGGCTCATTGCGGCAGCGAGTTCATTTGTGAACCAGGCGATATTCAGCAGAACGCGCATGCGCCTGCAGGCCTTCGCCGTACGCAAGCGTGGCTGCAATCTTGCCGAGCGTTTGCGCGCCCGCCTGCGACACGTGGATCAGGCTGCTGCGCTTCTGGAAGTCGTAGACACCCAGCGGCGACGAGAAACGCGCGGTGCGCGAGGTGGGCAGCACGTGATTCGGCCCAGCGCAGTAATCGCCAAGCGCTTCGCAGGTGTTCTTGCCCATGAAAATCGCACCCGCATGCTTCAGCAACGGCAGCAGCGCGTCGGGGTCGGTTATCGACAACTCCAGATGTTCAGGTGCAATGCTGTTCGAAATCGCCGCAGCGTCAGCCAGGTCGCGCGTCTTGATCAGCGCGCCACGATTGGTCAATGAGGTGCGGATCACCTCACTGCGTGGCATCTCGGCGATCAGCCTGTCGATGGCCGCAGCCACGGCATCCAGATAAGCCGCGTCGGGCGACAGCAAAATCGACTGCGCCATTTCATCGTGTTCGGCCTGCGAGAACAAATCCATCGCCACCCATTCGGGCGGCGTGTTGCCATCGGCAATCACCAGAATCTCGGACGGCCCGGCGATCATGTCGATGCCGACGGTGCCGAATACGCGACGCTTGGCCGCTGCGACATAGGCATTGCCGGGCCCGACGATTTTATCGACCTGCGGCACAGTTGCAGTGCCATACGCCAGTGCCGCCACCGCCTGCGCACCGCCGATGGTGAACACGCGATCCACGCCGGCAATCGCAGCGGCGGCCAGCACCAGTTGATTGTGTTCGCCGCCCGGCGTCGGCACCACCATGATGAGTTCGCCCACGCCCGCCACCTTGGCCGGGATCGCGTTCATCAGCACCGACGACGGATACGCCGCCTTGCCGCCCGGCACATACAGGCCAACCCGGTCGAGCGGGGTGATTTTTTGTCCCAGCACCGTGCCGTCGTCTTCGGTGTACGTCCACGATGCCTGGGTTTGCTTCTCGTGATAGCGGCGCACGCGTTCGGCTGCGGCTTCCAGCGCCTGGCGGGTGTCGGCGGGCAAGTGATCGAGCGCAGTTTGCAACTGAGCCGCGCTCAATTCCAGGCTGGCAAGCGAGGGCGCCGACAGGCGGTCAAAGCGTTCGGTGTATTCGAGGACGGCGGCATCGCCGCGCTTTTTCACGTCATGCAAAATCTCGGCCACCGTCTGCTCAATGGCAGCATCGGCGGCATCATCAAACTGCAACAACTGGGTCAGGCGAGCCTGAAAATCAGGCTGCGCACTATCGAGTCGGGTGAGCGTTACCACGGGATTCCGTTTCCAAAAATTCGTCCTCGATTGTACCGGTTTTTGGCACGTTGCTTCGACCGGCATGGCGCTCCCAGATGATAGTCATACTTATTCCGGGAGTTAGACAAAGTCCAGATTGCCCATTATCATGGCGCGCATGAATTACACGCGTGACAACATGGCAGGGCTATTGCGCAGCCACGAGATCAATCCAACCCATCAGCGGATCGAGATTGCGTATGCCCTGTTTTCGCGCCACGAACATCTCTCGGCCGATCAGGTGATGGCGTTCGTCAACACCAGCCACTCGGAAACTTCCAAGGCCACGGTCTACAACACCTTGAAGCTGTTTCTGGACAAAGGTCTGGTACGCGAAGTGATCGTCGATCCCAGCAAGGTGTTCTACGATCCCAATACCAACCCGCACCACCATCTATACGAAGTGGACAGCGGCAAGCTGTCCGACATTGACGCCGGATCGGTGCAGATTTCCGGATTGCCCCCGCTGCCGGACGGCATGGTGACTGAAGGCATCGACCTCATCGTTCGCGTCCGCCGCCAGCGCTGAACACCTCGCCCGTCACGAGACCGGGCTGTCACCTTTATTCGGACTCAGACGGTGCCTGCGCAGCGGCCAGCGCGTCACGGTGCTCCTGATATTGCCGCATGAATATCCGTTCGAGTTCGTCAATCGCTTCGACTGCCGGTACACCGTGGATCAAATGCCGGGTCATCTGCGCCGACGCTTCGTGAAAAATCTTGTTGCGCTCCAGCATCGGATACGTCTGCGTCAAACGCTGAATCGCCTTCACCACGTTTTCCTGCTCGGGGCGCGGGATCTGCAACGGCTCGGTAGGCGGAGCCGCCGCTATTTCGGCGCCTTCCTTGCCTGCCAGAAACTCCGCATAATCCAGCAAAGCCTGCTGCCTCGATTCGGACAGCGACCGAAAAATGGAGGACAAGCGCTTGCTGTCACGCATCAGCGCGCACGCCCTTTGACCGCGCGCTTCATGGGCGTCGCCTCCAGCCCGCATTGCTGGAACTTGACTTCGACAAAGCTGATAAAAGCATCGAGCAGCTTGCTGCGGAATTTTCTCGGGGCATAAACCATCGAAAGTTGACGCGTCAGCCGTGGGCTGAGTGGCACCGCAACCAGCGTGCCGAGTTGAAGTTCCTTGGCAACCGTGGACGCCGACATGATGGCAACGCCCAGATTGGCTTCGACCGCACCTTTGATCGCTTCGCGGCTGCCAAGCTCCATTTCGATGTGCAGGTCGTCGGGGTTGACGCCATGGTCCTTGAAGAACTCATCCACCACCTCGCGCGTGCCCGAACCGTGTTCGCGCGACACATAAGGCTGATCGGCAATATCACGTGCGCTCACGCTCGTATGGGCAGCCAGCGCATGGGTGGGTGCGCAAATCATCACCAGCTCATCTTCACAACAGGCCAGCGTCGTCAGGTTGGGATCGTGGGAAGGCGCTTCGATCAAGCCCACGTCGAGCGAATGGTCGGCTACTTTGGCGGCAATGGTTTCCGAGTTGGCAACGGTCAAACGCGCCTGCACCTGCGGAAAGCGTGCCTTGAACTCGCCCAGGATGCGCGGCAACTGGTATTCGGCAATGGTGGTCGACGCGCCGATCATCAGCGGGCCGGTCACCTGCCCGGTCAACTCGCCCACGCGCGCTTCCATCTCCCCACTCAAGGCCAGAATACGCTCCGAGTAGCCCAGCACCAGATCGCCCACCGGTGTGAGCGAGATTTTGCCGTGGCTCCGTTCGAACAGACGCGTATTGAAATGCTCTTCCAGCTGTTTGACCTGAAAAGTCACGGCCGGCTGGGTCATGTACAGGATATCGGCCGCTTTGGTGAAGCTGAGCTGTTTGGCAACGGTATAGAATACTTGCAGTCTGCGGTCAGCCATAAAACGATGTCTTGGGGTCAATAAAGAATTTTATTCAACCACAAAGGCCTCCATCATGAAACATGTGGCACACCAAGTTGCTGTAATCTCACGCGTTTGATCACGGCGAACGCATTGCAAACACACACTTCCCGCCTCATTCAATCTGATTATTTACTTTGAACCGCGCTTTTTACACCATCCTGCTCGCGCAGTTCATGTCAGCCTTGGCCGACAACGCCCTGCTGTTTGCCGCCATCGGCCTGCTGGTGTTTCTTGCCGCGCCGGAATGGCATTCGCCCCTGCTGCAAACGGTCTTCGTGATCGCCTACATCGTGCTGGCGCCCCTGGTCGGCTCGTTTGCCGACGCGCTGCCCAAAGGCCGCGTCATGCTGATCGCCAACAGCGTCAAATTCGTCGGTTGCCTCGCCATGCTGGCCGGGCTGCAGCCGCTGCTGGCCTACGCCATCGTTGGCATCGGCGCGGCCATGTATTCGCCCGCCAAATACGGCATCCTTACCGAACTGCTGCCGCCCGAAAAACTCGTGGTCGCCAACAGCTGGATGGAGGCCACCACCGTCGCCGCCATCGTGCTGGGCGCCATTATTGGCGGCGCGCTCATCAACCCGCATCTGGCCGAGACCACCCTCCTCGGCCTGGGCATGGGCGGCCTGCTCATCGCCCCCAAATTCGCGATCGTCGTCACCACCGCTTTATACCTGGGCGCAGCTGTCATCAACCTGTTCATCCCGCGCCTGCCGATCGACCACAAGCCCGCCAATAAATCACCCGTGTTCCTGCTGCACGACTTCGGCCACAGCTTCATGCTTCTGTGGCGTGACCCGCTCGGCCAGGTCTCGCTCGCCGTCACCACCCTGTTCTGGGGCGTCGGCGCCACCCTGCGGCTGCTCATCATCGAATGGGCCTCACTCAACCTCAAATACACCCTCGGCCAGGCCACCCAGCTCACCGCTGCCACCGCAGTGGGCATTGCGCTGGGTTCCATCCTTGCAGGCAAATTCGTCCGCCTCGAACACGCCATCCGTACCTTGCCCGCCGGCATCGTACTGGGCCTGATACCCATCTCGCTGATCTGGGTCAATAGCCTGACCCTAGCCGTGATATTGCTCATTCTGCTAGGGGTGCTCGCCGCCTTCTTCGTGGTACCGATGAACGCCCTGCTGCAGCATCGCGGACACCTGCTGATGGGCGCCGGCCACTCCATCGCCCAGCAGAACTTCAATGAAAACATCAGTATCCTGCTGATGACCGGCGCGTATGCCCTGATGGTTCGTGCGGACTGGCACATCCACACGATCGTCTGGGCGTTTGGGTTGTTTATCAGCAGCGTCATGACGACGATCTGGCTACGCCACCGCAACGACGTGGTGCATTAATCCGCCTATAAATGCAGTCGGCACGCACGCGATCCGGCACCCCCTTCGCTGTCGTTTCAGCCCTCAAACCCGCTCCGTGAAATGAACGAAATCCTCACCTGGCTACCCGCCGAACTCGTCGCCTTGCCGCGCTATGTGGTGGCGCTGGCAATCGGCCTGCTGATGGGACTGGAGCGCGAGCGCAACCCGACAGCCAAGGCCGGGTTGCGCACCTTTGCGCTGACGGCGTTGCTGGGGGTGCTGGCAGCGCATCTGGCTACGGTCATCGCTGCGCCATGGCTGATTGCAGTGGGGCTGCTGCTGGTCGGCGCGATGATGATTGCATCCTACCTGCGCGACCCGCAGCCGGAAGGTGACCCGGGAACGACGACGGTAGCGGCACTGATGCTGTGTTACGGCCTCGGCGTGCTGGTGTGGCACGGCGAAATCCAGCTGGCGGTGATGCTGGGGATTGCGGCGACGATGCTGCTGTATTTCAAGCCGGAACTGCGCGGCTGGAGCCAGCACATGACGCGGCGCGACCTGCTGTCGGTGCTGCAGTTTTCCGTGCTGTCGCTGATCATCCTGCCGCTGGTGCCGAACTGGAATTACGGCCCTTACGGCGCGCTCAATCCCTATCAGATCTGGTGGATGGTGGTGCTGATCGCAGGCGTCGGGCTGGCCGGCTATGCCGCGCTGCGGCTGGTCGGGCAGCAGCGCGGTGCGGTGATCCTCGGTCTGCTCGGCGGGCTGGTGTCGTCCACCGCCACCACGCTGGCCTTCAGCCGCCACGCCCGTGCCAGCAGCACGATGATGCCGATCGCGGTGATCGTCATCGTGCTCGCCAATCTGATGGTGCTGGTGCGGCTGGGCGTGCTGACCGCCGTGCTTGCACCGGGCGTGTTGCCACATCTGCTGCCGGTGTTGATCGGCGGACTGCTCATCGGCGGACTCGGTGCTGCCTATGGCGTGTACAGGCTGCGGCCACAAGGCGAAATGCCGGCACTGGCGATGGGCAATCCCACCGAGTTGCGCACCGCTGTCGGCTTCGGCCTGATGTATGCCGCCGTACTACTGGCATCGGCCTGGCTGTCCGACTGGCTCGGCACGCGCGGGTTGTATGCAGTGGCGCTGGTATCGGGTCTGACCGATGTCGATGCCGTCACACTCTCCAGCCTGCGCCTGTTCAATCTGGACAAGCTGCCGGTGGCGGCGGTGGTCAACGTCGTCGTCATCGCCACGCTGGCCAATCTGCTGTTCAAATCGGCACTGACCCTGTTCATTGCCGGCTGGAAAATGGCGCGCCACGCGGCGGCGGGCATGGGCACGGTGGGTCTGGGGCTGATCGTCTCCTGGGCTATAATGCGCGGCTTTTCCGTCTTGTAAAACGCCCCGCCATGGAAGCCGAAAACCTCAACCAGATTGAAGCCAAACTCGCCGATTTGGGCGACCGTTCCACCCAACTCCGGGGGTTTCTTTGACTACGATCGCAAACAGGATCGTCTCGAAGAAGTTGTCCGCCTGTCCGAAGCGCCGGATTTCTGGAACGACGCCGCCCGCGCCCAGGAGCTAGGCCGCGAACGCAAGTCGCTGGAAGACGTCGTACTGGTACTCGACCGCGTCGCCTCCGGCCTGAAAGACGCCAGCGAACTGTTTGAAATGGCGCGCGAAGAAAACGACGATGACACGCTGGCCGCCGTGCAGGCCGACATCGAGGCCATCGAAAAGGATGTCTCCACGCTGGAATTCCGCCGCATGTTCAACAACCCGGCCGACCCCAGCAACTGCTTCATCGACATCCAGGCCGGCGCCGGCGGCACCGAAGCCTGTGACTGGGCCTCAATGCTGCTGCGGCAATACCTGAAATATGCCGAACGCAAAGGCTTCAAGGCCGAACTGCTGGAAGAATCCGAAGGCGACGTCGCCGGCATCAAATCCGCCAGCATCAAGATTGAAGGCGACTACGCCTACGGCACCCTGCGCACCGAAACCGGCGTCCACCGCCTGGTGCGCAAATCGCCGTTCGACTCGTCCGGCGGCCGCCACACCAGCTTCGCCAGCATCTTTGTCTACCCCGAAGTCGACGACTCGATCGAAGTCGACATCAACCCCGCCGACCTGCGCGTCGACACCTACCGCGCGTCCGGCGCCGGCGGCCAGCACATCAACAAGACCGACTCCGCGGTGCGCATTACCCACCTGCCCACCAACATCGTGGTGCAGTGCCAGAACGACCGCTCGCAGCACAAAAACCGCGCCGAAGCGATGTCGATGCTGAAGTCCAAGCTTTACGAAGCCGAGCTGCGCAAGCGCCAGGCCGAACAGGACAAACTCGAAGCGGGCAAGGCCGATGTCGGCTGGGGCCACCAGATCCGTTCGTATGTGCTGGACAACTCACGCATCAAGGATCTGCGCACCAACGTCGAAACCTCCGCCACGCAGAAAGTGCTGGATGGCGACCTCGACATCTTCATCGAAGCGAGCCTGAAACAGGGCGTGTAAGCGCCGTACCCGCCTGGCGGGTGCGGCGCCCTTCATTCATGTCTGCCGCCGGAGTACCCATGCGCACCGATACCCCCGTCACGCTATTCCTCAAGGATTACGCCCCCCCCGTCTGGCTGATCGATACGGTCGATTTGCATGTAGCAATTTTCGAGGGCCATGCCGAAATCAGAACCCGTCTCGCCTGCCGCCGCAATCCGGCGGCGTTGGCCGGCCCGCTGGTGCTGAATGGCGAGGCGCTGGAACTAGTGAGCCTGACGCTCGACGGCACCGCGGTCGACCCCGCGCGTTACTCGTACGACGGCGACTTACTGACGATCACCGCGCCGCTGCCCGACACGTTTCAGCTTGAAACCACGGTGCGCATTCACCCGGACCAGAACACCCAGCTCTCCGGCCTGTACCGTTCCAAGGACGGCTACTTCACCCAGTGCGAGGCGGAGGGTTTCCGCCGCATCACTTTCTTCCCGGACCGGCCGGACGTGATGGCGAAATTCAGCTGCACGGTGGAAGCCGAGCGCGCGCGTTTTCCGCACCTGCTGTCCAACGGCAATCCCGTCGCCGCCGGCGCGTGTGACGACGACGCGACGCGGCACTGGGTACGCTGGGAAGACCCCTTCCCCAAACCCGCGTATCTGTTCGCGCTGGTCGCCGCCAAGCTCGACGTGCTGGAAGACCGCTACACCACCGCGTCGGGCCGCCCGATCAAACTGGAAATCTACGTCGAACACGGCAAGCTCGACCAGTGCGGCCATGCGATGGCGGCGCTGAAAAAAGCCATGCGCTGGGATGAGCAGCGCTTCGGCCTGGAATACGACCTCGACCGCTACATGATCGTGGCCGTGGGCGACTTCAACATGGGCGCGATGGAAAACAAGGGCCTCAACATCTTCAACACCAAATACGTGCTGGCGCGCCCGGACACCGCGACCGACGCCGACTACCAGGGCATCGACCGGGTGGTGGCGCACGAGTATTTCCACAACTGGACCGGCAACCGCGTCACCTGCCGCGACTGGTTCCAGCTGTCGCTGAAGGAAGGCCTCACCGTGTTCCGCGACCAGGAATTCGGCGCCGACACGCATTCGCGCGCGGTCACCCGCATCCAGGAAGCACGCGGCCTGCGCATCGGCCAGTTCCCCGAAGACGCGGGGCCGATGGCGCACCCGATCCGGCCCGCCTCCTACGCCGAAATCAACAACTTCTACACCGCCACCGTCTACAACAAGGGTGCGGAAGTCATCCGCATGATGCATACCCTGCTCGGGCGCGACGGCTTCCGGCTCGGCATGGATTTGTACTTTGAGCGCCACGACGGCCAGGCGGTCACCTGCGACGATTTCGTCGCGGCGATGCAGGACGCGAGCGGAGTCAGCCTCGCGCAGTTCCGCCGCTGGTACGCGCGCGCCGGCACGCCGCGCCTGCATGCCATGGGCGCGTACGACGCCGCGACCCAGCGCTACACGCTCACGCTCACCCAGCACCTCGCCCCCACCGCCTACGAAAAGCGGCTGGCCGAATCGGGGCAGCCCGTGGTCGAAGGCGTGCTGCATATCCCCGTCGCGCTCGGGCTGGTGTTGCCCGCCGGCCGCGACGCGCCGCTGCAACTCGCCGGTGAGCCCGAGGCCGTCGGCACCACGCGCGTGCTCTCGCTCACCGAGCCCACGCAGACCTTCGTCTTCGAAGCCATTCCCGCCGCGCCGGTCGGCTCGCTACTGCGCGATTTCTCCGCGCCGGTGCTGCTGGAATTTGAACAGACCGATGCCGAACTCGCACACCTGATGGCGCATGATTCCGACGCCTTCAATCGCTGGGAAGCCGGGCAGCGGCTGGCGACGCGCGTCCTGCTCGCCGGCATCGCGGCAGGCGGCGCCGGCAGCGACTGGATTCCCGACGCCTTCGTCGTCGCCTGCGGACGCGTGCTCGACGACGGTTTGCGCGGCGACCCCGCGCTCGCCGCCGAAGCACTCAACCTGCCTGCCGAAGCCGTGCTCGCCGAAGCGGTGGTCGCCC
>JAANCK010970240.1_pt1 | contig 12722 bp, 13 predicted proteins | sample 7277841 | NCBI WGS metagenome assembly JAANCK01 (sample SAMN14222788, study PRJNA588281) | permafrost metagenome | isolation source: Arctic cryosol methane SIP | place: Canada:Nunavut | collected 2015-07 | reverse complement strand
GTAGGTGAGCTCGTCCAGCGCCGCGGCGAACGGCACGCCGCCGGCGATGCGCAGCACTTCCTCGAGGGTCAGTTCCTTCACCTTGTCCTCCTTCGATGCGAGTCGCCTTCGATCCGGCGGGCCGATTGGCGCGTCCCGACCGGTGAAGCGAATCCTATGCAGCGCGGGACGGGAAGGCTGCGAAGAATCCCAATTCGCTCGATGGCCATTTCCGGCCGCACGCCGCGCCGTTGAACCCAAACTGCCGCAGGGGATCTGAAGGAGATCGCAGTGGACGCGTATCCGAAGACGCAACGCTATCGAATCGCCCTGCACCGCGCGAAGGGCTGCTACTTCGCGCGCGTGGTCGATATCCCCGGATGCGTGTGCCGCGGCGCCTCCGAAGTCGAGGCGGTGGAGAACGCCCGCACGGCCATTCGCGCCTATCTCTGGGTGGCGCAGGCGCTGGCGGGCGACCCGGCGCTGGTGGAGCTCGAGATCTCGGCGTGAGCCCACGCCCTGCCCGCACCCCCTCGGCGCGAAATCCCGAGGTTGTGTACTCTAGTCTTCACACCCCCGCGCATCGGTTGCTGCTTTGCAGCAGAGAGGAGACATCGCCGTGGCGAAGTATTCGACCGGGAACATCCATACCGTGGCTCTAGCGGGCCACGGCGGGGCGGGAAAGACGATGCTGGCCGAGGCCCTGCTGTGGAAAGCCGGAGTGATCGGCGCGATGGGAAGTACGGAACGCGGCAACACGGTGTGCGACTTCGATCCCCTCGAGAAGCAATACGGCCACTCGCTCAATTCGTCCCTGGTGAATTTTCCCTACAAGGGAATCCACGTCCACCTGATCGACACCCCCGGCATGCCCGACTTCGCCGGGCAGTCCATCTCCGCCCTCGCTGCCGTGGAGACCGCGGTGATCGTGATCAACGCGCAGACCGGCATCGAGCTCAACACCACGCGCATGATGCGCTCGGCCGCGCGCCGCGGGCTCTGCCGCATGATCCTCGTGAACAAGATCGACGCGGACAACGTGGACCTCGAGGGACTGCTCACGCGCATCCAGGAAGTGTTCGGCAAGGAATGCCTGCCGATCAACCTGCCTTCCCACGGCGGCAAGGACGTGGTCGACTGCTTCTTCACTCCCGACGGCGAAGCGGATTTCTCCTCGGTGAAGGCGGCCCATTCGGCGCTGGTGGACCAGGTGGTGGAAGTCGACGAGGCCCTCATGGCGCTCTACCTCGAGCAGGGCGAGGAGATCACACCCGAACAGCTGCACGCGCCCTTCGAGAAGGCGCTGCGGGAAGGCCACCTCATCCCGGTGTGCTTCGCCTCGGCGCGCACGGGCGCGGGTGTCACGGAGTTCCTCGAAATCCTGGCCAAGCTCGCTCCCGACGCGACCGAGGGCAATCCGCCGCCCTTCCTGCTCTCGGCCGGCACCGAGGGCGAGGAATTCCACGCCGAGCCCGATCCCTCGAAGCACGTGCTCGCCCACGTGTTCAAGATCATCATGGATCCATACGTGGGCAAGGTCGCCGTCTTCCGCGTGCACCAGGGCACGATCCACAAGGACACGCCGCTCTACATCGGCGAAGGCAAGAAGCCCTTCAAGACCGGCCACCTCTACCAGCTCCAGGGCAAGGAATACGTCGAGACCGATTCGCTCGTGCCCGGCGACCTGGGAGCGGTGACCAAGATCGAGGAGATCGAGTTCAACGCCGTGCTGCACGATTCCCACGACGAGGACCACATCCGCCTGCGATCGCTGGAATTTCCCACGCCCATGCACTCGATCGCGGTGGAGACCAAGAAGAAGGGCGACGAGCAGCGCCTCTTCGAGGTCCTGCACAAGCTGGAAGTCGAGGACCCGTGCCTTTGGATCGAGCGCCACCCGACCACCCATGAGACGGTGCTGCGGGGCCTGGGCGACCTGCACATGCGCACCAAGCTCGAGAAGATGCTTACGCAGTACAAGATGGACGTCACCACCAAGCCGCCGAAGATCCCCTACCGTGAGACCGTGACGCGCCGCGCCGAAGGCCACTGCCGCCACAAGAAGCAGACGGGAGGCGCGGGACAGTTCGGCGAGGTGTTCCTCAGGATCGAGCCGCTCGCGCGCGGCTCAGGCTTCGAGTTCGGGAGCGAGGTGAAGGGCGGCGTGATTCCCACGGTCTTCATCCCCGCGGTGGAGAAGGGCGTGCGCCAGGCGTTGGACCACGGCGTGATCTCGGGTTATCCGGTCGAGGACATCCGCGTGATCGTCTACGACGGCAAGAGCCACGACGTGGACTCCAAGGAGATCGCCTTCGTCACCGCCGGACGCAAGGCCGTGATCGACGCGATCCTCAAGGCCTCCCCCATCATGCTCGAGCCGATCGTGAACATCGAGATCACCGCGCCCGATCGCTTCGTGGGCGACCTCACCTCGGATCTCTCCGGCAAGCGCGGCCAGGTGACCGGCACCGAGTCCACCGGGGGCGGCCTCATGTCGGTCACGGGCGTGGTGCCCCTTTCGGAAGTGGCGGAGTACCAGTCGCGGCTGCGGTCGGTCACTGGCGGGCAGGGCGCCTACACCGTGGAATTCAGCCACTACGCCCCGGTGCCCCCGCCGATGCAGCAGCAGCTCGCCTCCCAGTTCAAGCTGGAGCGCGAGGAGGACTGATCCCGGTCTGCGGTCGGGCCCGGTTTTCGCTTCCTGAAATCCCGCGATTTCCGGTTGACTTCGCCGCCGCGCGGGTGCATTTTTGGCGCAACAAAGCGTCACACAAGCCAGAAGCAATCCCAAGGCAAGGACGGAAGACCGGGGGGTCCGATGTTCGTCATCCGCGACCAGCAGTTGCGGCTCCTGTTGCTCGCCCAGCTCATTCGCGAGCTGCAGCAGGCCACCGAGGAAAAGGCGCCGCCGCCGCCGGGGTTCACCGAGAAGCAGCTCGAGGAGTTGCGCTGCCTCTCGTCCGCGGAGCTGGTGAAGCTCTCGGAGATGACCGAGCCGAGGGTGGCGATCGAGATCGACGCCGGATCCCTCGAGCACGGCCTGCGGCAAGTGGACTACCTCACCAAGCGATCGCGCCAGCTCGAGTACTTCATCCGCCACGGCGCCACGTCGAACATGCTCTCCAAGCTCTTCCACATCTCGTCGGCGGATGTGACCCTCAAGCGCCGGCTCTTCGCGGGGACGAGCTCGGCGCTGCGCCGCCCGGCGATGCCGCCCCACGGGGTGCGCGAGCGCATCCAGCAGCGCTGGTTCGAGGTCCGCAAGGGCAAGGAGCGCGAGCCGATCCGCGCCGAGGACTACGAGGAGCTGCACGCCGATTACCCGCAGCACACCTTCGCGACCCTCTGGGCCGTGGTGCACGAGTTCGACAAGGATTAGCGACGGGGGAGGAGGAGTAAAAAAGAGCGAGGACGGGGCGGCCAAAGCCGCCCCGCTTCGTTTCTTATGTATCATCGAGCCCAGCGGCAGCGCCCTGCAGGGTATCGCCGAACCGGATCTCACGAAAGAAAAAAAGGGGGTTGCCAATGCGCACGATGGTGTCCTGCATTTTCCGCGGGCTCGCGGTACTTCTCCTTGCGGGCGCGGCGCAAGCCGCGCCCTTCGCGTACATCACGGAGCTCACTTCCGGAACCGTGACCGTGATCGATACGGCCACCAATACCACGGTGGCGAGCGTTCCGGTGGGAGGGGCTCCCTTCGCGGCCGCGGTCAATCCCACCGGCGCCTTCGCCTATGTGGCGAACGCGGCGACCAACGACGTATCCGTGCTGAGCACGGCAACCAACACGGTGGTCGCAACCATTCCCGTGGGTGCGTCGCCCCAGGGCATCGCCGTCAACGCCGCCGGCACGCGGGTGTACGTGGCGAATACCGGCGGCAGCTCGATCTCGGTGATCGATGCGGCCACCAACACCGTGATCGCCACCATCGTCGTGGGCGCGTCGCCGGTGGGCGTGGTGGTGAATGCGTCCGGCACCCGTTTGTACGTGGCCGAAGCCGGCGGCAACTCGGTATCCGTCATCGACACGGCAACCAACACCGTGGTGGCGAGCGTCGCCGTGGGGGCGACACCGATTGGCATCGACCTGACCCCGGCGGGCACCTTTGTCTACGTGACCAACTCGGCAGCGAACAGCGTTTCCGTGATCGACACGGCGACCAACACCGTGACCGCGACCATTCCGGTGGGCGCGAGTCCCGTCGGCGTCCGCGTGAGCCCGGCGGGAACCGTGGCGTACGTGGCCAACAGCGCCTCCAACAATGTGTCCGCGATCGACACCGCGACCAACACCGTGACGGCGACCATCGCGACGGGCGTCGACCCGCTCGGCGTCGACTTCCTGCCGAGCGGCGCACGCGCCTACGTCACCAATGCCGTCGACGACACCGTGAGCGTCATCGACGTCGCGACCAGCACAGTGGTGGCCACGCTGCCCGCGGCCACCACTCCGGTCTCGCTCGGCAGGTTCATCGGCGGCGCCCCGCTGGCGACCGTGGCCGTGTCGCCCGTGCCCACGCTATCGGAATGGGCCCTCGTCCTGCTCGGCCTGCTGCTCGCCGGCGTTGGCGCTAGAGGTGTCCGTCGATCTCGCGCCGGATGAACTCGTGGAAGTGCACCATGCCGTCTTCCATGGGCGACTGGTACGGCCCGTGCTCCTCGCGCCCGTCCTCGAGGAGCGCCTTGCGGCCCTGGGTCATGCGCAGGCAGATCTCCTCGTCCTCGAGCGCCGTCTCGTGATACGCCTTCTGCTCGGCCTCGACGAACTCGCGCTCGAATAGCGCGATCTCCTCGGGGTAATAGAACTCGATCACATTCGTGCAGCGCTCGGGCCCGCGCGGATGCAGCGTCGAGATCACGAGCACGTGCGGGTACCACTCGACCATCACGTTCGGGTAGTACGTGAGCCAGATGGCGCCGTGGGGCGGCGGGACTCCGTTGCGGAACCGCAGCACCTGCTCGTGCCAGCGCTTGTAGGTCTCGGAGCCAGGCTTGCCCAGCGCCTTGTTCACTCCCACGGTCTGCACGTTGTACCAGTCGCCGAATTCCCACCGCAGGTCGTCGCAGGTCACGAAGTTGCCCAGCCCGGGGTGGAACGGGCCCACGTGGTAGTCCTCCAGGTACACCTCGACGAAGGTCTTCCAGTTGAACGCGTAGTCGACGGTTTCGACCTTGTCCAGCACGTAGCCTTCGAAGTCGAGCTCCTTCGCGACACCCAATCGCGCGAGGTCGCGCGCGACTTCGCGCTTGCCGTTGAAGAGCATGCCGTTCCACTTCGCGAGCGACTGGCGCGGAAGGTCCAGGCACGGGTGGTCGGGAAACTCCGGCGCGCCCAGGTGCTTGCCCTCGCCGCTGTAGCTCCAGCGGTGCAGGGGACACGTGATGGTTCCCCCGGGAAGCGAACCGTGGCCCTTCAGGATGATCGCCTGCCGGTGGCGGCAGACGTTGGAGACCAGGTCATGGCGGCCTGCATTGTTGACGAGCGACCACGCGCCGCCGCTGCGCCAGTCGAGCACGCGGAAGTCGCCCGCATGGGGCGCCATCTGCTCGTGGGCCACGTAGCCGGGGCCCTGCTCGAAGAGAAATTTGCGTTCGATTTCCGCCACTTCCGGGTCGAAGTACCACGAAAGCGGCAGATGGGGAGACGTGCGCGCAAGCACGCGCTGACTCGCGAGATCCGACATTATCCGCACCTCCAGGACCGATGAAGATGAAAACAACAGCGGGCTAATCGAGTCAGCTAGCTTTTAACTCTGCAGCTCCGTCCCGGGTATTCCTGCCCTAGTATGTTGGGCCGAGTTCCCTTAGTTTTCAAGACCTTTGGTGTAAAATTCCCGGCTACCGGCAAAACTCCGCAAGGCCCCTTTCCCATGGCTGAAAACAAACCGTCCCCCGCGGCCGACCCGGCCACTTTCGAGCTGGCCCTGGAGGAGCTCGAAGCGATCGTCGCGCGCATGGAAGACGGCAAGCTTCCCCTCGAGGAATCCCTCGCCGCATACCAGCGCGGAGCGCAATTGATCCGGTATTGCGAGTCGAAGCTGACGGACGCCCAGGCGCGCATCGCCGTGCTCGACGGCGACACCTTGCGCGACTTCACGCCCGACGCGAAGTGAGCGCACCGGACTTCCAGGCCTGGTCGCGCGAGGTCGCGGGTCGGATGGAAACGGCGCTGGCCGAGCTGATCCCCGCCTCGCGCATCGCGCCGGCGCGCCTGCACGATGCGATGCGCTACTCGACCCTGGGCGGGGGCAAGCGCGTGCGCGCGATGCTCGTCTTCGCCGCCGGGGAGCTTGCGGGCGCGGAAGCCAGGCGACTGGAGATCGCGGCGGCCGCGGTGGAAGCGATCCACGCCTACTCGCTCATCCACGACGACCTGCCCTGCATGGACGACGACGTGCTTCGCCGCGGCAAGCCCACCTGCCACGTGGAGTTCGACGAGGCGACGGCGCTGCTCGCGGGAGACGCGCTGCAAAGCCTCGCGTTCCAGCTCCTGAGCGAGCACGGCCTGGCCGACGATCCCCGGGAGCAGTTGCGCATGATCCAGCTCTTCTCCGCCGCGTGCGGCGCGCGCGGCATGGCGGGGGGGCAGGCGATCGACCTCGATGCGGTGGGCAAGGCGCTCACCCTGCCCGAGCTCGAGCACATGCACATCCTCAAGACCGGCGCCCTGATCCGCGCCTCGGTGCTGCTGGGCGCCCACTGCGGCACGGGACTCGCCGCGGGCGATTTCGAGCACCTCGACCGCTACGGCAAATGCGTGGGCCTCGCCTTCCAGGTGGTCGACGACATCCTCGACGAGGAAGGCGATTCCGCGACCCTCGGCAAGACGGCGGGCAAGGACCGGGCGGCGAGCAAGCCCACCTACACCAGCATCCTGGGGCTGCCCGCGGCCAAGCGCCTCGCCTCCGACCTCCTCGCCCAGGCCCAAGAGGCGCTCGCCGGGTTCCAGGACCGCTCGCGACGCCTCGCGGAGCTCGCCGATTTCATCGTGCAGCGCCGGCGGTAGAATGGGCTTTCACCCATGAGCGCCTATCCCCTCCTCGAAACGGTCGACGACCCGGCGGACCTGCGGGGCTTCGACCGCAAGCAGCTCGCCCAGCTCGCCGGCGAGCTGCGCGCCTTCATCGTGGACTCGGTCGCCGCGACGGGCGGGCACCTGTCCGCGAACCTCGGCACGGTGGAGCTCACGATCGCGCTGCATTACGTCTTCCACACGCCCGACGACCGGCTGATCTGGGACGTGGGCCACCAGACCTACGGCCACAAGATCCTCACCGGACGGCGCGAGGGCATGGGGCGGCTGCGCCAGAAGGGCGGCATCGCGGGCTTTCCGCGGCGCGAGGAAAGCGTCTACGACGCCTTCGGCACGGCCCACTCCTCCACCTCGATCTCCGCGGCGATCGGCATGGCGGTGGCGGCGCGCCGGCGCGGCCTCGACCATCGCGTGGTGGCCGTGATCGGCGACGGCGCGATGACGGCCGGCATGGCCTTCGAGGCGCTCAACAACGCGAAGCAGGCGAACGCGAACGTGATCGTCGTGCTGAACGACAACGACATGTCGATCTCGGAGAACGTGGGCGCGCTCAACAACTACCTCGCCAAGCTCATGTCGGGACGCTTCTACGCTGCCACCAAGAAGACCGCGGAGAAGATGCTCTCGGGAGCGCCCGCCATGAAGGAGCTCGCCAAGCGATTCGAGGAACATGCCAAGGGCATGCTCACACCCTCCACGCTCTTCGAGGAGTTCGGCTTCAACTACACCGGGCCCATCGACGGGCACAACCTCGACGTGCTGGTGGACACCCTCACGAACGTGAAGCGCCTCGCAGGCCCGCAGTTCCTGCACGTGGTGACGCGCAAGGGCCAGGGCTACAAGCTCGCCGAGGAAGACCCGATCGCGTACCACGGCCCCGGCAGTTTCGACCCGGGCGTGGGCATCGTGAAGGCGAAGCCCGCGCCTGACGCGCGTCCGAAGCCCACCTACACCCAGGTCTTCGGCGACTGGCTCTGCGACATGGCGCGGCAGGACACGCGCCTGGTGGGCGTCACGCCCGCGATGCGCGAGGGCTCCGGCCTCGTCAAGTTCTCCCAGGAATTCCCCGACCGCTACTTCGACGTGGGCATCGCGGAGCAGCACGCGGTCACTTTCGCCGCGGGGCTCGCGGTGGAGGGCCTCAAGCCCGTGGTCGCCATCTACTCCACCTTCCTGCAGCGCGCGTACGACCAGATGATCCACGACGTGGCGCTGCAGAACCTGCCCGTGGTCTTCGCGCTCGACCGCGCCGGGCTGGTGGGCGCCGACGGTCCCACGCACCACGGGGCCTTCGACCTTTCGTTCATGCGCTGCATCCCGAACCTCACGGTGATGGCGCCGGCCGACGAGAACGAATGCCGGCAGATGCTCTACACCGCTTTCATGCTCGAAGGCCCCGCGGCCGTGCGCTACCCGCGCGGCATCGGCGTGGGCGTGGAGGTGGTGCAGGAAATGAAGGCGCTGCCGGTGGGGCGGGGCGAGGTGCGTCGCGAAGGCAAGCGCGTGGCGATCCTCGCTTTCGGCGCGATGGTGAAGCCCGCCCTCGAGGCGGGCGCGGAGCTCAATGCCACGGTGGCCAACATGCGGTTCGTGAAGCCGCTCGACCGCGAGCTCGCCTTCCGGCTGGCGACGACCCACGACCTGGTCGTCACCGTCGAGGAGAACGTGGTCGCCGGCGGCGCGGGCGCGGCGGTGGCCGAGGCGCTCTCCGAAAGCGGGGTCCAAGTCCCCCTGCTGATGCTGGGGCTTCCCGATGCCTTCGTCGAGCATGGCGACAGCGCGCAGCTCCTCGCCGATTGCGGCCTGGATGCGTCGGGCATCGCGAAGTCCGTGCGCGAGCGCCTCGCGCGAGCCGGGCGCCGTCCCGGAAAGGCCGCCTGACGATGCGCGCGGCGTACATCGCGATCTTCGCCGGGGCGCTGGCCGCCGGCACTGCAGCGGGCGCGGCCGACCGGCCCTGCGGCAAGGCGGAGGCCGCGGCCGCGCAGAAATCCGTCGATCGCGTCGAGAGCTGGGCGAGCCTCGAGAAGGCCTGGCGCGACTACCGCCAGTGCGACAGCGGCGACGTGGCCGACGTCTACACCGACGCGCTGCTGCGGCTCATCGTCGATTGGAAGGACGTCTCCGAGCTGAACGCCGCGATGGCGAAGGATCCGCAGTACCGTGATTTCGTCCTCGCGCACTTGCGAAGCGACGCGGCGAAGGACGATCGGCCCACGGTGTATTCCCGCGCGAAGGCGAGCTGCCCCTCCGGGCTCGACGCCTTCTGCACCGAGATCGCCGGCGCGACCAAGGGCGCGGCCGCGGCATCGAAGATGCAGATGCCGGACTTCGCGCCCCTGCAGCCCATCGGTTCCGCTCCGGCGAAGCCGGAAGCGGGCAAGGCGAAGTAGCGCGGCGATGCGGCTCGCGGGGAGGGTCGCGCTCGTCACCGGTGCCGCGCAAGGCATCGGGTTCGCGTGCGCCGAGGCGCTTGCCGCCGAGGGCGCGCGGGTGGTGCTCGCCGACGTGAACGAGGCCGCGGCCCAGCGCGCCCTCGGACGGTTGCATGAGGCGAAGCGCGAGGCGGTGTTCGTCCCATGCGACGTGTCCCATCGCGACCAGGTGGCGCTTGCCGTGGCCGAAGCCGTGCGCGCATACGGCAAGCTCGACATCCTCATCGCGAACGCGGGCGTTGTGCACGGAGCCGATTTCCTCGAGCTCGAGGAGTCGGATTTCGACCGCGTGATCGCGGTGAACCTGAAGGGCGTGTTCCTCGCCGGCCAGGCGGCGGCGCGCCAGATGGCGAGGCAGGGCACGGGCGGGGCCATCGTCAACATGTCGAGTGTCAACGCCGTGCTCGCCATCGCCAACCAGGTCCCCTATGTCGTGTCCAAGGGAGCGGTAAATCAGTTGACCAAGGTGATGGCCCTGGCGCTCGCCCCCCATCGCATCCGCGTGAACGGCATCGGCCCCGGCACGATCCTCACCGATCTCGCGAAGACCGCGGTGCTCGGCAACCGCGAGGCGGAGCGCAAGATCCTCTCGCGCACGCCGATGGGCCGCATGGGCGAGCCCGAGGAGATCGGCAAGGTGGCGGCGTTCCTGGTGAGCGACGACGCCTCCTATCTCACCGGCCAGACGATCTACCCGGACGGGGGCCGACTCGCGTTGAACTACACCGTGCCGGTGGCGGACTAATCCGGTAAGCTACGCGCCCTCGACATTCCCCGATGAAAGGCCGTTCCATGATGCGCATCGCCCTTGCCGCCGCGCTCCTTGCCGCCGCGAGCGCCGCTTCCGCCGCCGATTCCGGCATCCTGAAGCCGAATTGCGAGCCCAAGCCCGAGATGCCGCGCGCCCAGATGCGCGGCGAGGGCCGGGTCATGGAGCGCTTCAACCACGACGTGAAGGTCTACCAGGAATGCATGAAGTCGTTCATCACCGAGCGCCAGGCGGCGATGAAGGCCAACGAGGCGGCCGCGAACGATGCGATCGCCGATTACAACGACACCATGAAGAAGCTGAACGAGCAGGCCAAGGAGCACTTCTGAGCGCTCGTCCCCGCGGCCCTATTTGACGACGCTGCGGTCCTGCCCGAAGAGGATCCGGCGTTCCGCCTCGCCGCGGGGCGCCCCCGGGTTCGGATTCACTTCCTTCGCGCGTGCGTAGGCCCGGGTGGTCGCCGGGCGCGCGCGGATGGCCGCGTGCCAGCGCTTGAGGTTCGGGAACTGTTCCAGGTCCTGCCCCTGGCGATCCGGGATGATCCAGGGATAGCAGGCCATGTCGGCAATGGTGTACTCGGAGCCCACGATGAACGCGCGGCCCACGAGGCGCTTGTCGAGCACCGCGTACAGGCGCGAGGTTTCCTTCACGTAGCGGTCGATCGCGTAGGCGATCTTCTCCGGCGCGTAGTGCGCGAAGTGGTGGTTCTGCCCCGCCATGGGACCCAGCCCCGCCATCTGCCACATGAGCCACTCGAGCGCCTGCACCTGGCCGCGCAGGTCCTTCGGGATGAATCGCCCCGTCTTGCCGGCGAGGTAGAGCAGGATCGCCCCCGACTCGAACACGCTGATGGCCTTGCCGCCGTCCGCCGGCCCGTGGTCCACGATCGCGGGGATGCGGTTGTTGGGCGAGATCGCGAGGAACGCGGGGTCGAACTGCTCGCCCTTGCCGATGTTCACGGGCTTGAGGCGATAGGGGATGCCCGCCTCCTCGAGGTACATCGTGATCTTGTGCCCGTTGGGGGTGGTCCAGTAGTAGAGGTCGATCATGGGCGGCATCCGTCGTGAAGGGACATCGAACGGCGATGATGGCAGAAATTCCCGGGGTGTTCAGCGCCCGAGCGGCCCCACGTCGCTGCGGTGATACTGGTCGGGCCAATGCACCTCGGCCTTCAGATCCCGCGCGGCGTGGCGCGGCCAATAGGGGTCGCGCAGCATCGCGCGCGCGAGGCACACGGCGTCGGCCTGCCCCAGGGAGAGGATCTGCTCGGCTTGCACCGGCTCGCTGATGAGGCCCACGGCGAGGGTGGGCATCGCGGCCTCGCGGCGGATCGCATCGGAAAAGGGCACCTGGTAGCCGGGGCCCAGCGCGATCTTCTGGGTGGCGATGTTGCCCCCGCTCGAGCAGTCGATGAGGTCGACGCCGGCCTGCTTCAGCCGCTTGCAGAGCTCGATCGATTGCGCGAGGTCCCAGCCGCCGTCGGCCCAGTCCGTGGCGGAAATGCGATAGAACACCGGCTTGTCCTGGGGCCACGCCGCGCGCACCGCCCGCGCGACCTCGAGGGAAAAGCGCATCCGGTTTTCCAGGGAGCCGCCGTACTCGTCGGTGCGCCGGTTCGACAGTGGCGAGCAGAAGCTGTGCAGCAGGTAGCCGTGGGCGCCATGGATCTCCACCACGTCGAAGCCGGCGGCGAGCGCATGGTTCGCGCCGCGCACGAAGTCCTCGACCGTGGCCGCGATCTCGTCCTTCGTCATCGCGCGCGGCGCCGGATAGTCGCCGAACGGGATCGCGCTCGGTCCCAGGGCCTCCCACGCGCCTTTCGCCGCCGCGAGGGGCTTGCCCCCGAGCCAGGGCTTGTCGCACGAGGCCTTGCGGCCCGCATGGGCGATCTGGATCGCGGGCACCGAGCCTCGCGCGCGGATGAAATCGGCGATGGGCTTCCACGCGGCGGCGTGCGCCGGGGACCAGATTCCCGCGTCCCACGGGGTGATGCGTCCCACGGGCGTCACGCCGCTCGCCTCGACGCATACCATTCCCGCGCCGCCGGCGGCGCGGCTGCCCAGGTGCACGAGGTGCCAATCGTTGGGCATGCCATCCTCGCTCGAGTATTGGCACATCGGCGAGACGAAGACGCGGTTGGGGAAGGTGATCGAGCGCAGCGTGAAAGGCGAGAAGAGTCGCGACATGGGGACCGGTAGGAGGGAAGTGGGAAAGTTGGCATAGTACGGGTTGCCTGGATCGTTGTGACTTTCGATGCCTTCCCCGGTTCTCACCGTGCGCGCCGGACCGCGCGCCCTCGATCGGATCCGGTCCGCGGGGCTCGATCCCATGGACGTGGAGATCGTGCCGGGCGCCGCGGGCGGCCCCAAGGGCCTGGGCATCGCGGGGCTCGATCGCGCGATCTTCGGCGGCTGGCTCGCCTCCGCTCCCCGCGTGCGCCATCTCGTGGGCGCCTCCATCGGCGCCTGGCGCTTCGCCGCCGCGTGCCGCGCCGATCCGCTGCACGC
>JAANCK011131238.1_pt1 | contig 12734 bp, 8 predicted proteins | sample 7277841 | NCBI WGS metagenome assembly JAANCK01 (sample SAMN14222788, study PRJNA588281) | permafrost metagenome | isolation source: Arctic cryosol methane SIP | place: Canada:Nunavut | collected 2015-07 | reverse complement strand
TCATAGCGCGGCACGTGAAGCCGGGCGTGGCGGTGATAAACGCCGGCGACGGCCGCCACGCGCATCCGACCCAGGGGCTGCTCGACATGTACACGATCCGCCACTACAAGAAGGATTTCTCCGCGCTCACGGTCGCGATCGTGGGCGACGTGCTGCATTCCCGTGTCGCGCGCTCCCAGATCCACGCCCTGAAGACCCTCGGCGTGCCGGAAGTGCGCGTGGTGGGTCCCCGGACGCTGCTGCCCGCGGCCGTCGAGCGCATGGGCGTGCGCGTCTGCACCGACATGGCGCAGGGCATCAGCGGCTGCGACGTGGTCATCATGCTGCGGCTGCAGAACGAGCGCATGGACGGCGCGCTGCTCCCCTCGGCGGGCGAATTCTTCAAGTGCTACGGCCTTACCGCGGCGAAGCTCGCGCTCGCGAAGCCCGATGCGATCGTGATGCATCCGGGGCCCATGAATCGCGGCGTGGAGATCGACTCTCCGGTGGCCGACGGGCGCCAAAGCGTGATCCTTCCCCAGGTGACCTTCGGGATCGCGGTGCGCATGGCGGTGATGTCGATGCTGGGCTCGCCCCCATGAAGGTCGAGATCCGCAACGCCCGCGTGGTCGATCCCGCGACCGGGCTCGACCGGACCGCGTCGATCGCGATCGCGCAAGGACGCATTGTCGCGGTGGGCAAGGTGCCCGACGGATGGCGCGCCGACGAGACCATCGAGGCGCAGGGCCTGGTGGCCTGCCCGGGGCTGGTCGACGTCTCGGCGCGGCTGCGCGAGCCCGGCTACGAATACAAGGCGACGCTCGAATCGGAATTGCGCGCGGCCCTCGCCGGCGGCGTGACCACGCTCGCGTGCCCGCCGGACACCGACCCTCCCCTCGACGAGCCGGGGCTGGTGGAAATGCTCACGCGCCGCGCGGCGAGCCTCGACATGGCGCGGGTCTGTCCCCTGGGCGCGCTCACCCTGGGGCTGCGCGGCGAGAGGCTCGCGGAGATGGCGGAGCTCGCCGAGGCGGGCTGCGTGGGCTTCTTCCAGGGCAACGCGCCCCTGCCGGATTCCGCGATGCTGCTCCAGGCGATGCGCTACGCGGCGACCTTCGGGTTCACGGTATGGCTGCGGCCGGAGGATGCCCATCTCGCCGGGGCGGGCGTGGCCCACGAGGGCGAGGTGGCCACGCGGCTGGGGCTCGCGTCCATCCCGACGATCGCCGAGACGGTGGCCCTGCGCACCATCATCGAGCTCATGGCGGAAACCGGCGCGCGCGTGCACGTCGCGCGCTTGTCGAGCGCGGCTGGCGCGGCCCTCGTCGCGCAGGCCAAGGCGGCGGGCGCCCCGATCACCTGCGACGTCGCGGTGAGCCATCTGCACCTGTGCGACCGCGACATCGGCGACTTCAACGCGCAGTGCAGGCTCGTGCCGCCGCTGCGCGATCCGTCGGACCGTGCCGGACTGCGGCGCTCGCTTGCCGACGGCACCATCGACGCGGTGTGCTCCGATCACTCTCCCGTCGACGACGACGCGAAGCTCGTGCCGTTCGCCGAAGCGCAGCCCGGCGCGACCGGGCTCGAACTCCTCCTCCCCCTCACGCTCCAATGGGGACGGGAGACGGGGCTGGACCTCGCCGCCACCCTCTTGCCGGTGACTTCCCGCGCGGCGCAGGTGCTGGGGGTGCAGGCCGGGACCCTGGCAGTGGGCGCCCTGGCCGACGTGTGCCTCTTCGACCCCCTGAAGCCCTGGGTGGTGCGGCCCGAAGCGCTCGTGAGCCAGGGCCGGAACACGCCGTTCGAAGGCCTCGAGCTCGTCGGGCGGGTGGTGCGCACGATCGTCGGCGGGCGCACCGTTTACGGCGCCTGACCCGATCGCCCAACGTGCCGCTTCGCTTCCGGGACCTCCCATGACGAACCCCCTCCTCGACTTTTCGCAGCTGCCCCGTTTCTCGCAGATACGCGCCGAGCATGTCGTGCCGGCGGTCGAGCAGCTCGTCGCCGAGGGCCGGGCCGCGATCGAGCGCATTGCCGTGCAGGACGCGAAGCCCACATGGGAGAACTTCGTCGAGCCCCTCGACGACGCCAACGAGCGGCTCGCGCGCGCCTGGGCGCAGGTGGTGCACCTCAACGCGGTGGTCAACTCGCCGGCCCTGCGCGAGGCCTACAACGAGGCGTTGCCGCGGGTCACCCAGTACTTCGCCGAGCAGGGACAGGACCAGCGGCTGCACGCGGGGTTCAAGGCGCTCAAGGCGGCGGACGAATTCGCGGGGTACGCGCCCGCCCGCAGGCGCCACGTCGACAACGAGTTGCGCGACTTCCGGCTCGGGGGCGCGGAGCTGCCGCCGCCGGCGAAGGCGCGCTTCCTCGAGGTGCAGGAAGAGCTCGCGCGCCTGGGCTCGCGCTTCCAGGACAACCTGCTCGACGCGACCAACGACTTCGGTCTGCACGTGACGGACCGTGCGGAGCTCTCCGGCATCCCGGAGGACGTGCTGGAGACGGCGCTCGAGGCCGCGCGCAAGGAAGGGCGCGACGGCTGGAAGCTCACGCTGCACATGCCCTGCTACCTGCCGGTGATGCAGTACGCCGACCATCATGGCCTGCGGGAGCGGATGTACCGCGCCTATACCACGCGCGCATCGGAGTCCGGACGCGCGGAATGGGACAACAGCGGCAACATCGCGCGCATCCTGCAATTGCGCCGCGAGGCGGCCGGACTGCTCGGATACCGCTCGTACGCCGAGGTGTCGCTTGCCACGAAGATGGCCGGCTCCGCGCGCGAAGTGCTCGATTTCCTCGAGGACCTCGCGCGCAGGGCGCGGCCTTTCGCCCAACGGGACATGGAGGAGCTGCGCGAGTTCGCCCGCTCGGAGCTCAACGTGGCCGAGGTGCGAGCCCCCGACGTCGCGTACGTGAGCGAGAAGCTGCGCCAGCGGCGCTACGCGTTCTCCGACCAGGAGGTGAAGCGCTACTTCCCGGAAGACGAGGTGCTCGCGGGCATGTTCCGCCTCGTGGAGACGCTCTACGGCCTGACGATCCGCGCGGCGCAAGCCGAGACCTGGCACCCGTCGGTGCGCTTCTACGAGATCACCGACGCCTCGGGCGCCCGGGTGGGCCAGTTCTACCTCGACTTGTACGCGCGCGAGGCCAAGCGCGGCGGAGCGTGGATGGACGACGCGATCAATCGCCGCCGCATCGGGCGTCGCGTGCAGACACCCGTGGCGTTCCTCACCTGCAACTTCTCCTCCCCGACGCCCGGCAAGCCGGCCCTGTTCACCCACGGCGAGGTGAGCACGCTCTTCCACGAGTTCGGCCACGGGCTGCACCAGCTCCTCACCCAGGTGGACGAGCTCGGAGTGGCCGGCATCAACGGGGTCGAGTGGGACGCGGTCGAGCTGCCCAGCCAGTTCATGGAGAATTTCTGCTGGGAATGGGACGTCGTCGCGTCCATGACCCGCCATGCCGAGACCGGCGAGCGCATCCCGCGCGCTCTCTTCGACCGGCTGCTGGCGGCGAAGAATTTCCAGAGCGGCATCCAGTTCGTGCGCCAGCTCGAATTCGCGCTCTTCGACATGCGGCTGCATGAGGGCGATCCGCAGGCCCTCGACGTGATGGCGCTGCTCGAAGCGGTGCGTGCCCGGGTGGCGGTGTACCCCGTGCCGGAATACAACCGCTTCCCCCACCAGTTCTCGCACATCTTCGCCGGCGGCTACGCCGCGGGGTACTACAGCTACAAGTGGGCGGAGGTGCTTTCCTCAGACGCCTACGGGGCGTTCGAGGAAGGCGGCGTGCTCAACCCCGAGATCGGCGCGCGGTTCCGCCGCGAGGTGCTCGCCGCGGGCGGCAGCCGTCCCGCGCTCGAGTCGTTCGTGGCCTTCCGCGGGCGCAAGCCGCAGATCGACGCGCTTCTGCGTCATAATGGAATGACCGCTGCGGCCTAGGGCGCCGGCGGCGCCCCCAGGCGACGAACAGCGCTTCGCGACAACGGGAGGTTCAAAACCCATGCAATCGCCGCTGATAGGTCGCGCCGTGCTCCTCGTGGCGCTCGCTGCATGCCTCGGCGCGTCCGCGCAGACCAATGTCTACCGGTGGGTGGACAAGCAGGGCAATGTCCATTTCTCCGACACGCCGCCGCCCGAAGAGGCCAAGAGCGTGAGCCAGAAGCGCATGGGCGGGGGATACGTCGACGAGTCCCAGCTCCCCTACGCGACCCAGCTCGCCGTGAAGCGCAACCCCGTCACGTTGTACACGGCCGACGACTGCGGCCCGCCGTGCGAGAACGCCCGCGACCTGCTCTCGAAGCGCGGCGTGCCGTTCCGCGAGCGCAATGCGCAGGCCAACCCGGCCGACGCGGAATCGCTTAGGAGCCTCGCCGGCACGCCCGAAGTCCCGTTCCTGCTCGTGGGTGAAGGCAAGCTCAAGGGCTTCGACGAGGACCGGTGGCAGGCGGCGCTGGACACGGCCGGCTATCCTCGCACGCGGCTGCCGGGGCAGCCTCCCGCCGCGCCGGCCCCGCCGGCCGCGGCCCCCGCAGAGCCCCCGACCGCCCGCTGATTCTCCGCGCGTGAAGATCGCGACCTGGAACGTCAACTCGCTCCGGGTGAGGCTCGCGCACCTGCTCGACTGGCTCGCGGCGAATGCCCCCGATGTGATCTGCCTGCAGGAAACCAAGTGTGAGGATGCAAGCTTCCCCCGCGAAGCGCTCGCGGCCGCCGGCTATCGCAGTGCCCACCACGGCCAGCGGGGCTACAACGGGGTGGCGATCCTTTCGCGATCCGAGTGCGCGGCCGTGTGCCGGGGAATCCCCGCGTTCGCCGACGAGCAAAGCCGCGTGATCGCCGCGGATCTGGGCGACGTGCGCGTGGCGAGCATCTACGTTCCCAACGGCCAGAGCGTGGGGTCGGAAAAGTACGCGTACAAGCTTCGCTGGCTCGAAGCGCTCGCGGGCTGGCTCGAGGCCGAGCTCGCGGCCCATCCGCGGCTCGCGGTGCTAGGGGATTTCAACGTGGCACCAGAGAGCCGCGACGTCCACGATCCCGCGGCATGGGAAGGCCAGGTGCTCTTCAGCGAGCCCGAGCGCGCCGCGCTGCGCAGGCTCTTCGAGCTCGGTCTCGCGGACGCCTTTCGCCTCTTCGAGCAGCCGGAAGCGTCGTTCACCTGGTGGGATTACCGCATGGGCGCCTTCCGTCGCAAGATGGGCCTGCGCATCGACCATGTGCTGCTGTCGAGCGTGCTCGCCGCCCGGTGCACTTCCTGCACCATCGACCCCGCCCCGCGCGGGCTCGAGCGGCCCTCGGACCATGCGCCCGTGGTCTGCGAGATCGCCCTCTAGATGAGCTCGACGCTCCCCCTTCCCGGCACCCGCGACGAGGAACGCCTCGCGCGCCTCGCGGGCTATGGCGTCCTCGACACGAGGGCGACGTTTCCCGCGCTCGACGAGATCGTGAAGCGCGCCCGGGACGTGGCGGGCTTCCCGATCGCGTGGATCTCGTTCCTCGAGGGCGATCGCGAACGCCTGCGCTCCCGTGCCGGCGTGGCCTACTCGGAGCTTGCCGGCGAGCAGTCCCTCGCGCGCTGCCTGGAAGGCGCGAACGAGGCGGTCTTCGTGGAGGACGCACGGCAATCGCGGTGGCGCGACCATCCGTTCGTCACGGGCGGGCCGCGCGCGCGCTTCCTCGGAATATTGCCCCTCGCGTGCGCCGACGGGCTGGTGGTGGGCACGCTCACGGTCATGGACCGGGTCGCGCGCTCCCTCGGCGCCCAGGAGCGCACCGCGCTCGCCAACCTCGCTTCCATCGTGATGGCGCGCCTGGAAGCGCAGCGCGAAACCGCGGCGCGCGAGGCGACGGGGACGCCGGTCGTGGCGCGCGATTCCGTCGTCCTCGCGACGCGGCTCGAACAGGAAACGCGCCGCCGCCAGGGCGCCGAGGCGAGCCTGGAGCGCGAGCGGCAGTTCCTCGAGGCGGTCCTCGACAGCTTCACCAGCGCTTTCTTCCTCGTGTCGGCCGAAGGGCGGCTCATGCGGTGGAACGCGAGCCTGTCGACGGCAATCGGCTACTCGGACGCCGAGATCGGCGCGATGCATCCGACGGACTTTGTTTCTCCCCACGACCGCTCCCAGGTGCGCTCCGCGATGCGCGAGGTGCTGGAGGAAGGCCGCCAGATCTCGATCGAGGCGGAGATCGTCGATCGCGCCGGCAACGTGCGGCCGTACGTGTTGAGCGGCCGGCCCCTGCGGTGGGGAGACGAGACCTGCATGATCGGCGTGGCGAGCGACGTCACGATGCGCAAGCGTACCGAGCGCCAGATGGCCCGCGCCAAGGAACGGCTGGACCTCGCGTTGTCGGGCTCGAGCCTCGCCATCTGGGACTGGGATCTCAAGAACAACAAGGTGTATTTCAACGAAAGCTGGTCCGCGCTCCTCGGCGGAGAGCCGCGGGAGTCGATGTTCTCCGGCGACGAGGTGGCGGCATGGAACCACGCCGAGGATCGCGAGGTGTTCTCGGTCGCGATGGGCAACGCGATCAAGGGCGTGAGCGACGTGATCGACTGCGAATACCGGGTGCCGAACGCCGCGCGCGACTGGATCTGGGTGCATTCCCGCGGGCAGGTCACGCAGCGCGATGCCGATGGGCGCGCGCTGCGCATGACGGGAACCTCCACCAACGTCACGAAGCGCAAGATGGCCGAGGAGCGCGCGGAGTACCTCGCCACCCGCGATGCCCTCACCGGGTTGCCCAACCGGGTGCTGCTGCACGACCGCCTCGAGCAGGCGGCCTTCAGCGCGGCGCGCAACCAGGTGGGCTTCGCGTTCATGTTCATTGACCTGGACCGCTTCAAGACCATCAACGATTCGCTCGGGCACCAGGTGGGCGACGAGCTGCTGAAGGCGGTGGCGTCGCGGCTCGGGGCCTGCGTGCGCGCGACCGACACCGTGGCGCGCCTGGGCGGCGACGAGTTCGCGGTGATCCTCGAGAACCTGCGCGACGACGACGACGAGGGGGCCCAGCAGGTGGCCGAGAAGATGATCGGGGCGATGGCCTCCCCGATGCTGATCGACAACCAGACGCTCAACACGTCCTGCTCCATCGGCATCAGCCTCTATCCGGCCGACGGCCGCGACAGCGCCGCGCTCATGAAGAACGCGGACGTCGCGATGTACTACGCGAAGGAGAAGGGCCGCAACAACTACCAGTTCTTCTCCGCGGAGATGAACGCCCGGGCCCAGGAGCGGCTCTCGGTCGAGAATTACCTGCGGCTCGCCCTGAGGCGCAACGAGCTCGTGCTCCATTACCAGCCTCGCATGAGCCTTGCCAGCGGCGAGCTGGTCGGCGTCGAGGCCCTGATCCGGTGGCAGCATCCGCGCCGCGGCCTGCTCGAGCCCGCCCGGTTCATCGACGTGGCCGAGGACTCCGGGCTCATCGTCCCGATCGGCGAGTGGGTGCTGGACACCGCGTGCGCGCAGGCCGGCGTATGGCAGCGCACGGTGCGGCCCGGGCTGAAGGTCTCGGTCAACATTTCCGTCGGCCAGGTGATGGACGGGGAGCGCCTGTATCGCGCCGTCGACGGGGCGCTGCGCCGCGGCGGCATCGAGCCATCCACCCTCGAGTTGGAGCTCACCGAGAGCCACCTCATGCAGAACATCCCGGAAAAGGCGGCGCTGCTCAACCGGCTGGGCGCGCTGGGCGTGGGCATCTCGATCGACGATTTCGGCACGGGATATTCGTCCCTTTCGTACCTGAAGAAACTTCCGGTCGACTCGATCAAGATCGACAGCTCCTTCGTGCGCGACCTCGAGGAGGACCCGAACGACGAGGCCATCGTGAAGGCGATCCTCGCGATGGCCCATTCCCTGAAGCTCTCGGTGGTGGCCGAAGGGGTGGAGACGCCGGCGCAGTACCGCGCGCTGCGCGAGCTGGGCTGCGACGAATACCAGGGTTTCCACGAAGCCCCGGCGCTGCCCCCCGCGGAATTCGAGCGCCGCTACCGGCGCGAGGGCGGCTCGCGCTAGTCCTTGGCGTCGATCTTGAGTTCGTGGACCTTGCGCGTGAGCGTATTGCGTCCGATCCCCAGCAGCCCGGCCGCCTCGATGCGCCTTCCGCCCGTGTGCCGCAGCGCCTGGGCTATGAGCACCGCCTCGAAGTCGCGCGTGAGGGGCTTGGCGATGCCCGACTCGCCGCGCCCGAGGCGATCGGCCACCTCGCGCTCGAGCATGCGTCGCCAGTCGCCTTCCTCGGCGGCCCGGGCCGTGGTTTCTCCGCGCGCTTCCGGCGGCAGGTCCTTCACGTCCACCACCTGCCCGGGCGCCATCACCGTGAGCCAATGGCAGATGTTCTCGAGCTGGCGCACGTTGCCGGGCCAATCCTGGGCCGCGAGGAACTGGATCGCCGCGTCGGTGAGCCGCTTGCCCTCGACGCCCAACTCGCGCGCGCTCTTGGCGAGGAAATGCCGGACGAGCATCGCGATGTCCTCGCGCCGCTCGCGCAGCGCCGGCAGGCGCAGGCGGATCACGTTGAGGCGGTGGTAGAGGTCCTCGCGGAAGAGCCGCTGCTTCACCCGCGAATCGAGGTCCTGGTGCGTGGCGGCGATCACTCGCACGTTGGCCGCGAGCGGCGTGTGGCCGCCGACGCGATAGAACTGGCCGTCCGAGAGCACCCGCAGCAGGCGAGTCTGCAGGTCCGGGGGCATGTCCCCGATCTCGTCGAGGAAGAGGGTGCCGCCTTCGGCCTGCTCGAAGCGTCCGCGCCGCATGGACTGCGCGCCGGTGAATGCTCCGCGCTCATGGCCGAAGAGCTCGCTCTCCAGGAGGTCCTTGGGGATCGCCGCCGTGTTGATCGCGATGAAGGCTCGCTCTGCCCGGGGACTGTGGCGATGCAGCGCGCGCGCCACGAGCTCCTTGCCCGTTCCCGACTCTCCCGTGATGAGCACGGTTGCGTGGGAATGGGCGAGGCGGCCGATCGCGCGGAACACCTCCTGCATCGAGGGAGCCTGGCCGAGGATCTCGGGAGCCTCGGCGTCCGCGGGCGGTGCCTCCACCTGCCGGCGGCTCTCGGCCATGGCGCGGCGCACGAGCTCGACGGCGTGGTCCACGTCGAACGGCTTGGGAAGGTATTCGAACGCCCCGCCCTGGAAGGCGGCCACGGCGCTCTCGAGGTCCGAGTATGCGGTCATGATGATCACCGGCGTGGACGGCAGGCGGTGCCTCAACTGGCGCATGAACTCCAGGCCCGTGACTCCCGGCATGCGCACGTCGCTCACCACCACCTGGGGGACTTCCACGGGCAGCCGGTCGAGGGCTTCCTGCGCCGCGGCGAAGGAGCGGTGGGCGATGCCCTCGCGCTCGAGGGCCTTCTCGAACACCCAGCGGATGGAGCGGTCGTCGTCGATGATCCAAACGGGGTTCATGGCGGCCTCGCGCGCGTTCATGCGGGCAGGCCCGTGCCGTTGTCGGCGCGGACCGGAAGCAGGATGGTGAAGCGCGTGCGGCCCGGCGCGCTTTCGAATTCGATGATCCCGTGGTGCTGGCTTACGAAGCTTTGCGCGAGGGACAGGCCCAGGCCCGTGCCGCCTTCGCGACCGCTCACCAGCGGATAGAAGATCCGCTCGGCGAGCTCGGGGGGAACTCCCGGCCCGTCGTCCTCCACGGAGACCGCGATCGCGTGACGGTAGCGGTTGCGCGCGATGGTCACCTGGCGGGCGATGCGCGTGACGAAGCGTATCTCGCCGCGCCCCGCGGTCGCCTGGGCCGCGTTGCGCGCCACGTTGAGGATCGCCTGGATCAGCTGCTCCTTGTCGCCGGCCAGGTCCGGAAGGCTGGTGTCGTAGTCGCGTCCGATCGCGAGGCCTCCGGGGAATTCCGCCTGCAGCAGCATGCGCACGCGCTCCATCACTTCGTGGATGTTGATGGGCTCCACGCGAGGCAGCCGGTTGGGCGTGAGCAGGCGGTTCATGAGCGATTGCAGGCGGTCGGTTTCCTTCACGATCACCTGGGTGAACTCGCGCAGCTCCGGGTCGCCCAGCTCGCGTTCGAGCAGCTGCGCCGCCCCGCGGATGCCGCCCAGCGGATTCTTGATCTCGTGGGCGAGGTTGCGGATCAGCTCGCGGTTGGCTTCCTGCTGCTCGAGGATCTTGGCCTCGCGTGCGATCTTCAGCTGCTGCTCGAGCTCGCGGAATTCCACGATGAGGCGGGAATCGCCGGCCTCCACGGGGCTGATCACGCAATGAAGGCGTGCGGCCTCCCCACCCAGGTCGAGCACGAGCTCGTTCTCGTTGAAGCCGGCTTCGGCTGCGAGCGACTGGCGCAAGCGCTGGATCAACGCTTCGTTTCCGGGCAGCGACCGGTCCAGGCGCGCGCCAATCAGGTGCTTGCGCCCGTGGGCGAAGAGGGTCTCGGCGGCAGGATTCGCATAGGTCACTTGCAGGCTTTCGTCGAGCATCAGCACGGCGGTGGAGAGGAGCTCGAGGCCGGCATACGACTGCGTCATGATCGGCCCCGCAATGGAAAAGCAAAGAGCGCGCCAGCCAGGGCGGCTGGCGCGTCGGCGAGGAGGGGATGCCGGAAGGGGAGACTGCGCGAGGCTAGGGCTTCAGCGCGCCGAGCTCTTTCTTGAGCGCCTCGACGTTCTTCTCGTGCTCGGCGACGGTGGCTTGCAGGCCGCGGATGCGCCCCGATGCCTTGTCGATGTTCTGCCGGAATTCCATGAGCTGCGACGGCGAGGGATCGGTCGCCGCCTGCGCGGAGCGAACCGCGGCGATGAGCGTGGGATTGCGCTGCTCCTGGGAAAGGGTGCCGCGCGCTTCGTCCAAGGTCTGTTCTTCCGTGCGCAGCTCGTCCTCCAGGATGCGTCGTCGCGCGTCGTCGCGCCGCCGCTGCGTCTGGACGTCGATCGACGCGAGGGACGGGCGCATCGGCGTGACCACCGCGACCGCGGGCTGCGCCAGCGCGCGGGAATCCTTTTCCGCGCTCGCCGCGGGCCGCTCGACGAGGCTCGCCTTCGCCGCGATGACCGCCGGCGGCGTGGGAATCGTCATGACGGGATCGAGCTCCACGACGCTCGCGCCCTTCATCGGCCGGTTGGAGTACGTGACCCGGCCGCTGTCGTCGATCAGCTTGTAGATCGTCGTCTGAGCAAGCGCCGAGGCGGACAGCGCCGCCGCGAATCCTGCGATCAACACGGTCTTCATGCCGCGCTCCCTTTCGCGAAACCGGACGAACAGGATAGGCAGCGCTCATGGAAAAAGCAACGAGATCAAGGAGATGGATTCTATTTCGCCCCATAGCTTGTGGTTTGGCCGTGCCCCGGACACAAGGCAAAGCGATCGGAGCCATGAAAAAGGGGCGGTGACCCGCCCCCTTGCCCGGGTCGACGCCCGCTTCAGGACGAGTAGTACATGTCGAATTCCACCGGATGGGTGGTCATGCGGAAGCGCGTGACTTCCTCCATCTTGAGCGCGATATACGCGTCGATCGTGTCGTCGGTGAACACTCCCCCGCGCGTGAGGAATTCCCGTCCCTTGTCGAGCGCGTCCAGAGCCTCGTCGAGCGAGGCGCAGGGATGGGGCACCTTCGCGGCTTCCTCGGGCTCCAGGTCGTAGAGGTTCTTGTCGAGCGGATCGCCGGGATGGATCTTGTTCTGCACGCCGTCCAGTCCCGCCATCAGCATCGCGGCGAAGGCCAGGTACGGGTTTGCCGTGGGATCGGGGAACCGCACCTCGACGCGACGGCCCTTCGGGCTGCTCACGAACGGGATGCGGCACGATGCCGAGCGGTTGCGCGCGGAGTACGCGAGGTTGATCGGCGCTTCGAAACCGGGCACGAGACGCTTGTAGGAATTGGTGCCCGGGTTGGTGATCGCGTTGAGCGCCTTCGCGTGCTTGATGATCCCGCCGATATAGTAGAGCGCGAAATCCGACAGCCCCGCATAGCCGTCTCCGGCGAAGAGATTCTGTCCGCCTTTCCACACCGACTGGTGCACGTGCATTCCCGAGCCGTTGTCGCCCACGATCGGCTTCGGCATGAAGGTCGCCGTCTTGCCGTAGGAGCGCGCGACGTTCAGCACGGTGTACTTGAGGATCTGCAGCCAGTCGGCGCGTTTCACGAGGGTGTTGAACTTGGTGCCGATCTCGCACTGTCCGGGTGCCGCCACCTCGTGGTGGTGCACTTCCACCTCGACTCCCTGCTCCTCCAACGCGAGGCAGATTGCCGACCGGATGTCCTGCAGGGAGTCGACGGGCGGCACGGGAAAATAGCCGCCCTTCACCGGCGGGCGGTGGCCGAGGTTGCCGCCCTCGATCTTCGCGTCGCTCGACCAGGGCGCCTCCTCCGAATAGATCTTCACGAAGCTGCCGGACATGTCGACCTTCCATTCCACCGCGTCGAAGATGAAGAACTCCGGCTCCGGCCCGAAGTAGGCCGTGTCGCCCAGGCCGGTGCTCTTCAGGTAGGCCTCGGCGCGCCGGGCGATCGTGCGCGGATCGCGCTCGTAACCCTTGCCGGTCAGGGGCTCGAGCACGTCGCAGGAGATCGTGAGCGTGGGCTCGTCGTAGAACGGATCCATCCGCGCGGAATCCGGGTCCGGCATGAGCAGCATGTCCGAGGCCTCGATCCCCTTCCATCCGGCGATCGACGATCCGTCGAACGCGTGTCCATCCTTGAACTTGTCCTCGCCGAATGCTTTCACCGGCACCGTGACGTGTTGCTCCTTGCCACGGGTATCGGTGAAGCGAAGGTCCACGAACTTGACCTCGTTTTC
>JAANCK010143569.1_pt1 | contig 12763 bp, 14 predicted proteins | sample 7277841 | NCBI WGS metagenome assembly JAANCK01 (sample SAMN14222788, study PRJNA588281) | permafrost metagenome | isolation source: Arctic cryosol methane SIP | place: Canada:Nunavut | collected 2015-07 | reverse complement strand
TCGCGCACCTGCTGGCGGCTCATGCCGGGCTTGAGCGCGGCGACCTGCTCGCGCGAAACGAAATTGCCCTGCACGACTTCGACCTTGTACGGCGTGATCGGAGCGACGATGCTCTCGCTGATCCTGTCGAACGAGCCGCAGCCGCCCGCAAGCGCGCAGGCCGAGAGCGCCAGGAGCCAGCCTGGTGTACGAGAGACAGTTATACCCATGGGGAAATCGGTAGCGATATGATCAAATCATTGTAGCGGCTACCCCGCCCTGGGGCGGCGTGGGGAGACCATGGCCAATATCGACGAACTCAAGAGCACTGGCCTAAAGGCCACGCTGCCCCGGCTGAAGATCCTGGACGTGTTCCAGAAGGGCGCGCAACGGCACATGACTGCCGAGGACGTGTTCCGGGTGCTTCTGGAGGAGCGCTCCGATATTGGGCTGGCCACCGTTTACCGGGTGCTGACGCAGTTCGAGCAGGCCGGCATCCTGACCCGCAGCCATTTCGAGAGCGGCAAGGCCGTCTACGAACTCAACGAAGGCACCCACCACGACCACATGGTCTGCCTGGACTGCGGCCGGGTCGAGGAGTTCTACGATGCCGAGATTGAGAAGCGCCAGCACGCGGTGGCCAAGACCAAGGGTTTCGCCATCGCCGACCACGCCCTGAGCCTGTATGCCCACTGCATCAAAGAGGCCTGCCCCAACCGGCCGGCCGGGCAACCGGTCGGCTACCGGATCGGCGACGCGCCGGAACCGCCGGGCTGATCGCACGGCCATTTGCCGGCACGCGATGACGGATCAGGCTGCCGAAGGCCCCGCGATCACTTGTCCTGCTCCATCGCCCGGCGGTGCCGCTCGACGAACTCCTGGTAGGTATCGACCCCGCGCAGCTGCAGGATGGTATTGCGCACCGCCGCCTCCACCAGCACGGCGATGTTGCGGCCGGCCACCACCTGGATCACCACCTTGCGCACCGGCACCCCGAGCAGGTCCTGGGTCAGCGGCTCATAGGGCAGCCGTTCGTACTCGCGTTCCATGGTCTCGCGCCGCACCAGGTGAACGATCAGTTTGAGCCGCATCTTGCGGCGCACGGCGGTTTCGCCGAAGATGCCGCGGATGTCGAGCAGGCCGATCCCGCGCACCTCCAGCAGGTTCTGCAGCAGCTCGGGGCAACGGCCCTCGATGGTGGTCTGGTTGATCCGGTACAGGTCGACGGCGTCGTCGGCCACCAGCCCGTTGCCGCGCGAGATCAGCTCCAGGCCGAGCTCGCTCTTGCCCAGGCCGGACTCGCCGGTGATCATCACCCCCAGGCCCAGGATGTCCATGAACACGCCGTGCATCGAGGTGCGCTCGGCGAAGTGCTTGGACAGGTAGGCGCGCAGCACGTCGATGACGAAGGCCGATGGCTCGTGGGTGGAGAACATCGGGATCTGGGCCCGCTCGCACATCGACAGCAGGTCGTCGGGCGCGACCTGGTTGTCGGTCAGCACCAGCACCGGCGGTTCCAGCGTCACGATGCGCGAAATACGGCGGGCGCAGTCGTCGGCGGTGGCGTTGGTCAGGTACGCGATCTCGCGCTGCCCCAGGATCTGGACCCGGTAGGGATGGATGTAATTGAGGTAGCCCACCAGGTCGGCGCCGGAGCGGGCCGCGCGCACCGCGACTTCGTCGAAGCGCCGCTCCGATGCCCCGAGCCCGGCCACCCATTCCCACTTGAGCTGGGCCCGGTGGTCTTCAAACAGGACATCCGCACTGACAACGGTAGGCTTCATGGGCGCCCACTTTGAGCGCCGCCGGGCCGCGGCAGGGCGCGTCTCCCTGACGGGGTAGCGAAGCGGGGTTGCCCGCAAGCGTGGCGGCTCATGTTGTTACGCGGGCTGCGCCGATTGCCAGTTCGCGATGAGCTGGTGCAGTTCGGCTGCTTCGGTGCTGGCCTTGATCTTTTCGCGCAACGGCGCGTCGCTGAGCAGCTCGGCGATCTCCGACAGGATTTCGAGGTGCTTTTGAGTCGCCGCCTCCGGCACCAGCAGGAAGATCAGCAGGTTGACCGGCTGCTCGTCGGGCGCGTCGAAGCCGATCGGCTGGCTCAGCCGGAACAGGGCCGCCATGGGCGCCTTCAGGCCCTTGATGCGGCCATGGGGGATGGCAACACCATGGCCGAGGCCGGTCGAGCCAAGCCGCTCGCGGGCGAAAAGACTGTCGGTGATCAGCGCCCGCGACAAGCCGTGCAGGTTCTCGAACAGCAGCCCGGCCTCCTCGAACGCCCGCTTCTTGCTGGTCGCGTCGACCTTCACGAGCACTTGAGCGGCAGGCAGGATGGACGCGAGACGGTTCATGGTTGGCGATTTTGGATTATGCACTGGGAAGTTGCACTGCAACAAAACGCCACTGCCGGGTCTTGCGCCGACAGGAAAAGCACGAAACCGGGGGCCGCAAGGTCCCGAAGCCAAAAAAAAACCGCCTGCGTGACAGGCGGCTGGCGCATCAGCTTGCGCTCACATCACACGCTTGGCCGCCGGGTGATGGTGGTCCTGCAAGCGGGTCTTGTGCCTGCCGACCTGGCGGTCGAGTTTGTCGACCAGTTCGTCCAGGGCGGCGTAGAGGTCCTCATGGGAACTCTCGGCGAACATGTCGTTGCCCTTGACGTGAATCCTGCATTCCGCGCGTTGCCTTCGCTCCTTCTCCTTCTGTTTCTCGATGGTGAGCAGCACGGTGATGCCCACGACCTGGTCAAAATGGCGGGTGATTCGATCAAGCTTGGTGGTCACGTAATTTCTCAGGGACGGGGTGACTTCGAGATGGTGACCGCTGATCGTCAAGTTCATGAGTAGCCTCCTGTTGCTCACGGTTGATAGGGCCGGCCCCCGGGGCCGTGCCACTGGGACATATCCTTGGCAGGTCGGATTCACTATGCGCGTGATGCCTGGGAAATGCAACGGATTTCAGGCAACCCGTTTCCCAATGTGCAACCCTTTGTCGGGTCCAGCTGTCGCTCGCGACCAAGCGATTTCCATGTTGAGGCAGGGTCACGCCGGACACAAAAAAGCGGCCCGTCTGGGCCGCGTTTCGTGCAAGTGGCAGCAGACTCAGCGCATGCGCCACGCCAGCCACGGATCGACCTGGCCCCAGCCGCGGGCCTGCGGGTGCGCCTGGGCGCCGGGCCGCTCCAGATTGGCGTGCTCGGTGCGCTCGCTCATCGGCTTGTCGCGCGGGGTGTCGGAATGACGATTAGGGGATTTCGGTTCTTTGAACATGATGCGTGCTCCGTATGAAGATCAGGTGCCGCTGTCGTTGGCACCGTCCTTGCGGCCTTCCTGTTGCGACGGGCGGGTCGCGTAGCGACTGAGGAAAGGCCACGCGTGGCCGCTGCGGCCGCTCTGGCCCTCGCGGTCCGGGCCCTTGGCATCGTTCGCGGCGGGGCGGTGGCTCGTTCGGCTCGCGGTCGGTTCGGTCGCCAGCTGGATCATGGATAACTCCTTGGGAACCCCGGCGCAGGTGGCAGCCGGGCCAATACCTCGAATCTAGGACGGCCGACTCAACCGGTATGTCAGACAGCCCGACGGACGTTTGTAGGACGCGTCCTGCTTGAGCTGGCAATCCCGCCGCCCGAGGGCTGACCCCGCCGCCCCGGCCGGTTGCAAATGACTGGCCTTGCTCTACCATGGCCGGCAGAGGAGACACGGCGGCGCGGCCCCAGGCCTTGCCGCCAAGGCCATGAGCCTCGACACCATCATCCATTCGGGCTTGACGCTCCCCGCCCGCCCCATCCATGCCCTGGTGCTGATGGGCGGCGGCGCCCGCACTGCGTACCAGGTCGGCGTGCTGCAGGCGATGGGCTCGATCCTGGGCGCCAACCAGCACCGTCCCTGGGACTTCCCGTTCCAGGTGCTGGTCGGCACCTCCGCCGGGGCCTTGAACGTGGTCTCCCTGGCCAGCGTCGCCACCCAGGGCCTGGCCGCGTTCGACAAACTGGAGCACTTCTGGCAGCGCCTGCGCTCCGCCGACGTCTATGCCCTGGACGTGCCGCCTTGGGTGCGATTCAGCCGGCTGGCCGCAGTCTTCAGCCTGTGGCGCCACGCCAATAGCCACAACGCCATCCTGAACAACATGCCGCTGGTGAACACCCTGCACCATGCGGTGTCGCTGCAGGGCATCGACGATGCGCTGCAGGCCAATGCCATCGACGCTGTCGCCATAACCGCCTCGAGCTACAGCACCGGCGTGCACTGGACCTTCTGCCACACGCGCAGCGGCCGCGCGCCCGATAGCTGGAACCGGCCCGGCCGGCGCGCCGAATTCCAGCCCCTCACCATCGAGCACCTGATGGCCTCCAGCGCCATCCCCTTCATCTTTCCAGCGACCCCGCTATGGGTGGACGGGCACCGGGAATATTTCGGCGACGGCTCGATGCGGCAGATTTCGCCGCTGTCGTCTGCCATGCACCTGGGCGCACACAAAATCCTGGTGGTGGGCGTCGGCCAGCCGCAGCGCTCGGGCCTGGTGGGCGAATCGGCCGACGGGCTGGCGCGGCAACCAACGCTCGGCGGGATCGCCGGCCACGCGATGGCCAGCGTCTTTCACGACACGCTGCAAGCCGACGTGGAGCAGGCCCAGCGTGTCACCCGCACCCTGCAGCAACTGCCGCGGGAAGTGGCGGCGGTGCTGCCCTATCGCAGCATCGAGGTGCTGGCCATTCATCCCTCGCAATCGCTCGACGCCCTGGCCCAGGCCTGCGCTCACGAGCTGCCGGGGTCGGTGCGGCGCGCGCTCGGCGGGCTGGGTGCGCTCAAGGGCGGCGGCGCGATGGCCAGCTACCTGCTCTTCGAGCCAGGATTCGTGCAGGCCCTGATCGAGTTGGGCGCCCGGGATGCGCAAGCGCGCAAGGAAGAATTGCTGGCATTCTTCCAGCCGACGCGGGCATAATCTCGCGGTCGCCACTCCTGGAGAGCGCTCCTTGGAAACCTGCCCGAGTCGGTAGCTTTCAACACCCGTGACAGCGGTGTTGAAAGCCTCACCTTTCGCACAAAACCGCACCACACGTTACGGGAGTGAGCCAATGCTCAACATCTTCACGCTCGCCAACGGGCGGCTCTTCCAGGAAGAGATCGAGTCGCTGGAAGAGCTCTCCAAATTCCGCCCGATCTGGGTCGATCTCGAATCGCCGACGATCGAGGAAAAGCGCTGGGTCAAGCAGTACTTCGGCCTGTCCATCCCCGAGGACGCGATGGACGAGGATATCGAGGAATCGGCTCGTTTCTACGAGGAAGACAACGGCGACCTGCATATCCGCAGCGACTTCCTGATCGCCGACGACGCCGAGCCGCGCACGGTGCGGGTGGCATTCATCCTCAACCTGGTCAACGACTCGCTCAAGAGCAAGGGCGTGCTGTTCTCGATCCATGACGAAGACGTTCCGGTATTCAGGCTGCTGCGGCTGCGCGCGCGCCGGGCGCCGGGGCTGATCGAGGATGCCAAGGAAGTGCTGCTGAAGCTGTTCGATGCCGACGCCGAATATTCGGCCGACACCCTGGAGGGCATCTACGACGACCTGGAAAAAGTGAGCAAGCAGGTGCTGGCCGGTGAGGTGACGGACACGCTGGCCACCGAGGTCCTCGGCGCGATCGCGTTGCAGGAAGACCTGAACGGCCGCATCCGCCGCAACGTGATGGACACCCGCCGCGCGGTGAGCTTCATGATGCGCAGCCGCATGCTCAGCGCCGGCCAGTTCGAAGAGGCGCGGCAGATCCTGCGCGACATCGAGTCGCTCGACAACCACACGGCGTTCCTGTTCGACAAGATCAACTTCCTGATGGACGCCACCGTCGGCTTCATCAACCTGAGCCAGAACAAGATCATCAAGATCTTCTCGGTGGCCAGCGTCGCGCTGCTGCCGCCGACGCTGGTCGCCAGCATCTACGGCATGAATCTCCAGTTCCCCGAGTTCGCCGTGCTGGGGCAATGGGCCTACCCGTACGTCGTCACGGTGATGTTCCTGAGCGCGGCTTTGCCGATCTGGTATTGCTACAAGCGCGGCTGGCTGCGATGAGGCCAATGCGACTCGCCCGCGCGTGGGTCCTGCTGGCGGCCGTGGCCGCGAGCGTTCCCGCCCTGGCCGCCGGTGGCCATCATGCGGTCGACGACGCCAATATTCTCGAGCCGGGCAATTGCAAGGCGGACGGCTGGTTGGCCAACGAGGATGGTGCCGAGCGGCTGCTGCATGCGGACATCGGCTGCCGGGTCGGCCCCGTCGAACTCAACGCGGCTGCGATCTACGCCCGCGAGCATGACAAGAGCAGCCAGAGCGGTAGCGGCCTCCAGGTCAAATGGGCCACGGAGGTGGCGCCGCGATTCAGCGCGGGCCTCGAGGTGGCTGGCGCCTGGCAGGCCCACGCGCAGTCGAGCTGGGTCGGCGGCACCTTGGCCACCTTGTTCACCTGGACGCCACGCGACGACCTGGCCGTCCACCTGAACGTGGGCCGCGATTTCATCGACCATGGCCCTGACATGGCCCATTCCGGCGTGGCTGTCGAATGGACAGCCAGTCCCCGATGGTCGTTCGTGGGCGAACGTTTTGTCCAGTTGCAGACCCAGTACCTGAGAGCCGGTGCGCGCTGGGCGGTCGACAAGGCCTGGACCATCGACCTGAGTCGCGCCCACAGCCTGAGCGGCCGCGTCGGTTCGCTCTGGACGTTGGGGGCGTCCTGGCAGTTCGACCGGCGTTGAGGGCTCGTCCGGTTACGATGACCAACGGTTTTTCGCAAAGAGGAACGGCTGCAATGAGTTCGTCAAGTGCATCGCCGCCGGTGATCGGCGTCCTGGGCGGCAGCGGGGTCTACGACATCGACGGCTTGTCGGACAAGCGCTGGGTCAGGGTGGATTCGCCCTTCGGAGCGCCGTCGGACGAACTGCTGTTCGGCGACCTGAACGGCCAGACGATGGTGTTCCTGCCGCGCCATGGCCGCGGCCACCGCATTCCTCCCAGCGAAATCAACTTCCGCGCGAACATCGATGCACTCAAGCGCAGCGGCGTCACCGACCTGATTTCGGTCAGCGCCGTCGGATCCTTGCGCGAGGAATTGCCGCCGGGCACGTTCGTCATCGTCGACCAGTTCATCGACCGCACCTTCGCGCGCAACAAGAGCTTCTTCGAAACCGGCATGGTGGCCCATGTGTCGCTCGCCCATCCGGTCTGCCGGCGCCTGGGCAATCACCTCGAGGTGGTGGCCCGTGCCGCGGGAATCCCGACCGTGCGCGGCGGCACCTACCTGGTCATGGAAGGGCCGCAGTTCTCGACGCTGGCCGAGTCCAAGCTGTATCGCGCCTGGGGCTGCGACGTGATCGGCATGACCAACATGCCCGAGGCCAAGCTCGCGCGCGAAGCGGAGATCTGCTACGCCACGGTCGCCATGGTCACCGATTTTGACTGCTGGCATCCGGGCCACGATGCAGTCACTGTCAACCAGATCATCCAGGTCCTGGTGGCGAATGCCGAGAAGGCGCGTTCCCTGGTGCACGATGTGGCGCCCCGCCTCGCAGCCGATGGCCATGCGCCGGTTTGCACCTGTCGCCATGCGCTGGACCACGCCTTGATCACGGCGCCCGAGGTGCGCGACCCGGCCGTGCTGGCGCGACTCGATGCGGTGGCCGGCCGTTTGTTGAGGTGATGAATGGGCAATGAAATGGCCGACGAATCGACGCTGCGCCAGGCGATGGTCCGTGTCGCGGAAGAGCTCGACGCCCGCGGCCTGAACCGAGGCAGCTCCGGCAATGTGGGCGCGCGTTGCGGTGAGCGCATCCTGGTGACGCCTTCGGGTGTGCCGGCGCGTGACCTCACGGCCCAAGGCATGGTGTTGCTGGCACCGAACGGCGACGTCGTCGGCGCCGGGCGCCCCTCCAGCGAATGGCGCTTTCACCGGGACATCCTGATGTCCCGGCCCGATATCAATGCCGTGGTGCATGTGCACTCGCCCTTCGCGACCACGCTGGCCTGCCTGGGTCTCGAAGTGCCGCCGTTTCACTACATGATCGCGGCAGCCGGGGGTTCAACCATCCGCTGCGCGCCCTATGCCTTGTTCGGCACGCAGGAGTTGTCCGACCATGCGCTGGCTGCACTGAAGGACCGCAAGGCCTGCCTGCTGGCCAATCACGGGATGATCGCCACCGGGCGCGACCTGAACCAAGCGCTGGCGCTGTGCGTCGAAGTCGAAAGTCTCTGCGAACAATACTGGCGCGCCCGGCAGGTCGGCGAGCCGCGCCACCTTTCGGAGGCCGATATGGCCGAGGTGATGGAAAAATTCAAGACCTATGGCCCGCAGGCCGAAGGGAAACAGGCCGCAGCATGACAACGTCGCAGGCAAGCAGCGTGGAAACACTGCGTTGGTGCGAAGGGCATCTGGAAATGATCGACCAGCGCGTGTTGCCGGCCCGGTTCCAGTACCTGCGTTATGACAGCGCCCAGTCGGTCGCCCAGGGAATTCGCGAGATGGTGGTGCGCGGCGCACCCGCCATCGGTTGCGCAGCGGCTTATGGGGTTGCGTTGGAGGCGTTGCGCCACCGCAAGGTGTCGGCTGCGGACTTTGCCGTTGCGATGGAGCGCAGCTTCGAGGTCCTGGCGGCGAGCCGGCCCACGGCGGTCAACCTGTCCTGGGCGCTGGGTCGCATGCGCAGGCGCAGGGAATCGCTCGCGTCCCAGCCGGTCGCCGCGCAAGTGGATGCACTGTTGACCGAAGCCCATGAAATCCGTGCCGAAGACATCCGCGTGAACCGCGCACTTGGCGAACACGGTGCAGCGCTCCTGACCGACGGGGCGCGGGTGCTCACGCACTGCAATGCCGGGGCGCTGGCCACGGCCGGACACGGCACGGCGCTGGGTGTGATTCGCTCGGCTGTCGCGGCCGGCAAGCGCATTTCCGTCATCGCCGATGAAACGCGGCCGTTCCTGCAGGGCGCGCGCCTGACGGCCTGGGAGATGTTGCAGGAACGCATCCCGGTCACGCTCATCACCGATAACATGGCCGGGTTCATGATGAGCCGCGGCGAGGTCGATGCGGTGGTCGTCGGCGCCGATCGAGTGGCCGCGAACGGCGATGTCGCCAACAAGATCGGCACTTACATGGTGGCGGTGCTGGCGCAGCGCCATCGCATTCCGTTCTATGTGGCCAGCCCGATCTCCACCATCGACATGTCCATTGCCGACGGCGCAGCGATTCCCATCGAGGAACGAAGCCAGCGCGAGGTCACCGGCTTTGGCGATTGCCAATGGGCGGCCGACGGCGTGTCGGTGCGCAACCCGGCCTTCGACGTGACGCCGGCCGAACTGGTCACCGCGCTCATCACCGAGCGCGGCGCCGTTCACCAGCCGAACCGAGAACGCCTCGCCGCGCTGCTCGCGCGCGCCTGACCTGCGACGCAGAGGAAGGCGTTCTCTCCCCGCAGGGGCACCGGCCGCACAGAATAACATGCAGTGCGGCGCCCAATGAATGAAGCCCGGCTTGGCCGGGCTTCATTCATCCAATCAGACAAGGAATAAATCGCCCCGCGATTTATTCCTTAATGTCGACGCCATAGAAGTTGTGGCGGCCGAACGGACTGAGCTTGAAGTCGATGACTTCCTTGCGCACCGGCTTCAACTGCACCGCATGCGCAATGGTGAACCAGGGTTCCTGCTCCTTGAAGATCACCTGCGCCTGCTTGTACAGCGCGTCACGGGCGGCGGGTTTCGTCTCCGTCTTGGCCTTCTGGATCAGGTCCTCGAAAGGCTGGTAGCAGAACTTGGCGACGTTGGAGCCATTGGTCTTGGCGGCCTCGCAGCCCAGCAGCACGGCCAGGAAATTGTCCGGGTCGCCGTTGTCGCCGGTCCAGCCCAGCATGCCCATCTGGTGCTCGCCGTTCTGCATGCGCTTGCGGTACTCGCCCCACTCGAAGCTCTTGATCTCGGCCTTGACGCCGATCTTGGCCAAGTCGGCCTGCATCAGCTCGGCGATGCGCTTGGCGTTCGGGTTGTAGGGACGCTGCACCGGCATGGCCCACAGGTCGGTTTCGAACCCGTTCGGGAAGCCAGCCTGCGCCAGCAGCTTCTTCGCGCCTTCCGGATCGTAGACGTCATCCTTGATCGCATCGTTGTAGGCGGACATGGAGGGCGGCAGCGGGTTCTTGGCCGCGATGCCGGTGCCCAGGAACACGCCGTCCAGGATCGCCTTCTTGTTGATCGCCATGCTCACGGCCTTGCGCACGCGCACGTCGTCGAAGGGCTTCCTGGTCACGTTGTAGGCCAGGTAGCCGACGTTCAGGCCGGGTTGCTCCAGCACCGTGACATGGGGGTCCTTGCGGATCGCGTCCAGGTCGGCCGGGTTCGGGTACGGCATGACATGGCACTCGCCCTTTTGCAGCTTGGCCCAGCGCACCGAGGCATCCGGCGTGATCGCATACACCAGGTCGTCGATCTTGGCCTTGCCGCCCCAGTAGGGCGCGAAAGCCTTGTAGCGGATCACGGCGTCCTTCTGGTACTGCACCAGGTAGAACGGCCCGGTGCCGATCGGCTCCTGGTCGATCTTCTCGGGCGTGCCGGCCTTGAGCATCGCGTCGGCATATTCCTTGGACTGGATCGCCGCGTAGGGCATCGCGAGGTCGGACAGGAACGGCGCTTCCGGCTTGTCAAGCGTGACTCGGACCGTGTAATCGTCCACCTTCTCGACCGACTTGAGCAGCTTGGGCATGCCCATGTCATTGAAGTAGGAGTGGTTGCTGCTGGTCACCTTGAAGTAGGGGTTGGCCTCCTTCCACTGGCGCTCGAAGCCGAAGATCACGTCGTCGGCGTTGAAGTCGCGGGTGGGCTTGAAGGCCCGATGGTTGTGCCACTTCACGCCCTTGCGCAGGTGGAAGGTGTAGACCTTGCCATCGGCCGAAATATCCCAGCGCTCCGCCAGGCCGGGGACCACTTTCGTGCCGCCGCGCTCGAATTCGACGATGCGGTTGTAGATCGGCTCGTTGCCATCGAAGGAGGTGCCCGTGGTGTTGACCCCGGGATAGAAGTTCTCGGGGCTGCCCTCCGAGCAGAACACCAGGGTCTTGGCGCCGGCGCCGGCCGCGGCGGCCAGGGCCAGTGCCGCGATCGCCAACCGGATGCGATGAAGTTTCATGGGAGCTCCTTCTGAAGTGATTCCGGCTCAGCCGGGGAGAGAAACATTATCGGCAACGGGCACCGAGGGGAAACCCGCTTCCAGGAAGCGGCCGGCGAAGTGGCAGGCCACGACCCGGCCGTCCACCGGCTGCGGCAGCGGGCGCTCGGCGCGGCACTGCGCCACCGCATAGGGACAGCGGCTGGAGAACACACAGCCGCTGGGCGGATTCAGCGGCGACGGCAGCTCGCCCTTGAGCACGATTCGCTGGACGTTGCGCCCCGCAACGCCGGGCGTGGACGCCAGCAGCGCCTGGGTATAGGGATGGGCGGGGCGCTCGAAGATCAGCGCCTTGGGCCCCTGCTCCATCACGTGGCCCAGGTACATCACCAGCACTTCGTGGGCGATGTGGCGCACCACCGCAAGGTCGTGCGAGATGAACAGGTAGGCCAGCTGGTACTGCGCCTGCAGGTCGGCGAGCAGGTTCAGCACCTGCGCCTGGATTGACACATCCAGCGCCGACACCGGCTCGTCGGCCACCAGCAACTTGGGATTGAGCATCAGCGCGCGGGCGATCGCGATGCGCTGGCGCTGGCCGCCGGAGAACATGTGCGGGTAGCGGTTGGCGTACTCGGGGCGCAGCCCGACCTGGGCCAGCATTGCGCGGGCGCGTTCGCCGCGCTCGGCCTTGCTCATCGAGGTATTGATCGTCAGTGGGTCTTCCAGCACCGCGCTGATCTTCTTGCGCGGATTCAGGGATCCGTAGGGATTCTGGAACACCAGTTGCACGGCCTGGCGCAGGCGCCGCTTGTCCGCGGCTGGGGTGTCGACGGCATCGCTGCCGTCCAGCATCAGGCTGCCCTCGGTCGGCTTCTCGATCAGCGCCACCATGCGCGCCAGCGTCGACTTGCCGCAGCCCGATTCGCCCACCACCGCCAGCGTCTTGCCGGCCTCGATGGCGAATGACACGCCGCCAACGGCCTGCAGGTGCGCCGGCGCCTTCAGCAGCCCGCGCCGGATGGTGTAAACCTGCCGCAGGTTGCCGGCTTCCACGACGACGCTCATGAAGCCACCTCGATCGCGATCGGGCCGTCGCGCGTGATCGCCGCCTTGCGGCCGGCATCGCCCAGCGGATAGTGACAGCGCACCTGTCCGTCCTGCCAGGGTCGCAATTCGGGACGCACCGCCATCGAGTGCGCGGTGGCGTAGGCACAGCGCGGCGCGAACAGGCAGCCGCTGGGCCGGTCGAAGACACCCGGCACCACGCCGGGAATGGTCGCCAGCCGGTGGCCGGCGGGACCGCGCTCGGGCAACGCGGACAGCAGGGCTTCGGTGTAGGGGTGCTGCGGGTCGGCGAAAAGCTGCGCCACCGGCCGCTCTTCCATCACCTGGCCGGCGTACATCACCGCGACGCGCCGGGCCATTTCGCTCACCACGCCCATGTTGTGCGTGATCAGCACCAGGGCCATGCCGCGCTCGCGCTGCAGGTTGCGCAGCAGGTCCAGGATCTGGGCCTGGATGGTCACATCCAGCGCGGTGGTCGGCTCGTCGGCGATCAGCAGGCGCGGATTGCACGAGATCGCCATCGCGATCATCACCCGCTGGTTCATCCCGCCCGACATCTGGTGCGGGTACTCGTTCAGGCGGCTGTGCGC
>JAANCK010526401.1_pt1 | contig 12817 bp, 2 predicted proteins | sample 7277841 | NCBI WGS metagenome assembly JAANCK01 (sample SAMN14222788, study PRJNA588281) | permafrost metagenome | isolation source: Arctic cryosol methane SIP | place: Canada:Nunavut | collected 2015-07 | reverse complement strand
GTCGAAGCCTGAGCGCTCGGCGAACGGTCCGCCCTGCTGGCGCACCGTGGCGCGATAACCCGTCTGCGGCTCCCAGTTGCTCGGTGCGCCGTCCGGGCCGATCGGCTCGTGCAGCAGCACTTGGCTCGCGTGATCGAGCTTCTGCGGCCCGCAGGACCCGATGGCTAGCTTCGCCGTCTCGTAGCGAAGCACGAGCGGGTCTTTGCTGCGCGACTGCCGGACCTTGGACTTGGCGTAGGCCGGGTGTGCGAGCCAGCTGATCGGTGGGTAGGGATTGGCGCGGTGCGCTGAGATCCAATCGTTGCTCGGTACCGTCAGCCGCTTCAGCCCGTCTAGTGAAGCCACGCGGTCGACATTCAACTCGAGTGAGAACATCTGCGACTTTTCGGGCGGGCTGCCTGGTCCGGGCGCGCGGTCGATCGGGAGCACCGAACTCAGCGAGTTCTCAAACGCCAGCACGCATGGCTCCTGGCGATAGAGTGGTATTGCACGGCGCAGCGGATAGGTGGCCGCGACGTGCCGGCGGATATCGTCGCCGACGTTGGGTGCGGCATTCAGACCTGGCAGTCCTTTGGTGCGGAAATAGAGCGCCTCGGCGAGCGGGGTCTCGCGCGGCCCCTGGTCCTTACCGCCGACCTGTATTGCGGTGGTTAGCACGATCTCGTAGTCGTGGTTAGGTAGGAAGGCGAGCTTGCCTGACGCATCCGAGCCGGGGGGGCCGAGGGTGCCGCCGTTCTTGCAACGTTGCGACCCGCCCGCATAGGCAAGTACGTCGGCTAGTGTAATGTAAGTCGCGCGCAGGATGCGCACTGCTGCTTCCGGCGAGTACGTGTTCGCCGCTACGAGCCCCTGATTCGGGGTGGCGAACCCCGCCTTCGTGTCTATCTCGAAGCGCACTACGAGGCGCGATAGCCCTGGCCCCTTCGTCGCCGGCATTGAAATCGACAGCGTGTCGTTCCCCGGCTTCCTTAGATCGACCTTTTTCACCCCTGCGAGATCGACGCCGGCATAAGCTTCGAAGATCAGCGTGCCAGGCAGGCCATCCCAAGCGAGAGTCAGCGTGGCGAGGGCGCTGGCCTCAGGCAAATCGGTCGCGCCCGCAAGGGCTATGCCACGCGGCACGATGCACGCTGTGTGGGCACCTGGGAAGATGGGATCGCCGAGTACGATGGCTGGCGGCCTCGCTGAGGCCCAGTGCCACCAGGCGCCATTCGGGCCGGAAAATCGTTCGTTGCGCGGCGCGCGATCACCAAAACCGATGGCCGAGAACTCCAGCACATGCGGTTTGGGGATCAGTTCGCGCTGCGTCTTTGGATTACAGCATGGATAGCCGGCATCGTTGCGCGCCGCTTCCTCGTCATTCTGGGCGCCGGCGGTGGCAAAGCTGTAAGGCGCGGCGCTGTTGATCAGCAGCCGCTTCGGCGCGAGCCGGCCATCGGCCCGCTGGTCGGTGTCCCAGGCGAAGGTCAGCGTCTGTGGCGCGGCGCCGCCGATAGAGAAGGTCGTATCGGAGTCGGAGATCAGGTCGCTCCACGTCCCGGCCGTCGGGCCGAAACGTGGCGCACGGCGGACGGCGATGGAACGCAGCCCGTAACGCAGCTTCAAGTCCTGCACCTGCTGCACGCCCGCGTCCACGCCGCCGGAATTGGACGAGGTCGCGACCATCGAATCGTTTGACACCGGCTGGGTCAGATCGAGCGCGATCGTCGAATCCACTGACACGATCGGAATGTCGTTGCGCATATGCGTATCGCCGATGCGTGCGCCCTGTAATCCTGCGAGTTGGTTAAAGGTGTAAAGAAACTTCGCATCCCCAAGTCCGCCGGCGAGGCCGGGCAGCATCAGCGGCGTGCCCTGCTGCGCCGTCGGGTCAATTGCGCTGGCCAATGCAATGGATACCGTGACCGACGCCGTGTCGAATGGCATCGGTTCCTGCCACGTCTTGTCGATGCTGAAGGTGACATTTGGCAGGAACCACGGCGTGTCGATCTGCACCTCGGCGTGCAACGTGATGTACCAGGGATGTTTGCCGAGATAAGTGATGCGCAGGTTGATCTCGGCGCCGAAGCTGAAGATCCAAAACAAGTTAATCTTAAACCCAAGCCCGATCCAGAACTCGAGCCCGCTTGAATCGGAGCCGGTCTTCCAGGTGCCGATGATGAGTCCAAACGAGCCCCAGAGCAGAAACCCGCCGATGCCCCAATCGGCGCCGGCGCCCACCGTAAAAACGACTCCGAAACCCTTGGGCCCGCCATCGACGATCTGCACGCAGACGCCGACCTGGAACTTGATGACCAGCCAGAAGTTGGAATCGATTCGCAGCGACAGCCATGTATTTTGGTCGCTGAGCTGACCGATCGCGAAGGTCCAGGGCTGGTTGCCGAAATACAGTGTGCCACTGAGGCGTGCGATGTTTGCGAGCCAGCTTGGCAGCGCACCGGAGGCGAAGTCGCCGAGCGAGAGATCGACGCCGACCATGACGCCGAACTTCTCTTTTTCGATATCGTATTCGATGGCGACAAAGGCGATCGGCTTGGGGTTCTTGAGCAGGTAGAGTTCGCCAACAATCAATAGCCCCGTCTCCGCGGCGGCCTTCTCAAAGAAGATGAAAATATCGAGGTGTGCGGCGCTACCGCAGCCATTGATTGAGAAACCACAGCCAACACCAAAGGCGAACGAATCTTTCTCCGCGATCCAGTCGGCCAGTGTCCGGTTCGCCGGCATGGTGAGCGCGTTGTCGTGGGTCTGATGCCATTTCAGCAGCGCCATCCCCTCGCCGTCGGGGAAGGTCGAGTCGAGGTTGGGCGCCATGTTGTTGGCGACGAGTACACGGATGTCGTATAGCCCGATCGGCCCCGCCGGCAGGAAGCCGAGTTCGAGGGCCGCGAGGAAATAGCTGAAATCCTGCGAGGCGTCGACGAGGTTGCGGCGACTGCCTTTGAGAAACATCGCCGAGAGCGAGAAATTCATTGCCACGGCGCTTAGCTTGACCTTGGCGCCGAAGCCCCATTCCTTGATCGCCCAGCCGCTGTCCGTGTAGTCGCTGATATAGCCAAAACCCTCGACGTCCACCGGGCCGTAGGCAAGCTTGAGGAACACGCCGTCGAGTTTCAGGAACGGTTGTGAAGCGTCGTCATTCAGGCGGAAGCGCAGTCGGCGGACGCGGATACCAAAGCCGTTGCCGGAACTCTCGGAGGCGTTGCCCTGCGGCGCAGTCGAATTGCCGCCGGCGGCACCGATCGCCACGCCGCCGCTGAACGAGAAGTAAGGCGCGCCGTTTGGTTCTTCGACCCAACCCATCTCTTCGATGATAATGTGGACGACATGCGCGAAGACGAGCTGCATGCCGTCCGGCATCTGTAGCGCGCTGAACGACGGATTGCCGAACTTCCAGCCGATATCGCGCAGCACCACGCTCAGCGGCTTGCCGGTCAGCGACGTAATCTGGAACGCTTTGCTGCTTGAGCTGTCCGGCTTGCCCTGCACGAACAGGTCGCCGAGAATCTCGAAACTGTGTTTGAATGGCAGTGAGCGCGCAAGCCGGCTGACGGAGAGCCCGAATTTGAGGCCAACAAGCCCGACTGTCGTATCGGCGATCATAAACTCGAACAGCGGCGTTGCTGGATCGGCCGCGATGCCGGCGGCGATGGTCCACTCGTCGTCGATATCGACGGTCGCGCCGATCTTCGGGCCGGTGCCATTCTGATAGTTTAGCTTGGTCTGCAATTGCAGTTGCGGCTGGTCCGCGGGATCGATGGCGTTGACGTCGCCGGTGCGGAACAAGAACCGGTCAATCTCTAGAGTCAGAGTGGTCCCGCCGTTGCCGCCTTTCGGATCCGAATTGTAGATCTGGACCTGCACCGGCGCGCTGTCGAAGGAGTAGGCCTGCGCGATGTCGCCCGGATCGGTGATCTTGCGCCGGAACCCGAACGTGCCGTGCGAGGGAATCGGCAGCAGCGGCACGGTGAGGGGAACGACGACGTCCTCCATCACCAGTTCGACAGTGTCGGTATTGACCCCGCCGCTTTTCAATCGATCGTGCAGATCGGACAGCGGTTGTATGTTGAAGTCCAGGTCGATACTTCGAAAGCCGATGGCGCCCTTGGCCGGCGGGTTGGAAAAGAACGAGCCGGGATCGTTATGCGTCCATTCCAGATACTCCCGCCGGTTGGGCGAAGGAAGAATCTGGATGTCGTAAACGGCCTTGACGGGTAGACCCATCCACCGCACCGGTCCGAGCGATAAGGGCACGGTCGGCTCGAGAATCACATCGCCTTCGACCGTCAGGTGCAAGCGGACGAAACAATGGATACGCGCCGGCGTCGCATCGTTGCCGAGCTCGTAGGCAAAGCTATCGATCGCCGTGCCGTCGAACGTACCGACACTCTCCGTTGCATTCGCGAGCGATGATGCAAGGCCGGCTTTGAAGAACAGCGAAACCGGCAGACGGTCGACGATCACCTCATAGCCGCGCCCATCGACGGCCGCGTAAACCCGTGCCGGGTGCATCGTGTCAGTGACCTTGAGCTGGATGCCGATGCGGGGCAGCGCGCTCAGGTAGAAGGGCTGGGTGGTCGCGGGCGCGCCGACGATTGCCATATCGGCGGCGAAGGCGATCTGGCCGGCGCTGCCGGTGCCCAGTGCCGCGCGCGCGTCGACGCCGGGACGGATATTGGTGAAGCTCGTCCCGGCATTGAGATTGTTAATGAGCGTCAGCGTGTCGGACGGAGCGTTGAGGCCGGCGGTCAGCGAGGCGAGATGATCGGGCCACAGCGCAAGCGCCGCGCCGGCGCGGTCCGGGAGAGTGCGCGAGATGCCGAGCAGATCGAACAGGTTCGCGCTCACGGGTATTCTGGCCCTTTGCTATGGGGATTGGGATCGAGCCCGCTCGTCGGATCCACGAGCAGCGTCCAAGCATCCTGTTTCGCTGCCTTGCGCGCGGCGCCGATAAGGATTTGCAGCACGAACATCGGCACGGATCCGGCAGTGCCGATCGGTACGTCGGGCGGGATGGAGCCGAAGAAATCGAGCCCGCGCCAGCGAGACTGCTCGTACCATGAGCGTTCCTTGAGGTAGCGGAACGCCGAGTGCGGATCGGCGAACAGCGCCTGTCCCATTTCCGTGGTGAGGCCGAGATGCTCGGCCATCAGTCGCGCCCGCAGCAGCCGCGCCGGATTGCGCGCATCGCCCATGAGGTGCTGTGGGATGGTGAAGCTGTTCATCTCGCCATCGTGATAATGGCTGCGGCGGTTGACGTTGGACGAGCCGGCGAACAGAAAGATGTCGTCCACGATCATCATCTTGGCATGGACGTAGATGAGCGGAAGCTGAACCGCCAAAACCGGTGAGCCAGCCAGGTGGTCGATCGGCTGCGCGCCCCAGCCGCCGACGCCTGTTGCGCGCACGATCTCGACACCTATTTGGGTTGGGGTCGCGGCGCCCCACAGCGCGTGTACGAGCACGAGTTCGTTGCCGATGAATGCCCAAAACGGCGGCGCAGGTATCCGTCCGGGCGGACCGAACGAAGCGTGCGCATCCGCGGCGTCGAGGTTGGCGGTGAGAGCCAATCGCCCGAGATTCGTCGTCAAGCCCGGTACTTCGTGCAGGAAGCGGCGTAACGGTGTGCCGATATGGATTCGGTCACCCCAGGCGCTCGTCAATGCCGCCAAAATGTCCGCGCGTCGTATGCTACCGTAGAGCTGATCGTTAGCGAACGGCATCGTGATCATCAGCGCACGCACACCTCGCCCCGCCGCATCAAGCAGCGCCTGCATGTAGGAGTCGGACGGCGTGAAATACTGGTCCTCGATGTAGATGAAATCCTTCGCCTGCGCGATCGCCGCATTGATGCTGCGGGTCGGCGTCGACTCACCGTTCGGCGCGAAGCTATCGAACGGTCCTGGCGGGTTCATCGGCTGGTAGTAGGTGCGGGCGATCTGCACGAGGTGCGAGGCGCCCGGTGGCGAGGGTACCGACATGGGCGGGATCGCGATAGGCGCGCTGTGGACGGTGGCGCGCTCCTGGTAGGTGCGCACGACCGATTCCACCGCCGGTCCGGTGACACGCAGCTGGAGATCGTGAAACGGATGTTTGACCCGATGCAGCGGTGTGTCGGGCCGGTCGTTGTTGAGATCGATCCCGCCGAGATAGGCGATCGGACTGCCGCTCGCCGGCTGGATGGCGACGAGTTTCTGGTGATACACCCCAAGATGACTGACGTCGTCGATCGTATGGCCTAGGATCTTGAACGGACCTGGCGCGACCAGCGGATTGTCCCCGAAGTTAGCCGGGTAGGGCGTCCAGGTCGCAATTGTGTTGTCGATCTTGTCGAGCTCATCCTTGAGGTCCTTAGAATATTCCTGCTTATTCTTCACGAGATTGAGTGCAAGCGGGTCGGTGAGCACGGCACTGAGCGCCGCGACGGCAATCAAGCCGACGACATAACCTTTCGGATCGGTGTCCAATTTGGCGAAGGCTTGGAGCGGCATCAGGCCGGCATAGAGCGAGAACAGGATCGGCAGCAGTTCCGGGAAATCGTCGATCGTCGGACTGTCGAACTGCAGAAATTGGTTGAGCAGCATACGCACGTCGACTCCGGCGCCACGCAGCTCGTTCACCAGCGCCAGGATGGTGGTGCTGGCGTCGTCGGGAATCAGCGGCCAGTCGATGGTCGAATCCGTCAAGCTGCCTTTCACCACCGCCCAGCCGGCGATCTGCACCGCGCCGCCGCCCTTCGCGGTACGCATGTCGGCGACCAGCCGGGTGAAATACCGTGTCCCGTCCTGCAGCGGTTCGATGTCGCTATTCGAATGCCAGCGCGGCAGGCTCACGCCGGGATCGGGCACGGCAAACCAGGCACCAGCGTCGAGCACCTGAACCAACCGTCGTCCTGTGGGCAGGATGAGCCCAGCCTGAAACGAGCCGATATCGGCATCGCCGCCGCCGATAATCGCATCCGGCAGGCCGGGCGTTGTCACCGTCGCTACTGATCCGGCGGGCACATTAATGCCGGTATCGCCGTCCATGGCCGGGGTCAGCGCCACGGTCTGCACCGTGCCGCTGTCGATCGCGACACCGACAGTGATGCCCGAAAACGGCGCACCGCGATGGTCGAGGACGCGCAAGTTGCGCCCATGCGGCAGCGCAGCCAAGTCCGCGACGAAGCCGGACCAGCCCGCGTCACAGGCCCCGCTCTCCGCGATCGCTTCTGTGACGCTCAGCGGATCGCGGCACAGCCGGTCTTGGAACGCAAATCCGAGAAATGCGGTCGATCCCGCGCCCGCCGGCGCGGTGACGAATGGTGCGCCCGCGGTCAATATGTCATCGGTCACCGGCGTGGGGTCACCGGCGCCGAAGACTAGGACGATCTGCACCGGCAGACCGCCGAGGATCAGCTTAAACGCGGCAGGGTCCATCTGCGGCAGCGGCGAAAGCTGCAAGGCCGTCCAGGCCTGTGCCGGCAGGCCCGGAATGCCATTGGCCGGACCGCTCGCTCGCGACACACTGCCGGTCGCGAAGGCGGTGATTGTCGTCCCCGCCGGCAGGCCCACCCACTGGATCGGATCACCGCCGAAGCGCAGCGCCGGGTCTGTGGGCACCACTGAAGAGGGGGCGATGTACTGCGGGGAGCCGACAGGGATCGGGGTGGCGAACGTGGTCATGGCGCCACCCCTTGGCCGAACGGCCCGCACACGCGCGAGGGCTGACCATCGCGCGTGAGCGCGAAGCACCACAGCGTCACCCAGGCGCCGGCGCCGGCCGCAAGCGAGAGCGTCGCCACGCGGGTGCCGTCGGCTTCCACCGTCACCGATGGATCAGCGAGCTGCGCTGTCACCGCGGGCGAAAGCAGCGTACCGTTCGAGAGGCGCAGGCGAATGCCGTCGTTCGGGTAGAGGTCGCGCCGATTGGGTACACGCAGCAGCTCCGCCTCTGGGTACGATTCCGGCGTCGTGTGCGGCGGTGCGATAGCCGCGAACAACAGCAGAGCAGTTGTGTCCGGGTCCGCGGGAACCGCGACAGTGAGTGTCACGGCGCCCGCCGTGCCGGCGAGCGTTCGCCGCATCGGCGTCGCCGCTCCGGCGATGGACGGCACGCGCACCACGATCGGCAGCAGAGCGCCGCCCGTCGAGAGGTGCCCGAGCGCGTCGGCGGCGCGCAGGAAGTAAAAGAAGCGTCCCGGCTTTGGGGCGAGCCGATCGGTCACTGGCCCGAGCGTCACGATGTCGGCGCTCGGCCGGGTGAAGAAGGCCTCGCAGTCCGTCGCCGCAGCGAGCAGATGTATCAGGTAGCGGTTGGCTAGACGCTGCGGCGTTGGGCTGTTCAGCGTTGCCAGCACCGCCGCCGCATCCGTCGGATTGGGGAACGGGATGGTCTGTGACGTGCCATCGGGATGCGTCAGCACCACACTGCTGCCCGATACGCTGGTGCGCGAGAGCACCTCGTCGGCCGAGCAACGCTCCAACGCCACGCGGCTCCCCGGCGGCAGCGCACCGGCGATGAGGGCGGTGAGGTCGAGCGTGATCAGCACCTGTCGGCCGGTAGGTTCTTCCGTGACCAGTTCTGGTACGTCGCCGAGCGGCGGCGGGACGCTGAACACGGGTTGGCCCCGATAGCGCTCAGTGACGGCGCAGGTCACGATCCCGCTCTCGTTACCTGGCCGGTTGGCGAACGTGCCGCTGGAGCGCTGGTCAACCACGTAGGCTTGCGCATCCGCCGTTGAGACGCCAACCCAGATCGAATCCCGCGGATGCGCCAAATCGAGCGTCAAAAGGTCGTAGAATACGTGGTGATAGGTGTCGGCCGCGGTAAGCGGGTAGACTGCGACACGCTGATCCCAACCGCGTGGCTGCTGGTGTTCGGCGCGCAGCGGGCGGCCGAACACGACCGGGCCGGGCTGCGGTTGCAGCAGCGGCTGGAGCAAGGAGTGCTCCACCTGCAGGTTAGGCAGGCTGCCGGCGTCGTTATGCACGATCAGGAATGGATATCGGCCGCTGGTGATCCATTGGCCCACCAGTTCGTCGGTGACGAGGGGCAGATCGGTGGCGATTGTTACCTGAATGTAAGGCGGCGTTGAGGTTACGGCTGTGATCGTCCCGGATACTTTGTCGGCCGGTCGTGTGACGTAGACGCGGAACTCGGCGGCGGTCGGGTCGAGGTCGCGCTCGGCTTGCCGCCAGCCCCATTCCAGTATGATCGCATTCTGATGCGAGCCCAAAATCGCGAGATCGGCCGCCGCCAGGCCGGGCGCGCCGCGGACGATGGCGCGGGCGCGTGCTCCGGTGGGGCCGGTGACATGCCCCTGAGCGTCCAATCCCGGTGGCGGCTGCGGTCCGGTGGGCAAGGGCGGTGGCGTGTGCTTCTCTAGGCGCGCGATGTTGGACAGCGTCTCCGTGGCGCTGATCCGGCCTGCCGCGTCGACCGCGCGGATACGGTATTGGTGATAGCTGCCGAACGGCTGCGGCGGCCGCATCACGCCGGTGGTCGGGTCCTTCTCGCCGAACACGTCGCTGAACGTGAGGGTGAGGCCCGCATCGGATTGCGGGCGGTTCGCGGGGAAGAGTGCGTCCAGATCGCATCCCTTCTCCAGCCGAACGCCAGGCGCGGTCAGATCGCGCGAGCCGAGGGTGAGGTTGTCATCGGCGTTGATCGGCTCCCATGGCCCGAAGGTACTGGGAAGGACCACAGTGCGATGCTCGATCGCGTAGGCGAGCGCGTCCAGCGGCGGCCCCGATTCTATATCGTCCGGCCAGACAGGGACACCGTTCACCGGCGCGGGCAACCAGGTGAGCCGGAATCCGGCTGGATTGCGCGGGGCGACCGGGGTTGATTCATCGATGGTCCCGATCAACGTTGCCGGTGGCTGTTGCAAATTGGTCAGCATCAGAACAAGCGGCGGCGCCGGCAACGGCACGCCAGCGAATGTCACTGGCTGCGTGTCGGCATGCACTTCGACCATTCCCTTCGCGCCGGATGGCAGCCGCACGGCATAGAGCGTACCAGCACCGGAGAGTCGCAGCTCCTGCACTGCGCTTGCGAAGGACAGTTCGACGATGGGGCCGGCGGGCAGGGGCGCGGGCGCGGGAGAGCCGAAGGCCCAGGGCAGGCCGGCAGCGTATTGGAATGAGTGGCCGGGGGCGACTTCTAAGACGAGCTTCGTCACCGGCTGTGGCAAGGTGATGAGCGCACTCCACGGGCCGTAGGATGGTAGCAGCCACGAGCCGTCATAGCCGGTCGTGTCGACGCGGATTCCACGCCGGCTCGTCGCATTGTGCGCCGCCCCTCCAGGCTGTGGGTCGAACACAACCTTAACCGGTATTTGGAACCGGAAGCCAACGTCGCGGATCCAGAACGTGTCCGGCAGCACCGTGGAGGCGGGAACGCGATGCACGTCATAAATCTCATCCCCGAGATCCGCCGCGTCGAATCTGCCGATGACGCGATAGCGGTAGGTTCGCCCTGGCACGAGGCCGGCCCGGTCGTGATGGCCGACGCCGAGTATGCGGCGCGCCTTTGGGTGCAGCACAAGAGCTGCGAGCTGCTGCTCGAATGGCATCTCCTCGAAGCTCTGGGTCGTGTCCGCGCGATTGAGCGACAGACGTGCGCCGCTGCGGCCGAGGGTGCCCGCCGCAGCCGGAGCGCGCAGCGTATCGGCCATGCGTTCGAACCGCGTTGAGTCGAGTGTTTCCGCGCCCACCAGGCGAGATTTTGCCTTCGCGTATTCCTGCGGAAGGGTCGTGAGTCCCGGATCGCATTCGTGGATCGGCAGGGTCAGTCCCTTCGCTACCAACTTCGCTCCGGCCCAGTCGTTGTCCTTTTGCGTGGGAAAGTAGGTGCAGATGGTGATCGTTCTGACCGCGACGGTGTAGACGACGATCGTGTCGATCCCCGCGGCAGTAAGGACAATCTGCGCTGCGGCCGCGCCGCTCATTACGGAGGTGACGGCCTTGCCGCGCGCGAGCCCAATCGCGAGCGCCCCACTTGCGGTCGCGGCGACGGTAGCGCGGTCGGCAGGCGCGGTCAGTTCCTGGATAAATTCGTCAATGTGCCCGCTAGTCGCCGCCACGGCGGGACTGCTAGCAAAGATGGCGGCGAGTGGAGCGACCGCTGCAGAGGCCGGCGGGACTGCTTCGGTAACTCGGTCGCCCGACGCGGCAGGCGCCAGCGCCATCGATTTAATCGAGACGGGGTTCAATTTTGCGTCGTTACGCAGGCGTAGTGGTCCCAGCGGAGCCATAATCTCGGACCGTGAACGCAACGCTGCTATTTCGGACGCGCCGATCGTCTCGCATTGCGGCCGCCAGCTAATGTCGCGGGCTTCGATACGCAGCACATCATAGCCGTTGGCGGAAAGCGGTAGTGTGTCAGGCCATGTCCAGAGGACCTCGATCCCCTCCGCACCGGGATCCACACGCGGTATAGCGAAGGCCTGCATGAACGTTCCTCACCAAAACACGGTGCTGCCTTTCGATGCCGACGTAGCCACGCGAGCGGTACCGGTGTTAAAGCCCCTCCACTCGCCTCGCATCGGCGAGCTTACAGCGTTACAAATCCGTAGACTACCATTAATTGTGATATTGTAGAATAAATGCTGCGGTTGCTTTGACGCTTCGTTGCTAAGGAGCCAAGTGCCGGGGGCTCATATGTGAAAATATGTACAGCGTTCCGCGCCGGTGTTATCTCGTTGCGCGGACCATACGTTACGCAAAGTACGCCTTGCGTCGAGAAGTTCATCATGGCTCAAGAACCTATGGCGGATCGTGATGACGTTGTGACTGGTCCGGAGATCATTCCGCCGGATCGCGCTCGTGGGCGGTCGGCGAACGGCGGATCGGGCAATTTGTTTTCCGTCAACACTAAGGGCAGTCGCCGTGTTGGCCATGTCGCGACGCCAGGACCTCTTGCCGTCATTCTGGCGTTAGTGGCGTTCTGCATTCTGTTGACGGTAATTCTCATGTTCCTGTTGGGAACTTTGCTGATCTGGATTCCCCTGTTTAGCTTGCTCCTCGCTGCATTACTTCTGACCGGCATCGTGCGCGGGCTTTTTCGACGGCTTCGCTAGTGCTGATTAGAAAGCGATGTTTAGGCACTCGGGGTCGAGGCACGAGAAGTTCTATGAGCCCCTGTGTATACCGAAAACCTCATCCGGAGATGACTTCGGTTCGGCGAGGTGAAATTCCCTGTTCCCGCGCTGGAATTCCCTGCTCCACCAAAATAATTCCCTGTTCCAGTGAGTATGGAATTCGCAAGGGAAGTCCTGCAACATCGCCAGTATTTGCAGTCACTGGAGCGCCCGAAGTCGCGATTTTGCAAAATTCCTTGTAAAATTCCCTGTTAGCAGGGAAAACGAGCAGAGCAGGTGACCATCGACACTGCCTCGCCAGCCAGCCGGTTAGGCCTCCGGATGACTCACCCCAAAAGGTTTGGCAACCAGGTCGCAATCGCCGGAAATGCAATGATGATCAACAGCAGCACAAGGCTCATCGCGATATAGGGGACAACCGCCTGAAAGATGTGTGCCATCGTTACCTCTGGCGGAGCGACACCCTTCATCGTCATCAAGAGCAGTCCGTGCGGCGGCAGCAGCAGCCCGAGTTGCATGCAGATCAAGTAGAGAACGCCGAACCAGATCAGATCAATATCAAGCCGCTGCACGATTGGCATGAAGACCGGCAAAGTGATGAGCATCATGCTGACCTGATCCACGAAAATTCCAAGAAAAATCAACAGCAGCATCATGCCGGCCAGAATGGCGAAGGTCGTAAGGCCTTGGCCGAGTATGGCGGTGACGAGGCCTTGCGTCGCGCCGGAAAAACTCAGG
>JAANCK010587044.1_pt1 | contig 12822 bp, 7 predicted proteins | sample 7277841 | NCBI WGS metagenome assembly JAANCK01 (sample SAMN14222788, study PRJNA588281) | permafrost metagenome | isolation source: Arctic cryosol methane SIP | place: Canada:Nunavut | collected 2015-07 | reverse complement strand
CGCCCGACCGACGAAGGATCGACCGGGCCTTGGCGGCGAACACGAGACCCAGCAGGACGAGCAGCAGGGCGAAAAGCAGCTGACGCAGCATGATAGGCCGGAATATCGCAGGCTCGCGGAGCGGCTGCCACCGCTGGCGCGACCGGGTGTGCCCCTCTAGAATTTGGTCGCCGCAGCCACGCCCTGCCGCTCGTCCCTTTCCCAGGAGTTGCCACGCACGTGCCCTCTGCCCTGTCGCGGATGCTGATCCGCTGGCGCTGGGCGATCATCGTCTTCTGGGCGGTGATCGGCTATCTCGCCGCGGCGAAGTCTCCGCAAGTGGTACAGGCGCTCAATGTGCGCGGCGGGAGCCGGGAGCCGACCGAGGCATCCCGCGCGGATCAGATGCTCCGGGATCGGTTTCCCAAGCCGCTGAACGACTTCTTCGCAGTCACACTGGAGTCCCCGGTGCCGATCGACAGCGCGCCGGCCAGCGTGCTCCTCGACAGCCTGATCGCCGGCTTCAGCCGGCAGCCGTACATCACCACGGTGGCCTCGTTCCGCTCGACTCACGACTCCACGCTGGTGAGCGCCGACGGACGGCGCACCTTCCTGATTCTCGCAATGGATGCCGACAAGGGCGACAGCGTCAGCAAGCTGGTCATGCCGGTGCGAACGCTGGTGCAGGATGCGATCCGCGCCACCGGCGTCGACACCACCAAGTTCGTGTTGCGGGTCACGGGGCGGTCGCCGCTCGATCTGGATGTGCGGAATGTGGTGGCCGCGGACAGCAAGCGCGGAGAGGTGCGCCTGCTGCCGCTCACCGCCGGGATCCTGCTGCTCGCCTTTGGGGCCCTGGTCGCGGCGATCCTGCCGCTCATCATCGGGTTCATGGCGATCTGGGTGACGCTCGCCGTGGTCGTCATTCTCTCCGCCTACACTCCGATGTCGGTCTTCGTCCTCAACATGACGACGATGCTCGGCCTGGGCGTCGGCATCGACTACTCGCTGCTGATCGTCACCAGGTTCCGGGAGGAGCTGAACCGCGGCCTGCGACAGCACGAGGCGGCGGCACGCGCCCTGACCACCGCGGGCGCCGCGGTGCTGACCTCCGGTATGACAGTGGTCGTAGGATTTGCCGCGCTGCTCCTGACCCCGCTGGTGGAAACCCAGAGCGTGGGCATCGGCGGGCTGGTGGTGGTGGCGGTGGCGGTGGCGCTCTCGACCACCCTGCTCCCGGCGCTGCTCGCGGTGCTCGGCAGGCAGATCGACCGGCCACGCTGGCTCGCCCGGCGCCTGACCTGGTATCACGCTCCCACCGCCTGGGAGAAGTGGGCTCGGAGTCTCTCGCGGAATCCGCGCCGGGCGCTCGCCGTCGGCGGCGTGATCATCGCGATTCTGACAGCACCGGTGTTCTGGATCCGGATCGGGCTGCCGTCCCGGAACTGGTGGCCGACGGCGACGGAGGCGGGGCAGGGGGTGCTCACGCTCGAACGGATGGGCGTGGCCAACATCATTTTGCCGGTGCGGGTCCTGGTGGAGGCGCCGCCTGGGCAGACGATCGTCAGCGCCACGAGCCTGCGCGGCCTGAAGGCGCTGACCGATTCACTGAAAGCCGATCCGCGCGTGGGGCAGGTTCGCAGCATCGTGAACCTGGACTCGGCCACTTCCATCCTGCAGTACTCGCTGCTGTACAGCGACATTCCCGAGGCACGCAAGCAGTATCCCGGGTTCCTCGACGCCTATCTGAGCGGCGACGCGCGTGTGGCGCTGATCGACGTCGTCCTGCGAGACACGACCTCGCTCACCTCCGGGATGGAGGTGTCGCGCCGGGCGCGCCGGCTCGGCGCCAGCCCTCCGAAACAGTTGAAAGGCGCGACGATCCGGGTCGGAGGCTACACCGCCGCGTCGCTCGACCTGCAGAACGTGCTGCTGCAGCGCTTCCCGATGCTGGTCGTGCTGATCCTCGCCTGCACCGGCATCATGCTCGCGATTGTGTTCCGGTCGGTGCTGGTGCCGATCAAGGCGATCATCATGAACACCCTCTCGGTGAGCGCCACCTTCGGACTCATCGTGCTCGTCTTCCAGCACGGCTTCGGCGCCTCGGTGCTCGGCCTCAGCGGCCCGACCTCGGCGATCTTCGTGGTCGTGCCGGTGCTGGTGTTCGCCGTGGTGTTCGGCCTCAGCATGGACTACGAGGTGTTCCTGCTGGCGCGGGTGAAGGAGGCGTTCGACAAGCACGGTGACAACGAACGGGCGACCGAAGAGGGGCTCGCCGCCACGGCATCGGTCATCACCTCCGCGGCACTCATCATGATCATGGTGTTCGGCGTGTTCGCCTTTGCCCGAGTGCTGGCGATGCAGTTTCTGGGCTTCGGACTCGCCGTCGCGGTGCTGCTGGACGCGACCATCATCCGGATGGTGCTGGTCCCGGCGATCATGCACCTGGCGGGCGAATGGAACTGGTGGCCCGGGGTGCGGCGAAAGAAGAAGCGAGCGCCTAGGAACAGTCGATGACGCCATCCTTGGTGGCCGACCCCAGCGGGGCGGAGGTCCCTACAAAGATGTAGCACTGCTGGGTGACCTTGGGATTGCTGATTCGGCCCGACCACCCCGCCGCGGTTCCATCGACAATCGTGAGGACGTTGCCCGGGGAGGGATTCGAATTGAGCGAGGCGGCGACAGGGCTGTAGACCCGGAATTGGAAGTAATAGGCCTCCTGCTCCTCCGCGGTCGCGTGCAGGTCGGAGATCATGCCGGCAATCACCGCCTTGTCCTTGACGGTCTGCAGCCGGGCGAAAGCGATCGACGCCAGCACGCCGATGACGACCATGACGGCGAGCATTTCGATGATGGTGAATCCCTGCCGGTGCACCCGCATCGCGAGCTCCTAGTGTTTTTTGGCGTCGAGCCAGTTGTCCCCGGTCCCCACATCGACGACCAGCGGCACCTTGAGCGAAGCCGCTCCCTCCATATGCATCTTCACCAGCGCCGCCACCTGCGCCACCTCCGCGAGCGGCGCCTCCAGCACCAGTTCGTCGTGCACCTGCAGCAGCAATCGCGAGGCGGGGTGGCTCGCGCGGAGCGCCGCGTGGATCCGCACCATCGCGATCTTGATGAGGTCGGCCGCAGACCCCTGCAGCGGCGTGTTCGCCGCTGTCCGCTCGGCAAAGGAACGGAGATTGAAATTCTTGTCCTTGATTTCCGGGATATAGCGCCGCCGCCCGAAGAGCGTCTCCACGAAGCCATTCGCGCGTGCGAGCTCCACCTGCTGGTCCAGATAGGCGCGCACCCCGGCGAAGCGCTCGAAGTACTGGGAGATGAAGGCCTTGGCCTCGTCCTGGGTGATGCCGAGCATGCGGGAGAGTGCGAAGGCGCCCTGGCCGTAGATCGTCCCGAAGTTGATGGTCTTGGCGCGGGAGCGCATCTCCGGGGTCACCTGGTCGACTGGTACCGCGAAGATCACCGAGGCGGTCTGACGATGGATGTCCCCGCCGGAACGGAAAGCCTGGATAAAGCCGGGATCCTCGGAGAGATGGGCCATCAGGCGGAGTTCGATCTGGGAATAGTCGGCGACGATGAACTTGCAGCCCGGCGCCGGGACGAACCCGGTCCGGATCTCCTCGCCGCGGGGTGAGCGCACCGGGATGTTCTGCAGATTCGGATCGGAGGAGCTGAGCCGGCCCGTCGCTGCGCCGGTCTGATTGAAGCTGGTGTGAATCCGCCCGGTGCTGCGATTGATCCGCGCGGGGAGCACGTCGACGTATGTCGATTTGAGCTTCTGGACTTCGCGGTACTCCAGGATCAGCGCCGGAATTTCGTGTCCCATTGCGGCGAGCTGGTCGAGGACATCGGCGTCGGTGGACGGACCGGTCTTGGTCTTCTTGAGCACCGGCAGCTGCAGCTTCTCGAAGAGCACCGTCGCGAGCTGCTTGGGCGAATTGAGATTGATCGAGACCCCGGCCACCTCCGCGATCTTCACCTCGAGCTGCGCCATGTCGCGGGTGAGCTCGTCGGCCAGACGGGTGAAGATGCTCCGGTCGATCGCGATGCCATCCCACTCCATGTCGACCAGCACCGGGACCAGCGGGAGCTCGATGCTGTCCAGCAGCTTCTCAAGCCCCATCTCGCGGAGCGAGGGCGCGAAAAATTCGTGCAGGGCCAGTACCGTGGCGCTGTCGGCGCCGCAATAGGCGGCTGCCTCCGTCACCGGCACCTCGGCGAAGGGGATCTGCGATTTCCCCTTACCGGTCAGGTCGGTGTACTGCCGCATCCCTCGGCCCAGGTGCTCCAGGCTCAGCGTGTCGATGGCGTGGGAGCGCCGGCCCGGATCGAGGACGAAGCTCGCGAGCATCGAATCGTAGGCCACGCCGGCCAGTTCCACGCCGGCCCGACGGAGCACCTGCCAGTCGTACTTGATGTTGTGACCCGCCTTGCGCACCGCGGGATCTCGCAGCAGTTCCGCGATCGAGGCGCAGGCAGGATCGGTGATCGGGGGCAGCGAAGCGACCGGCGCCGGCGCGGCGAGCTCGCCAGCGGGTGGCCGGTGCCCGAAGGGGAGATACCAGACTTCATCCGGCGTCGTCGCGAAGGAGAGCCCGATCAACTCGGCATCGTGCGGCTCGAGGGACGAGGTCTCGGTATCCAGCGCCACGAGCGGGGCAGCACGGAGTCGCGCCACAAGGGCGGGGAGATCGGTGGGATCGTCCACGATCGTGACCGCGGAGGCGCTCAGCGGTTCGATCGCGGTCGGACTCGGCTCCGCGGCACCGACCTCCTGCTCGAGGCGCTTGACCAGGGTGTAGAACTCCAGTTCGCCGCAGAGCCTCAGCAGGGCGACCCGGTCGGGCTCCTGTTCGGTGAGCGCCGTCTCGTCGAGGGCCACCGGCACGTCGCGCTGAATGGTGACGAGTCGCTTGGAGAGCCTGGCGGCGTCGGCATGCTGCTGCAGCGCCTCACGCGAGCGCTTGCCCTTGACCTCTCCGGCGCGCTCCAGCATCGCCTCCAGCGTGCCGAATTCCTGCAGCAGCTCGATGGCGCCCTTGGATCCGATCCCCTTCACCCCGGGGACGTTGTCGGAGGTATCGCCGACCAGGGCGAGATAATCCACCACCTGGCTGGGGGGGACGCCGAGCCGGTCCGACGCGTTGCGCTCGTCCACCCAGAGCTCGTCCACCGCCGCCGGGCCACCCCGTCCCGGATTGAGCAGCGCCACGCCGGGGCCGAGGAGCTGATAGAAATCCTTGTCGCCTGACACCAGCACGACCTGCCAGCCCTTCTCGGTGCCGAGCCGGGCCAGGGAGCCGATCACATCGTCCGCTTCGTAGCCGGCGACGCTGACGACCGGGACGTGAAAGGCCGCGAGCAGCTGCTCGATTCGCTCGACCGAGCGGTCGAACTCCGCCTGCAGCTCGTCGTCGAGCTTCTCGCGGGTGGATTTGTACTCGGGATAGAGCTCGGTACGGAAGGAGTCGCCGGCATCGTGCACCCAGGCGAGGTACTCGGGCTGGTACTTCTCCCGGAGCCGCAGCAGGAAGTTGACTACGCCCCACGCGGCGGAGGTATTCTCGCCCTTGGAGGTCCGGAGCGGCCGCGAGATCAGCGCGAAGAACGCGCGGTAGATCATCGCATAGCCGTCGATCAGGAACAGCTGGGGCGGATCATGGCGGGGCATGCGGGAGAAGATAAAGGCGGGAGCGGCTCCGGCCCACCGGCGGATATGCGAGCCGGCCCGCGGGCGGAGGTCGCCCGGGGCCGGCGTCGAACTGCAGGGCGGGTCAGCTCTCCTTGCGGCTCAGTCGTGCCACGATCCGCTCCAGCTCCGCCCGGGACGCGGGGGTGAGCCGGAACCGGCCAAAACCGGTCTCATCCACGAAGTAGAGCACCAACTGGTATTGGGTGTAGCCCCAGCGGATGAGCCGGCCTTCGCTCGCGGGGCTGGCGTCGAACACCTCGTCCGGCTCCCCGAGGCGGACCAGGGTCTCGCCACGATCGGTGCGCCACCCGGGCATCCCCTCCTCGCGGAAACGCACGTTGGCCACCGCGACCCTGGCGAAGTAGATGTCGAGATCTTCGTGATTCGGCGTCGCCGGGTTCGGATCGGTCGCCTTCCAGAAGACCTTCCAGAGGCGTCCCCGCTCCGTGGGAGGCGCCTTGCGGAGCGAGTCGAGCTGTTCGGAGGGAGGGAAATAGCGCAACAGCGCCAGCATGTCATCGAAGTTGGTGACGACCCAGTCAGGCGAGAACGAGATCAGCGCCAGGGTGCTGTCCGCCCGCGCCCCGGCCCCAACCACAATGTGCAACTCGCCGAGCGGCGCCGAATCGGGAGAGAATCGGACCACCGCACTTTCGATTTCCTGGCCACCGGTGAACCGGAGCGAGTCGCGCAGGATCAGGCTGTCCCGGGCGTCCGTGAGCGTCACGGGGAGCACCGTAGGGCCGGAGAGATTGTACGCCTCGACGAACGCGATCGCAGTATCCCCCCCGTACGCGAGCGCACCACGGGGATTCAGAATGACGGCGACAGGCGCCGTGCGAAGCGCACGCGCCTTGGCCTGGTAGACCAGCCGGGGGGCAGTGAAGCTGCCCGGCCCGAACGCGGGAACGGCATAGACGCCCTCGGCCCGGGTGGTCTTGGCGCCGGTACGGTCGGTGACCTGCAGCGTCACCTGCCAGCTGCCCGGCGTCAGCGTCAGACCATTCTGGTACAGAATGCTCTCGTCGCTGCGCTGGGTCTCGGCGAAGCTGCCCACCTTGATCACCTGCTCCTTGACGGCCTGCACCATCCGCCCGCCGCCGACCGGCTGGGCTGAAATGTCCACCCGGTAGCGGGCCACGAAGGCCTCCCCCTCTCGCTGAAAGCTGAAGGCGCGGTTCTCGAGCGAGAGCCCCGCCACGAGGAGGGTGGAGTCCCCCGGACCCCCGAAAAATCCGATATCTGCGATGAACGGCAACGGCTCACCCGCGGTGAGACGCCCGATCCGCTTGTAGACGGCGTTGAGATCGAGCATCTGGGCGAGGCTCTCGCTCTGATGCGGCGCAGGGCGAGCGCCGGGGCGGCCCCACGAGCCACAGCCGACGAGGAGCACAGCAGCGGCGAGAACGCCGGACGACAGGGATCGGGACATCATGACCTACTTAGTGGTCGTGAACGAAGAGCGTCAAGCACGGCTGCTTGCTCGCAGTTTGAGCGCGGACTAGCTTCCTTCCATCCCATGAGCCAAGACAGCCTCCTCGGCCGGACGGTGGCCGGTTACCACCTTGAACAGCACGTTGGCGAGGGCGGCACGGCCACGGTGTACAAGGCCACGCATCCCCAGCGCGGTGCCGTCGCCCTCAAGGTCCTGCGCGCCCGCCTCGCGCAGGATCCGGTGGCGATCAAGCGGTTCCTGCGTGAGGCCGAATTCGGCGAACGCGTCAGTCATCCCAACATCGTCAAGACCTACGAATACGGGCAGACCGACGACCTGTACTACCTCGCCATGGAATGGGTGGACGGCGAGGCCCTGGAAAAATTCGCGATCCGGTCGGGGCGGCTGGCCCCCACGCTCGTCGCGACGATCATTGAGCAGATCGGTGCGGCGCTCACCGCCGCCCACGCCGGCGGGATCATCCACCGTGACCTGAAGCCCGCCAACATCATGTACAATCCCGAGAGCCAGCGCGCGGTCTTGCTGGATTTCGGCATCGCGCGGGACGCCGACCTCAAGCCCGAGGAGCGGCTCACCCGCACCGGCTTCTTCGTGGGTACCCTGCAATATGTCGCCCCGGAGGCCCTCTCCGGGGAATTGGTCAATGAGCAAGCTGATGTCTACAGCCTCGCGACCATCGCCTACTACCTGCTCACTGGCACGCTGCCCTACAGCGGGCGTTCCCCGCGTGAGCTGTTCCAGCAGCTGCTGACGCAGCCCCCCATCCCGCTCAATCAGGCGGTGAAGGGCCTCAAGTTTCCGGCCGCGGTGGAAGATGCCATCGGCGCCGGGCTGGAACGGGAGCTGAGCAAGCGCAGCAAGACGGTGGACGAGTTCAGTACCCGCCTTTGCACTGCGCTCCGCGACGGCGGCGAGCGCAAGGGCTTCCTCAAGAGCCTCTTCGGGAAATGACCCGCTCGGACCTCGCCGCGCTGGACCGCCTGGTCCTCAACCGGTCGGTGAAGCGTGGCCACTTCGTGCTTGCCTCCGGTCGCACCTCCACCTTCTACATCGACTGCCGACTCACCACGATGTCCGCCGAGGGGCTGGTGCTCATCGGTCGCCTGGGACTCGGCGCGCTCCGTGAGGCGGGATGGGCACCGACCTCGGTCGGGGGACTCACCATGGGCGCCGACCCGGTCGCCTATGCGATCGCCGCCGCCAGTGTGAGTGCGGCTCCGATCGTGGACGCGTTCAGCGTGCGCAAGGAAGCCAAAGCGCACGGCACCGGACGCAGGGTGGAGGGGAATTTCGCCGCCGGCGACCGGGTGGTGGTGGTCGAGGACGTGATCACCACCGGGGGATCTGCGCTCAAGGCCATCGAGGCGATCCGCGAAGAAGGCGGTGAGGTGCTCGGCATCCTCGCCGTGGTGGATCGGGAGGAGGGGGGACGGGCGACCCTGGAAGCGGCAGGATGGAAGGTCACGGCGCTGACCACAGCCACGCGCCTGGGGCTCAGGACGTAGCAGCGATATCCACCGGGCGGCCCGAGCGGACACGCGCGACCGTGCGTGCCTGCTCGGGCCGCCCTCCATTTCCACCTACATATCCCGTCGCGCCAGGGGTCGGAATCGGCCCCACACCTCACGGTAGGGCTCAACCATCAGGGTGACGAAGCGCTCCACCGCGACGGGAAAGGTGAAGCGCCGGCGGAGTTCGGAGCTGGTGATGCCGAGCAAGGCCCGCACGTGGCGACCAAAGCTCTGGGGCGAGGAGTAGTCGAGTCGGTACGCCACATCCGCGACGGTGTAGCCGGGCCGCTCGAACAGCAGAGTGGCGTGTACCAGGCGCACCGCCGCGAGATAGTTCTTCGGCGACGGCAGTCCTGCACGGGCGAAGCGGGACATGAGTGTGGTGCAGCGGATGCCCAGGCGACTGGAGAGCACCCTGGCGGTCGCAACCTCGGGTGCGAGCCGGATGAGCGCCTCGAAGAAGAGCCGGGTATCGGGCGGCACCTCCCCCAGCGCCGTGAGTACCGGGCCCTGCAGTCTGGCCACATCCCGGCTGGCCGGCTGGCCCAGGACCTGGCGCAAGCGGTGCCACCCCTCCGGGCCGGTCACGTCGATGACCTGACGCACCCCGCTCGCGCCAAGATGGAGGAGCACCTCGGAACCCTGGGGATCGTGGCGGCTGACCAGAGCGACCGTGGGAATTCCCGGAAAGCCCCGCACCAGGTGACCCAGCAGGTCGAGCTGCGGCTCGGGGCACTGATGCACCGAGACGAGAATCGCATCGACCGGCCGCTCCCGGACCGCGCGGATGGCGTCGGGAATGCTGTCCCGGTGGACGACCGAGAACCAGCCGCTCCCGGCGGCGTCCACCCGGGTGCGTTCGTCGGGCCGCAGGACGGCGGCGATGAGTGGCGGGGTGGAAGCACCCGCGGCGGTGACCGGACTCAGAGAGCACCTCGGGAGGGGGATCGTCACCACGATAAGCCGGGTGGCTCAACCCCCGGTCAAGCGACTCACGGCGCAGCCTGCAACCCCGGCGGGTCCCCGTGCGTCTCACTGGGATGCAGGGCGTCCACGCCGGCACCCGATTGGCCGTCTCCTGATACCGGACCTAACTTGCATACCGTGACCGCTCCAACCGAACTCATGGCCCGCCTGCAGGCGGCGCTGGGAAGCCACTACCGCCTCGAGCGGGAGCTCGGTCACGGTGGTATGGGCGTGGTCTTCCTTGCGCGCGATACCACGCTGGATCGTCCGGTCGCAGTGAAGGTGGTGCATCCCGATCTTGCGGTGCACAGCGCGATCACCCAGCGCTTCCTCTCGGAGGCGCGCATGATCGCTCGGCTGCGACACCCGGCCATCGTCGCGGTGCATACCGCCGGCGAAGCAACCGGCCTCGTCTACTACGTGATGAACTATGTCGCCGGCGAGAGCCTGCGGCAGCGGCTGCTGCGGGAGGGAAAACTCCCGGTCGAGTCGGTGCGTGCCATCGTTGCAGATCTCGCTGACGCACTCAACGCCGCTGGAGAGGCGGGCTTGGTCCACCGGGACGTGAAGCCGGAAAACATCCTGCTCGATGAGACGAGCGGCAAGGCGCTGCTCGCCGACTTCGGCATCGCCCGGGTCATGGCGGGGGAGGTCGACAGCGCCCGCACCGCGGCGGGGGTGGCCGTCGGGACCCCGACGTACATGAGTCCGGAACAGGCAGCCGGTGAGCAGGTAGATGCCCGGAGCGACCTGTACGCTCTCGGGGTGGTGGCGTACGAGATGCTGGCCGGCCGCCCCCCCTTCCGAGGCGACACCGCGGCCGCTGTGGCCTCGAAGCACCTCTCGGAGCGGGCTGCCCCCGTGGAGAACCTGCGATCGGATACGCCCCCCGCCCTGGCGCATGCCATCGCCCGGGCGCTGGAGAAGGATCCCTCGGCCCGGTGGCAGACCGGCGCCGAACTGCGGCGCGCCGTTCTCGGCGAATCACCGATCCCGGCCGCAACTGCGCCGCGGCGGAAGCGCTGGCTGCCGGGGATCAGCGCGCTGGTCGTGGTGGCGGCCGTGGGAGTCTTTCTGGCGCTGCGATCGACGGGGCCGCCGTCCGGGGTCAATCCCCGGCACTCCATCCTGGTCCTCCCGTTCGACAACGTGCGCCAGGATGCCGCGGTGGACTGGCTGCGCGATGGCAGCGTGAGCATGCTGGCGCTCAACCTGTCGCAGTGGACCGACCTCGCGGTGGTGGATCACGAGCGGCTGCACGATCTGCTGGAGCGGCGCGGCCTCGAGGTCCGCCAGGCGATCGGACTCGACATGGCACGGCAGCTGGCGCGGGATGCGGGTGTCTGGACAGTCGTGTTAGGCGACTATACCCAGATCGGCGATTCGCTGCAGATCGTCGCGCGGCTGTACGATGTCGCCAGCGGGACCCGGCTCGACGTGGCTCAGGTGGCGGGCAAGCCGGGGGATGACGTCCGGCCGCTCTTCGACCAGCTCGCCGCGAAGCTGCTCAATCTCTCCGGCGCACCTACGGGCCTTACCACCGACCTGGCCCATGCCACCACCGCCTCGGTGGAGGCATACCGCGCCTACCTGCGGGGGATTGACGATCTGAATGGCTGGAACCTCGGTGCGGCGGAGCGCTCGCTCCGGCGGGCGGTCGAGCTCGATTCGACTTTCGGACTGGCCTACTACAAGCTCTCGCTGACGCGCGGCTGGATCGCCGGCCAGTTCGACTCCGCCGGCCTCGACGCGATCCACCGGGCGACCCAGTTCGCCGGACAACTGCCGGAACACGACCGCGCGATGATCGGCGCCTACCGGAATTTTCTGGAGGGCGATTTCATCAAGGGCCGCGCCGGCTATCAGGCACTGCTCGCCCGGGATTCCACCGACGCGGACGCCTGGTATGGACTGGGTGACGTGGATTTCCATGATCCCAGGGCCCGCGGCGACGCGAGCCTGATGACGGCCTCACTCCGCGCCTTCAAGCGTGCGATCGCCCTCGACGCCGACTACTACCTGGCCTACGAGCACCTGGCGTTCATCTATCGTCAGGCGGCGTCGGATCGTCCGGGGATGGTGCTCCTGGCCGGCGACTCGCTGGCACTGAACCGCTATGGCGACACCCGCACGGCCGGGGACACCGCCCAGCTGGGTCAAGCCATCCGCCGCGCCCAGGACGAAGGGATTGCGAGTGCCCGGGAGTGGATCGCCAATCAGCCGGAAAACGTCCATGCGCAGAATGCGCTGATCTTCGCCCTCGCGACTGCCAAGCAGTACGACGCCTCGCTGCGAGAGGTCGACCGCCTGACTCAGTCCCCGCAGGGCTCGTGGCGAGCGGACCTCCCATTTGTCAGGGCGCAGGTGCTGACGGAGCAGCGGGACCTCCAGGAAGCCGTCCGCACCGTGGGAAAGTCCCTCGACTCGGCCAAGGCGAGCGCCTTTGACGGGGGACGGCTCTCGGCGCTTGATGCGATTGCCGCGGTCGGCAACGGCGCGAACGCTGCCGGCTATCTGGGCCGGATCGATATCGCGAGCCGGAGCCTGGATCTCTACTCGGAGATCAGCGCGGCGTGGAATCCCTCCGCGCCGGGGTCGCAACGCATCGGAGACCGTTCCCTCCTGGGTCACCTCTGGCAGAGTCACCTCTACACGGTGCTCGGCGCACCGGCGAGCAGGCTCCGACCGATCTGGGATCTGGTCGCCGACAGCGCCCGCCGTGCGCCGAAGGCCTCCCGCGGTATGGTGGTCGGCTTCGGGTGGATCGCGGCAATCGGCCTCTACCTGCAGAATCGCGCCGACCCCACGCCGCTCAATGAACTGCAGGCCCTGGGCGGCGGTGCCACCCCGCCGGAGCTGCTCGCACTCGAGGCGATCGAACGGGGGGACTCGACCGAGGCCAGGCGACAGTTGTTGCTCCCCGATTCCCTCATGGGAGACCAGTACCGGAACCGTCCGCAGTGGATGGGCTACAAATACATGATCGCCGCCAATGCCTGGCGGGAGCTGGGGGACGATCGCCGCGCGCTGCAGGCGCTCGAGGTGTTCCAGACCGACCATCTCTCCACGGGTGGCGTCGACATCCGCTGGCTGCTGGCGGGTCAGGCGCGGCTGCTGCGCGGGGAGATCTACGCACATCAGGGAAAGCGGGAGCTGGCCCGGGAGGAATACCGCCAGGCCCTGGCCCAGTGGGACGACGCCGATGCCCTGCTGGG
>JAANCK010267877.1_pt1 | contig 12832 bp, 13 predicted proteins | sample 7277841 | NCBI WGS metagenome assembly JAANCK01 (sample SAMN14222788, study PRJNA588281) | permafrost metagenome | isolation source: Arctic cryosol methane SIP | place: Canada:Nunavut | collected 2015-07 | reverse complement strand
TCTCTGCGCCTGCACTATCGATACCAAGTCTTTAATGTCCGAAGGTTCTTATTTTGTACGTTTACACCTGCTCGATGGCGGTCCCCGGCCAAGACTCCCGGGGACCGCCATCGAGCAGGTGTAAACGGACAAAATAAGAACCTTCGGACATTAAAGACTTGGTATCGATAGTGCAGGCGCAGAGAAGCGCGGAGCACGTTCCGTGGAACATCCCGCCCCATCGATAGGCTGGCCCGTATGGCGCAGATGCGGCTGGCCCTCGCCCAGATCAACCCGACCGTTGGCGATCTGGGCGGCAACGCACTGGCGGTCAGGGAGTGGACTGCCAAAGCGGCCGCGCAGGGGGCGCATCTGGTGGCGTTCCCGGAGATGATGCTCACCGGGTACCCGGTCGAGGACCTGGCGCTGCGTCGCTCGTTCGTCGATGCCTCGCGAGCCGCACTGGCAACGCTGGCCGCCGACCTCGTCACGGATGGTTACGGGGACCTTCCCGTCGTCCTGGGCTACCTGGACCGCGCGCCGTACAGCCGGAGTGTTTCGGCCCGGCCCCTCCCCCAGAACTGTGCCGCCGTCCTTCACCAGGGCAAGGTCAAGGCCCGCTATGCCAAGCATCACCTGCCCAACTACGGAGTCTTCGACGAGTTCCGGATCTTCGCGCCCGGCAGGGACCTCACCGTCGTGCGTATCGCGGATATCGACGTGGCGATCGCGATCTGTGAGGACCTGTGGCAGGAGGGCGGTCCCGTCGCCCAGACCCGCCAGTCGGGGGCCGAGCTGCTGCTCGTGATCAACGGGTCGCCCTATGAGCAGGACAAGGTAGACGTGCGCTACGAGCTCGTCGCGCGGCGCGCCGCGGAGGCCGGCTGCACACTGGCCTATCTGAACATGGTCGGTGGTCAGGACGAGCTTGTCTTCGACGGGGACTCGTTGGTGGTCAACGCGGCCGGGCGGATCCTTGCTCGCGGCGCCCAGTTCGACGAGGAGCTGCTCGTGGTCGACCTGGATCTCGTGCCGAGCACCATGAATGCGACCCATCCGTCCGGAGGCGGCGTCCTGCATGTCACCGTGAGCGACACCCCGGTCGCCCCGTATGCCGCTGCGCCGGCCCGACTCGCCCCTCGCCTCGACCCTGTAGGTGAGGTCTACCGCGCTGTACAGCTGGGACTGCGCGACTATGTGCGCAAGAACGGCTTCCATTCGGTGCTGCTCGGAGTCTCCGGCGGCATCGACTCGACGCTCGTGGCGACCATCGCGGCCGATGCCCTCGGGGGGGAGAACGTCGTGGCGATCAGCAACCCCAGCAAGTACTCGAGCCAGGGCTCGAGGGACGACGCCGCCGAGCTGGCCCGCAACCTGGGCCTGGACTACCGCGTCATCCCGATCGAGCCGATGGTCAGCGCGTTCCTGGACAACGTCAAGCTCACCGGCGTGGCCGAGGAGAACCTGCAGGCCAGGGTGCGCGCCCTGGTGTGGATGGGGCTGAGCAACCAGGAGGGACACCTCGTCCTGGCGAACAGCAACAAGAGTGAGGTCTCAGTCGGCTACTCGACGATCTACGGCGACAGCGTGGGCGGGTATGCGCCGATCAAGGACGTGCCCAAGACGATGGTGTGGGAGCTCGCCAGATGGCGTAACGCAGAGGCCGAGCGTCGTGGCGAGAAGCCGCCGATTCCCTTGGCGTCCATCAGCAAGGCACCCTCGGCCGAGCTGCGCCCCGGCCAGGTCGACCAGGACTCGTTGCCGCCCTACGACCTGCTCGACGCCATCCTCGACCGCTACGTCGAGGGCGCCCTTGGTCGGGCCGAGCTGATCGGCGCGGGGTTCGACCCTGCCGCGGTGGAACGGGTGATCGGGCTCGTCGACCGGGCTGAATGGAAACGTCGCCAGTTCGCGCCGGGTCCGAAGATCTCCTCGCTGGCCTTCGGACGCGACCGTCGTCTGCCGATCACCAGCCGCTGGCGCGAGCAGAACGCACCGCCGACCTAGTGCGGCGCGCGGACCGAGCGCGCACACCCAGGGTCGGTGCTCTGACCAAGGGCACAGACCCAGGGCTGCCCATCAGATCCCCTAGGTTTGGTACCAGAAACCCGCACGCTCCCCAGGTTTGGCGATGGAGAACAGATGAGTGAACAGCCCGCCCCCTACGGCAGTGGTCCCGGCCCCGCGTCCGGTTCGGCGCCCTCGACGCTCAAACGCATCCGCATCCCCCACCTTCAGGCGATGAAGGAGCGGGGCGAGCGCTGGGCGATGCTCACGGCATACGACCAGTATGCGGCGGAGATCTTCGACGAGGCCGGCATTCCCGTTCTCCTGATTGGTGACTCGGCTGCCAACAACGTCTACGGGTATGAGACAACGGTCCCGGTCACGGTCGACGACCTCGTGCCCCTGGTGCGCGCAGTCAGCAGAGCAGCGAAGCACTCGCTGATCGTCGCAGACCTGCCCTTCGGGTCCTACCAGGCCAGTCCGACCCAGGCGCTGGGCACGGCAACCCGGTTCATGAAAGAGGGCAGGGCGCATGCCGTCAAGCTGGAAGGCGGCCGCCCGATGGTGCCCGAGATCGAGCTTCTCGTCCGTGCCGGGATCCCGGTCATGGGACACATCGGCTTCACCCCCCAGAGCGAGCACGTCCTTGGCGGCTACCGCGTCCAAGGTCGAGGGGACTCAGGCGACGCGCTCGTCGAGGACGCCCTCGCCCTGGAGGCGGCCGGAGCCTTCTCGGTCGTCATGGAGATGGTGCCCGCACCCGTTGCTGCCCGCGTCACGGCCGCCCTGCACGTCCCCACGATCGGGATCGGGGCCGGGCCGGACTGCGACGCCCAGGTGCTGGTCTGGCAGGACATGGCCGGGCTCCGCGGGGGCAAGGTGCCACGCTTCGTCAAGCGGTACGCCGATCTGCGGACCACCCTGGGGGACGCCGCCCGCGCGTACGCTGCTGATGTTGTCGGCGGGACGTTCCCCGCGGCTGAACACTCCTTCGAGGAGTAGAACACAGCACCTTTACGAGCCTCTGACCTGCACGTTTACCCTTCGGCCCGAGGCGCGTCTGTACGACCTTCACCGAGGCCCCGCCTGCAGCCAGTGCGCTCGCGTAGAAGTGCCTCAGCGCGTGAGTGTCGACGTCCAGCGGAACCGTGTCGACGTGAGGTCGAACCTTGCTCGCCGCATCCTCGCGCGCCTTGGCTTCGACCTTCACTGCACGCCCCCAGGCCGACAAGCATGTCGGGTATCCGAGCGGCTCGCCCGAGGTGATTGTGAACAGTGAACCCTCTGACGGGTACGCCGCCAGGTGCGCGGCGAGCTCGTCGATGACGACCTGACCGAGCGGCACCGTCCTTGCGCTCTTGGGTGTCTTGGGTGGCCCGATCCGCCCGGACGGGAGCCGCTGCCTCTCGACCTTCACGGTTCGCCTCAGGAAGTCCACGTCGGAGACCTGTAGCCCAAGAGCTTCCCCGATCCTCAGACCAGACCCGGCGAGCAGGACGACAAGCGCCCGGTACCAAGCTCCGCGCCTACCTCACGCCGTCGTCCACGAACATCCAGACGTGGACCCAGGCGACCTCCACGACCGCCCTGTTCTACTCCCAGCTCGCGAAGTGGCAGGGTGCGATCAACGCATCCCGCTACGCCTCGCCTGACACCGTGATCATGCACCCGCGGCGCTGGGCTTGGTTCGCCAGCTTCACCGACTCCACCGGCCGGCCGCTGGTCGTGCCGAGCGCTGGCGGGTTCAACTCGATGGCTAACCCTGGCGATTCGGTGGCCGCTGGTCATGTCGGGTCGGTGCTTGGGATGGACGTCTTCACCGATCCCAACATCAGCACGACGACGAACACGAACCAGGACATCGTGATGATGTGCAAGGCGGACCACAATTGGCTTTGGGAGTCCGACCTGCGCGCGGAAGCGTTCACTGCGCCGTATGTCAATTCGCTCGGCGTCCTTCTGAGGGTGTTCAATTACGCCGCGCTCATCCCAGACCGCTACCTGGCAAGCCTCGGTCAGTTGACCGGGACCGGCCTCGTGACACCGGTATTCGCCGGCTAACCCTTGATCTTCCCTCCGGCCGGGCGCTGTGGAGAGTGGGCGGCCGGAGGGAACACAGCTTGGCAGTTTGCGTCAACGTCGCCAGCCCGTCATCAGCATGAGCGGGACCGGAGCGAAGGCGGTTGAGGACTCCATTCGGCCCGTTGACACCGCCTGCGCGAACCGCCCGAACAACAGCGACGCCCCTCCTGTCTATGAGTGCCGGGAGGGGCGTTGCTGTGTTCCTATCCTGGCGCGTCCCCGCCGACCCTCATCGGCCAGATACTCGCCCCACGGCATTTCCCAGATAGAGGCTCGAGCGGGGACGCGCTGCACTGATCGTTGCTGACAAACCTGCGAATCGGCCCTGACAAACCTGCGAGCTTGCTGTGCCCCGAACGGCAGCGCCCGCACCCCTGCGGTCACTCGGGCGCTGCCGTTCACCAGTTTCTAGGCTGCGCCGGTTGCGGGGTAACCCGCCATCACCCGTTCGGCCGACTTTTGCCTGACCAAACGTGCTGGTGACGCGTCCCCGCTCAACCGGGGATTGGCAACGGGAGCGGGGACGCGTTGTACTAATCGTCGCTAGGAAACTTGGGAGAATTCTTAGACGAAGAACGACCCCCCGACCCTGACGGCCCGGGTGCTGTGTCGCGTTATGAACGCGTCCCCGCTCAACCCACTTCAGGGGGGATGTGGGGAGCAGGGGCGCGCCTCACGGATCATCTCAGACAGAGCCCGGCTGTGTCCCCGGAACGGCAGCGCCCCCCCTGCTGTATCCGGGCGCTGCCGTTCACCAGTGTCTAGGCTGCGCCGGTTGCGAGGTAACCCGCCATCACCCCTTCGGCCGACTCTGCCAGTTCCCCCGTGCAACACGTCATATCTAGCCCTGTGCGATGGCCGATATCGAGCGGTCGACGTTCGCCAGCCCGGTCATGATGGCGCGTCTCATACCCTGGCGCATCTCAGTGTCACCGATGGCGTCGATAGCTCCCAGATCGCCTTCGATGATGTGGGTCAGGAGGTTGTCGGACAGGTTGAGCAACCCTTCAACTGAGCGCAGCTTCGGCCCCTGGACGCGCACATCACCATCGCGAATCCGATCCGGTGTCGAGGGTGACATCTTCATCCGCTCGGCGGCCTGCTCCCGGGTCATGCCCTGGCGTGCGTATTCGTCCTCCACGATCTTGCCGGCGAGTTCACGCCTCATGGTTGCCTTCACGGGCCTAGATGTATCGGCCGAGTCGAGCTACCGCCGCCGAATGGCCGAAAGTCATCGTGCCGGCAGTCCGCATCTAGTCCGCAGAAAGTCCGCAAGACGTCCGCAAACAGTCACTACCTGCCAACGGTCCAATGGGGGTATCTGTGCAAGGTCAGCGCGTTATGTCACCGATAGTCACCGGTTCCCACTTGTGCGGAAGCACTCCTTCGAGGAGGAGCGGCTTCAGCTCGTCGCTGGTCCTGAGACCAGCTTGCCGGCGACATAGGGCGATCCGTTCGCCAGGCAGCCTTTCAGCCCGAGAGTCTGCTGCTGCATCACGGGTGCTGGACGCCCCGGCCCCGGACAGGACTGGTGGCCGAGCCCGAGTCCATGCCCGACCTCGTGGTTGATCAGATACTGCCGGTACAGGGCCACGTCACCTCGGAACTCCGGCACGGCATGCATCCAGCGGTCCAGGTTGATCATGACGATCTGCCCCGTCCGGCACGAGGTGTACGCAGCGTCCTCCAGTCCGGCGGCCTCGCACACCGCGCCCACCGTTGCCGACGTGGCAAGGCGGATAACAAGGTCGGCATCCGCTCCTGCGATCCTCTGCACCGACCAGCTTCCCTGACTGGTCCAGCCCGACTCGTCGGCCAGCGTGGCGTCCACGGCCGCGGCGAAGGCAGGCGCACTCTGCCCGATCCCGGTTTCCACCTCGATGCGGTAGGTGACCAGCTTTCCCGAACCGTGGCGAGCCGTGCCCCCGGCGGCCAAGGTGAAGACGCCGCTCCCAGGGGTCCGGTTCCTGACCCCCGAGGCCGTCGGCGACGGCAACGCTGCCGGTGTCGGGGTCGACCCAGAGCCCGAGGTGGACTTCGACTGCCCGGCAGGAGGCTCCGTGAGGGCTGCGGCCAGTCGAAAGCCACCCGTGACCAGCAAGGCACCGGACAGGAGCAAAACTGTCAGCGCGACCTGTCGGCGTCGCCTGAAGACGCGGCGGCGAGCCTGGCTGCGGGTCTCGCCGGCTGCCATCAGCAGACCTGAGGCCTTGCGATGCCGGAAAGGCCTGCTTCCCCTGCCGGGTGAAGGTGGGACCGGCAGGGACTCATCGGGTCAGGTTAGCGTCATCCCACCCGCCATCCCGCCTGGCGCGACGCGGCGCGCAGAAAGAACTGGACGCCGGGCATTGTGCAATCGTCGCGATGTTGGTGTGCTGGCAGTCTGGACTTTCCCCCAGCCGTCCGGCGGATCCGGGCGGAGTGAATCGAGGTCGCGATGACAGCTGCAACAGGGCCCGAGGTTCCAACAGATAGCGCACCGGGCGCCACCGTCCTTGAGGTGAGTCGGGCGGTCCCCCAACCCGTTGGCGACGTCTGGCAGGTCCTGACCACGCCCACCGGCGCCGAGGCGCTGCTGGGCAAGGGTGCCGAGCTGGGGGGCAAGGGTGAGACGTGGCGGAGCGAGGACGGCAGCCATGGAGTCGTTCGCAGCTATCACCCGGGGCAGCAGGTCCGCATCTCCTGGCACGCCGACGAGCAGGCTCCCTCGACCCTTGTTGAGCTGCACCTCAACCCGGAGGGCGAGGGCACCCGCCTGAGCCTGCGTTACCAGGAGACACCGGACGCAGCGGTGAACGAGAATCTCCGACAGCACTGGAGCGATGCCCTTGGCCGGATCGTCACGGGTCTTGCGCCGGTCAGCGAGCCCGCCGTCGAGGCCAATACCTGAGCTCGCCGTTCGCCTACGCTGACCAGGGTGAACGAGCAATCGCCCCAGACCCGCTGGGCCCGACTGACCGGTGGGGCCAGTGGATGCGACTACGCAGCACGGTTCGAGGCTCTGGCTGCAGCCGGCCAGGAGATCCACGGCGAGGCCTCGTTCTGCGCGGCCCTGGTGCCCCCGCCGGCGCGCGTTCTGGATGCCGGCTGCGGGACCGGCCGCGTGGCACTACGCCTGCACGACCTTGGCTACCACTGCCTGGGCGTCGACGCCGACCAGTCCATGCTGGCCGTGGCCAAGGCGACGAAGACCGCCGGTCGCCGTCTCGACTGGGTCCTCGCGGACCTGTCCACGCTCAGTCTCGACCAGCACGGCATACCGGGCGGGTTTGACCTCTGCGTCGCCGCCGGCAACGTGATCCCGCTGCTCGCCGAGGGCACCCTGGAGCAGACGGTTGTGGCGATGATGGCGACCCTGCGCATCGGCGGCCTGCTCGTGACCGGGTTCGGCCTGGACTCGGATCATCTGCCCGGCAGCTGCCCCGTCACGGCCCTCGCTGACTACGACGACGCCTGCGAGCTGGCCGGGCTGGAGTCGTTGGCACGACACAGCACCTGGCAGGGCACGACCTTCCACGACGACGACGGGTATGCCGTGAGTATCCATCGCCGGACCCGAGGCTAACGCCCCACCGGCTCCGACCTGCAGGCTGCTGGGGCTGGGGAGCAGGAAGCAGCGGCTCAGTCCCCCGGCCCGTCCTCCCACTCCTTGTCCTCCGCGTCCCAGCGCTCGGTGTTCTCCTTGGCGTGCGAGAGCGCCTGCTCAGCCGCCGCATGAGAGTCGAACGGCCCCATCAGACGATCCTGGGGACTCTTGTTCTCGTCGTCCTCGACCTGTCCGGTGCTCACGTTGAACCAGAAAGCCATGGCAACCTCTCTTTGGTCAACTGCGTGGGTCAGCAGTAGGCGTCTTGCCTAGACTCCACCGTATGCCGATCACCTATGCCAGCGTCGCGCCAGGCGCGATCAGCGGACGTCGTTCCGTGCCCTCATCCATCCCCCGGCCGGAGTATGTCGATCGGCCGGCCCCGGCCAAGTTCACCGGTCCTGAGGTCAAGGACGACGCAACCATCGAGAAGATGCGGGTCGCCGGACGCATCGCGGCGCAGGCGATGGAGGCCGCCGCAGCCGCAGTCGCGCCCGGTGTCACGACCGATGAGCTCGACCGGATCGGCCACGAGTTCATGGTCGAACACGGCGGTTATCCCTCGACCTTGGGCTATCGCCAGTACCCGAAGTCGCTCTGCACGAGCGTCAACGAGGTCATCTGCCACGGAATCCCGGATGATCGCCCTCTTGAGGACGGCGACATCGTCAACATCGACATCACGGTGTTCATCGGCGGCGTCCACGGGGACACGAACGCCACCTACCTCTGCGGAGAGGTCGACGAGGAGTCGCGGCTACTTGTCGAACGCACCCACGAGGCCATGATGCGCGGCATCAGGGCGGCCAAGCCCGGTCGTGAGATCAACGTCATCGGCAGGGTGATCCAGAGCTATGCCAAGCGTTTTGACTATGGGGTCGTTCGTGACTTCACCGGCCATGGGATCGGGACGGCATTCCACTCCGGGCTCGTGATCCCCCACTACGACGCGGCCCCGCAGTTCGACACGGTCATCGAGCCCGGCATGACATTCACTATCGAACCGATGCTCAACCTCGGGACGCTTGAGTGGGACATGTGGGACGACGACTGGACCGTCGTCACACGGGACCGCAGGCGTTCAGCCCAGTTCGAGCACACCATTCTGATCACCGACTCCGGATCCGAGATCCTCACACTGCCCTGATCGCGAAGATCGTCGAAATCGGAGGCCACAGAAAGGCTCTCATGTCCACCACGCATCACCCGCTTGGAATCGACATCGGCGGCAGCGGAATCAAGGGCGCCCCCGTGGATCTGGCAACAGGCCAGTTCGCACGCGATCGGCTGCGCATCGCAACCCCCAAGGTGTCATCACCTTCAGCGGTGGCCGACATCCTCACCCAGATCACCGCGCAGTTCAAGGACGACACCGGCGACTCCCCCATCGGCGTGACCTTGCCTGCGGTGGTGACCAACGGCATGGTGCGAACAGCCGCAAACATCGACCCAGCGTGGATAGGCACGGATGCACGAAAACTCTTGAGCGACAGGCTCGGTCGTCCTGTCACGGTGGTCAACGACGCGGATGCGGCAGGTGTCGGCGAGCTGCACTTCGGGGCGGCGCGCGACGCGGCGGGGCTCGTCCTGCTCACGACACTGGGCACGGGCATCGGGTCCGCGCTGCTGTACAACGGGGTGTTGGTCCCCAACTCGGAGCTGGGGCACCTCGAGATCGACGGCCACGATGCTGAGGACCGGGCGGCGTCGAGCGTCAAGGACGACAAGGGCCTGTCATGGCAGGAGTGGGCGGATCGCCTGCAGCGCTACTTCTCCCATGTTGAGGACCTCTTGTGGCCGGACCTGATCGTCGTGGGCGGCGGGGTGTCCAAGAGGGCTGAGAAGTTTCTGCCGCTGCTGCATCTGCGGGCTCCCATCGTGGCCGCACAGCTGACCAACTCCGCCGGCGTCATCGGCGCCGCCTGGTTGGCCAACACCTCCTCGGGCTCAACCGGCTGAAGAGCGGGCCCGGGGCATGAAACTCTCCTCGGCTTTCACGCACCGTAGATCTGCGACTAGCGAATGCGCGCGAGGTCTGCAAGCAGCTCGGGTGCATGGCGTTCGTAGATTCTGGCTCCCCACCACGTGCCGAGCGAGAGCGCTCCCGACCCGAGAACCACGGCCAGCCCCACGCACAGCCAGCCCAGCCAGACGTGTCCCAGCAGGGCCCCGACTCCCAGCGCGAGCAAGGGGATGTTGAGGACGAACACCGCGGCACCAGCTACGGCCTGCACCACGATGGTCAGTGCCGACGAGCCGGGAGGGGCGCCGAAAGGGTTCTCACCAGGGCCCGGCACGGGATAGGGCTTCAGGGCACTCATGACACTGGCCACACCGAATCCGCTGAGCAGGAAGCCGAGCCCGATACCGAACAACGCGGGCCACAGGCTCCATCGCCCCGTGAGGACGCAGGCGACAGCGGCGTAGACGGGCAGGAGAACCGCGGCGGCTATCGCTGTCGGTGCCAACCGGCCGATGCGGTCGGCGCGGCCGGACAGCCCGGTGGCGACGTGCCCCCAGAACGCCGTTCCGTCATACGCGATGTCGTTGTGGGTGCTCCAGCCCAGCAGGAAGCCGGCCGCAGGTGCCATGGCGAGTGACCATGCCTTGTTCCCACCCGTCAGCGGGGCAACCAGCAGGCCCAACGGCAGCAGGAGCATCAGGGCGCCCGAGCTCACGTAGCGAGGGTCCCGGCGCCACGAGGTCATCGAGCGGGCGGCCACTGCACCGGTGGGTGTCGCCGGCAGCCAGCTGAACCAGCCAAGCCCTGAGTCGGGGGCACCAGTGCCCGTGACAACCCGGCCGCCGGATGAGGCACGCGGGTTCTCGAGGGCGCCACGCAGCAAGAGGTCCCAGACCAGGAGCGCAAGCGCGAGGAAGACGACCGCGAGGGCCAGACGCAACAGACCTGCAGCGATCGCCCCGTCGACGATGGCGGCCGGCGCGGCCCACGCGAGACCCAGCGGCGTCCACCCGAGCACGTCAGCGACGTGGGCCAGCAGTCCGGGCGCCGAGAGGCTCTTCATGATCGACGAGCTGGCGACCCCGATGCCCAGGGTGATCAGAAGCACCAGGAGCGACACGACCTCCTTGCCCCTGCGGCGCCGGGTCATCGCCGAGAACGCCGTGGCAGTCACCCGGCTCAGTGCGACACAGGTGAGCACGCCGACGGCTGCCGCCACCGGCGCCACGAGCACCGCCAGGGCTGAACGCGACCAGGTGATCACGGTGGCGAACGCCAGGATCGTCGTGACCAGGGCAGGGATGCTGACCAGCGACGACAGAAGCAGGCCGAGGACGAGCTGGCGCCTGGGGATGGAGAACGTTGCGAACCGGGCGGGGTCGAGCGTCTCGTCGATGCCGTAGGCGATGACCGGAAGGAGTGCCCACCCCAAGGTCAGTGCGCTGCCACCGATGGTGATGGCAATACGGGCGGCGTCGCTGGTCTGGTCGAAGCGCAGGGTGATGAGCGCCACGATGCCCTGGGCGAGGACTGCAAGCCCGTACAACGCTGAGAGAACCATTCCCACGAGCTGGGGGGTGCTGCGCCTAAGTCCGTTGCGAAGGAGCTGCCACTTCAGTCGGACGATGAGCGCAACCACGCCAGACCCTCCCCGACAAACGTCTGCCCGCCGACCAGCTGGACGAAGCGTTCCTCCAGGGTCATGCCCGCGCGGACCTCGTCCAGGGTGCCGACCGCGCGGATACGGCCACAAGCCACGATGGCAACCCTGTCGCACAGCCGCTGGACCAGGTCCATCACGTGGCTCGAGAGGATGACCGTGCCACCAGAAGCGGCGTATCCCTCAAGGATCTGGCGGATTGTCGACGCCGAGATCGGGTCCACAGACTCGAAGGGCTCGTCAAGCACGAGAAGCCGGGGGGCGTGGATCAGGGCGCAGGCGAGCGAGATCTTCTTCGTCATACCGGCCGAATAGTCCACGACCAGAGTGCTGCCCGCCTCCGCGAGGCCCAGGGCGCCCAGCAGCTCATGAGCTCGGTCGACCACCACGGCTCGTTCCATGCCACGCAGCAGCCCGGAGTAACAGATGAGCTGCAGTCCGGTGAGGCGGTCGAACAGCCGGAGACCGTCGGGCAGTACGCCAACCAGCTGTTTGGCGTGGACCGGGTCTGACCAGACATCGTGTCCGAGGACGGAAGCCGTGCCGGCGTCAGGGCGCAGGAGCCCGGTCGCCATCGACAATGTCGTGGTCTTGCCGGCGCCGTTGGGACCCACGAGCCCGAAGAACGAGCCGCGCGGGACTTCGAGATCAAGCCGGTCGACCGCGAGCGTCAGCCCGTAGGCCTTGGACAGACCATGCAGGCTCAGCGCCGCGGAAGTTCCCCAATCTGGCATGTGTGTGACGGTAACAACCTAAACCGCCCCATGTATGCCGGTTGGCGCGCTTCGGGTCAGCTGACCTCGATCGGCACGCCGTCCGAGAGGTCGCGAATCTCCATCCCGTCGGGCCCGAAGCTCTCCACGTGGGACAGGTAAAGCCGGCGGCCGATGCCGCTGAGCAGCGCATCGTGGACCGGGATGCTCACTCGCGGTGAGATCCGGCGCACGAACGCCACAGTGTCGCGGCTGGCAGCCCATGGCGCGTTCAGCGGCAGCGCCAGGATGTCGACCTGTCCGGGTTCGGCGTCGTAGGCATCACCAGGATGGAAAAGGCTCGGCTCCCCCTCGCGGCGCAGCCCGACCCCCAGGTTTCCGACGCGCGGGAGAGCCTCGTTGATCAACGCATGCTGCTCGCCAACCGGCGTGACCTGGACCCCCGCGAACGTCAGGGTGCTGCCCGACACCGTGAGCTCGGCGGCGATCCCCGCGTCTTCCATGACAGCGGCGGCCTGCGGCTCGGCATATAGCCTGGCTTGGGGGTTGGTCTCCAAGATTGCTGGAAGTCGTTGCAGATCAATATGATCCGGGTGCTTATGGGTCACGAGTATCACGCTGATCCCCGTCACACCCACGATGCCCGGTGAGAATCCACCTGGGTCGATGAGGATGCGTTGGCCGCCAATGTCGACGAGCAGGCACGAGTGCCCGAGATGAGCGATCCGCATGAGGTAAGGCTACGTGCGCCGTCGCTGCCTGAGCTCCTTCGCCAGGTAGGGCGGCGCCACACACGAAAGGACGAGGAAGTAGGCCGACAAGGCCACGCGGCCGTACGCGAG
>JAANCK010932794.1_pt1 | contig 12837 bp, 9 predicted proteins | sample 7277841 | NCBI WGS metagenome assembly JAANCK01 (sample SAMN14222788, study PRJNA588281) | permafrost metagenome | isolation source: Arctic cryosol methane SIP | place: Canada:Nunavut | collected 2015-07 | reverse complement strand
TCCAGCGGGCGGTCGGCGAAGCCTTTGTCGCGGGCTTTCGCCAGGTGATGCTGGCCTGCGCCGTGCTGGCGTTATTGAGTGCGCTGGGCTCCTGGCTCTTCATCGACGGCAAACCCGAGGCACCGGACCGCCGGGGATAACAGCCCTAGGGCTTACCCGGCTGGATCGGGTCTGCCGAATCCACGCACTGGTAGTTGGTGGTGCATTTTTCGAGCGAGCAGGTCCTGGAGGTCTGGATCGTCGCCTGTCCCCGCTTCAGGCACTGCTGCCTGGCGCTGGCCAGCACATCGGCAGCGGCTTGATCCGTGAACGGGTGAGTGAAGGTCAGGAAGTTCTCGCTGGGACCATAGGTCGCGAGTTGGTAGTCCGCACACCCTGCCAGCAGCAACAGGGTCAGGCTCGAGAGCAGGCGGCTTCTATTCATGGCGAATCGTTGGTACCAGGCGGATCGCCAGTATTTCACACGGGCGGGTCAACTGCCCATCCCGGGGAAACTGCCCTGCCCCTTGAGTCCCAGGCTGTAGATCTTGGCCAGCCCGCCTTCGGCGGTTTCGCGGTAGGTGGACTTCAGGTCGCGGCCGGTTTCCCACATGGTCTTCACCACGTCGTCGAACGAGACGATGTGGCGACCGTCCGACAACAAGGCATAGGTCGCGCAGTCCACCGCCCGCACGGCGGCCACGGCGTTGCGTTCTATGCAGGGAATCTGGACATAGCCGCCGATCGGGTCGCAGGTGAGGCCCAGGTGATGCTCCAAACCCATCTCCGCCGCATATTCGATCTGGCGCACCGAGCCGCCCAGCAGTTGCGCAGCGGCTCCGGCGGCCATCGCGCAGGCCGTCCCCACCTCGCCCTGGCAACCGACTTCGGCGCCGGAGATCGAGGCATTGCGCTTGACCATGTTGCCGATCAGGCCCGCCGTCGCGATGGCATGCAGCACCTTCTCGTCGGACAGTTTGGCCTGGTGCTGCAGGAACAGCAGCACGGCCGGCAGCACGCCGCAGGCGCCGCAGGTTGGCGCCGTGACCACCCGGCCGCCGGCGGCATTTTCTTCCGACACCGCCAGCGCATACGCGAACTGCAGCGCCTTCAGCCGGAAGTAGCCGGCCATGTTCTGCACCCGCACGTGGTAGGCCGAGGCCTTGCGCGGCACGTTCAGTGTCCCCGGCAGTCGCCCTTCCGTTTCCAGGCCAGCGGCGATCGCGTGCTTCATCGTGGCCCAGATTTCGGCGAGATAAGGCCAGATCGCCTCGCCCTCGTGCCGCGTGACCAGCTCCCACATGAGCAGGCCTTCATCCTCGCAGTGCTGCAGCACCTCTGCGAGGGTGGCGTAGGGATAAACGTCGGGCCCGCCGTCCGGCCGGCCCTCTTCGTCGAGCAGCGCGCCGCCGCCGACCGAGTACGCGACGCGCGAGGCGATGACCTGGCCCGCGCCATCCAGCGCCTCGAACCGCATGCCGTTGGGGTGGCGTGGCAGCAGTTGCTCCGGCAGCCAGACGATCTCCACCGGCCTTGGGGCAAACGGATCGCCGACGGCGCGATCGGTCAGGTGGCCGCGGCCGGTCGCCGCCAGGCTGCCATAGAGCGTGACGCGAATCTTCGCAGCCTCGGGAACCGTTGGCGCGAAAGCTTCGGCCGCGAAACGCGGCCCCATCGTGTGGCTGCTCGAAGGCCCGAGGCCGATCCGATAGAGTTCCCGAAGCGATTTCACCTTGTCGCCTTCAACCTGCCTGCACCTCGGCGTTGAATTCCTCGATCAGCGTGTCCAGCTGCGCCGACTGGGTCCGCAGGCAGCCCCAGTAATTGCGGTGGTCGCTCCATTGCGCGCGCAATTCGTCGACCGACTTGCCGAGCTGCTCGACCCAGGTGAAATACTTGAGCTGATGCACGCGGCGCTTGTCGACCTGCGAGAGCTCCAGCACATGATCGATCCCGGTTCCGGCCAGCCGGTCGTAGTCGCGGTCGGCCTGGCGCTGATCGTAGCCACCACGTTCGGCATTGAGTTCAACCAGCCGGCTCTGGTACATCGCCATCGAATCGGTGAACACCGTGAAGACGACATCGTTCTCGCCGAGTTCGTAGTACTTGGCGAACTTTACCGCGCCGAGCAGGTTGCCGATGGAGGAGATTCCCATCCACTCCAGACGGTCGAGCACGCCCCTGTCGACGCCGTTTTCGGCCAGCAGCTTGCGGCCGGCCGGCTCGTTGAACAGGCGCATGAAGCGGATCGGCAGTTCGTCGTCGATGCCGATCGCCATATCCGTCTCGCGCATGTTGTGGATCCAGGGAATGTGCTTGTCGCCGATGCCCTCGATGCGGTGGTCGCCGAAACCGTTTTCCAGGATGGTGGGGCACTGCAGGGCTTCGGCCACACCGACCTTCGCGCCCGGGAAGGTGTCGCGCAGGTAAGAGCCCGCCGACATGGTGCCGGCCGAACCGGAGGCCAGCACCGAACCGGCCACCACGTCGCCGGGACGGGCGATCTTCTTGAACACCTCGGCCATCGCCGGCCCGGTCACGTTGTAGTGCCACAGGGCGTTGGGCAACTGGTCGAACTGGTTGAAGATGACGGCATCGGGCCGGGTGCGTTCCAGCTCTATGCACTTGTCGAAGATTTCCTTGACGTTGGATTCGCTGCCCGGCGTGGCGATCACCTCCTCGGCCATCGTCCGCAGCCAGGCAAAGCGCTCCTGCGACATGCCTTGCGGAAGGATCGCGATGGACGGGCAGGTCAAGAGGCGCGAGACGAAGGCGCCGCCGCGGCAGTAGTTGCCGGTGCTCGGCCAGACCGCCTTCTTCGTGGTCGGGTCGAAGCGGCCGGTCACCAGCTCGGGCAGCAGGCAGGAGATCGCCGGGCCGACCTTGTGCGCGCCGGTCGGGAACCACTTGCCGGCAATGCCGACGACGCGGGCCTTGGTTCCGGTGATGGCACGCGGCAACTCGACGAAGTTGACGCCGCCGAAACCGCCGCCCTTTTCCACCGGCTGGTTGTGCCAGTTGATGCGAAACAGGTTGCGCACATGCACATCCCACAGCCCGATGCCGGCCAGTTCCTCCTTCACCGATTCGGGGATCAGCGCCGGATCGCGCATCTGCGCATAGGTCGGCAAAATGATGCCGTTTTCGCGGCAGCGCTGGATGTTCTTTTTCCGCTGGGCGGCATTGATTTTCAGGTCAATCATGGGAGGCTTTCCTGTTATTCATGTTTCGAGTCCGAGGCCTGTTGCGGCCGCCTTGATGTCCTTCAATCCCGAGCCGGTGATCAGCAGGACGCAATTTTCCTCGCTCGACAAGCGATCGCGCACCTTTAGCCAGCCGGCGAAGGCGGCACTCGAAGACGGTTCGGCAAACAGGCCCGCTCCGGCGGAGAGCTTTCTTTGCGCTGCCAGGATCTCGCTATCGGACACGACGACGGCCTGGCCGCCGTAGCGCTTGAGCTTGGCCAGCGCATGCGATCCGTTGCGCGGCACATCGACGGCAATGGAGTCGGCCACTGTCTTTGAGGGCCGCGGCGGGCCGAACGGATCGCTGGCGGAAAACGGGTCCTGCAACGCCCGGGCGATGGCGCTCGAGCCCTCGGCCTGGCAGGCCCAGACGACCGGCATCCTGGCTATGCGGCCCAGCTTCAGGAGGTTCTCGAAGCCGCGGTAGACGCCGGCCAGGATGACACCATCGCCGGTCGGCACGAAGACATGGTCGCAGGCACCCGCTTCGGCCTGCAACAAGTCGTGGTCGATCTCGAATGCGACCGTCTTCTTGCCTTCGATGGTCAAGGGGTTGTAGGCCGTGTTGCGCGACAGCGACCCGGTTTTCTTCGAATACTCCAGCGAGAGATCGAAGGCCTGGTCGTAGGTGCCGTCCACCGAAACCAGTTCGGCCCCGTACTGCAGCACCTGGATGCGCTTGGCGACGGGAGCGGCGGCCGGCAGGAACACCTTGACGGGCAGGCCCGCAGCCGCCCCCACTGCCGCCATGCTGGAGGCCGCATTGCCGGTCGAGGCCAGCACGATTTCCTTGACGCCATGCTTGAGTGCAAGAGCGGCGACCAGGTACGAAGCGCGATCCTTGAACGATCCGGAGGGATTGCAGGTGTCGTCCTTGAGCCAGAGCCCGGGCGCGGCGAATTCACGCCGCAGCCGCTCGGGTGCCCAGAGCGGTGTGTTGCCGACCGGGATCGCAGGAAACCACTCGGCTTCGACCGGCAGCGGAACAGCGGTCCCCTGCGGATCGACCTCCCAGTTCACCTCCAGAATGCCTTCGAGCGGGCGATCGGGCTGCTGCCCACGCGCGCACGGGTCGCACAGATAGCGCCCGGGGACGATTTCGTAGCGGGTGTCGCAGGTCGCGCAGCGGTAATGCCATTGCATGATGCTTCCAGCGTACGCCCTATTCGGGCGGCAGGATCGCGCCCTTGCGCTCGACGATCATGCGGTAGTGCTCCGGCTGGCGGTGCACAGCGAAGTTGAACAGGGTGTTCTTGAACGAATTGCACAGGTCGAGGTCGCAGCGCGCGACCGCCAGTTCGTCCTCCAGCGTGGTGCAGCAGCCGACGACTTCGCCGGAGGGCGCGATGATCGAGCTGTTGCCGATCATGTCGCACCCTTCCTCGCAGCCCGCCTTGGCCACGCCGACCACCCAGGTGCCGTTCTGGTAGGCGCCCGACTGCATGACCAGCTGATTGTGAAAGTTCGACAGGTTGTCGTGCACGGGGGCCGGCGGGTTGTGCACCGGCGTGTTGTAGCCGAGCATGACCATCTCGACGCCTTGCAGGCCCATGACGCGGTAAGTTTCCGGCCAGCGGCGGTCGTTGCAGATGCACATGCCCATGATGCCGCCGAAGGCCCGGTTCACGTTGAAGCCGAGGTTGCCGGTTTCGAAATAGCGCTTCTCCAGGTGCTGGAAGCGGCGCCACGGCTCGTGCTCGGCATGTCCGGGCAAATGGATCTTGCGGTACTTGCCGACGATCCTGCCGGTCTTGTCCACCAAAATCGAGGTGTTGAAGCGGCGGGTGCGGCCTTCCTCCTGCGTCAGTTCGGCATATCCGAGGTAGAAGCCGATGCCCAGCCGCACGGCCTCCTCGAACAACGGGCGCGTCACCGGTCCGGGCATTTCGCGCTCGTAGAAGCTGTCGAGCTCGGCCGGGTCCTCCATGTACCAGCGCGGGAAGAACGTCGTCAGCGCCAGTTCGGGAAACACGACGACGTCGCAGGCCATGCCGTGCGCCTCGCGCAGCAGCGCCAGCAGGCGCCGCACCACGCTTTCGCGGCTGTCGCTGCGCTGGATGGCGCCAAGTTGCGCCGCCCCCACCTTGACGATTCTGGTCATATCCGGGTCCTCATGATCTGTTGATGTTGGGTCTTGCGCTCACTTCGCCAGCGCCAACAGGGTGTGCAGCAATACATTGGCGCCGGCCTCGAGATCGGGCAGCGCGGTGAATTCCTTCACGTTGTGGCTGATGCCAGCTACGCTCGGCACGAAGATCATTCCCGCCGGGCAGATGCGGGCCAGCATCTGGGCATCGTGGCCGGCGCCGCTGGGCAGGCGCCGCACCGTGTGGCCCAGGCGGCGCGCAGTCGCTTCGACCAGATTGACCACGTGCGGATTGAACGCCACCGGCTCGAACCGCGCCAGCGAGCGGTGGCTCAGCTCGACACCTTCGGCCTTGGCGACTTCGGCGGCGAACGCGTGCAGGCGCCGCTCGGCATCCTGCAGCACCGCCTCGTCGGTGTTGCGCAGATCGACCGTGAACACCGCCTGGTTGGCGATGACGTTCACCAGGTTGGGCGACAGCTTGATGGCGCCGACGGTCGCGACCTGGTCGCCACCCAGCGAGCGGGCGATCTCGCGCGCATGGTTGGCGATGGCGCAGGCCACATAGCCGGCGTCGTGGCGCAGCCGCATCGGCGTGGTGCCGGCGTGGTTGGACACGCCCAGCACCGCGAACTCGGTCCACGAAATGCCCTGCACACCCTCGACGGCGCCGATGGTGATGCCATCGAGATCGAGCACCGGTCCCTGCTCGACGTGCAGCTCGACATAGGCATGAACCTCCGGTTGGCCGCAAGGCGCAGGTCCGTCGTAACCAATCTTCTTGAGGCAATCGCCGACCGATTCGCCATCGATGCCCACGGTGGCCAGCGCTTCATCGAGCGGCAGGCCGCCGACATAGACCAGGCTGCCCATCATGTCGGGATTGAAGCGCGCGCCCTCCTCGTTGGTGAAGAAGGCCACCGCCAACGGGCGTCGCGTCGTGAGGCCCGCATCGTTGAGGGTCTGGATCACCTCCAGGGCGCCCAGCACACCGAGGTTGCCGTCGTAGCGCCCGCCGGTGCGTACCGTGTCGATGTGGGATCCGGCCATGACGGGGGCGCCCGATTCGAGCCCCTCGCGCACGCCGATCACATTGCCGATCGCGTCGACCGTCACGGACAGGCCCAGTTCACGCATCCACCCGGCGACGAGGTCGCGCCCGGCGCGGTCTTCGGCCGTGAGCGCGAGGCGGCACACGCCGCCTCCGGCAATGGCGCCCACGGCGCCAAGCGCTTCCAGTCGCGCCGCCAGGCGCTTTGCATCGATGCGAAGTTCAGTGCTGATGACCATGATCGTCTGTCCGTGGATGAATCAGTGCCGGATGTCGCCGAGCGACTCGTGCAGGTCTTCGATCGCCTCGAGGCGCTGGCGGCTTTTCCTGCCCCGCTGCGTGGCGACCCCCGCACACAGGTAGTTGACGATGCTCACGGCCGGCGCATAGGAATGGAAGATCGATGCGCTGTCTGTCAGGCAGCGGATCACCACATCGCCATTGCGCGACAACGGGGGCATGCCCGGGCTGGCCAGGAAGACCAGTTGCGCACCGGCCCGGCGCGCGGTCTCGACGATGGTCTGCAGGAAGGCGGAGCGACGCCGGAAATCCACGACCAGCAGCACGTCGCCGCGCCGCAGTGAGACCAGATCCTCGGCCAGCGTCATCGCCGCATTGGGCAGCGTGACGACGTCGTCCCTGGCCTGGGCCAGGAGGTAAGCGGCATAACCGGCGACGAAGTGGCCGTTGCGCATGCCGACGACATGGACCCGCGGTGCCTTGGCGATCCGGCTGATTGCCTGCTCCAGGACGCCGGTGCCCGACTGCCGGAAGCTTTCCGACAGATTGTTGAGATCATCCGCAACGTGCCGCGACAAGGCGTCGGCATCGCGCGCCCTGGCCGCGCCGGCAAACGCGTACAGGGGTGACGCCATGTGCGCTTCGGCCCGGGCCTGCAGGCGCGCATGGCCGAAGCTCTCGTAACCGATGCGCCGGAAGAAGCGCGCGGCGGTCGCCTTGGACACGGAAGCGTCGGCGGCCAGTTCGGTCGCGGAATAGCTGGCCAGGTCGGTCAGACGGGCCAGCACCGTGTCGGCAAGCTTGCGCTCGCCGGGCGGCAGGCTGTCGTACACCGCCATGATCGATTCCTGGATGGTGGGCTCGGCGCGTTGCATGGCACATGAAACTGTAGTTTCATGTAGATCTTTTCATAAAACAGTTGTTTCGTCAAGGCGGTCCGGCCGGTAGGGTCAAACCGGCCCCGCCCTGCTAGACGCGTGCCTGATAGGGATCGCCGAACGGCTGGCGCGGCAGGTAACGACCCCGGCCGGCTTCGGCGCGCAGCTCGCCGTCGGCCCAGACATGAGCGCCGCGGCTGAAGGTGTGCACGACCACGCCCTTGACCTGCATTCCCTCCCAGACCGAGAAGTCGGTGTTCTGGCGCTGGGTGGCCGCCGACAAGGTCTTGGTCCTCGCCGGGTCCAGCACGATCACGTCGGCGTCGGCGCCGACCTCCAGGCAGCCCTTGCGCGGCCACAGGTTGAAGTTGCGCGCCGCGTTGGTCGATGTCAGCGCCACGAACCGTTCCGGCGAGATCCGGCCACTGTTGACGCCGAGGTGCCAGAGCACATGCAGCCGGTCCTCGATCCCGCCGCAGCCGTTCGGTATCCGGGTGAAATCGCGCTGCCCCAGGCGCTTCTGGGCCCGGGTGAAGCAGCAGTGATCGGTGCCGGTGGTGCTGAGCGTGCCGTCCTGCACCGCCTGCCAGAGAACGGCCTGGTGTTCGCGCGGCCGGTAGGGCGGGCTCATCACGTGGCCGGCGGCGAAATCGAAGTCGGCGTTCCGGTACACCGAGTCGTCGATGGCCAGGAACCCGGGCAGCGTCTCGCCGATCACCTTGACGCCGCGGGAACGCGCGTCGGCGATGGCACGCGCCGCCGGCGCCGCCGACACATGCACGACGTACAGCGGAACGTCGACGATTTCCGCCATGGCGATGGCGCGGCCGGTCGCTTCGCCTTCGCATTGCGGCGGACGGGACAGCACATGGCCCAGCGGCGAAGTGACGCCTTCGGCCAGCATCTTCGCCTGCAGATAAGCAATGAGCTCACCGTTTTCGGCGTGGACCTGCGGCAGAGCTCCCAGCTCACGGCAACGCAGGAACCCGGCAATGAGGTCCTCGTCGGGCAGCATCAGGCCGCCCTTGTAGGCCAGGAAGAACTTGAAGCTGGTGATGCCGTGGTCGCGCACCAGGCTGGCCATCTCTTCAGAGAAACGCGGCCCCCACCACGCCACTGTCATGTGAAAGCCGTAGTCGATCACCGCCTTGTCGGCCCAGCTTCGCCAGGTTGCCAGCGCCTCCAGCGGCGACTGGCCGCGGACCGGTCCGACGAAGTCCAGGATGGTCGTGGTGCCACCGGACGCGGCGGCGGTCGTGCCGGAGTAGAAGTCGTCGGCCACGACGGTGCCCATCATCGGCAATTGCAGATGGGTGTGCGGATCGATGCCGCCGGGCAGCACGAAGCAGTCGCCGGCGTCGATGACTTCCGCGTCGGAGCTGTGTGCCAGCTCGGTGCCGACGGCGGCGATCAGGCCTTCACGGCACAACAGGTCGGCGCGCCGGCGTCCGTCGGCCGTGACCAGCGTGCCGCCCCGGATCAGTGTGTCGGTCATGGCGCGGGGGCCGCGGCCAGCAACAGGCCCGTGCTGATGAAGTTGTTCGCCTTGGGATCTGCGACGGCGATCCGGATCAGGTCCATGATGCGCAGCCGGCGCAGGTCGACCGCGCCCTCGGCCTGGCCTTCGACCGAGCCGACCGGGTCATCGAGCTGAAGCCGAATATCGAAACCCTTGCCGGCATACCTCAATTTGCGGCCGGGGGTTTGCTCCAGCAGCACCTCTTCGCCGTCGAAGCGGCCATGCACGATCAGGGTGTCGCCGTCCAGCCCAAAGGCGAAGCCGTCCCGATCCCGTGTCGCTTTCCAGGCGGCGGCGCTGCCGAAGAATCGCGGCTTGGCCAGGTAGGGGCCGCCGTCCTGCGGGCAGAACACATCGCAATTGCCGCACTCGTTGCAGGCGTCGGCGAAGTTGCCCAGTTGCCGGTGCCTTTCGATGACCAGGGCGCCGGCGGGCTCGCTGCGCCATCCGGCGGGCGTTCGCACCAGCCGTTCGACCGGGTAGGTTCCCTGCGGAATGACGAATGGGAAGTTGGCATCGTTGGGACACACCGGCAGGCATTGGTTGCAGGCGACCGCGCAGTCCAGGAGCGCCAGCGGCTTGCCGACCTTGCGCGGCGCCGCCGCATGCTGGGCCTTGCCGTAGCGGGATTCCTGCAGCAGCCGATCGACGTAGGTTTCCGTGTTGCGCAACAGGCACGCGGAGACCCAGGCCGGGAGTTCCGCGCCGGCTGCGGCTGCCAGATCACCCTTGCCGGCCAGCGCCAGGCGGCAGGCCTCGGCCTTTTCCCCGGCGAGGCCCAGGCCCTTCAGGGCGACCTCACCATGACCAAAGGCCCGGACGATGAATTCATCGATATTGCGCGCCCCGACGGTATCCATGCGCGCTTCCAGCGCCTTCAGATACCGGATGGCGCGGCCATAGCCGCCGGCCTTCAGCAGGTCCGAGCAGACGGTGACCGGCTTCAGGCCGAGCGCCACGGCGTCGGCGAAATTGCCCTCGTCGATTCCCGCCGAAAACGACACCGGGAAGCGGTCGCCAAACACCGAGCGGAAACGCCGGACCAGGACCATCGCCAGGACGTGCAGCGGCAACCCCGACATGTACATCTGCGTTTCGGTCGCCGGAAAGAAGGCCTTGTGGTTCTTGACCAGCAGCGTGTTGCTGAATTTCACGCCGAAGCCGCGGCCCAGACCCGACGCCAGGCTTCCCAGCCGCTCGACGATCGCGACGATCTGTTCCCATTTCGGGTCGTTGTCGAAAGCGGCGTCGGGCACCTGCAGCTCGGTGTAGCCGAGGCGCTCGTGCAGGATCTCGCGCAGCGCCTCGCGGCCGAGGAGCGTCGGATTGAGCTTGACCACGACGTTCAAGCCCATCTCGCGCAGCAGGAAAGCCGCGATGGCCTCGATCTCGCCGGGCGGGCAGCCATGAAAGGTGGATAGGGTCAGCGTGTCGGAAATGCGGGTGCGGAACGGCAGGTCGCGAAAGCGTGCCAGGGCCGGCGGGATCTGCGCTCTCAGGCGCTCGACCACCGTGCTCGCGTCCATCAATCCGGTGAGGAACCCGCGCACCGACGGCGAGCTGATGCCGGCCAGGTCGTAGCCCACGCTCATGTCGAAGACGGTGTCCGCGCAACCGGCCGCCATGCCCGATGCCTGCAGCATCTCGATCAGCATCGAGGCCTTGACGTACTCCTCCAGCGATTGGTCCAGCTTGAGCTCCTGCGACCATTCGACGTTGAAGCCCACCGTCTGCATGTCGATGCAGGGCCTGGGAATGTGCAGGTCCTCCATGATCTGGACGGTCTTCAACTCCATGAAGCGGCCGCCGCACAGCCACGACAGCACGATGTTCTGAGCTAGCTGGGTGTGCGGTCCCGCCGCGGGTCCGAACGGCGTGGCCGCACGGCTACCGTGGAGGTTCAGCGACAGGTCGCGGGTGCTGCTGCCGGCGTAGAAAAAGCGTTCCGGCAGGTCGAACGCCGCTTTCTTCTGTTCCAGCTCGGAAAACAACCGCGTCGCAAGGATGGCAATGGGGATCGGGGTCAGTTCGGCCATGATTTCGATCAAGTGTGCGCTCGAAGTTGCTAGGCAAAGCGATGCTGCGCCAGATAATCGCCCGAACGAAGCTGTTAGTCAGTTGAGGACAGAGCTGAAGATCTGTCCCGCAAGGCCTTAAAGATGAATCTTTATCAATTCTCCCTCAATGGCGCGCCGGTGCAAGTGCATGCCGCTGCCGATCGGCTGCTGCTGGAGGTGCTGCGGGAGAACCTGAAGATCACCTCGGTCAAGAACGGCTGCGCGCCCCAGCAGGCCTGCGGCGCCTGCCTGATCCTGATCAACGGCGTGCCCAAGAACTCCTGCGCGCTGACCATGGACAAGGTACAGGGCAAGGAAGTCCTGACACTGGAAGGCGTCAGCGAGGACGAGCGCCAGTTGTTCGCCACGTCGCTGCAGGCGGCGGCCGGCTTGCAGTGCGGCTTTTGCACACCCGGCCTGGTCCTGCGCATCAAGTGGCTGACGGACCGGGGCCGGCCGCTGTCGCGAGCCGAGATCGCCAGGGCCCTGAGCGGCCACCTGTGCCGCTGCACCGGTTACGTCAAGATCATCGACGCGGTCGAATTGATCTTCAAAGCCAAGCGCGAGAAACAGTTGCCACAGTTGGTGAATGACGGAGGCGTCGGCCGATCGCTGGGCCGCTATCGCGGACTCGAACTCGCGCTGGGCACCCAACCCTTCGTCGCCGACATCGAGGTTCCCGGTCTGCTGCATGGTGCGCTGGTGCTGTCACCCCATGCCCGGGCCCGCGTGCTCGGTGTGGATACCCGCAAGGCCGCTGCGCTGGCTGGCGTGGCGAAGGTCGCCACCGCCAAGGACGTCCCGGGCGACCGTTGGGTCGGCCAGATCTACAACGACTGGCCGGTTCTGGTGGCCGAGGGCGAGGAGGTGCGCTGCGTCGGCGATGTGCTCGCTGTGATCGCCGCCGAGACGCCACGCCTGGCGCGCGAAGCGGCGGCCCTGGTCGAAGTCAAATATGAAGTGCTGGCGCCCCTGGTCGATCCGGTCGAGGCGGTGAAGCCCGATGCGCCACAGGTCAATCCGCGCCACGAGAACGTGTTGTCACGCACGAAGATCCAGCGCGGCGAAGTCGATGCGGCGCTGGCGTCGTCGGCACACGTCGTGACCGGCACCTGGCGCACGCAGCGCATCGAGCACCTGTTCCTGGAACCGGAAGCGGCATTGGCCGTGCCCATGGACGACGGCAGGCTGCATCTGTTGACCCAGGGCCAGGGCGTATTCGACGACCGGCGCCAGGTGGCGTCGGTGCTGGGCGAACCGGAGGACCGGGTGTTCGTCGAACTGGTGCCCAACGGCGGCGCCTTCGGCGGCAAGGAAGACATGACGATCCAGGCGCAGACGGCGCTGCTGGCCCGGCTGACGGGCAAACCGGTGCGGATCGAATTGAACCGGGAAGAGTCGGTTCGCATCCATCCCAAGCGGCATCCCGTCACCATGGACTACACCGTGGGCTGCGACGCGCAGGGGCGACTGACCGCCGCCCGGATCAACATCCTGGGCGACTCGGGCGCCTATGCCTCGGTCGGCGGCAAGGTGATCGAGCGCGCGGCCGGCCATGCCTGCGGGCCCTACCGGATTCCGGCCATCGACATCGAAGCCGTGGCCGTCTACACCAACAACCCGCCTTGCGGCGCGATGCGCGGCTTTGGCGTCAACCAGACGAGTTTTGCCGTCGAAGGTTGCCTGGATGCGCTGGCCAAGAAGGTCGGCATCGATGGCTGGGAGATGCGCTGGCGCAATGCCGTGCGCGTCGGCGACATGTTCAGCAGCGGCCAGGTCCTG
>JAANCK010690626.1_pt1 | contig 12855 bp, 9 predicted proteins | sample 7277841 | NCBI WGS metagenome assembly JAANCK01 (sample SAMN14222788, study PRJNA588281) | permafrost metagenome | isolation source: Arctic cryosol methane SIP | place: Canada:Nunavut | collected 2015-07 | reverse complement strand
TTTGCCGGCAATCCCGGCCTTCGCAACTTGCGAAAAAGCAAGCACCAATGCAATCGGGGTCGACACCCATAATCGGTTGAAGTAGCATCGTTTGCCCAAAGCGGTAATCAACAATGAGCGTTTCCCGGGCGGAACAGATTTGCAATGTGGCCAGTGCCAACTGGCCGAGGAGAGCGAAAGTGATGAATTCCTGGATCCGAGTCAGTGCGTCCTTACTGTGCGCTCTGGCGCTTGCCAGCTGCGGCGGTGGCGGCGGTGGCGACTCAACAGCACCTCCTGGCACCGGCGGCGGCACCACGCCGTCAACGTCCGTCCAGGCCGCGATCGCCAAGGCTGCGGGGACGCCGGCCAACGACACTTCGACCAATTCGTCCGCATCGTTCACGGTGCTGCAGGAAGCCGGCGTACCCGCCGTCACCATCAACAGCCCGCCCAAGGTCAATTTCGCCGTCTTCTCCGACGGCAAGGCCAAGACCGACCTGGCGCTGTCCAACGTCAGCTTCGCCATCGCCAAGCTGGTGCCCGGCGCCCCCGGCAACGTTGACCAGTGGGTCAATTACATCTATCGCACCGAAACGGCCACCGCCGGCGTCGGCCCGGGCGGCAAGCCGGTGCTCGCCAGCGCCAAGCAGGCCACCACCGACGGCAAGCAGACCGACCCGACCCTGGCCGCCGCCCAGTTGGTACTGAATCCCGACGGCTATTACACCTACACGTTCAAGACGGATATCAAGAACCCCGCCCAGACCAACGGCGTGGTCTTCGAGCCTGGCCTTACCCACCGGGTCGCGATCCAGCTGAGCTACAAGAACGCCGCGGGCGCCACGATCCTGGTCAATCCGTACTTTGATTTCACTGTCGGTGCCGACGGCAATTCGATTGCGGTCACCGACCCTGCCAAGACCAAGAAGATGACCGACGTGGCATCCTGCAACACCTGCCACGAAAAGCTTGCGCTGCACGGCGGCGGACGCGTCGACACCCAATTCTGCGTGATGTGCCACAACCCGGGCACCACCGACGCCAACAGCGGAAACGTGCTGACGCTGTCTACGATGGTCCACAAGATCCACGCAGGCAAGCTGCTCAAAGCCAAGCTCGACGCCGGGCAGGGCGGCGAGGACTACACCATCTGGGGTTACCAGGACAGCAAGAACGACTACGCGGACGTCGGTTTCCCGCAAGATCTGCGCAATTGCACGGTGTGCCACTCCGGCGCGAACCCGGCGACGCCGCAGGGCGACAACTGGAAGACCAAGCCGAGCCGGCAGGCTTGCCTGACCTGCCACGCCTCCCTGCCCGGATCAGACTGGTTCAATACTCACAAGGTCTTCAACGGCAACCGGGACCCGAACGCGCCCGACACGCTGCTGAAAGACGGCAACTGCGCCGCCTGCCATTTACCCCCCAGCGCGGTTTCGCCGGAGCGCGTGCACTTCAACCAGGTGCAGGTGAACGCAGCCAAGTACAAGATGAACATCGACAGCGTTGCGTTCGATGCCGCCACCCGCAAGGTGACCGTGAAGTACTTCCTGTCCGACCCGACCAACGGCAATGCCGCCTACAACCTCGTCACGCCCGATTGCACAGGCACCAGCACGATCGCCTGCGGCAGCAACACCAAATTCGGCAATCTGCGCTTCTACGTCGCCTACCAGAACATGATCGGGCAGTCGGCCGGCACGACGGAGTACTCCTCGTACAACAACGCCGGCAGTGGCGCCAACGCCTTTGCCTACACCGGCGCCAACGACGGCAGCAATCACTACACCGTGCAGATCTCGATCCCGGCCGACTCAACCGTCACAGCCGCGTTCGGCACTGCGCGCGTGATCAGCATCGGGCAGATCAAGGAGCCCTTGCTCGTGGCCAAGTCGATTGCCGATCCGAGACCCGAAGTCACGCCCAAGACCCTGGTCAATACGGCGGTCCAGCACACGTCCACGGAATTCGCGATCACAGGTGTGCTTCAGCCGCGCCGTGCCGTGGTCTCGAACGATAAGTGCAATGCGTGCCACGGCATGCTCGGAACGGCGTCGGGAGCGAACACGCTGGCCAACGCCTTCCATAGCGGCGCCCGCGACATCGTCGAAGCCTGCGTGGTCTGCCACGATCCGAACAGGGCGTCCACAACGGTCATGACCAACGGGCTGGCGCTCAACGAGTCGTTCCAGTTCAAGCGCATGATCCACGGCATCCATGGCAACTCCAAACGGACCTTCCCGTTCACCCATGGAAACGCGGTGATCGGAGTCTTCAACAAGGACGGCACCTCGGCAAGCGGCGGCGCACCGCTGGCGAGCACCGTGACGAATTACGCCGCCGAGGTCGCGTACCCGCAGGTTTCGCTCAACTGCAACAGCTGCCACGTCGACAATTCGTACAAGTTGGACCGGGGCACTCTCGGCGCCACGGTGATCAGCACCAGCCTGAGCAAGGACGCGACGTCAGGCGCCTACAGCAATCCCAATGTCGGCCTGTTCGAGTCGTCGGGCGCTTGCATCGGCGGGAATGGGACGGTCGCCGCCAAGACGCTGACCAGCTGCGCCGCCATCGACATGAACAAGCTGCCGGTGATCTCGCACTGGGCTGCCGCCTGCACGGCGTGCCATGATTCGCCGACCGCAATCGGCCACGTCACCAGCTTCGGCAACGCCTCGTTCGGCAACCGCACGCAGGCCCAGGCAGCGCAGGCAACGGAGATCTGCGCCGATTGCCACGCCAGCGGCGGGTTCAAGGGGGTGGACATCGTCCACAATCTGCCGTAACCAGGGGCCGGCGAGATGAGAAGAAGACCACTCGCCGGCATCACCTTTCAGGGGCCGAGGGGCCGAGGAGATCGAATGCGAATCAAACGTGCGATGGCGATCATTGCCCTGAGCCTGTGCGGCTTGGCCGGGACTGCCTGGTCGGCCGGGATGGATGCGGCCGCTTCGGCCGCCTGCGTGGAATGCCACGACGCCGAGGACCTGCCGGACTGGAGCCGCAGTGCGCACGCGGTGACGACCGACCCGCGCACGCCCACCTGCGTGACCTGCCACGGGCCCAGCCCCGGGCACGTGAAGAAGGAAGCAGGGAAAGCTCAGGCGAAACCGGATCGTATGTTCACCAAAGCGTCCCCGACGCCGGTCGCCGAACGCAATGCCGCGTGCCTGACCTGTCACCAGAAAGATGCCCGGCGCGCGCTCTGGGGTGGCAGCCAGCACGAAACAGCCGACCTGGCGTGTTCGTCGTGCCACAAGATCCACACCAACCAGGACAAGGCGCTGGTCAAGACCTTGCAGCCCGACCTCTGCACTACCTGCCACAAGGAGCAGCGCACACAGATGGCGCGGCCTTCGCACCACCCGGTGCCCGAAGGCATCATGACCTGCTCCGATTGCCACAACGTGCACGGTTCGGCCGGCCCGAAACTCGTCAAGCGCGACAGCGTCAACGACACCTGCTTCACCTGCCACGCCGAAAAGCGCGGGCCGTTCGTGCACCAGCATGAACCGGTGACTGAGGACTGCGCGATCTGCCACAACCCACATGGCAGCAACGTGGCGGCGATGCTCAAGTCCAGGCCGCCGATGCTGTGCCAGCAGTGCCATACGCCGCACGTGGGCGGCGGCGTCGGCGCCGTGGGCGGGCAGACCGGGGTATTTCCGCCGGCCGCGCCCGGTCAAGTGGCGCCCGCCATCACCGGCAACAGCAACGGCAAGAACGTGGTCAACATCTGGCAGGGACGCAGTTGCATGAACTGCCACACCCAGGTGCATGGCTCGAACAACCCGTCGGCGACCAACCCGACGCCGCGGTTGCTGTTCCGCTAAGACCGGAGAATGACTATGACCTCACCTGTCCGGCCCCTCGATGCCCGCCTCACGCTGATGGCGCTGGCCCTGCTCTCGGCTTTCGGTTCGGTCCAGGCCCAGGTGGCCCCGGCCTACGAAGGCTCCGTCAACATCGGCGTCGGCGCGTTCAGCGGCGATGGCGCCGATCGCTCGATCTTCAATCAGTACAACGGACTGCGCCCGGGCGCCAGCGGCACGGGCTTCGGCGGAGCCGATTACTACCGCCGCGACGATGAGAAGGGCACGTCCACCCAGTTCCGGGCCGTCGACGAAGTCAATGGCCCGCGCGAACTGGGATTCCAGTGGAAGCGCCAGGGCGACTGGAAGTTCTCGGCCGACTACCGCGAAATCGTGCGGCGCGACCCGAACACACCGAACACCGGGGTGAGTGGCGGCGGTACCACGACGCCCCTGGTCGCCCCCCTGCTCGGCGGGCCAGGCACCGGCAACGACTACGACCTGAAGACCAAGCGGCAGGGCCTGGGGTTCGCTTTCTCCAAGGTGATCACGCGCCAATGGCAGTTCGACGTCAGCCTGAACTCGGAACACAAGGAAGGTTCGCGGCTGTTCGGGATCGGGATGACCTGCCCGTCGGCCGTGGCGCCCGGCTGCAGGCCCGGCACCGGGACCGAAACCGGTACGGCCATCCTGCTGCTGCCCGAGCCGATCGACTCCAACCACAGCCAGGCCGAAGCGCGCTTCACGTTCGCCGGCGAGCAGCTGAAACTGTCGGCCGGCTATTACGGATCGTTCTATCAGAATCAGAACGGGAGCATGACGCCTTCGGTTTCGGGCAGCCTGTACAACCCGGTGGGCGCGCTCCTGCCGCTGGCCGCCGGATTGCAGCCAATCCTGGGGCAGCCGGTTGCCCTTCCGCCCGACAACCAGGCTCACCAGCTCGATCTGAGCGGCGCCTACGCTTTCACGCGCACCACCCAGATGAATTTCAAGCTGGGCTATTCGCGGGCGACGCAGCAAGACAATTTTGCAGCCGCGGGATTCACCGCCGCGCCGGCCGGGGTGTCCGATCTGGGCGGCAAGCTGACGACATCGCTGGCCCAGGTCGGGGTCACATCGCGTCCGATGCCAAAGCTCGCGCTGACGGCCAACTTGCGTTATGAGCATCGCAGCGACAGCACGCCGATCAACCTCTACAACGTCGAAGGCACTTCGACCTATACCAACCGGCAGTATCCCCTGACGACCGTGAAGGGCAAGGCCGAGGCGGCCTACCAGTTCAGCAGCGACTACCGTGGCTTGCTGGGCATCGGCTTGAACAATGTCGACCGCGATACTTTCACGCCCAGCAGTGCCATTGCCGGTGTCACCGCATTGCGCCAGAAGACCGACGAGAACAGCGTGCGGGCCGAATTGCGCAAACGAATGGGCGAGGACCTGAGCGGCGCGATCAGCCTGGAAAGCGCCAAACGCGATGGATCGAATTGGCTGAGGGACAACAGCGGCACTGGCGTGACCGAGGTGACGGATACGGGCGCGGCCAGCACTGGTTTTGCCACCGGCATCTTCCCGGTCAACCTGATGGACCGTAAGCGTGACAAGGTCAAGTTCAACGCCGACTGGCAGGCGATGGAGAAACTGTCTCTGCAATTCGTCGTTGAGGCCGGGAAGGATCGATTCAGCTCGCCGAGCATCTATGGCGTTCACAGCGCCGACATGAGCAATGCCAGCCTGGATTGGAACTATGCGCTTACCGATGCCTGGAACCTCAACGGCTTTCTGTCGTATGGCCGGCAGGAACTCGACCAGGCCCGGCCCGGCGCGGCCTTCATGGCCTATGACAACACAGCCAGTACAGTGGGCATCGGCTTCACGGGCAAGGCCACCGCCAAGCTCGACCTGGGTGGAACGCTCTCGTACATGGACGAAAAGAACGTCTATGCGCAGACGCTGGACAGCACGGCCGATGCGGGAAGCGCTGCACTACTGGCTGCCACCGGCGGCCTGCCCAATATCGTGTACCGGCAGACCCGCCTGAAGCTGTACGGCCGCTACGCAATCGACAAGCAGTCGGCGGTTCGCCTGGTGTTCACCTATGACAATGCCCGCTGGAACGACTGGGCCTGGAACTACAACGGCACGCCGTACGTGTATTCCGATGGGACGACGGTCAACCGCAAGCAGGACCAGAGCGTCAGCTTCTTGGGCGTTTCCTACATTTACCAATGGCGGTAGCCGTTGGCGTCCCGGCCGGCAGTCTCGCCCAGCGCGGGACTGCCGCTCTTCTTTCCGGTTTTCGCCAGTAGCCGCCGTGGCGGCCGGCAGCGTCCGCGCAGCGCGCAGGTTGAGGTCTTGCGAGCTGACCGGACCCTGTTAGGACAGCGGTTGACATTCGTCAAGCCGGTCTGATGCCGCTGGCGGCACCATTGTTGCGTCGCAATGCTTGTTTCAACCTTTCAACACAGGAGTAGAAATTGAAAGTCATCCCCCTGCTCGCAGCCGCAGCTGCCTCGTTCGCGTTTGTCATGCCCGCCGGCGCTGCCGTCGATGCCGATGGCGCCAACAAGATGCTGAAGGACAACGGCTGCACCAAGTGCCACTCGGTCGACAAGGACAAGAAGGGCCCGTCGTTCAAGAAGACCGCCGCCGCCATGAAGGGCAAGGCCGACGCCGAGGCCAAACTGGTGACGTTCCTGACCACGGGTCCCAAGGTCAAGATGGATGACGGCACCCAGGAAGAGCACAAGGTCGCCAAGGGCGACCCGGCCCAGGTCAAGAACCTGGTGCAGTTCATCCTGGCCCAGTAGGCGCCGAGCGGCCGCAAAAAGAGAATTGCTGAATGCCACCACCGCCCGTCGCCGACGCCACATTTGCAGTACCGGTGCCAGCGCCGGTCGCGCCGCTGCCAATTCCCCGCTACCTCGAACAGGTCTACTGGTGGGCCTATGTCCACCCCAATGCGGTGCAACTGTTCGAGCGGGAGTGGCTGGTCAACCTGATCCTTTTCGGCAATTACGGGCGGCTGCGCGACGCGGCACTCGATGATCTTGGCCAGACGGTGACGGGGCACACGCTGCAGGTGGCATGCGCATACGGCAACATCACGCCGCGGCTGCGCCAGCGGCTGGCCCCGGATGCCAATCTGGACGTCGTCGACATCCTGCCGATCCAGTTGCTGAATCTGGCGGGCAAGATGCCGGTGGACGATCGGGTCGCCCTGATGCAGGGCGACTCTTCCTCGTTGGCCTGTCCCGACGCGTCTTACGACCAGGTCCTGCTGTTCTTCCTGCTCCACGAGCAACCCGAATCGGTGCGGCGCGCGACGCTGGCCGAGGCGCTGCGGGTGGTGAAGCCGGGCGGCAAGATCGTGATCGTCGACTATCACCGGCCCTCGCCCTGGCATCCCCTGCGCCTGCTGATGACCGGTGTCTTCCGCAAGCTGGAGCCCTACGCGATGGATTTGTGGGACAACGAGCTGGCGGCCTTCATGCCGGCGAACACATCTTTCGCATCGATCGAAAAACAAACCTATTACGGCGGGCTCTACCAGAAACTGGTTCTGATCCGCTGACGCCATCATGGAAACATTCAAGGCAGATGTCGCGATCGTGGGGGCCGGCGGGGCTGGCTTGCGAGCCGCGATCGCGGTTGCGGAAGCCGATCCGACCCTCAGCATCGCGCTGATCTCCAAGGTCTACCCGATGCGCAGCCACACCGTGGCGGCGGAAGGCGGAGCGGCCGCAGTGACCCAGCCGCACGACAGCCTGGAGGCGCACTTCCACGACACCGTCGCCGGCGGCGACTGGCTGTGCGAGCAGGACGTGGTGCAGTTCTTCGTGGGCCAGGCCCATGAGGAAATGGTGCAAATGGAGCACTGGGGCTGCCCCTGGAGCCGCAGGCCCGACGGGCATGTGAACGTGCGCGCCTTCGGCGGCATGAAGATCGAGCGCACCTGGTTCGCGGCCGACAAGACCGGCTTCCACATGCTGCACACGCTGTTCCAGACGTCGATCAAGTATCCCTCGATCCGGCGTTTCGACGAGCACTTCTGCATGGACCTGGTGGTCGACGAAGGACGGGTGCAAGGCGTGGTCGCGATCGAGATCGCCACCGGCGAATTCCGCCTGATCCAGGCCAAGTCGGTGATCATCGCCACCGGCGGCGCCGGCCGGGTGTTCCGCGAGAACACCAATGGCGGGATCGTCACCGGCGACGGCATGGCCCTGGCCTATCGGCACGGCGTGCCTCTGCGCGACATGGAGTTCGTGCAGTACCACCCGACCTGCATGCCCGGCACCGGGCTCTTGTTCACGGAAGCCTGCCGCGGCGAAGGCGGATTCATGCTGAACAAGGACGGTTACCGTTACCTCCAGGACTATGGCCTGGGCCCGGCATCGCCGACGCCGGTCAACAAGGCCATGGAGCTCGGACCGCGCGACCGGCTGAGCCAGGCCTACTGGCACGAAAAACAGAAGGGCCGCACGGTGAAGGGCCCGCACGGCGACGTGGTGCTCCTCGACCTGCGCCACCTGGGCGAAAAGAAGCTGCGCGAGCGCCTGCCGCAGATCTATGAGCTCGCCGTCGAATACCTCGGCGTCGATCCCGCGAAGGAGCCGATCCCGGTGCTGCCCGCGGTGCACTACACGATGGGTGGGATCACCGCGGACGGAGCCACCGCAGCGCCCCTGCCCGGCCTGTACTCGGTGGGCGAATGCTCCAGCGTCGGCATTCATGGCGCCAACCGCCTGGGCTCCAATTCGCTGACCGAGCTGCTGGTTTTCGGCAAGGTGGCCGGCATCGAAGCCGCCGCCTATGCCAAGAGCCTGCCGCACGCCAACACCGACAAGATTTTGAAGCTGGCCGAGGAAGCCCGCCGCCAGGGCTCGGCCCTGGTCTCGCGCAAGGACGGAACGGAGAAGATCGCCACGCTGCGCAAGGAGATGGCCAAGAGCATGGAAGACGGCTGCGGCATCTACCGCACCGCCGCCACCATGCAGTCGACCTGCGACAAGCTGGCCGAGTTGAAGCAGCGCTACCAGAAGGTACGGATCGACGACCATTCCAAGGCCTGGAACACCGAGTGGCTGCTGGGCATCGAGCTGGGCTTCCTGCTGGATGTGGCCCAGGCGATGGCCCATTCGGCGCTGAACCGCAAGGAGTCGCGCGGCTCGCACCAGCGGCTGGACGGTTTCGAGGCGCGCGACGACGTCAACTTCCTCAAGCACTCGCTGGCCACCTACCGTGGCCCGGATGCCCCCACCATTTCCTACGGCCCGGTCAAGATCACGACCTCGCAGCCCGGCACCCGCGCTTACGGCGCCGCCGGCGAAGAGGCCGACCGCAAGGCCAAGGAGGCCGCACATGCCTGACAACCAACGAATCGAAATCCAGGTCCTTCGCTACCGACCCGAGGAAGAAGACAAACCGGTCTGGCAAAGCTATTACGTGCCGTTCACCGACGACATGTCGGTGCTCCAGGGCCTGCAGTACATCAAGGATGACCTCGACGGCACGCTGAGTTTCCGCTGGTCCTGCCGCATGGCGATTTGCGGCAGTTGCGGCATGATGGTCAACGGCAAGCCCAAGCTGTCCTGCCAGACCTTCCTGCGCGACTTGCTGCCCGGGCCGGTGCGGGTCGAGGCGCTGGCGCATTTTCCGATCGAACGCGACCTGGTCGTGAGCGTGAGCGAATTCGTCACCAAGCTCGAGAGCATCAAGCCCTACATCATCCCCAAGGAACCGCGCGAGCTGTCCCAGGGTGAATACCTGCAGACGCCACACCAGTTGGAGCAGTTCGAGCAGTTCAGCTCGTGCATCAATTGCATGCTGTGCTACTCCGCCTGCCCGCAGTACGGGCTCAACCCGGACTTCACCGGACCGGGTGTGCTGGCCTTGCTGCACCGCTACAACGCCGACTCCCGCGACGGCGGGCGGGCCGAGCGAATGAAGATCGTGAACACCGAGGAAGGCGTATGGGGCTGTACCGCGGTGGGCTATTGCTCCGAGGTCTGTCCCAAGGGCGTCGATCCGGCCAACGCGGTGAACCAGAACAAGGTCAACAGCGCGAAAGACTATTTCCTCCGATTCCTCTCTCCGAAGGGGGCAACGACATGAACCACAAGGCCACTTTGAGGACAGGCTATGTCCGGCCGATGCAAGGCTGGTGGCGCCGCGATCCGTTCTTTGTCCGCTACATGGTCCGCGAGGTCACGGCGATCGCCGTGCTGGTGTACGCCATCATCCTCATGTTCGGCGTGCTGAGGCTGGCGCAGGGCGAGGCGGCCTTCAACGGCTGGCTGGCCGCGCTGCGCAGCCCGGGCTCGATCCTGCTGCACCTCATTCTGATGATATCTTTCGCGGTTCACGCCAAGAGCTGGTTCGACATCATGCCGAAGACCATGCCGATGATGTTCGCCGGCGGCAAACGCGTCGAAGGCGCGACCATCACCCGCATCGGCTATGTCGTGACGATCGTCGCGACCGCGCTGGTGCTGGCCATTGTCTGGGGGATGCGAGCATGAACGGCGAACTCAAACGCTCCCGGGCGCCGATCTTCTGGCTGATGTTCGGCGCGGGGGGAATGCTCTCGGCGCTGTTCGGCACGGCGCTTGTCTTTGTCACCGGCATCGCAGCGCCGCTCGGCTGGCCCTACGGCGGCAACCTGCTGTCCTACCAGCGCGTGCTCGCGTTCTCGCAGAACTGGTTCGGCAAGGGTCTGCTCTTTGCGCTGATCTGGCTCTTTGCATACCATGCGGTGCATCGCATCTATCACAGCCTGCACGACCTGGGCGTCCCCACCGGCGCGCTGGCCAAGCTGGTCTGCTATGGTGGCGCGCTGCTGATCACCGTGGTCGCCGCGTACAGCCTGCTGTCGATCGGTTTCTAGGCGCCGCTCGCTTGGCGCGATCCAGAACACCCGGCAGAGCCGGGTGTTTTTCTTTGCTCATTGAGGCGCGCGCCGCAGCGTCTCCACCACCGGCCGGCTGAGCACTTCGCGCAGCCCCCACCAGCCCGCCGCCAAAGCCAGCACCGCGCCGGCCAGCGCGCCGCCCAGCGCCACCCACGGCGAAGCGGTCCAGTCGAAGCCGAAGACATAGCGCGCCATGGCCCACCCGATGGCGCTGGCTGCGATGCTGGCCAGAGCGCCCGCCAGCAGACCCACGCCGATCAGTTCGGCGCGCTGGACCTGGCGCAGGAGTGCGCCGCTGGCCCCGATGGCGCGCATGATCGCGAACTCACGTGCGCGCTCCTCGCGCGTGGCTGTCACGGCGGCAAACAGCACCACCATCCCGGCCGCCAGCGTGAATGCGAACAGGAACTCGACGGCCCGGATCACCTTGTCGAGCACCGCCTGAATCTGGTTGATGGTGCTGGTCATGTCGACATCGGTGATGTTGGGAAACGCGCGCACCAGCTGGTTGTCGAAGCCGGGGCGCTCGGGCGCGCGAAACGCACTCATGTAGGTGACCGGCACATCGGCCAGACTGCGCACCGGATAGATCACGAAGAAATTGGCGCGCATGGAGCCCCAGTCGACCTTGCGCAGCGAGGTGATCCTGGCGTCGGTCGGCACGCCGCCGATGTCGAAGCGCAGCGCGTCGCCGAGCTTCAGGCCCAGCGTGCTGGCAATACCCTCTTCCACGCTGACGGCACCCTGCTCCTGCGGCTGCCATCGGCCCGCAACGATCTGGTTGTGCGGCGGCTGCACCGGGCTTGCCGACAAGTTGAACTCGCGGTCCAGCAGGCGCTTGGCGCGCTCTTCCCGGTAATCGTCAGGCAACACGGCCTTGCCGTTCACCGCCACCAGCCGCCCCCGTATCATCGGATACCAGTCGAAGCGCTCGACGCCGGCCGCGCGCAAGGCCCGCTGGAAGGCGTCGGCCTGCTCCGGCATGACGTTGATCACGAAGCGATTGGGCGCGTCCGGCGGCGTGGCCTGGCGCCAGCTCGCGATCAGGTCCGTGCGCAGCAGCACCAGCAGCACCAGTGCCAGCAGGCCGACCGCCAGCGCACTCACCTGCACCACGGCGTAGGCCGGCCGGGCCGAGATCTGGCGCGTGGCCATCACCATCCAGCGCGGCGCGGTGGCTTCGTTGACCGAGGCGCGCAGCACCTTGACCGCGAGCCAGCTCAGCGCCGCGAACACCACGACCGCGCCGGCGAACCCGCCCACCGCAATGCCACCCAACACCAGGTCGCTGCTGGCCGCCAGCAACAGCGCCGCGAAGCCGATGACACCGACGGCCAGTACCGCAGCCGAGGCCGGCTTGAGATTGCCGACGTCGCGCCGGATCACCCGCAGCGGCGGCACCTGCGCCAACTGCAGCACCGGCGGCAGGCCGAATGCGAACAGCAGCGTCAGGCCCATCCCCAAACCGAAGGCCACCGGCCACACGCTGGCCGACGGCAGCGCGGCCTCGACCAGGCCTGCCAGCAGCACGATGAAGACAAAATGCACTGCAAACCCGATCAGCACGCCCAGCGCGCTGGCGGCGACGCCGATCAGGCCGAACTCCAAGGTGTAGCTCAGGGCGATGGTGCGCTGGCTCTGGCCCAGCACTCGCAGCATCGCGCAGTCATCGAGGTGCGAAGCCGCGAAGCCCCGCGCCGCCAGCGCCACGGCCACCGCGCTGAGCAGCGCGGCCAGCAGCGCCACCAGGTTGAGGAACTTCTCGGCCCGGTCCAGCGTCTGCCTCATCTCGGGACGGCCACCCTCCAGTGACTCCACGCGCACGCCACGGATCGACGGATTCCTGACTTCCTCCAGCGACCATTTCAGAAAGGTGCTCACTTGCGCGTCGGGCCCGGCCACCGCGAACCGGTAACCGACCCGGCTGGCCGGCTGAATGAGGCGGCTGGCCGGCAGGTCCGCTTCGTTGATCATCACCCGGGGCGCGAAGTTGACGAAGCCGGTTCCTCGGTCGGGCTCGAGCACGATCACGCGCGTGATGCGCAGGCTCGCGTCGCCCAGCAGCACCGGATCGCCGGTCTTCAAGCCCAGCGTGTCCAGCAAGGGCGCGTCGACCCAGGCCTCGCCTCGCAGCGGAACGTCGCGCGTCGC
>JAANCK010034839.1_pt1 | contig 12864 bp, 15 predicted proteins | sample 7277841 | NCBI WGS metagenome assembly JAANCK01 (sample SAMN14222788, study PRJNA588281) | permafrost metagenome | isolation source: Arctic cryosol methane SIP | place: Canada:Nunavut | collected 2015-07 | reverse complement strand
CTGGCCCATGACGTGGCGTCACGGTGATCTTTTTTTTCAGCCCGATCGCCTTGATGTTGCCGACGATCTCGTCGAACACCCCCTTGTTACGCTCTCTGGGATTCAGTACATCGATCTTGTCGATCGGGATTATCCGTATCGCACTCGGCTGCAGCTTTTCCGTCATGCCGCTCTCCGTATCCGTGTCCGTTCTGCCATTCCATATAGGTAGTCCAGGTTGTCGAAGCGGTAGCTCTCAAATTCGACAGGATTGCGATCGGCCAGGTTGATGCGGGGCTGCACAAAATCCAACCGTGGCAACAGGTAATAATCCAGTGCCGTCTGATTGGCCTGATCAAGCCGAACCGCCACGGTAATGTCCGGAGCCAAGCTGGTGTCGAACCGCACCTTCCAATGGTTGCGGCCACTTTCGGGTATCTGGCAGCGCGCCAGAACCAAGGAGATGCTGAATTCGTCATTGATCCGCAAAAGGTCAGTGGCCGGGTCGCGCCGGACGACGCCCCCGAGACTGGCAATTTGACTTTCGGTCTGGTTGACGATTTCAGGGTGGAAGCGGCGCAGGAACTTGTTGGTTTCCAGATAGCCGTAATCGCGATCGGGCGTAAACCCCACCATTTAATACGCGCGGATCAAACTACCGAAGCGGTGGGCGTAGATCGAGGTGGACGGCATGCCCTCGGTCTCGTCGATGATTAGGCCGGACAGTAGCCCACGGTTTTGGTACAGGGACCGCAGGCGCTCGATCAACTCCTCGTTGGTATAACGGTGTGCCCGGGCCAGAAGGATGCCCTGCGCAGTGTAGAACACGTCGGATGGCACGATAGACTCGAATGCGCCGACCTTCTTGATCCACATGTCTGGTGTGTTTTCAACCCGCAGCTTCTTGAGCTTGAACGAAATTCGGTTGTAGACGTTGTTGCCGATATATTTCTCATTGATGAGCACTTCGTGCACGGTAGCTCGTGTCCACTCGCGGTCCAGGTCGGTGCGCACTGCCATGCCGTTCAGTCGCTCGGCGATCTCGGTCTCGACCAGGCCGTCGTCGATAAACCATTGGTACATCCGGTTGACGGTGCGAATTTCGTCTTCCGGTCCGGGCATGAGAATAACGCGGTCGGTCTGCAGGCTCTTGTGCTCGCCCCGAGTCAGTTCCGCTTTGATGGCGCCGGTCTGGTCTATGAGCACGCGGCGCAGGCCGTAGCCCGCGGGGCCGCCCTGACGAAAACCGAGCTCAATCAGTCGGCATTGCCCGGCAAACACCTTGGCGGACAGTTCACGGCTGTACTCGCCGGCCATGGCTCGTTTGACGCCCTTGACGATAGTGGACACCGGGGAGCCGTCATTCTCGAACTGCTCGGCGCAGTAGGCAACCTGAATTCCCGCACGTCGGCACCGGTATTCGTAGTAAGCACTCTCGTCGGCATCCTGGAAGCGACCCCACCGACTGACGTCGTAGACCAAGATGATCGTGAAGTCCGCTGAGCCGTTTTCGACGTCGTTGATCAATTTCTGCAGAGAAGCGCGCCCATCGATGCGCAGCCCGCTTTTACCGGCATCGGCATAAGTACGTACGATTTCGATACCGCGTCGGGCAGCGTATTCGCGAATCTTGTCGGCCTGATTCTCGGTCGAATACTGTTGGTGCTCGGTGGACATGCGTACATACTCGGCGGCTCGGAGCAGGGAGGGTTGCTCGGAGCCTGCATCGCCTGTGATCTCGAATGGCATTTGTATTGGTCGCCCAATTATCGGTTTCGCGGTGTCAAGTCACATCGAGATACCGCGTAACCAGAGCAACAGCGGCGCAGGAAACATTTCGAAGACTTGACAGCGTGCAAGAGAATCGAAGTCTATGGACCTCAAAATGCGCCACGGTACTCGCTGCGTCTTGTTGCGCCTATGGCGTAGTCTCTTTGCAACGCTCCGCGGCTTGATCGTAAGGAGTTGAAATAAGGGTAATTTCGACGGTCCACGCATCCATCTTTACAATCCCGGATGGCGGCGCAGGGCTGATCTGATAAATGCCTGAGCGCAATGGAAAAACAGGCGGCGACGCGTCGTTCTTTGCAATCAGGGTTTCGCGCCGCCGAGCATTGCGATCGCGTTGCTGGGCGCGGTTGCGTTCTATGTACTCGGGATGATCGGCGCGATAGTCGCGCCAATAGTCGGGATTGCGTTCGCACCATGCACGTTGTGCTCGTGCCTGGTTGTCTTGATAGTCGTGATCATCCCGGCGCTTGTCGATCTGCCAACGGCGCTGTCGTTCACGCTGGCATGCTGTTGCCGAGCAGTAACATTGTTGTGGGACTTGCGGGCGCGGACGAAATTCAAGACCGCATGCCGCACATTGTCTGCTCTCCATGAAATTTCTCCGCACCAGAATTGTGCGGGTAGCGTGCGTGATTCAGTGCGCAAATTACAGGCCGAGATTAGAGCGCTTGTATATGATGACTGGCGGTGCGCAGCACGCCTTTGGAGAGCGGGGGTGAATTGGCCGGACACATGGCCAAGAGGGGGCCGCAGGCCCCGCGAAATTTTTCAGGAACTGGGATTTAGGAAAAGCGGGGAGCGTTACCGCTCCCCTGATATTGCGCTTATGCGGCCATAGGCTCGGCCTGGACAGACTGAAACCCGTGGAGATAATCAAGGGCACGCTGCGCGTGGGCTGCGGCCTGGAAGATGGCGCGCTTATCATTTTGTAGAACTTTGAGCCAGGGCCCGATATAGGCGGCGTGGTCATCGCGGGGCTCGGGAGTGATGCCAAGATCGGCACAAAGGAAAGCGGCGCCGAGTTCGGCGACAAGCTCTTCGCGGGCGTAGCCTTCATCGCCGAAGCGCTGGCGGCCGAAGTCACGGTCAAGGCGGCTCGGGTGCTTGGTCCAGTGCGTCAGTTCGTGCGCCTTGGTGGCGGCGTAGCTCTCGGCGTCCTTGAAGGCTTCAGGGGCCGGAAGCTGGATGATGTCGGCGGCGGGGGCGTAAAAGGCGCGGTTTCCTCCATGGCGGAAGGTTGCGCCGGTCGCATCAAAGAATCGTTCGGTGTTCTCGATGAGTTGCAGCGGCTGGCCTTTCGCCTCCGGCGTGGGCTGATAGCGGGCGGGTAACCCGTCGATCTGCTCCACATTAAAAACGGTGTAAGCCTTCATGAAGGGGATTTCGCGCTCGATGGCCTCGCCGTTGTCGGCGGTCTCGGTTTTGGTGAAGCGGTCGGCAAAGACGACGAGCGAGCCATGCTCGCCTTTGCGCACCTGGGCGCCGATGGTTTCGGCCTGCTTGTAGGTCATCCAGGTATTTGCGGCGTAACCCTTGGCGAGGGTTTCACCCCATAGAAGCAGAATATTGATGCCTTGATAGGGCGTGCCATTGTGGCGAAGCGGGCGAGTAATGCGGCCTTCCGTGTTGCCGGCGTTCCACGGTTTCAACCATGGGCGGATGCCTTGCTCAAGGTCGGCAATGATGCGCTCGGTCACGCGGGTGTAAACGTCTTTGCGGTCTATGGTGCTGGTGGTCATGATGTCTATTCCTTTAATGGTCGGTGGCTCGTCGGGGAAAGGCGGGGAGCCTTGCGGCTCCCATGGCTCTGCGTGTGGCTTGGCCTCAGAGCAGGCCACGCTCGGCAAAGCTCAAACTCGAATCAAGCGCGATGATGAAATGGTCCAAAACCTTGATGTCAACCAAGGCCAAAGTCTGTTTAAGGGTCTGGGTCAGAAGCTCGTCGGCGCGGCTAGGTTCGGCTATACCGGAGGGGTGGTTATGCGCGAAGATCACGGCCGCAGCATTGAAGGACAGCCCTTTCTTGAGGATTTCGCGGGGATAAACGCTCGTCTGCGTGAGGGTTCCACGGAAGGATTCATGGGCGGAGATCACCCGGTTTTGAGCATCGAGCCATACGCACCAAAACGCCTCATATTCGAGGGGTGCGAGGTTAAGCCTGAGGTAATCCCTGACCGCGGCGGGGGAAGACATGGCCGCTCCGTGTTGGCGCATCTGCTTACGTAGTATTTCAAGCGCGGCATTGATGGCGGCTTCTGCGTTGCCATATTGCTGAATCATCTGTTTGGCGGAATAGCGTTTCATGTGGGGCTCCTAGGTTCTGAAGGGAGATCCTTCAAAGCCCAAGCCCCCTTCCTCACGGAAGGGCGGGGGGACTGGTGGGGTGGACGGCAGAAGGTTAGGTTTCTTCCGCTTTGTCTTTGTCATCCCCCGTCGCCCTTTCGCAAAGAAACAAGGGCGTCGGGGGATGACAAGGGGGAAGGAACCGGATTTAGTTAGAGGGGTTTGACTTGAAATAGACAAACCATGACAGAGCGATGTTCGCTGGCGTGGTTTGTTGGATTGGGACTTACGGGGGAATTACCATGGCAACGATTCGGGCGCTCAAATCCAAAAAAGGAAACGGATATGTGAGCGGCCGTCAAGCAATCCCGTCACAGGAAACCTGGCGCGTGCGTTGCCGGGTGGTCTGGTTTGAGGAAACATGACACCACTCACGCAGCACTTTGCCCTATGCTAGTCGCGTGTTAATCTCCTCATATAGTCTGGGAGATACGATGAGAAAGCTGTTCACAATCGGATACGAAGGCGCTCAGCTCGCCGATTTCTTGGCGATCCTTGCCCGGCACAAGGTGAGCGTGGTCGTGGACGTTCGGGAGCTGCCGCTCTCACGTCGCAAGGGATTTTCCAAGAACAGTCTCGCCGGGGCCCTTGCGGCCGATGGCATCCTCTATCAGCATGAGAAGGCGCTCGGAGCGCCTCGCGATATCCGGCACCGTCTGCGGGACGATGGCAATCTGGCAATCTACTTCCGCGGCTTCGATCGATACCTCGCAACGCAAGCAACTGCGCTCCAACACGTAGCGGAAACCTGCATGGGTAATGTCGCGCTACTGTGTTTCGAGCGCGACTACAAAACGTGCCACCGTTCATCGGTTGCGCGCGAGCTCGGGCGCCTGGCGGATCTGGTGCCAGTCCATTTGGAGGTGGAAGGCCATGGGGCAGTTCGAAAAGCGGCGGGCGTGTATCCTCGTCAAGGCGTACCCGCAACCTAGCCAGCAATACGAGGAAACCGTCTGCGTCGCGGCGGTCACAGAGGATCACCATCTCCTCAGGTTGTACCCAATTCGGTTTCGGCATCTCGCTGCCAATCAGCGCTTCGGTCGATTCGATTGGATCGAAGTCGAGATGACCCGCGCTACAGATGATCCGCGCCCAGAAAGCTTCCGCATTAAAGAGGACACGCTGCAGATCCTGATGGCAGGCGAAAAGGTGTCACCGGAAGAGCGTGTCCGGCTTTGGAAGCCTTGTATTGCCCGTTCCCTTACTGTGCTAGAAGACGAGCAGCGTACGACACAGCGAAGCCTGGGGATTATCCGGCCCGATGATGGCACGGTGCGTTTCAAGTTTCAGCAGTTGGACGGCGCAAGCGAAGATGACCAGGACACCGCGCGCTCGGTCTATGTACAGCAGTCTCTAATTGAGGAGCCGCTCAAGCCGCTGCCCAAACCCGAATACGTCTTCCGCTACCAGTTCTCCTGTGGCGGCACACAACACACGATGCAGCTGCATGATTGGGAAGTTGAGACGACGTATCACAAATATAAGTGGAGTTACGGATCGCCTGAAAAGGCCCTGGATAAAATGGTCGAGTACTACGAACGACGGGCGCCGGCGATGAACCTACATCTCATCATGGGCAACATGCATAAGCGCCCGTGGCAATTCATCGTCATTGGCGTACTGCGCACCACCGCAGATATTGATCGTGCTGACGCGCAGCAACAACTTTTATAGGCGTCGCCGGGGGGAGTTGGCGCAGGGGCGAAAAGTGGTGGACACGCGCATACCGGTCTGCATGCTGAATGAGATTGCGAAAAAGGAGCGCGAGGTAGATGCTGCAATCGAATATTTTCGATTGTTAAGGTAAGATGCCGCTGTCCTCTCGCGCGAGTTTCGCGGGGCGTAGCGTGTATGTATTGGGGGCATTATTGGGGGCATCTTACAAAATCCAAATCCGCAGATCAAGCATTGATGCGGCTTACAGGCTAATTTGTGAATCCTCTACCCGCACCAATTCGAACAAGGTCCAGCCAAAGCGGCATGCGCCGGACCCTGCGCGCTCGAGCACGCAAGCGGCGCGCTGCCCGCAAGGGCCAATACAGGAGAACCGGGCGATGCGCTCGAATCAGGGAAGCCAGGTGCTGGGCATCATCGGCGGCAGCGGCGTCTACGACATCGACGGCCTCGCCGGCAAGCGCTGGGAGAAAGTCGCCTCGCCCTTCGGCGAGCCCTCGGACGAAATGCTGTGCGGGGAACTCGATGGTCTGCCCATGGTGTTCCTGCCGCGCCACGGCCGCGGGCACAGGATCCCACCCTCCGAAATTAATTTCCGCGCCAACATCGACGCGCTAAAGCGCCTCGGCGTGACCGACGTCGTGTCGGTGAGCGCGGTGGGGTCGCTGCGCGAACACCTGCATCCGGGCATGTTCGTCATCGCGGACCAGTTCATCGACCGCACTTTCGCGCGCGAGAAGAGCTTCTTCGGCACCGGCATGGTGGCGCATGTGTCCATGGCGCATCCGGTTTGCAGCCGCCTCGGCGATCATCTCGAGGCGGCGGCGCGCGCAGCCGGCATCGAAACCGCGCGCGGCGGCACTTACCTCGTGATGGAGGGCCCGCAGTTCTCCAGCCTGGCCGAGTCCGAGATGTACCGCACCTGGAATTGCGACGTGATCGGCATGACCAACATGCCCGAGGCGAAACTCGCGCGCGAGGCCGAGATGTGCTACGCGACCGTCGCGATGGTCACCGACTACGATTGCTGGCATCCGCATCACGACGACGTCACGGTGGAGGCGATCATCTCGGTGCTGCTCGCCAACGCGGAGAAGGCGCGCACGCTGGTGAAGAAATTGGCGCCGCTGCTGGCGCACGATGCGGCGGCAGCAGGCTGCGGCTGCCGCCGCGCGCTGGAGCATGCGCTGATCACTGCGCCCGAGGCGCGCGATGCCGCCATGCTGCGCCGGCTCGATGCCGTGGCTGGGCGCGTGATCAATCCAAAGTGACGCAATAGGAATCCCGAAATCATGCCGATCAAATCGCTCATCCGCACGGTTCCGCACTATCCCAAGCAGGGCGTGATGTTCCGCGACATCACCACCCTGCTCAAGGATCCGGTCGGGTTTCGCATCACCATCAACGAATTTGTGCACCGCTATACCGCGGCGAAAATAGACAAGGTCGCCGGCATCGAGTCGCGCGGCTTCATCATCGGTGCCGCGCTCGCGTTCCAGCTCGGCGTGGGCTTCGTGCCGATACGCAAGAAAGGCAAGCTGCCGGCGGAAACCGTCGGGCACGACTATGAACTGGAATACGGCGTGGACCGCGTCGAACTCCATGTCGACGCGGTGTCCAAGGGCGAGCGCGTGCTGCTGGTGGACGACCTGATCGCGACCGGGGGCACCGCCGAGGCCGCAATCACGCTGATCGAGAAAATCGGCGGCAAGGTGGTGGAAGTCTGCGCGGTGATCGACCTGCCCGACCTGGGCGGGCGGGCACGCCTGGAAAAGCTCAGGCACAAGGTGTTCACCTTGTGCGCGTTCGAGGGCGACTGAGCGCGCCCTTGGGCGGCGCCGCCGCCTGAATCAGACCGCGCGATCTGGATATCGCGGCGGCCGCGCTCGGCGGTCGATCAGGGGCAGCAGTTGCTGCTGCAGCAGGCCGTGGCCGCGGGCTTTTTCGCGCGCACGAAGGCGCTCATGAATTTCCCGTCGACTTGGGCCGCGATCGCGTCGACGTCCAAGCCCTGCCCGGCGAGGAACTGCCGCGCATCTTCGACCTTGTAGATGCGCGTCGGTTCGAGTTCGATCGCTTCGAAGCCCGCGCGCGCGAGCTTTTCCCGGTAATCGGTGTCGCGCAGCGCGCCGGCGATGCAGCCAATCCACAGTTCGACATTCCTGCGCACGGCGGCCGGGATCTCGCCGGTGACGACGACATCGGAGACGGCGAAGCGACCGCCGGGCTTCAGCACCCGGAACGCCTCGCGCAGAACCTGATCCTTGTCGGACGAAAGATTGATCACGCAATTGGAAATGATCACATCGACCGCATTGTCCGGCAGCGGAATATGCTCGATCTCGCCCTTGAGGAATTCGACATTTTCCACGCCGGCCTGTTTCTGGTTGGCGCGCGCGAGCGCCAGCATTTCGTCGGTCATGTCCAGGCCGTAGGCCTTGCCGGCCGGCCCGACGCGCCGCGCCGACAGCAGCACGTCGATGCCGCCGCCCGAGCCCAGGTCGAGCACGGTCTCGCCCGGATTCAACTGCGCCAGCGCTGTCGGATTGCCGCAGCCGAGCGAGGCCTGCAGCGCCTGCTCCGGGACTTCGCCGCCCTGCTGCGTGCTGTACAGGTTCGAGGTGATCGGGTCGCAGCCGCCGCCGGCCGTGCGGCTGCCGCCGCAGCAGGAGGAAACGCCGCCCTGAACGCGCAGCGCGGCTGCGCCGTATTTCTGTTTCACCACTTCTCGTATGCTCTCGCTGCTCATGCGCGTGCTCCTTTCAGGCATTGTTCAAATGCCGCGCTCATACCAGCCGCGCGGGGAATTCACCGTCTTCACCACCAGCAGCATGACCGGCACCTCGGTCAGAACGCCGATCACCGTCGCCAGGGCCGCGCCGGACTCGAAGCCGAACTGGCTGATGGCGGCGGCGACCGCGGCCTTCGCGGTGATTTCACGTGGCGCGCTCATTGCCTACTCAGCCGTCGCGCGCAGCTTGCCGATGTCGTTCAATTTCGCCTGCAGCGTCAGCCGGTCCAGTTTGTCCACCGGCAGGCTGAGGAACTGGCCGATGCGGGTGCTGAGCTGCATGTAGGCGCGCACGAAGGCCTTGCGCTTGTGCGCGTCCGTGCCCTCGACCGCGGCCGGATCCTCGACCCCCCAGTGCGCCGTCATCGGTTGTCCCGGCCAGATCGGGCAGACTTCGCCGGCGGCATTGTCGCAAACGGTGAAAATGAAATCGAGCTGGGGAGCCCCGGGGGCGGCGAACTCATCCCAACTCTTGCTGCGAGCGCCGGCGAGCGGGAGATGGTGCTGCGCCAGCAGCTCCATTGCATAGGGATTGGCTTTGCCCGCCGGGTGGCTGCCGGCGCTGAATGCGCGGAAGCGGCCCTTGCCGGCATGCGCAAGGATGGCTTCGGCGAGAATGCTGCGCGCGGAGTTGCCGGTGCAAAGAAATAATACGTTGAATACGCGTTGGTTCATCGGGTCCGTCCGGAGCTATTCAGCGCGCGGCCGCGCTGCGCGGCCGTGTTGCCGGCGTTGCGGCAGCTGCCGCTTTGGGCAGACATTGCGCGCCCTGGCAGCAGTTGTCGGTGAGAAAGGCGAGCAGCGCATCCATGAGCGCGTAGTCCGCCGCATAGAAAATGAAGCGGCCATCCTGGCGCCCGCGTATCAGGCCGACGCGCGCGAGCTGCGCCAGGTGGAACGACAGCGTCGCCGCCGCGAGCCCGAGCTTGTCGCCGATCGCGCCTGCGTTCACGCCCGCCGGCCCTGCCTGCACCAGCAACCGGTAGATCGCGAGCCGCGTGTCGTGCCCCAGCGCGGCGAGGCGTCCGCTTGCATCTTTCATTTCCATGTTTCGAGTATTATGGAAATGAAAACCCCTGTCAAGTCCGCCGCGCCGGCGGCCGGGCAATGCGGCGTGCCGCAACGGCGCGGTGGCATAATGGCCGGGAAGGCGCTCGTACTGGGCGCGCGCATGCCTGATTCGGACCAGTCGAGTGACGGTGCAACAGAAGTGACGCGGTGATGAAAGCTACAAAAAGAATGGCTTTTCTTTCGATCGCCACTTCGATCGCGACGCTCGCCCTGAAATTCGGCGCCTACTTTCTCACCGATTCGGTCAGTCTGCTGTCGGATGCGCTCGAAGCTTTGGTGAATCTCGCAGCCGGACTGGTGGCGCTGACCGCGCTTACCGTCGCCGAGCAGCCGGCCGATGACAGGCACAGCTATGGGCACGACAAGGCGGAGTATTTCTCCATCGGCGTCGAAGGCACGCTGATCCTGTTCGCCGCAGCTTCCATCATCTATACCGGATGGAACCGTTTCATGCACCCGGCGCCGCTGGAAAACCTCGGCTGGGGCATCGGCGTCGGATTGCTCGCCGCGGCAATGAATTTCGCCACCGCGCGCCTGATGCTGGACGTTGCGGTCAAGCACGACAGCGTCACCATCGAGGCCGACGCCAAGCACCTGCTGACCGATGTCTGGACCTCGGCCGGCGTATTGAGCGGACTGCTGATCATCTTGTTTTTGCCGGGCTGGTCCATACTCGATCCGCTGATCGCGGTCGCCGTCGGCCTGCACATCGTCGTCACCGGCATCGACTTGCTGCGCCGCTCGATCGACGGCCTGATGGATGTGGCACTGTCGCCGCAGGAAATCGAGAAGACCGAGACTCTCATCCGCGCCGGACTGCCCGCAGGCGCGAGCTTTCACGCACTGCGCACGCGCAAGGCGGGCGGCGCACGCTTCATCGACTTTCACCTGCTGCTCCCCGGGGAGACCAGTGTGCGCGAGTCGCATGCCTTGTGCGACCGGCTGGAGGAATCGATCGGGAGTGAACTTGCGCGGGCGTCGGTGACCATACACGTCGAACCGCAAGAGGCGCACCCGGACCCGGCGCCTTTGCCGTGACCGGGGGATGAATTTGGAGACTGCGCAATGAAGTACAAGGACTACTACAAGGTACTCGGCGTCGAGCGCGATGCCGACATCGATGCGATCAAGAAGGCATACCGCAAGCTCGCGCACCAGTACCATCCGGACGTATCCAAGGATCCGGCCGGCGAGGAGAAGTTCAAGGAGATTGCGGACGCCTACCAGACGCTCAAGGATCCGGAAAAGCGCGCCGCCTACGACCAGCTCGGCCGGCATCAGCCGGGGGAGGATTTCCGGCCGCCTCCGGACTGGGGCAAGCAGTACGGCGAGACGCAGTTCGCGTTCGACGATATCGATCTGGCGGACCTGTTTGCCGGGCTCGCCGGGGGCGGGCCGCGGCGGCAGGGCGGCGCCATGCACATGCCCGGACAGGACTTCGAGGTCACGGCGCACATCACGCTGGAGGACGCCAGCCGCGGCACCACGGTGGATCTCAATCTCGCCATACCCGAATACGATGCGCAAGGCAGACTGCACCGGGTGGAGCGCGCATTCAAGGCGCGCATTCCCAAAGGCGCGACCGACGGGCAAAGGCTGCGCCTGCGCGGCAAGGGCGGAAAGGGTGCAAACGGCGGCCGTGATGGCGACCTGTATCTGAATATCGCGCTGCATCCGCATTCGCTCTATCGGGTCAGCGGCCACGATCTGTACCTGGACCTGCCGCTGACGCCGTGGGAGGCCGCACTCGGTGCCGTGGTCGAGGTGCCGACGCTCGGCGGCGCGGTGCATCTCAAAGTGCCGCCGGGAACGCACGCCGGACAGAAGATGCGGCTCGCCGGACGCGGGCTGCCCAAACCGCAGGAAGGCCAAGGCGATCTGTTCGCCATTGTGCAGATCGTCGTCCCCACCGTGCTGAGCGAGCGCGAGCGCGCCCTGTTCAAGCAGTTGGCGGAGGCGTCGAATTTCAATCCGCGCGGCCATTTCAAGCAGGAGGCGGGAAATGCAGGCTGACACGACTGAAGCGGTGTGGCTCGAATCCAAGCGCGAGTTTTCGCTGTCCGAGCTGGTGGAGTTATCCGGCGTGCCGGAACAGGTGCTGCGCGAGCTCGTCGACTATGGCGCGCTGGTGCCGACCAACCCGCGCGCCGCGCCGTGGACTTTCGCTGCCGGTTTCGTCGTCGTGGTGCGCACCGCGCGCCGCCTGCGCGAAGACCTGGAGCTCGAGCCGCAGGCGCTGGCCCTGGCGCTGACGCTGGTCGAACGCATACGCGAACTGGAAACGGAACTGTGCCTGCTGCGCGCACAACTGCCGCGGCGATCGCCCTAGGGGCTGTTGACCATCAGCACTGGTTTTGAAACCGGTCCCCGGCGCGCTCGCGCGACAGCGGCGCGCCCTTGTAAAACAATGTCAAACGCGGCCGTGGGCATTGATTTTTCCGCTGCATTTGGCTAAAAGTTGAAGCGCCCCCACCATTCCGCGAGATGCGCATGATCAGCCTGTTCGGAAGCAAAAGACCGGACCATCCCATGGCCGAGATCAAGGAGGCGCGCAAACTGCTCGAGGACTTGCCCGGCGGCGATGCCTTCAAATGCACGGACGAACTGACCCACTGGCTGCAGTCGGTGATGGCCGAGGAGGGCTTCAAGCCGGAATATCGGGCGCAACTTGTGCAGTTGCTGGACGAGACGGCGCAGGTCCATGTGCGCAAGCTCGCGCGCGACTACATGGCGTCGCCGCGCCTGAGCAAACTGCAGGAAATGCGGCTGTGGAAGGCGCTATACGAGTACTGGCGCGAGGCGGCGCTGGCCTACGCCGCCTGCGTCGAGCTGTATGCCGGGGGCGCCAAAGGTGCCGATGCGCTGAAGGGCAGCATGCCGCTGCTGCTCGCGCGCGCGCTGCGCGCGCTTGCCGCCCAGATGAAGTGGATGTATGTGCGCTACGGGCCGATGGAGCCTTCGGTGTGGTCCGCCGTTGCCAAGGTCTATGCGCTCGCGGAAACGCGCAAATTCGCGCAATCGCCGGTCACGCTCTATCCGGGCATTCCGGGCGAGTCCACGCCCGAACAGGAGTTTCTCAAGGCAGTGATGTTGTCCGCGTCTTCGCCCGACAGCCTGCTGCCGCTGGAGATCGAGCTGTGCGAGCGCCTGATCGCCCACGTCTGCGCCTCGTTCACGCTGCGCCTGGACCTGCAGCCGGACATCGCCTACTGGAT
>JAANCK010148438.1_pt1 | contig 12867 bp, 10 predicted proteins | sample 7277841 | NCBI WGS metagenome assembly JAANCK01 (sample SAMN14222788, study PRJNA588281) | permafrost metagenome | isolation source: Arctic cryosol methane SIP | place: Canada:Nunavut | collected 2015-07 | reverse complement strand
TTCGGAATTCCCGATCTGCGTTTTCGTTACGTCCGGACGCGCATGCTACGATGCGCACCGAGTCGGGCAGTAGCGCAGCCTGGTAGCGTACCTGAATGGGGTTCAGGTGGTCGGGGGTTCAAATCCCCCCTGCCCGACCAACACAACCCCACGAAGCCACAACAACTTACCCGCGCCACCCACAAGCCGCGAAAACACTGAACCCGCGGTCCGTGCCTAGTAGCGCGCCTAGTAACTCTTCGGCACTTCACGCCAGAGACGAACAGTCGAGCGCGCCGGTCATCGCGGTCGCCATCGAGCCGAAGACGAAAGTCGATCAGGAAAAGATGGGCGTCGCTCTCGCCAAACTGATGCAGGAAGACCCGACGTTCAAGGTCCACACGGACACGGAAACGAACCAGACCATCATCCGTGGGATGGGAGAGCTGCACATCGAGATCATCGTCGACCGCATGGTTCGCGAATTCAACGTCGCGGCCAAATGTCGGCAAGCCGCAGGTCGCGTATCGCGAAGCGATCACGCGGAAGTCGGGAGCCGAGGGCAAGTTCGTGCGGCAGTTGGGCGGTAAGGGCCAGTACGGCCACGTCAAGATGCGCTTCGAGCCGATGCCCGAAGGCGGGTTCGAATTCATCAACGAAGTGGTCGGCGGATCCGTCCCGCGCGAGTTCGTCAAACCGACCGAGCAGGGCATCAAGGAAGCGCTCGAGCGCGGAATCCTGGCGGGCTACCCGATCACCGGCGTCCGCGCGATCCTGTACGACGGCTCGTACCACGACGTCGACTCGTCGGAGATGGCATTCAGGATCGCAGGATCGATGGCATTCCAGGAAGGCGCCAAGAAAGCGGGTCCGATCCTGCTCGAACCGATCATGGACGTCGAAGTCGTGACGCCTGAAGACTACGTCGGCGACGTTATGGGCGCTCTCTCCCGCCGCCGCGGCAAGATTCAGACGATGGAAGAGCGCGCCGGCGCGAAAGTCATTCGTGCGCACGTGCCTCTCTCCGAGATGTTTGGCTATGCGATGCAGCTCCGGTCGATGTCGCAGGGGCATGCGAGCTATACGATGCAGTTCCTCGCGTATGAGGTCGCGCCACGATCTGTGAGCGAGCAAGTAATCGGCGAGGCTGCGGAAAAAGCCTTCTGGTTGCTGTAGCGCGTCGCCATCGAGATGTTCGTGGCACTTTCGGACATCTCAAGGATACGGGGCGAACCCATCTCGATACGTCCCGCATGAAAATCGGCATGGACACGCCCAAGCACCAGCACGCCTGCCCATCCGACCCTGGGTGGAAGAAGACCCGCGCCTAGTACACGCCTAGTGACGCGGTTTTCGCCCTGTATCCCGAGATGTCTTGAGTCAAATCCCCCTGCGCGACCAACATAAACCCCAATCCACCCTCAACAAAACTACAGCGTCCCTACGGCTGAACTCCCGCGGCGTCGAGAATCGCCTTCGGCACATCCCACACTCCCGCGATGTCGTGGTTTCCCGCGTAGGTGAGATTGACGGGATAGGAGACGTTGTCGAGTGTCAACGGGCAAGGTTTGAAGAAGCCTTCCTTCGTGTACGGATCAATTGACGGGCTGATCTTCAGCAGTTTGCTCAAGAGCAGCGCCAGCGCGTCGAGCGCCTGCTCCTGGACGGGGATGATGCCCGCCATCCAGTAATTATTCTCGTAGCGTATATCGCCGTACGTGCGACATCCGCCGCTGTCGCCTCCGTAAGGAATGACGTTGGCCAGGGCCAGCGGCGGATACGGCAGCGGCGCGCCCGTCTGGGGCAGCGTTCCGAGATTCACATAACCGATGGGATTGGAGTACGACACATTCCCTCGCAGCAGTACGGAGCGGCTGCCGCCGTCGGTGTAGAACGTGTTCCCGCCGGCGAGGGGCGCCTTGTGATCAGTCACATTCCCCTCGAGCACGAGCGGATCGTTCATCGACTGTCCCTGCTGGCCCGTCGAGTAAATCGCTCCTCCGTCCCAGCGATCCTGAAGGAAGTCGGAGATGCGGTTGTAGGAGATCGTGTTGCGGCTGTTCACCGCCGGCGTGGTGAACGTGCCCCACATACCGCTTTGTGCGCACGGGATGCCCGGATACATTCCCTTGTCGAGCAGGCCCCAGCCCCAGCCGATCGAGATGCCTGACCAGGGGACGCGGCTGATCGCGTTGTGGCTGACCTCCGTCCCCGAGGTGAAGCCGACGAAGATCGCGGCAGTGTCGACGAAATCGCGCCCGGTCTCGAAGATCAGATTGTTCGAGATCGTGTTGTTCCGCGTCGCCTGCGTTGGCGTGGGCGGGCGGGCGTCGGCGAGTCCGACATCGCCGACTTGAATCGCGGCGGAGGAGATGTCGGAGAACGTGTTTCGATCGATCTCGTTGTTCTGACTGCCCGATCCAAAGTCGAGCGCCACCGCGCCGAGATGGATGAAGCGATTCTTCCGGAAGCTGATGTTGTGGGCGTACCGGAAGCTGAGATTTCCGGGCGTGCGCGCGACGTGCTGAATGTGTCCGGTGACGTTGGGGAGATGGTTCGAGCCGATGACACGGAACCCGCTCTGATCCGCAACGTAGCCCTGATCGCCGCTCGGCTCGAGCCAGGTCGCATAGGCGAACGTCAGTCCCGCGAAGCGGATGTTCGCGACCGCAGTCTCCGGTGTGCCGGCTCCCTCCACCAGCTTCTCGAGAACGGGAAGCTCGAAATCCACGGTCTTCATGTCCTCGCCGGGGCGCGGCTTGTAATAGATCGTCCCTTTCGCCCGATCGAGGTACCACTCTCCCGGCTGATCGAGAAACTCGTACGCGTTCTCGAATTGCGTGACCTGCCAGAAGCTCCAGATGCCCGGCTGGTCGGGGTCACACGTACCACTCTTCGTGCCGAGGTAGAGATTTGCGTTCGTCCACGCCGGCTGTCGCATGACGAGCAGTCCTGGATTGCTTCCCGACGACGGAATCACGGCGTCGACCGGCACGCTCATCATCTTCCACTGCGTTTTGATCACAGCTTCGACACCGCGCGGATTGCTCCATTTCGCGGGATCGCGCCATCCGGCGGGATTCAGATCCGTCGGCAGAAAGCGGACGCCTCCGGTAATGACGTAGGGCCGTTGATCGCCAGAGGTCGGCAACACTGGAGTGGGAAGAAATCCCGCCGGCAGGTTTCCTCCGATTAGCTCCGTTCGCGCGCGGACGGCGCGTTTGCCGTCGACGTAAAGCTGGCGCGAATCGTTCGCGCCGACGTCCGCGCGGTAAATGTTGCGGGACTTGTCGAAGAGCGTCCAACCGCGTACCTGCATGCCTCCGGAAATGACAGGGGCCGCGCCTGGGACGGCGCGAAATTCCACCTCGCGACCGCTCGCACCGAAGGAGCGCGGATCGAAGACGAGTGTCCGACTCAGCCGATACGTACCGTCGCCTACGTAAACGATCACGTCGTCGCCGGCCGATCGGATAGCGTCGATCGTGTGCTCCAGCGTCCGGAAGGGAGCAGCCTCAGTGCCCGGATTTGCGTCGTTGCCTGCCGGTGAGACCCAGAATGCCGCCGTCGCTCCGAACGCGGAGCCGCAGAGGAACGGAATCCACGCCAGGATCCAGAAAAGGACGTTTTTTCTGCCGATCATGCGAAAGGAGATAATTCTATAGCCTGCCGGGGGGGTAGGGAAATCTTTCGCGATGACACTCCTGATATGGAGGTCGTCATGAAACGCTGCCTGCTCGCTGCCGCGCTGCTTCTCTTCCTGACTACACCGGCGTTCTCGCAGATTCTTGCAGGGGCGGGTTCCAACTGGACGACGTACAACGGGACGATCGACGGCCGCCGCTATTCGACTCTCGATCAGATCACCACTGAGAACGTCGGCAGTCTTCAGCCGGTGTGGGCCTTCCAGACCGGGAACGCCAGCGCCGAGGCTTCATTCGAATGCACGCCGCTCGTCGTTGACGGCTGGATGTACGTCACCACGCCGGACGACGTCGTGTACAAGTTGAATGCGGCCACGGGTGAGCTGTGCTGGAAATACGACCCGCAGCTCAAACTCGAGAACTTCACGCTCTGCTGCGGTCATGTGAATCGCGGCGTGGCGTATCACAACGGCAAGGTCTACATCGGCACGCTCGACGCGCGCTTGATCGCCCTCGACGCCGAGACAGGCTGTCCGGTGAAGACATTCGGCAAGAACGGAGCCGTCCAGATCGAAGATCCCAACAAGGGCTACAGCGAGACCGCCGCGCCGGTGATCTGGGACGGCAAGATCTTCTACGGCGTGGCCGGCGGCGAGCTTCGGACGCGCTGCTTCATCGCCGCCTACGACGCAGAGACAGGCAAGCGTCTCTGGCGATGGTTCACCATCCCGGCCGACGACGATCCCGACAAGACAGTGCGCGGCACGTGGCCCAAGGGCGCGTACAAGACCGGCGGCGCCGCGGTGTGGATGAATCCCACCATCGATGTCGCCAACCGTCAGGTCATTTTCTCACCGGGCAATCCCAATCCCGATTTCGAAGGTCTGGGTCGCAAAGGCGACAACCTGTTCAGTTGCAGCGTCGTGGCGGTCGATGCCGACACGGGAGCACGCCGCTGGTATTTCCAGGAAGTGCGGCACGATCTGTGGGACTACGACCAGTCGGCGGCGCCGGTGCTCTTCGCCACGAAGATCAGCGGCCGGCCGGTAGAGGCGGTCGGTTTCGCCGGAAAGACCGGATGGTTCTACATCCTCGACCGCAAGACCGGCGAATCGCTGCTTCCGATGAAGGAGATCGCGGTTCCACAGGATCCGGGCCTCGCCACCGCGGCGACGCAGAGGGTTCCGGACCATCCGCAATTCGTCGAGTCGGTGAACATGTGGCAGCCGCCGACGAAGCGCGGCGTGGTCATCGCTCCTGCGGCGAGCGGCGGATCGGAGTGGAGTCCGCACTCGATCAGTCCGCGCACGAACTACGCATACGTCGCCGCCGTGGACAAGCCGATGCTCTACTGCCTCGGGCCATTCGACTTCGCGAAAAAGGGCGAGAAGCCCGCCGATCCGTCATTGTCGAAAACGTGCGTGGAGCTGGCCATCGCCGCCGACGTGATCAGCCTGATCTCGCCGCTCAACCTCGGCGGGATGGTCGTCCCGCCTGATGCTCCGAAGTACGCGCCACACGGCGCGATGATCGCCATCGATCTCGACACCGACCAAGTCGTCTGGCGCTATCCGGTGAAGCCGCATCCGATCGGCGGTTCGGTCGTCACTGCCGGCGACGTTCTCTTCGCGGGTCAATCCAACGGGTCGTTCGACGCACTCGATGCGCGGACCGGAAAGCGTCTGTGGACGTACCGTTGCGGCGCAGGCGTGAACGCCGCGCCGATGACGTACGCGGTCGACGGACGGCAGTACATCGCAGTGTCCGCGGGCGGCCTCGCATCATCGAGCCTGCCCAACCGCACTGGAGGCGATGCCGAGGGCTGGAAGAGCTTCCGCCACGGCGACACGATTTTCGTCTTCGCGCTGCCGTCGGACAAACAGCCGCCGCAACGGGCGTGCAGTGGGTGTCAACCTTGATCGGATAGCACCGCGAAGTGATCCGTCATCTCGCCGGTCTTCCTGGACGCGGTTCCGAATCGGAAGGGACACGCCCGGCGTATTGCCGGTGAATGCTAAGACCCGAGCGACTTCATGCATGCAGCGCCGAGCCGCAGGATCTGCGGCACGACATGGGAGCGGTGAGCGAGCGAGGACTTTGGGACGGGCTCGACGAAGTTACAACGACACACCTTCCCCTCGACTTTGCGAGATTCCTCCACCGCTCGTTGCCGCGGCAGCAGCGAAACCACCGTCACATCGTCGCGACAAGTTGGGAAGGATGACAACCGTGTCTCGCTTCATGAGGACGACAACGGAATCGGAATCGATGCCGAGAAAGACGGCGCTCAGTGATAGTGTGATCGAGCAGTAGTACGTATGGCAACTGGCAAGAAGAGGAACACCCTCTTCAGCCCGAACAGTACCGCGCGGAGTAAAGGACGGACTTACTGGGGCATTGCAGGAGGCTTTTCCGTTGAATCTTGATGTTCTGGTGCGTGTAGCTGCCAATGGCTTTATTCTAATCATTTCATTTGGTGCCATCCTAAATTGCGATGTCTTCGCGTTGAGTCTATCGGACTTGTCGCTCGCCAGCTTGATCGTCGGTATTCTCACGGAACCCTTCTTGATTCACTTCCATCCGTTTAAGGCGAGGCCCGTTGTTTTCTATCGCCACCTGAAAACGATAGTCGCAGCGCAGCTCTCGACCCCCGCCTTTCGCGCCACGCAGAACCAGAAGCTCGAGAACGCATACTTGAAAGCGTTGTGGGAATACACACTGCGGATGCACAAGGACGCCGAACGCTTTGCGACAGTGGTATCGAAGCAAACGCGCCTCGCGCTGTTCTACGTGCTTACCGAGATGATTCTTCGCATCGCGCCTGCCATCACTTTGCTCGCAATCGCGGCGAAGTTGCTCGTTTTGGGCCCCCTGTCTGCAGCGGTTCCGGTCGCTGTCCGCTCTTATGTTCGCGACAATTTATTGCTCGGCATATCATCGCCGATACAGGTCGTCTCTGTTGGCTTAGCTATGTTTACCGGGTGCTTACTTCTGCGAAGACAGTATACGAATTTCGCCGCGCTCCAGTACCTCGTTGAGTTCGACTACTTGGATACATACCTAACGATGAATCGTGAGGTGCTGATCCAGAATGCGAAGCAGATGGCGGACGACCCGGAACTATTACGCATACTTGCTATGAAGGCGGGCTACGATTTCATAGCATTCGTGAAAGAGGTTGCACAGCAAACCTCCAAACCATGAGACGTGCCGCCGAAACGCGAGTGTTGGTTGTGGGGCCAGCGAACGTAGACTACATCTGTATCTTGCCGTCGGATGTCGAGAAGGCGTTGCTCCAGGTACCACGCCAATTTCTTGAGGTTGAGATCAGTCGAAGGGCAGGTGGTGCCGGATGTCTCGTGGCATCTACTGCAGCGCGCTTGGGCTTCGTAACGGATCTTGTCGCCTCTGTTGGCGGCGAGTCATCTTCATTGAACACTGAGACCACGCCGGACAACCTGGGCCAGTTCATTTTTGATGAGCTGTGCGCGGAAGGCGTAAAACCGCATCTTCGTGTCGCGAGTGGGTTTAAGACCGGCGTCGCGCATCTGACATATTTCTCAGACGGTGCACGCCTCATGGTGTGCGATTCGCCTGTGACGTATGAGCTACAGGCGTTTTGGCTCGGACCGCGTGGACCTCTACTCAGCGGCTACGACATTGTGTTTCTCTCAGGATACATGTTGCTGCGTGGCAGGAGCAGCGACATGGCGCGACGGCTTTTACGCGAGTCTCGACAATCCAAGGTTTTATCGGTCCTCGATGTGGTACCGCACGATTCTGGCAAACTCGCTCTGATCCCAGACATCGCCACGCTTTGCCAGCTTGCCGATGTGGTTTGCATAGCGTCCATCACAGCAAGTGATCTGCTAGGGCTCGCACTGCCACCAGACGACATCCCTACAACGGGGTTTACAGAGCGCGTCTACGACGCCTTGAAGCCGAACCAGATTCTCTGTGTAACCCACCAATTCAGTCGGTTTGTGGTGACATTTGATGGAACAGCAGAGCGGGTTACGGATCTGGGCCTTGAAAGCCACCAAAGGCGCGGCAATACAGACGAGCATGTGCTATTGGCAGCTGCGTCATGCTGTGACGAAAGCTAGCGCTAGCTACGTCCCACACTATTGTCCTTAAGATATTCCTTGGCCCGCCGCAGGATAGGTTCTTCGTCGAAGTCCGATCGACTGCAGCGTTCTCCCTGCTCTCGGGACTTTGTGACTAGACTATCGATGTCAATCCATTGGACGGCGTTAGCGGTGTCGGGGTCATCCGCCGGACGACGCTCAGGGTCGAATGTCCGGATCGTGCAGAGGAAATAAAGAGTAGTTTTTTCAACCCGTACCGCCCCGCGATAGAAGTCGCTGACAATCGATCCAAGAAAAGAGACAATATTCCCCTCAATACCCAATTCTTCTAAAAGCCCTCTATGCACCGCGCTCTCGATAGTTTCGCCCATTTCGATCGTCTCGCGCATAACGAGATACAAGTCGCGACAACCTTGAAACTCCTCTACATGTTGGCAGCAAACCAAGTGTCCGTCCCGGACGGCGATACCGCCAACCGAAAGATGATACGGCTGATCTTCAGTGCTACGATAGAGATGTTCCACGTTTTCATGTACTCCATTTCAGGTGTGAAGAATTGGTTCAGGGTTGATCGTAGGCGTGTCTGGCGTTGACGGCAAGAGGCATGTTGACGCCCGCTTCACGCGAATGGATGGTTGGATGTGTTCTTGACAATGTCGCCTCTCGTCCAGAAGAATCCCCCGAGGCGCGGCCATCTACTTCCGGGGCATCGCCGCCCTGATCGGGATTCACGTTGCGTGCCGTGGCCGTACGGCAACGAACGCATTGAATGGCCTCCTCAATTACTCCTGCCGCCTGGTCTACACCCGGTGTAATCGTTGCCTGTTTGATCCTTGTGAGCGCACCTATGCGCGTATCGGCAGGATACGACCCATAAAGCTATTGGCCGGCGGTCACAACGACCCCCGTTACCCTCCCGTTGTCCATCGTCACGATCCGGTCGCAGAACGCGTTGGCTTGCGCGCGATCGTGCGTAATCAGCAGGACGCCGAGGGCTTGTTGTTTGCGGAGGGCGTCGAGGCGTTCCAGCCAGGCCTATTTTACGGGGCGTCGAGCATCGATGTGGGCTCGTCGGCGATGATCAGGTGAGGGTGCGCGATCAGGGCGCGGGCGGAGAGCTACGCGCTGGCGCTCGCCGCGGGAGAGGGTGTCGACGTTGCGTTCGGCGTAGTTTCGGGTGGGGTGAGGCCGGCCTCGGCGAGGGCGGAGATGACCGCGCCTGCTCGCGTGTCGCGATGGACGCCGGCGAGGCGGAGCGGCTCGGCGACGATCGTTTTCACGCGTTGATGCCATGGGAGTGCGGAGAAGGGATCCTGGAAAATGAGATGGGCTTGGCGCAGGTGATCGCGTTGCGCGCGGCCGTGCAGCGCGGCCAGGTCGCGCCTCATCAATTGCACGAATCCTCGGGCCGGGCGCAGCAACCGCAGCGCGAGGCGCGCCACTGTCTTTCCCCATGCGGCCAGAGCCGCTGGCGACACTGGCGGGTCTTGTGCACTGGCGTCTGTAGATTGCAGGCGACTCCTGCGTGCGATTCGTGAGAGGCCGGCGGGAAGTCGAGTCGCGCTCGCAGAATCTGAAAAAGACCGATGAAACCAGCCCATCACCGATTCGGCGATGCTGGCGCTGTGGCTCAGCCGAGTGGATCGCGTTCGCCCTTTTACAGCGAACCTGCTCCCACCCGCACAGTTTTACGGGTGGGGCCCAAGTTCGCGCTGGCGATGACACTGAGTCTTTGCTGGCTCGCGTTTACGATCTGGATTGCACTCCCGTGGATCCGCGATCTTGCCCGGTTGGCGAACTGGCCGGTCGCGATTCTGGTCGTAGGCGGTATCGCGCTCGTCCCTGGGTTCATGAACGCATTTCTGGCAGTCAGCCTCCTGATCGATCACCGGCCACCGCGCCGCTCGTTCGACCGTTACCCCGCCATCAGCATTCTCATCGCCGCCTATAACGAAGAGGAGTCGATCTCCGCAACGCTTCAGTCAATCGCCGCTCAAGACTACCCGGGCGAATTCGAAGCCATCGTCATCGACGATGCCTCCACCGACGGCACCGTGCGGATTGTCGAGAGCCTGCAGTACCCGTGGCTTCGTCTCCTGGAGCAGGATAGTAACCTCGCCAAGGCCGCCGCGCTGAATCGTGGTCTCGCCGCGGCCCGGTTCAAGCTCATTGTCACGCTCGACGGCGATTCTTATCTCTACAAAGACGCCCTGCGCAATCTCGTCGAGCGCTACCTGAGCGATCCTCCCGGCACCAAAGCGGTTGCTGGAACGATGCTCGTGCGCAACTCCCGCGTGAATTGGATAACCAAGGCGCAGGAATGGGACTATTTCGACGGGATCGCTGCGATCAAGCGCATGCAGTCCTTCTATCACGGCACGTTGGTAGCGCAGGGTGCCTTTTCGATTTACGACCGCGAAGCGCTGGAGGAAGTGGGCGGCTGGGTCGAATGCGTAGGGGAAGACATCGTGCTCACCTGGGCGATGCTCGCGCGCGGCTGGCGGATTGGGCACGCCGAGGATGCGTGCTGCTTCACCAATGCACCCGACAAGCTCTCGATCTTCGCCAGCCAGCGGCGGCGGTGGGCGCGGGGCATGATCGAAGCGTTCCGCCGCCACCCGAGCATCTTGTTCATTCCTCGCCTGTCAACGTTCTTCGTGTACTGGAACCTTCTCTTCCCCTGGCTCGACTTTGCATACACCGTCGCTTTCATTCCGGGAGTGATTCTGGCTTTATTTGGCGTGTACTGGATTGCAGGTCCTATGACTTTGGCGCTGCTGCCGATGTCGTTGCTGATGAATCTTCTGATGTATCGCATCAGCGCGAGGATGTTCGATGCGCAAGGGTTGCGCGTGCGCCGCAATATCACCGGGTTCTTTATCTATGCGTTTGCCTATAGTTTGATCCTGCAGCCGGTCAGCGTAGGCGGATACATCTCAGAGATGCTGGGGCTGCGTAAATCGTGGGGAACCAAATGAGGGTGCGTGCAAGCGTTTTCGCGGTGGCGTTCGCTGCAACATTCGTAATGGGCAGCGCGTCCGCGCAGGTGGCAGGGCTTGTCGACATTACCGCCAGTGGAGACGCCGGCCACTTCGACGCGCTGCGGCTGCGCACCGGTGCGCTCCTTTCTTACGAATCGCCCTTCCAATACGCTGGTGTCGCGGCGCAGACTACAAGCTACGAGCAATCCGGCTGGCACCGCGATGCGCCGGCAGCCTTGGTTCTCTGGCGAAATCAGAAGCGTGACACGCTGGCGGGCACAATCGGCGAAGCGGGAATCACCCGCATTGGCAGACGCACACGGGTCATCGGCGACGCGACGTGGAGTCTGCGGCCCGCGGCACATACCGGTATCGAGCTCCTGGCGGCGGGTGATCTGGTCGAAACGCAGCGCGCGCTCGACCGTGCCACTGCCTACACGCTGCTCGGAATCAGCGCGGAACAGCAATTGAGTAAGCATCTCACCGTCATCGGTCTCGCCGGATACCAACACTTCACCGACAGGAACGCACGCATGCATTTGCGAGGCCGCGTGATCTGGCTGCTCGTTCCCGCGCAAGGCATCACCGCCCAGGCGCGTTGGCGGCAATACCAGAGTAACGAGACCGATGTGGATGGTGCGTACTTCAACCCCGGTCGCTACCGGGAGTTGCAGGTCGCGGTGGCGATCCGCAAGCGATACGCTGGCTGGCTCTGGTCCGGCACTCTCGCGGCGGGGCGGGAGCGAATCGACGGCGATGTCGAGCATCCAACGACTCTCGCCGAATTGCGTACGGAAGGGACGATCGGTAAGGGCACTCGCCTCGCACTGCACGCGTCCTACAACCGCGCGGCCGGATTTGCTCTTGCAGATCGGTACTGGTATCGGTCCATTGGGGCTTCCGTCATCGTTCCGTTCTAATACAAGGTATCTCTTGTGACGTTTTGTACGTGTTGAGGCGCTGAACCTGCATCGGCAGAACGCATCCACAATGAGGAATCGATGCCACCGGAGAGGAACGCGCCGGCGACCAGTATGTCGTCGTCTCGACTTCCCTCGTCGCAGGATCGAACGTGAGGATCATGCCCGGCATCAGCTTTCGAATGCCTTCGTAAATGCTGTACGGAGCCGGCGCCAGACCCGCCTCACGCAACTCTTGCCGCAGCGCCTCGAAGTTGTAGATCTCGCCATTGAACGTCACAACGTAGCGCCCCGACGCCGACACCATCGGCTGATGCCCCGCCGGCGAAACATCGATGATCGCCAGACGCCGGAACCCGAGCGCGACACCGGTCCCGGAATCGATCCACTCGCCGGAGTCATCCGGCCCCCGATGCGCAATCGCCTCGCACATCGGCCGCAGGATGCCGGTGAGATCGTCAGCAGTACTCGCAGAGGCCGCAGCGAAACCGGTCAGGCCGCACATCGGCGGAGTCTAACGTACGGAACGTTCGGGATATCGTTCGTCAAACTCGATCCCATTAGCCATCAAGAGCTCGCGATATTCCTCTTCGAACGTCCTCGTTTGATGATGGTGCTCATCAAGTGCGCAAGCTGGCTGGGGCGAAGATTCAAAGGCAATCGCTGAGTGGATGGCGGTCTACGCCGAGGCGCTTTGCATCTCTGCCATGGCCATTTCCAGCGCTGCGCTCTTGAGTTGCTCCATTTCGGAGAGGTGCTCGACCTGGGCCTGGCGCGACGCTGACGAGGCGATTTCACGCTGGCTGAGGATGCAGCCCCAGATCAGGAAGACGTCTTCGAAAGCGACCCATCCGGCGTGCTCGAGGAAACGCCACCACTCGGGATTGGCGACGCCGTAGACGGACTCCGGCCAGTACATCCCTCGGAGGAAATGGTCGGCGGCGACAACGATTGTAGCCGTGATGAGCACAGTCCAATCGAGGTAGAAGGCCAGAAACGCGAGCGAACCGAAAACGTGGAAGTGCGTCTCGATCCGTCCGCCGGTCAGGTGAATGAGCAGCGCGGAGGCGAGCATCTGCGAAGCTGCGACTACGTGGCGTGTCAACGTCGTGCCTGGCCGAAAAATCGCGAGAAGAATCGGGAGGATGATGATTCCGGCTCCGCCTGCGGCTGCAACCCAAACATGCAGATGAATCGTGTGCACTTTCCCTTCCCACGAATACGGCGAGATGGTTAATGCCGCGATGATCCCGGC
>JAANCK010027307.1_pt1 | contig 12877 bp, 9 predicted proteins | sample 7277841 | NCBI WGS metagenome assembly JAANCK01 (sample SAMN14222788, study PRJNA588281) | permafrost metagenome | isolation source: Arctic cryosol methane SIP | place: Canada:Nunavut | collected 2015-07 | reverse complement strand
GCTCAACGAAGAGCAGGGCGCGCAAAGCCATTTTCTGGACCTGTGCGAGCTGCTTGGGGTACCCAAGCCAGGGAGTGCCTCGGACTACCGGTTTGAAGAGAAGGGGACCGTGATCGGCGGTCACACCGGCTATGCCGACGTGTTCATGCGAAACCACTTCGCGTGGGAAAACAAGGCGCCGGGCAAGAACCTGGATGCGGCGCTCAAGCAGCTTCTGACCTATAGCCTCGCCCTGGACAACCCGCCTCTCCTGGTGGTATGCGACCGGGTCAACATCCGCATCCACACCCAGTTCAACGGGCACCCCAGCGAGACCTATCTGTTCCACCTGGACCAGCTGGACCAGCCGGAAAAGCTGGCCATCCTGCGCCGGCTGTGGACGGATCCGGAGAGCTTCCGCCCGCGCAAGACCACTCGCGACATCACGGACGCCGCGGCTCGCAGCTTCGCCACCTTGGCCGAGCAGCTGCGCAAGCGCAGGAATGACCCGGAGCAGGTCGCCCACTTCCTGACGCAGTGTCTGTTTTGCTTCTTTGCCGAGGACGTGAAGCTGTTGCCAGGCCGCATGTTCGAGCGCCTGGTGAACAACCGGCAGCTGACCGTGGCCATGCTTGTAAAGGGGCTGACGGATTTGTTCATCGCGATGCGCGATGGCGGGTTGTTTGGCTCGGATCACATCCCCTGGTTCAACGGCGGCCTGTTCAAGGACATCGCGGTCCCCAAGCTGGAGATCCTGGATGTGACTGAGCTGCGCAATGCCGCGGCCCTGAATTGGCGCGCCATCGACGTGTCTATCTTCGGAACGCTCTTTGAGCGCGGGCTGGACCCCAGCAAGCGAAGCCAGCTCGGTGCGCATTACACCGACCCGGCGACGATCATGCGCATCATCGACCCGGTAGTGAAGCGGCCGCTGATGAAGATCTGGGAGCAGACTGCGCTGGAGCTCGCCGCTCAGATGGCCAAGAGCACCAAGAAAAACGACAAGTTCCACAAGAGTGCGCAGGCGACGTTCATCCGCTGGCTCGAGCAGCTCAGCGCCTGGCGCGTGCTGGACCCGGCCTGCGGCAGTGGAAACTTCCTGTTCCTCGCGCTGAAGGCGCTCAAGGACATAGAACACAAAAGCCACCTGGACGCCGCCGCCGTGGGCCTGGACCGCCAGCAGGACCTGGTCACTGGTCCCGAGAACGTGCACGGCATCGAAATCAATGAATACGCCGCCGAGCTCGCGCGCGTCACGGTGTGGATCGGGGAGCTGCAATGGCGCAATGAGCACGGCTACGATTTCAAGACCAACCCGGTGCTGGAAAAGTTGGAGCACATTGAGTGCCGGGATGCGCTCATGAGCGTGCAGGAGGATGCTTCTGGGGGGCCAAGCAAGTACGTGGAAGCCCTGTGGCCGAAGGCGAGCGTCGTCGTTGGGAATCCACCGTTCCTGGGGGTCAGCCGAAAGCGCCGCGAACTGGGGCAGGACTACATCCGGGGCCTTGATTCGGTGTTCGCGCCGGGGGTTCCTGGGGGCGCCGACCTGGTTTGCTATTGGTTTGCAAAGGCGCTCAAGGCCATTGAAACGCAGGGACTCGGAGCTGCCGGCCTGGTCGCCACCAACTCCATTCGCGGCGGGGCCAACCGCAAAGTTCTGGATGCCATCGTGCAGCGCAGCACGATCTTCAATGCCTGGAGCGATGAAGCTTGGGTCAACGAGGGAGCGGCCGTGCGGGTGTCGCTGATTAGCTTTGGGCATGGCACCGGTGCCGAACTTAATGGCCTGGCGGTCCCACAGATTTACCCCGACCTGACGGCACCCAGCGCAGCCGGGGACTCCGTCAATCTGGGGAAGGCTCAAACGCTGCCGTCCAACCTGGGGGCCAGCTTTCAGGGCGCTTCGAAAAAAGCGAAGTTCGAGATCGACGCCGAGGTGGCGCGAAACTGGTTGCGCGAGCCCAACCCTCATGGCAGACCGAACAGCGATGTGCTAAAGCCTTGGGCGAACGGTTTCGAACTCAGCCGAGGCCCCCAGCACCAGTGGATCATTGACTTCGGTAACGAGATGTCCGAAAGCCAAGCCGCGTTATATGAGGCGCCATTCGCCTACGTGGTTTCGCATGTCAAACAAGAGCGCATCAAAAAGAGCGAGCCTTCGCTGCGCAATTTCTGGTGGCGTTTTGGTCGACCGCGCGTCGAACTGCGCTTGGAACTATTGCCGCTGCCACGTTTCATTGCGACCGTTGCCCATTCAAAGCACCGGCTGTTTGTCTGGTTGCCCGTCACCACTTCGCCCGACCAGGCGTTGATCACGTTTGCCCGTTCTGACGATACGACATTTGGCCTGCTGCATAGCCGTTTCCATGAGCTTTGGTCCCTTCGCATGGGCACGTCTATCGGCGTCGGCAACGACCCTCGGTACACGCCGACGACCTGCTTTGAAACTTTCCCATTCCCCGCTGGGCTCACTCCAGCCGATACGGGAGATCAACGCACACAGAAGCTGGATGACGGCGCCTACGTTCCATCCGGTACAGCAGGGCAGGTGCGCTCTCTTGCCGAGGCTATTGCCGCTGCCGCCAAGCGCCTGAACGATCTGCGTGAAGCCTGGCTTAACCCGCCAGAGTGGATCGAGCGAGTACCGGAGGTCATCCCCTTGGGCATGGAAACATCGCCATATCCGGATCGTGTTTTGCCGAAGCACCGACACGAAAACGAACTGGCAAAGCGCACCCTCACAAAGCTGTACAACCAACGCCCAGCGTGGCTGGATGCCGCGCACAAGGAGCTGGATAAAGCCGTGGCGGCCTCCTATGGCTGGTCCGATTACACGCCCGCGATGCCGGACGAAGTGATTCTGCAGCGGCTGCTCGCGCTGAATCTGGAACGCGCTCCGGTTCGTGTGCAGCTGCCTGGGACCGAGGGGGAGATCCAGGCCGTGCAGCGGCCGTCGCGGCCCTGCGCCAGCCAGGGCGAGCCGTGATCCTGCCGGCGCCGATGCTGCTGCACGAGGGCAAGCGCGTGCCGCCCTTCGACCAGCCGGGCTGGATCTACGAGCTGAAGTTCGACGGCATACTGCCTCGTGGCCGGCGTGCAGGACGGCCAGGTGCAGCTGGCCACGCGCAACGGCAGCGACGCGCGCCGCTGGTTCCCGGAGTTGGTGCAAGGCCTGGCGCAGCTGCGCGGCGGGCCGCACATCCTGGACGGCGAGGTGCGCGTGCTGGACGAGCACGGCGTGAGTGACTTCAACCGGCTGCAGGACCGCGCGCGCCAGCGCTGCTTCTACCCTGAGTGCGACCCTGTCGTGTTCTGTGCATTCGATCTCCTGGCGATCAATGGCCGCAGCATCATCGGGCTGCCGGTTCAATTGACCTGCCCCCTATCGCTGTACCAACTGAAATGAGGAAGTCCGGGGTTGCAAGGTTGATTGAGCTGCATCGCCAGCGCGCTGGCGATGCACTCGGCGAACCGTGCCGGCGGGATGCGCCCCACGCTGCTGTGCGGCCTGACCTCGTTGTAGTCCTGTCGCCAAGCGGTAATTGCCGATCTGGCCTGGTGCAGCGTCTCGAACCATTGCTCGTTCAGGCACTCATCCCTGAACTTTCCGTTGAAGCTCTCGATGTAGCCGTTCTGCATAGGCCGGCCGGGCTCGATCAGGATGTGGCGAACGCCGTGGCTGTGCGCCCAGGCCATGAACGCCCGGCTGGTGAACTCCGGGCCGTTGTCGGTGCGCACGGCCAGGGGGTAGGCTCACATGGCGTGGGAACGTCACAGTAGCTCGTTGATTGCACCGGGATCTAACGCCTGGTTCTTGGGCGTAAACGGTGCCGCTTTCCCTGCAACGTATCACGTGGCGTAGAGAAAAGCGCCCAGCTTCCAGGAGCAGAGGGCCCGTGATGTGCGCGGTTGAACGATCGCGAAGAGTCCCCCATAACTCGGCCTATTTTGATAACTCCTGTTATCCAGCGCCTCATGCAACGCCGTGCCAGCCAACTGGGGCGCTCAGCGAAGCTTTCGCCGGCAGCACGGCGCACGCCGGGTGGTTACAGCCCTTCCTGCTCGGTCGTGAACGGGTGCTCTTCGATCGCAGCGGCGATCTCCTGCCACCCCGCCGCCAAGGCGTAGTCGCGCATTCGGCGCACGGTCTTGGGTGATGCAGGTAGCCTGCGCGACGCGGGTATCGATGTAGGGTCCATGCGCCAAGGCAGCAGCTTGCGTCCGTGCCGCTCGACCTCCTTGGCGATGTGCGCCGCGATCCGGAATCCGCCCTGGTCGTAGTCGCCCCAGTGGTAGACGGGCACGCCGGCATCGGTCATGTCCAGCAGGCGGCCGAGCGCAGCACACCAGGCCGGCGAAGGCATCCCCGCGGAGAAGATCAGCAGCTCAGGATCATTACAGCGTTTGCGAGCCTCCTCGCGGAAATTGGTCTGGTTCTCGATGCAGAGAATCTTGTTGGGCCGGCTCTCAAGCCCCAGCACCGCGTCGGCCGGGTAGCCGACATACGGCGCATCCAGCAACCCCGTCACGCGCGTGCGGCGCATGGTCACGTTGCCGGCGAACGCCATCGGCTGGTCCTCGCGGAACAGGCCGAGCTCGCGCCAGACCTGCTGATCCTCCCGCGCTGGCGACTCCAGGTCTCCGACTAGGAGGACGTCCAGCGCCGCTGAGAGTTTCTCAATCCGCTTGCTGTCATTGAACAGAACGGCGCTCGCATTTCGGATAGCCTCGTCGCTGGACGACGGCCGCGCGCGACAATAGTCAACGACGCGCACGGCGTCGGCCCACCTCCCCGCGTCGGCAACCGAGATCCCCCGCACCTTGCGAAGGAGTCGCCACTGCTCGAGGACTTCGGTGAGCACAGGATGGCCTTCGACCATCCCGGCCAACATCCCTCGCGCCGACCGCAGCGTCGTGCCGGTCGTCGCCTTTCCCAGGAACGCGGCGAGCGTGTCCAGCCGGCCCAGCGCAACGCGGGCTATCGTCCCGTTACGGGATTCCCATGTGAGGGTCACCGCTCCATCGATCTCGGCAGCTCGCATGGTCGTGTCAAAACTCTCCTTGGCCTGTAGCGAACGAAGCTCGCTGTACCCGCGTAGATCTCGGGCAGTCAGCGCGGGTGCTCGTGAACGCACGCCCGCGTCGGACTTCTCGCCGGCGACGAACAGCGTTTCCAGGCATTGCCGTGCCAAGGCGTCCACGTTCAGGCGCTCCCCGCCTGTGGATCTTCCGGCGGCGGCTTGCGCGCACGGATTTCGTCATCGAGCAACTTGGGATTGAACTCCGGGAGGTCCGCCCTGAACATCTCGCGGGTCTGCTCGCTCACATCGTGCGATTCGAGATGCACGGCGTTGCTGTCGGCATCCTTCAGGATGTCGCAGTAGCCGTGGAGAAAGGCCGTCAGGGTTCCCAGGTTTTCTCCGGGCGAGGCCATCACGACCTGCAGGCCCAGGTCTTCAAGATAGCGCATTGCGGCGATGATGTTGCCCATGTCCATCTTGTTGAAGGCCTCGTCCAGCAGGATGAGCCTGATGCCGTCGCGGCGCCCACGCTCGAGCCGGTAGGTCGAGGCCAGCGCCGCACCAGCGATCACGTACAACGGAGCGCGATGCTCGCCACCGGAGCCCGAGCCGAGCCGCTTGCTCAGGTGACCTGCGGGCTTGCGGTCGCCCGTCACAGGGTCTTCACGCAGGATCTGGATGTCGAATTCGAAGAACTCTCGATAGTCGTCCAAGGGAGACTTGGCGCTGGCATTTCCCGGTGCGACCTTCTCGTCGAGCAGCTCCTTGAACTGCACCGGCAACTCGCCCGCGTCCCCCAGCAGGTCCTGACTCGCTCCGAACTCGGCGACGTCCTCGATGAACTTCAGGAGTACCTCATGGGCCGGTCGCCGGATCTTCCTGAACTGGTAGCGTTCCCGGTTGGTGAATACCGGGCATTTGAGCAGAACGTTGTTCAGGTTGTCGAGGGTCGTCTCCAGCCACTTGAGGTTGCCGTGCAGGACGAGCGCAACGTCGTTGCGGAATGTGGCTTGCGAGAGCCGATAGGCTTCGTCCATCTGCTCGGAATAGTCCTTCAGCGTGGTGTCGTTGAGGTACTGGAGTCTCTCCGCAACCCAGGTTCGCGCCCTGCGCCAGTCCTGAGCGACTTCGGGAAAGATCGGATCCTGGTGAGTCGTCAGGTACTGACCGAGCTTGGTGCTGCCGGCGGTGGCGTTGTTGGTGATCCGCCCGCGGCAATTCTTGGCAGCCGTCTCGCAGGCATTAAGCACCTGGGCTTCGTTGTCCGGAAATTCCTCCAGGAGCTTGTCCCAGCGCTTGGCTACAAGTGACCGGTCATAGCCTTCCACCGCTCGAGCCTCGTGCGCCGCGACCGTGGCCGCGTCGGCCGCGGTCTTGGCGTGCGCCAGCGCGTCGATCGCGCCCTTCAGCTTCGTCTCGGCCGAGCCTTTGGTCGACGACAGGCGCACCAGTTCGCCAACCAGCCGCTCAGCCTCAGCATTCCAGTCCTTCTCCTGCTGGACCAGCTCGAGGTAGTCTGCGCTGGCGGTATCCCCGAGCTTGCGCTCAGCCATCGCAGCCGCATGGAGCGCCGTGTCCCGGTCATCGCAGATGCGCGCAAAGCGCTTCAAGATTTCGTCTTCGCCGGAGAACAACTGAAGCTGTTCGAAGAGCGTCTTCGCCCTGGCGCTGCGTGCCGTTGCCTTTGCGATGTCCGTGCGCAGTTTCGAAGCCTCTTCGCGCAGCGCGTCGATGTGTTCCGGGCTGCCGGCGCCAATCTTGAACTGCCCGGGCCGAACCAGGGCTTTCCGATCGATCTCACCCCCTGTATTGAGCATGCCGTCGGCCGTTAGGGCATGGCGCGCCTTCAGGCACTCGTCGTTCGTGACGGCGCGCATGGCGTCGCCAAACTTCGAGCGAAGGTAGTTCACCGCCGCGACGTCGTCGCCCTGGATCAGCCCGGCCACCGAGCCTGCGACGGGCGATCGCTTCTGTTCGAAGCGGCCTGCCATGACGAACTTCGCGCCATAGACGGCGCGGCCTCCGTCCAAGCCGCGGTACACCCGAAAAGCGTCGCGCTCGGCCTGGTCGCCACGCACCAGCAGTGCCTGCAGATTGGACCCCAGGTATCCCTCGATGACGGGCTGCCATTCCGGCGCCGTGACCTGCACCAGGTCGCAGACCGGCTGGGGATCCAAGCCCGCGTCGCGCAATTCCTTCAGCAGGCGGCTGGTCGGCCCTTCCAGCGGAGCTCTGCCCGTCGCGCCCCGCTTGAGGTTTTCGTCCACGGACGCCAACTGGCGGTCGAGCTCTTCCAGATCGTTCTCGATCTGACGGCGCGCGTTGAAGAGAGTCGACGCGGCACGTCCGACAGCCACGACCGCGGGGCGCACGGCGGACCGAACCTGCTGGACGTCTCTGGCGCCGTTCTCCGTCACCAAGGTGTCCAAGGCCGGCAGACACTTGGTCAGCGCGTCCTTCTCGCCCGGAATGAAATCGGACTGGGAGGCATCCGTCACGATGCGGCGCAGCGCCGAGGTGGTCTGGACGAGTTCACGACCCTTTGCTTGAGCAGAATTGCGCTGCTGCGAGGCGTCGGCTTCCAGCCCGGCGCTTTCATGGTGCGCCTGGTGCTTTTCCTTCAACTGGCGAAAGTGGTCCGACTTCGCTTGGGCTTGACTGCGAGCGGTCTCCGCCTTCAGGTGCGCCGCTTCAGCCTCCTCAGAAGCGATCTGGGCGTCGTCCCGCACGCCGGTTGCTTCGTCGAGCCGGCGGGTCGCCTGGCTTTGCCTGACATCTTCGGCCATCGATCGCCAGGTAACATATGCGCAGCGCTCTTGGTCGGCCTTGTCGAAGTCGGCGCTGATCAGCTGGAGGTTTTCAATCTTTGCCTTCACGCCCGCCACCATCTGCGACATGCGCTTGAACGAGTCCGTCACCTCGCGGAACTTCTTGATGTTGGTCTGGCGCGGTTCGAGAACCTGGTTGCGCACGATCTGGTCGACCGATTTGTCGAAGCGCATGCGCAGAGCGAAGCGGAAGGACCGCACGAAGGTCTCGTACTGCGGAATGCCACCTTTGCCGCGAAGGGCGAACAGCGCGGCGCGAATGTAGTGCTCCGAGTCCTGGTGCAACGGGTCCTCGCCGAGAGTCTTCGCACGCTCCAGCAACTGGTGCCGGAACGTCTCCCAGGCTCGAGGACGCCGCTTCCCGTTCACCAATTCGAGGTGGTCGCTCATCGAGAGTTCGGTGCCGCGCAGCACATACCGGCCACGCACTTCAAAGCGCTCCCGATCTTGCGAGGCGTGGATGCAGACCCCCATCGTGAGCAACTCGGAGGTAGCCGAGTCCTTCCACACCAAGCTGATGTAGCTGGTCGCGTCGTTCCGAACACGCTCTGCCTCGCTGTCACCGTACTGGCCCAGGCAGTACGTGCGGATGGAGCGGGTGTTCGACATGTTCTCGTCCGCTTGGGCGTTGAACGCGATGAGACGCTCGTTGGCCCCGCACATCGCGATCTGGACGGCATCGAGCAAGGACGACTTCCCGCTGCCGTTCGGGCCGAAGACACCCCAGATCTCGTCGAGCTTGATGTCCGCTTCTTCGAACAAGAAGAATTGGACGAGTTTGATGCTGACCAGCTGCTTCATAGGGCAGGCTCCCCGGAATCGTTCGCTTCAGGGCCATCCAGGTCTTCTGGCTCACCGGGCGGCGGCGCCGCGGCAGCGAACTGGGCCAGGCGAACAAGAGCCGACTCGTTCAGAACCTCAAGAATGCCGGGACGGATCGCCACGACGAATGGCTGGTCGCGTTCGTCCTGGTCCTGCGGCTCGTAGTTGTCGTCAGCCATCGTGCGAGCGATGCCCCAACGCTTCATGGTCCGCATCAGGTCGTCGAGCCTTCCACCGAGCGCCATCTGACGGTTCGTGCTGACGCGATGCTTCTCGCCGAGCTCCACGAGGTCGCAGGTCACCTCGCCCTCGTCATTGAGCCTGCCCGCGCGTGCCGACTCGTCATAGATGTTCAGCAGCACCAACGCCATCAACGTCTGCTCCGTCGTGGCTTGGGAGACCTTCGCGTGCCGGGGGATGCCGCAGGCAAACCGCAGCTGCCGATTGACGACCACCTTCACCCCCAATGGCGCCAACGCATGGGCGAAGTCGCGCTCGTACTGCTCGACGAGTGAGTAGGGAGTGCGGCTCTTTATATCCGCGGCGTACAAGACCTGCTCGGTCACCAAGCGGTAGGCGGTCGCCTCCAGCAAGTCCGACGTGATGATGGATTTCGTCTTTTCTTCGATCGCATCCCAGTGACTCATCGCGCTCCTCCTTGTTGCTTCTTGCGCGCACGGACGACGAAGGGCGGGTGGGAAACCCAGTCGCCTTCGCGCTCACCCTCAGTCTTCTCGACCGTGTAGCCCCTTGCTAGCGTCATGGCGTCCAGCTTGAGGTTGCGGCTTTCTAAAGACATGGCCAGCCCGATTGCGCTTAGCGCCTGAATCGCGCGCACGTCCGCGATGCCACTCACGTCCAGCTGGTCGCTCCGGACGCGGTCCCCGCCACGCAGGTTCGCCAGCACAAATGCCGTCAATTTCGGGGCCGTGATGGCGCGGACATCCCGGGCGCGCAGCATGAGTCGGGCGCGTGCCTGTTCCTCGATCGAGACGACCGCGGTTCGCAGCTCGGATGGCGGTGACCGCAGTATCGCCCTCTTGGGTTCGGCCAGCCGGTCAGTGCCCAGGAGTTCGCCCGGTGCGAACGGCGCGGCCTCGGCCGCGCCCGCGAAAACGCCCGCTATCGCGTGCTTGACCAGGTGGTCAAGGGGTCGCATGGCGCGCAACCGGAAGTCCAAAAACACCAGCGCTTGCTTGTTGGCGCGACGAACTTCCTCATCGAGCCGATCCAGGTATTCGTCGATTCGCCGCAGATCGATGAGGCGCTGGATGTCGCGCTCGAACAGCAACTCGGCGCGCCTTTGGTCGCCACTGGCGCGCTTGGCGCTGTACCAGGCAACGAGGCGTTCTCGCAGTTCACTCGAGGTGTGGATATGTTCGACGGTCTGGATGATTTCCTGCTTGCGGGAGACCGGGTGTTCCCGGGTTCGCAGCTCGCCGTAGTCGCCAATGAACACCCGCTGGATGAACCTGTCAAAGTAGGTGCGCACGTAGGTAGCAGTCGGAATCGACGGGTCCATCGACAGCATCAGCTCGCGCACGCTGTTGCCGGTGTTGCGCACGTGTTCCAGCAAGCTTCGAGTCTGGCTGGCCGCCTCCTGAAGCGTGTCCCCTTCCGCGTTGTCGCGCACGATGAGCCGAAGATTGGCCTCAATGGAACGAACCTTGCCCGCGACGAACACCGGCCCCGTGTGTGCGAACTCCACGAGCAGGCCCATGAAGTGCGCGACCACCGGCGGCATCGTGACCATCTGTTTGACCCCACGCAGCTCGACACGCAGCCAGCCCGCCTCCTTTAGCAGGTGAAAGGTCTCGTTCGCTCGTATGACCAGTGGCGTCAACGGCGGTTCTTCGTTGGTTGCCGCCGCTCTCGCGTCGAGAGCCGCCAGTTCGTCTTCGATGTCCCGGGCGATCTCGCGCCAGTGGAACCCGTGGCTCGGCGGGAACGGCGCATCCGGCCCGAACCTGCGTTCGTAGAGCGCGCACAGCAGGTGCCAATGCTGTTGCCGGTTCGGGGCGGCCAGAGGAGCAAACAGGCGGCTCGGTATCCGCCCGAACAGCTCTCTGTCGCCGGCGATTCCTAAGTCGGGAACAGCCATGTGTGCAACTCCTCGATGTTTGCGACCGCGATCTGGTAGTCCGGCGGCCGCTGACGTTTGGAATCCGTCGCCGCGCGCAGATCCTGGATCAGGTAGGCGACCAGCGCCGCTCGACAGGTTTGGCGTCGGGCAGAGGTTCCGCCGAAGTTTTCGAATCGAACCACCTCTTCCTGCATCGGCGTGAGCTGCGGATGCGGCACCAGCACCACTTCGACGTGCGTGGACCAGGCCGAGTCGTCTTGGACGCCATGTGTCGCGGGATCGAGGGTTGGAATGGCCGTCACGATCCTGCCCAAGGCGAAGTCCCTGAAGTCTTGGTTCTGCCGGCAATACCCACGTACATGCCAGCGCCGGCCGGCACGCACCAGGTTGTGCGGCTCGATCGTGCGTTGGTGCGGCTCGGGGTGCTTCATGGACCGATAGGTAATCGCAGCGGCCGTCGATTCGCGGATGGAGCGCCACAACGTCGCGAACACGCGCGCGGATGGGACATTGAAATCGGGGAACACATGCATTCCCTGCTCGCCCTTGGCGTGAAGCGAGGGGATGCGTGTGAGTGCGAGATACGAAGCGAACGTTTCCTCGGCTCTCGACGCCCCCTGCCGCGCGATCGTCCGGAAGAGCGCATCGGTAGCAAGGTAGCAGCGGCCGATGGAGTCCCAGGCCATCCAGTCAGGGCACAGGTCGCGCAATTCCTTGATCCATTCGCTGGCCCTGACCGGGCTGAGTTCAAAGAGCTCCATGACGCGAGCCCGGCCCACCTCGCCCTCCCACGTCAGAAGGATCAGGAGGGGCCGGAGCCGGGTCGGAATATCGCGCTCGCGCTGCATACGAAATATCGTATCATACGAATATTCGTACCGTCCAGTCCGGTGCAGATTGCGCTCGGTGAAGGCCTTTCCTCACAGCTATTGGATACGCCATGGCCCAACGGTTTTTGCTGCCCCTACCTGACTACCAACGCATCTATCAGATCGCTTACAGCGTCTTGGAGGCGTCCGAAATCGCCATTACCCATCGCGCCTGCATCTTCTTCGCGTCGGTGGGGGCATTGATTCTGCGTGATCACTACCGCATGCCCGCCACCATCAGCGCCGGTTGCATGGCGATGATGGTGGACGAACAAAGCTCTAACGTCGTGGTCTATGGCCGCAATCAGGACGGAGCGTTCGTGAACGACGAGAAAGCGTTTCACGCCTGGTGTCAGTGCGACGGCTGGTTGATCGACTTCATGGCGCCGATCATGGGAACTGCGCTGCGCGAGGACGGCGTGACGTGGAACGTGCCGCGACGCATGCTGCAAAAGCGCCTTGAGGACCAGAAGGACAACCTGAGCGAGATTCAGCACGTCGGCGACTTTTTCACAATGCACGACCGCTCACTCACGGAGGCGCTCATTGACGGCCAGTCCATCCAATTCGAAGACCTAACCAACATCTGCCTCACCTGGTTCCGACGGCCGCCGAAGCCTCTGAAGGAATTGGCAATGGGCGACACCCATGCAGCGCCCAAGAAACTGATGGCTCGCGCACCGACAATTGAGGGCGTATGGTAGGACTTGCGAACGGCCGCGCGAGGCGGCGTGTCATTGGATGAGAGGAGGCGTGCCTGATTCGACCGAGCTGGATAGTGGCGGCGTGCCACCAACGGTTTAACGCCAGCAGCTCTACGACTTGGCCTGGGAGCAACCGATGCTTCGAGTTGTCGAACGTTTCGGAGTTGCTTCGAGCTACGTGGCTAGGGTGTTCACGGAGCTGCGCGTTCCCCGTCCTGCGCAAGGGTACTGGGCACGCCGCGAGTTCGGCAAGGAGCCGCCCAGGCCTCCCTTGCCGCCGGCGCTGGGCGCTTCGAAGGCGTTCATCGTAACGAGCGCCTACCTGACGAGCGGAGCGATCAAGCGCATTCAGCGCGACCAATACGTCCTCGGGAAAGTCGACCGCAGCGACCTTGATGCCTGGATCGAAAGCGTGCTGCGGGCGCGTCACGGAGCAATGTTCGGCTTTCATTGATCGTCCACGTGCGTGGCGTGCGCGGGGGCCATCGCGAACTTCGCTCGGCCCCGTGCTGTCGGAAGCCTGCAGGGTAGTGTCTCAGTTTGAAAGTAACGGGCGAGGCTCCCCGAGGGC
>JAANCK010167265.1_pt1 | contig 12892 bp, 10 predicted proteins | sample 7277841 | NCBI WGS metagenome assembly JAANCK01 (sample SAMN14222788, study PRJNA588281) | permafrost metagenome | isolation source: Arctic cryosol methane SIP | place: Canada:Nunavut | collected 2015-07 | reverse complement strand
TCGTACCCCGACTGGCGGGCGATCGTGAGCGACAATGCCTCGCCGGGAGATGCGGGGCGCAGCATCCGCGAGGCGATCGACCGGCTCGGCGATCCGCGCGTGAGCTTCCACCAGCAGCCGACGAATGGCGGCGAATACGGCCAGGGGCGATATCTCTTCGGCGAGGCCGCGGCGCTCGGTTGCGAGTACTTCACGATCCTGCATGACGACGACACCCTCGAGCCGGGGTTCGTCGCCGCCGCGGTAGATGCCCTGGACCGGCACCGCGAAATGTCGTACTACGTCTGCAACTCGCATGTCATGGCCGAGGACGGGAACCGTTCGCACGCGCTCACCGAAGCGCTGGATCGCAGGCAGCAACGCGTCGGGAAGGGCGACGGCCCCATCGATGTCCTTTCCAGCCACATGACCTGCGGGTTTACCCCCATCTGCGCGACGTTCTTCCGGATGGCGGCCCTGAAGGACTCGGGCTTCGTCGACGACGACCTCCATGGCAACGTGCCGTTCGAGAACAATGTCTTCGTGCGGCTGGGCGAGCGCGGGGCGAAGGCGTGGTTCGATTCGCGCCGCCTGGTCTCGTTCCGCATGCACCTCAATCAGCTGCGCAACACCGATTACCTGAACAACGAACAAATCGTGAGCCTCAGCATCCGGCTTTTCGAGCGTCGACGTTTTGAGGGCGAGAACGAGCGCCGCCGCCGGCAGTGCCTCAGCCGGCTCCACCGCATCGAGGCCATGCACAGGGCCAATGGCGGCGATTACGCCGCCGCGCGCGCCGCCGCGATAAAGGCGCTGCGTGCCAATCCCGGGTCGGGGAGGACGTGGCTCGTGGCAGCCGGCACGCACCTCGCGCCGTTCTTCGTGAGGAGCGTGGCGAGCGCCTGGCTGCGAGGCGCCGGCGCCGCGGTCCCGAGGTCGTGGAAGGCGTGATGCGCGACGGACGAACAGATACGAAAGGTGCCTTCTCATGGATGGGATGAAGGAAGCGATCCAGTACCAGCCCGATCTCGACCCGATCGACTGGCGAACGTCGTCGCGGCGGGCACGAAACGCGATCGTCCGGCATGTACCGCTCATCCTCACGAGCGTCGTGGTCTGCTTCGTGCTGATGTTCGTGTACGTGCGCCTCTTTCCGCCCGTATTCACGGCCACGGCGTTGCTCGAGGCCGAATCCGACAGCGACACCGGCCGCGTGCAGTACTACGCGCATTGGGACATGTTCCGCAAGGTCGACATGAAGTCCGAGCCCGAGCTGCTCACCTCGGGGCGCGTCGCCAAGCAGGTGGTCGAGGACCTCCACCTCAAGTTCGACGACGTGTACCACACGATGTTCACGCAAATCGGCTACCTGTGGACCGAATCGTGGGTCGGCAGGAACTATCGCAAGTTCAAGGAGTGGCTCTTCCCGCCGGACCCGTCGATGTACAAGCCGACGCCGGAGGAGATCGATTTCGGGCGTACCGTCAATTCCTTCCGCGACGGCATCAGGGTCGAGCAGGTCGCCGGCACGAGCGTGGCAAAGGTGACCGTGATGGCGCCGTCCTACCGCGTGGCGCAGATCGCCAACAGGACCATCGACATCTTCCTCGCTGAACGCAGGCGCCGTTCCTACAACGAGGCCAACGCGGCCTACCAGGCGCTCTCCGTCGAGGTCGCTCGAGCCTCGGCGGACCTCGCGGCCGCCGATGACAAGAAGGCCGACTTCGAGAAGAAAAACCAGGTGGTGCTCGACTTCGAGAAGGACAAGCTTCTGCTGACCGATTGGGCGAAACTCAAGTCGTCGGCGAACGACGTGAATGGAACGATCGCGGGCCTGGAGGCGAGCCTCGCGGTCGTGGAGCGGGAGCTCGGCACCGAGCCCACCGAGATCGTGCAGGCGACGAGGCTGCAGGACAGCCAGACCAAGGGCCTGCTCCAGAACCGCGAGTTCGAGCTCAACAGCGCCCTCCAGCAGATGCGCGAGCACTACCTTCCCGGGTCGCCGGACATACAGCAGCTCGAAAGGCTGCTCGCCGAAGTGCGGACCTCGCTCGCCCGCGAGCCCGACAAGGTCACCGTCGCGCGGGAAGTGATCATGAATCCGACCCATACCGAGCTGCGCACGCGCGAGCAGCTCCTGAAGAGCCAGCTCGCATCCGCCTACGCCACCCTGGCGTCGAAGCGCAAGCCCCTGGCCGAGCTCCAGAGCCGGATGGACCATTACCCACAGCTCGTGAAGTCGCTGACCGAGATGGCCCGCATTCGCGACGGGCTGGAGTCGCGCTACAAGCTCCTGCGCGAGCGGCTCATGGTGGCGGACGTCTCGCGCGCGACCGCCAACTCGGCGCCGTCCAGCATCCGCGTCATCGACTACGCGTCGTCGCCGACGAGCCAATCGTGGCCGAAGATGATCATTCTCGCGCCTTCGGCGCTGGCGCTGGGTCTCTTCCTCGGATTCAGCATGGCGTTGCTCGCGGAGATCTTCAGCACCCGCGTCAATCGCGACCGCCTCTCCACGCGCCCCGAGTATCCGGTGTACGCCGTGATCGACATGCTTCCCGTCGTTGCCACCCAAGGGGGCACGGGGGCCGTGCTGCTCCAGTCGCCGGCCAACGATTCGGCCATCGCACGCCTGCGGGGCCCCTCATGAGCGACATGAACTTTCGTGCGCTGCTCGGGCATGGCCGCAGGCTCCTGCGACGGATGCGGGTGGACGAGTCGACGGACCAGTCCGCCGGCACCTACGCCCTGTTGGCGCTGCGCCTCGAGCGCGACCTCGCGCGCCAGGGCAAGGGTCGCAGCATCCTCATCACCGCGGCCAAGGATGATTCGGTCGCGCTGGAGGCCACCGTGGAGCTGGCGTGGTCCCTTGCGGCCGATTTGGGCCATACGGTGCTCATGGTGGATGGGGGGTTCGCCTCCAATACCCTGAGCGCCGCGCTCGCCGTCGACGACAAGGTGGGACTCTCCGAACTGCTCGAGGGGCCGGCGCACGGTTTTGCCGCCTTGCAGCTGCGCCTGCAGCCCACGCAACACGAACATATCGCCATCCTGCCCCGTGGCCACGACCGGGAGACCACGATCCGCGTCGAGGCGGTCCGCGGCCTCATTGCGGCCGCCTGCGAGCACTTCGACTTCGTGCTGGTGCAGGGTTCCCTCACGGTCGAACCCGAGCGCTCGCTTGCGTTCGGGTCCCTGGTCGATGCGGCGCTGCTCTTCGCCGTGGAGGACGCCACAACCATAGACGACGTCGCGCGCGGGCAGCGGCTGCTCAACGACTGTGGCGCGCGGCGTGTCGCCCTTGTCCTCGCCAACCGCAGGCAAGTGCCCGCCCCCGCGAATACCGAGCCCGGCGCTTGATGCAGGCGACGGGGCCAGCCGGAGCGCGCTCCGGAGCCGGCAGCACACCCTGGACCTGGGTCGGTGGCATCGTGGCGGGCACCCTCGCGCTCGGTGCGCTGATCCTCACCCAGGTAGGCGAACCGAAGTATGTGTTCACGGGATTCGCCATGCTGGCCTTCGGCATCCTCGTGTTGCTCGTCGGCAACCTACGCGTGGTTTCGCTCCACGTCCTTCTCTTCTTCGCCCCCTTCACGCTGCGCTTGACCCTGGCGCCGATGCCCCACATGGGGGGCGCGGGCGCGCTGTACATCGAGGCGGTGGACCCGTTCATTCTGGTCCTCTGCTTCTACCAGCTGAGGGAGCGGATCAAGGGGCTTCGCAGCGCGTATCCCATTCCCCCGGCGCTGTGGTTGTGGGTCGGGATGATCGCGCTGGGCGTGGGCACGGTGGTCTTCGGGCACTTGCGCTCGCTGGCGATCCTCGAGATCGTGCGGATGTCGAAGCTGCTGCTGATGTCCGTCGTGCTGATCAACGAAATCGTCACGCAGCGTCAGTTCAAGGCCGCCATCGTGACCCTCCTGCTCGGCGTCATCCTGGAGGCGGGCATCGCCCTCGCCCAGAATCTCATGGGTCACCAGCTCGGGTTGTCGTTCCTGGGCGAGGCGCGCCAAAAGGACGTCGAGATCCTGGGGATGACGAGCCTCGAGTCGGGGGAGTTCGTCTATCGCGCGGGGGGACTCCTCGGCCACGCCAACCTGTTCGCCGCCTATCTGGCCCTCTTCCTGGGGATCGCGATCGCGCTCGTGCTCACGTCCGCTTCGCATCTGCTCAAGGCCATTTCGTACATCGCGCTCGCCCTCGGCACGCCGGCCCTCGTGCTCACCCTTTCGCGCGCGGGCTGGATCGACTTCACGGCCGCATTCGCGATCACGGTCGCGCTGGGCGCCTGGAATGCGATCTCGCGCCGCAGGTATGTCTTCTCGCGCGTGGCGGTGGTCGTCGGCGTAACGATCGTCGGCATCGCGATGAGCCCCATCATCATCAAGCGCATCAGCGACGCCGACCCCACGTCCGTGGAGTACCGCCTCAAGTGGATCAGGATTGCACGCGACATGGTCGAAGACCACCCGCTCTTCGGCGTCGGACTCAACGCGTATGTGTTCACCCAGCTTCCCTACGGGCAATTCAAGACGCCGGAGGACATGACGAATTTCTACGGCGCGAATTGGCCGGTCGTCCACAACAACTGGCTGATCGTCTGGTCCGAGCAGGGCACGGTCGGGATGATATTGTGGATCGCGTTTCACATCGCGGTGATCTTGGCGGCGGCGAGGAACCTCAGGATCCGGGATCCGGTGCTCCATGCCATCGGCGTCGGGCTGCTGGCCGGATTCGTTGCCATCATGGTCGATGGCATGGCGAGTTTCTTCGTGCGCCAGGAGGCCCCCGCGCGCATGTTCTGGATCGCGACCGCGCTGATTCTCGCGCTCGACCGCTGGCGGCGCTCGAGCGAGGAGGAGCGGCCCGCTCCCGTGCCGGAGATGCCACGACACGCTCGCCTGCCTGCGCTGGAAAGCGCGCGGCCGACGGGCCGATGGCTTCCAGCCCGCACCAGCCTGCTGCAGTGACGGGGGCGCATCCGCCGAACCTGCTTCGGTCCGTCGCCAAGAATGCGGTCAGCCTCACCGGTGGCCGCTTCCTGCTTGCGCTGCTGCGGTTCGCCGTCGCGCTCGTCATCGTGAAGCGCAGCGGCCTCGATACGTTCGGCGAGTTCGCCCTGGTCCTCACCTTCATCTTCATCGCCGAGTGGCTGTCGGACTTCGGCCTCATCGACATCGCCGTGCGGCAGATCTGCACCGATACCTCCGGCGGCGAGGCCACGCTCGGCGCCTTCGCGATCTCCAAGTGCGTGCAATCCGTCCTCGCCGCCGCGATGATGGTCGCCGGAATGGCGCTCCTGGGCTACCCCAGCCACGTGATGCGCTCGGGGATGATTGCCGGCGTCGCAATCCTGCTCTACGGCGGCGTGCAATACCTCCGCGTCGGCTTTCGCGTGCGCATGACGATGGAGCGCGACGTCGGCGCCGAGCTCGCGTCCGTGGTCTTCCTGCTCGGTGCGGTCTGGATCGCCACGGGAGCTCGCGCCGGCCTCGAGGTCCTCACCCTCTGCTATGTCTTCTCGCGCGGCGTGAACCTGGTCGGGGCATGGCTCCTTGCCGCCGGATCGCTGAAGCCTGCATTCGGGAAGACGTTGCGCTCGGAGCTGGCAATCCTGGTACGCGCGGCACTTCCCCTCGGCCTGACGGGGCTCCTCGTCGTCGCCTATGACTCCATGGATGCCATCGCCCTTTCGAGGTGGTCCACGAACGCGCAGATCGGGGTCTTCTCGGTCGCCACGCGCGCGATGATGCTGGCCGTGGTCGCCGAACAGGCTCTCTGCCAGGCCGTATTTCCCGTGCTCGCACGGCAGTGGGCGCAGGACCGGGCAACCTTCACGCGTACCTACCAGGCCGTGCTCGATTGGGGCACGGTACTCGCAGGCGTCCTCTTCTGCGCGCTGTTCGCCGGAGCGCTGGGCCTGGGCGCGCTCGTCCGGCAGGAGCCGCAGGCGGTGGCCGCCGTGCTGCAACTGCTGTCCTGGGCGGTGTTGGCGCGCGCCGTCGTGACGCTCGTGAGCCCCATGGTGGTCATTTCCGGGCGCCTCATGAACACGGTCTGGATCACGCTGCTCGTGGTCGTCGCGAAGTGGGCCGGGCTGGTCCTGCTCGCCCGGCAGGGCGCCATCGGCGCGGCCACGGCCTACCTGATCGCCGAAGTCCTGGTGGGGCTCGTTCCGACCGTGATCATCTGCCAGCGCGCCGCGGGCGTCTCGCTCGACTGGTCCCTGCCCCTCAGGGCCGTGGCGGCCGCGGCGGCCGTGGCCGGCGCGACGCAGTGGCTCGAGCTCCAGGGCAACGTCCTGCATGGCCTGCTCGCCGTCCTGCTCTACGTCGCGCTCGCCTGGGCCCTGGGCGCGATCCGCCTGCAGCCGTTGCGGCAGTTCTGGCTCGCCATCGGACGCGGGAGGGGCGATGGATAGGCGGCTGCGGGTCGCCATCATCGGCGACCGCGGGATTCCGGCACGCTACAGTGGCTTCAGCACGCTCGTCGAGGAGATCTCGGCGCGCATGGTCGCGGACCACGGCATGGACGTGACGGTGTACTGCAGGTCGCAGTACTTCGACGAGCGTCCGCCCGAATTTCGAGGCGTGCGCCTGGTCTACCTCGCCGCGCCGGGCGGCAAGAGCCTCGAGAGCCTGTGGCACAGCGCGCGGGCGATCCTGCACGCGGCGCTGCGCCCGTTCGACATCGCCGTGGTCCTCGACCCCGGCAATTCGCCCCTCACGCTGCCCTTGCTGGCGCGGCGCATGCCGTTCGTGATCCACACCGACGGGCTGGGATGGCAGCGAAGGAAGTGGAGTCCGTTGCAGCAGCGGTACTACCGATGGTCGGAATGGGTCTCCGCGCGTCTCGCCACGCACCTGGTGTGCGACTCGCCGGCCATGCAGCGCTACTACCTCGACGAATACCGGGCGGCGAGCGCCTATATCCCGTATGGCGGCGAAGCCGGCGGCCCCCCGGACGATGCCGCGCCCGCGCGTTACGGCCTCGAGCCGGGGCACTACTACCTGGTCGTGGCGAGGCTCGAGCCCGAGAACAACGTCGACCTCATCATCCGCGAATACAAGTCATCCGATGCGCGCTTGCCCCTGGTGTATGTCGGCGGGGCGCGCTACGAGTCGGAATACTCGCGCGCGATCTTTGCGCAGGCGGACCCGCGCGTGAAGTGCCTCGGACCGGTCTACGAGGCCGCGCTGCTGAACGGCCTCTACCGGCATTGCCGCGCCTATATCCATGGTCACGAGGTCGGCGGCACCAACCCCAGCCTGCTGCGAGCGATGGCGGCGGGCGCGGCGTGCGTACCCATCGACGTCGTCTTCCATCGCGAAGTCCTCGGCAGCCACGGGCTCTTCTTCTCGCGCGATCCCGGCTCGCTGGCGGGAATCTTCGAGACCCTCGAAGCCGACCCGTCCCTCACCGCGCGCCTCGGCCGCGAAGCGCGCGCCAGGGCCGAGGGCTGCTATCGTTGGGACGCGGTTGCCGCGGGGTACGCCGAGTTCCTGGCGCGCATCGTGGAAGCGCGCGGGCACGGCGACAGCGGCTTGCACATCGATACCGACGTCTATCACCCGGAGCAGTTCGTCCCCCCCGGCGAGCCCGCGATCGGCTCGCGCTCATAGGCGTTTGACCGACCCGGGCCGTCCCGCTATCGTACCCATGCCCGACCCGACCAAGGAGCCCCATGATAGTCCGCCCCATCACGGAGGAAGAGCGCAAGAAATGGCCGCGCGAGGTGATCGTCCGGCTGGAAAAGGCGTTCGCCGACGCGCGTGGCCAGATCCAGCCTCTCGTCGACCTGCCGATGGAAAGCTGCGTCCTCATCACCTCGAGGAAGGACAGCGTCCGCGCCAACCATTATCACCGTACGGATTGGCATTTCTGCTACGTCCTTTCGGGCTCGATCGAATACTACGAGCGTCCGCACGGCTCGAACGTGCCGCCGAAGCGCGTGCTCGTGAAGGCCGGGGAGCTCTTCTTCACCGCGCCGATGGTGGACCACGCGATGGTATTTCCCGAGGAGACGGTGTTCCTCACGCTCGGGAGGAACTCCCGCACCCAGGAGGCCTACGAAGCGGACGTGGTGCGTATCCCGCCCATCCATGGCCATGACCATGACCATGACCATGACCACGGGACCTCACCCAGCTAGCCCAGGTCACGTCGACCGGCACCGGCGGGTTTGGCAATGACGAGGAAGAGCGTGGCGTCGAAGGCTTTGATCATAGGCGGAGGCGGGTTCATCGGGTCGAATCTCACCCGAACCCTGCTGGCGGATGGCCGGTCGGTGAGAGTCCTGGAATTGCCGAACCGCAATCGGATGCAGATCATTCCGGATCATCCGCAACTCGAATGGTGCGAGGGGAATTTCACCAATGCCCGGGATCTGCGCCACGCGCTCGTCGGCGTGCAGTCGGTGTTCCACCTCGCGTCGACCACGATTCCGGAATCCTCGAATGAGAATCCCCAATTCGACGTCCAGAGCAATCTGCTGGGGACGGTCGCATTGCTGGAGGAAATGCGGCGGCTCCCGAACGTGCCCGTCATCTTCGCCTCCTCGGGGGGCACGGTATACGGCCGGCCCAAAGTCGTGCCCATTGCCGAGGAGCATTCGACCGAGCCGGAATGTTCCTATGGGATCGTAAAGCTCACGATCGAAAAGTACCTGGCCTTGTATCGCCGGATGCATGGCACCCCCTATCGGGTGTTGCGGATGGCCAACCCGTATGGACCTGGACAGGAGATCAATCGGGTCCAGGGAGCGATCGGCGTCCTGCTCTCCCGCGTGCTGAGCGGCCAGCCCGTGGAGATCTGGGGCGACGGATCGGTGGTGCGCGACTACTTCTACGTGAGCGATGCAATCTCGGCCCTGAAGAGGGCGGAGGCATACGTCGGCGACGATTATGTCTTCAATATCGGTTCGGGAAAGGGGCACAGCCTCCTGGACATTCTGGCCGCCATCGAAGGCATCACCCATCGGAAATGCGAGGTCCGCTTCACGGCGGCACGCTCGTTCGACGTTCCCACCAACGTGCTCAATATCGGACGCGCTCAAACGGTCCTGGGCTGGCGCCCCGAGATTCCCCTGGAAGTCGGCCTTCGGCACATGGTCGACTGGCTGGCGAAGACCGGCAGGGTGAGCGGGCGAACGCCGCCCCTTGACGTGAATCGAGGTCCCGGCTAGATGGGATGGGACTTCGCCAACGGATGGAAGCCCGGATCCATGGTGCAGCGCATGCGCCAGGCGCGGCTGGTGCTGCTCCGCGACCTCGTGCGTGATATGCCGCAGCCGATTCGCCTGCTGGACGTGGGCGGGTTGCATCATTTCTGGCTGGCGATGGATCGCTCCCTGCTACCGCGCATGCACATTACCTTCGTCAACAGATGGGAGTATGTGCCCGACATCCCGGACGCCGTGGCCGTGATCGGCGATGCGCGTGACCTCTCCCGCTACGCCGACCGGGAATTCGACGTGGTATTTTCCAACTCGGTCATCGAGCACGTCGGCGGGCTGCGAGACCAGGCGCAGATGGCGCGTGAGTGCGTGCGCGTCGGCAAGCGCTATTACATCCAGACGCCAAACTGGGCCTTTCCGATCGAACCGCACTTCCTGTTTCCGGGATTCCAGTACCTGCCGCTGCGCGTGCGTGCGCACCTCCACCATGGGAGGCGGTGGGGCTGGTGGGAGAAGGCTGCGTCGTACCACGAGGCCCTCGAAGAGGTCGAGTCCATCCGCTTGCTCACCCGCAGGGAGATGCGCTATCTGTTTCCGCGCGCCACCCTGTGGACGGAGCGTTTCTTCGGTTTGCCCAAGTCCTTCGTCGCTTACGGCCACAACGACGTTCCGGCCGCAGCCGCCCCCTAGGCCCGCACCCGGCGCGCAAGCCGCCGCTAGCCGTGGAGCTGGTAGTAGTAATTCCTGCGCGCGCCGCCGCGTTCGGGCAATTCGAGCGCGGCGACCCGCTCGTACATCGCGCGGTAACCGTCCTTGAGCACGTCCCACGAAAGCCTTGCGCGCACGTCGGCCGTGCAGCGCACCTCGGCGAGTGCCTCCCGATGCGCCATCAGGAACGAGAGCCGGTCGGCGAGCGCACCCGGCGCAGTCATGTCCACCCAGGCCTTCGGATTGGCGAACAGCCAGCGGAAGTGCGGTGCGTCGTGAACGAGGACCGGGAGCCCCGTCGAGGCCCCCTCGACGATCGCGAGCCCGAAGGCCTCCCAGAGCGCGGCGTGCGCCATCACGTCGGCCATGCGGTACAGCTCCCCTATCCTGGCCGTGGGCACGTGCGTGATCCTGACGCGATCTCCCAGGAGCGATCGCGCCAGTCCGGGCAGCGAAGGATCGCCCTGGTCCGGGCTCCCGTCGAGCCACAGAAGGAAGTTCCCCTGCAGGCGCGCGGCCTCCTCGATCAGGTGATGGATCCTCTTGTGCCTGCGATCCAGCGCGGCGACGTCGAGGATGACGAACGTGTCGTCGCTCACGCCGTACTCACGCCGCAAGTCTTCCCGGGTCCGGGTCGTTTCGAATCGCGCGGGATAGACACCAAGCGGAAGCAGCGTCAATGCCTGCGCCGGAATCGCCGCGGCGAGGGAATCGTCATAAGTGACTTTCGACACCTCCTGGACGTGGTCGGCGGGCTGATAGTGCGTCGGCGGCATCGAGCTCGCGTGAGTGAAGAGCAGCCGGAACCGCATGCCGAACAGCCTTCGCAGCTTGTAGAGGATGCGGGCGAGGGGCGGGTCGGCGCAGTGCACGACGTCGAAGGCTCCGTCCCTCAGGTATGGCAGCAACGCAAGCGCGAAGGTCATGCACTCGGCATGGATCGTGGTGCGTCCGACGAGCCGGTGGATCGGAAGCAGCTTGAGGAAACGCCCGTTACGCGGCAGGAACAGCGGCACGACCTTCTCGCGCTCGGTGCTGCGCCCTCCTCCCTTGAACAGGGTCAGGTCGAGGTCGTCCTTCAGGAGGTCGAACATGTCCAGGAACATCCGCTCATAGCCTCGCTGCACGAGGCCAATGCCGGGACAGGCGATCGCCACCCTGATGGGCCGGTTCGACTCGGAGGAAATCATGGCAGATCGTCCATCTCGCTGAAGCGGCGCGAAGCGCGGGCAGCCGCGACCCTACTCCGCCTCCTTGCGCAGGCTCGCGAGGTCGGTGGTCATCAGGCCGATGCCGAATTCCCGGCCCTTGTAGCCGCGCTTGATCATGTTTCCCAGCTCGCCGTATCCGACGTGGCCGAAGAACCACAGCTTCACCTCGTTACCGTCGATCAGCGCCGCCGGCGACTGCACTTCGCCCTTTGCCGACCAATCGAGGTCCTGGCGGCGCAGCAGCGGGCCGTTCTTCTCCACGAACGTGAGCCCGCCGTCCTTCGAGACCGCGTGCGCGAGCGCCACCGCACGCCAATCCGGCTTTGCGTTCTTGTCGTAATGGACGACGCAGTAGAAGAGATGGATGGTGTCGCCGTCGACCAGCGCAGCCGGCGTCGAGTAGCCCGGAAATCCCTCTTCGGGCGGATAGAGCTTCGATTGGGGTAGCGCCGGGCGCGGCTTGTCGAAGACGTAGCCGTCGTCGGAAACGGCGAGCCCGATGGTCTGCAGCTGCGGCGGATTTCCGCTCGGTCTTGCACCCAGCGCGGTGAAATACATGTAGATCTTGCCCTTGTACACGATCGCGCCCGGCTCGGCGACGAGAAAGCCCGTCCACTCGCTCACCTTGCCGCTGGAGGTGATGACGGGCTTCGGATCCTTGGTCCAGTGGATGCCGTCCGGGGACGCGGCGTGGCCGATTTCACTCATCGGCACATGACCCGCGGGATAGATCCCCATGTAATACATGTGGTACTGCCCATGGAAGTAGACGACCGAGGGCGTCTCCATGCTCAGGAACGGCGTTCCCGAAGGATCCATCAGCGGGCGCGGGGGATCGAGATGCCAGTCGACGCCATTCTTGGACACAGCGCGAAAGGGAACCACCGGCGGCTTGAATGGGTCCTTGATGCTGCTCGTGAGCCACATCACGTAGGTATCGCCGACCTTCAGCACGCTGGGATCGTTCCAGAGGCCCTTGTCGCGAAAGTCGCCGGCCTTGATGATGGGATTGCCCGGATAGAGCTTCCACATCGTCTGCCGCGGGCCCAGGGGGATGGGCAATTCGGGCCCCGAGGCGCACGAGCTCGTCTGGGTGGCAATTCCCGCGACGAGCAGCAGGCCAAGCACCATGGTGAGCAGCTGTCTCTTCGTTTTCATGTGCGGAATAGGCATCTCTTCAATTCGTGGACAATTCGTGGGCAAAAAGATATCACGCAACCGGCAGCGCTGCCTCGCAGCGATCGAGGAGCCTCACGACCTCCACGCCGAGATCGAGGCTGTCCAGGGACTTGCTCGACGCCCTCACCGCCCGCGCGAACTCGCTCACCACGCAGGCGAGAGGAAGCTGTCGATCGTACGCGAGCGGCTCGCCGGGCGTGGCGGGCTCCGTGTGGGGCGGTGACGGCGGATGCAGGGTGAGCTTGCGTTCCACCCCGTCATCATAGACGAGCACCGCCCGCTCGAGATAGACGACCATCCGGCGTTCCTTGGCCAGCAAGTTGCCGAACCTGAGGACCGCCGATACGGCGCGAGGAAAGGTGGCGCGCAGCTCCAGGACCTCGCCCCACCCCTCGGGCGCCCGGCGGCGCTCCAGGCACTTCGCCTCGAGGATCTCCGGGGATGCGCCCACGAGATCGAGGCAGAGCGCCAGGTCGTGGGCGCCCCAATCCCACAGCGCGCGGGTATCGGCGCGGAACGGCCCGTAATTTCCGGAGCGGCAATCGATCGCGTGAACGGGGCCGTAACGCGGGGCGACGAGCTTGAGCGCGCGATAGGCGGGGTGGAAGAGGTGCGTGTGATCGACCATGACGAAGCCTTC
>JAANCK010838562.1_pt1 | contig 12910 bp, 14 predicted proteins | sample 7277841 | NCBI WGS metagenome assembly JAANCK01 (sample SAMN14222788, study PRJNA588281) | permafrost metagenome | isolation source: Arctic cryosol methane SIP | place: Canada:Nunavut | collected 2015-07 | reverse complement strand
CACCCGCGGCGGGACGCCCACGGGGTCAGGCTGGCTCGCTCCACCCGCGGCCACGCGGGGCGGTAGCGGCGCCGCATCGGGGCTGGCACCGATGGTGATCTTTTCGGCGGCGCGCCAGGATCAGCTTGCCACCGAAGTGGAGCTCAAGGGAGAGGACAAGACTGCAGGTTCGCTCACGGTCGGTTTGAGTCACGTCCTTGCCACCCTGAACCCCACCGCGGGTCAACCGCTTACCTACCGCGCGGTGTTCGATCAGCTCACCTCCTGGATGCAGGGGGAAGTGCCGTTGCAGTCGCCCCAGCTTGAAGGCGATGCCGATGTTGCCGTCTTCAGTGGCCGGGCGGTGACCCAGAAGCCGTACTTTCGAGTGACTGCGGTGCAGGGAGATTCGATGGCGCTGCTCGAGGGGGGAACGCTGGTCGGACTGCTTCCGGGCTCGAAGCTTTCGTTCTTTCCTCTGGGCACGCAGGACCCGTCCCAGGCGACCGCGATCGCCACCGGCGAGGTGATTCACGCAGACGAGCTGCAGGCGACCGTCAGACTCGCGTCGGGCGGGCACGCCGCCGGTAGCTGGGCCTTCGTGACCGAATACGCCTTCGCGGAGTTCCGGATCCGGCTGCATCTCGATGCGGCGATCCCCGCCGCGACGCGGAACGCACTCGCGGCAGAGATTGGAAGGATCGGGGTGATCCAGCTCTCCGACTCCCTCGTGGATCTGGTGATCAGGCCCACCGGTCCGCGGAGTCGTGGCGCATCGCCACTGACGGTGAGCTGGGCGGAGGATACCACCGTCGCGCTGCTCCCACCGGTGGATGCCTCGAACCCGACGGGCCGGACAACACTCACCGAGCGGGTGCGCGCCCTCGCTCGGGGGAGCTACCTCAAGCAGGTACAGATGTCCGATCCGAGGATCAGCGTCCGTATCGAGCTGGTCCCGGCCACTCACACCTTTGGGGCGGACGGGAGCTGTGATGCCCGCCAGTCGGACACCCTGCACGTGGGTGCGCGTCGATCGTCGGGCGGCCAGTGGCAGCTGCGGCCGAACGACGGCTACTTCCTCCGCTTCATCAACGACGGCCCCGACTCCGCCTACATCGCGGTGCTGGACCTCACTCCCGACGGAGAGATCGGCCAGCTCTTCCCGCGTGCCGATCTCTCGGGTGAAGACAACCTGCTGCCGCCCGGGGCGCGCTTTCAGAGTACCCTCTGCTACTTCGCAACCGAGCCGTTTGGTGCCGAGGTGGTGAAGCTCTTCGCGACCCGGAAACGGGTGAACTTCGCCCCGGTGCTCACGACGCACAGTGTGAATCGTGCCGGGGCGCACCCGCTGGAACTGCTTCTCGCGCAGACGTACGCGACCACCCGCGGGGATCCGCCTCCGGCGCCGGACGGGACCGGCTCCACCATGGCGCTCACCCTGCAGGTCATCCCAGCTCTGGACGGGACGAGGCACTGATTTCGCATGCCACCTTGCGCTCCGGTGGCGAATGCCGATCTTGAGGCAGTGGTGCCTGGCCGGGTGCCGCTCTCCCCTCCTGCAGGCTGACAGACAATGAACGATTCGATGATCGCCTGGCTGGGCGATGCCGGTTCGTGGGCGTGGCAGACCGCTGTCGTGCTCCTCGTCGTCGTCAACGTCGCCGCGGTAGCGGCCATCTCGGTGACGCGGGATCGCGGACTGGTCAATCGATGGACCAGTCACTGGCTCGGCGTGAATCTCGGGCTGATCGGAGTCGGCGTGGGGACCCCGATCATCACCGGACTGCTCCGGATGGCGCTCAGCGCGCTGCCTTCGTTCGGAACCACCGCAGCGCACCTCCCCAAGTAACCTCGGCGCGCGAGGCGGTAGTGTCGGGGAGCGCCATGACTTCCCCGCACCCGCCCGCGACCTGCCTCTTCAGCATGGCGGGCAACCTCGGCTGGTCTTCCCTCGACTCGGTGGAGCTGCCGCAGAAGCCCTTCACTGCGCAGAGCCTCACCACCCGGGTGCGGGAGGCGCTGGCATCGCCGCGGACTCGGGCCCCGGGTTAGTTTGTTGCCCATGGACCATTCGCTCGATGATTTCGTCAACGAGGTGGCGGCGGCACGTGCCGGCTACACTCTCCCGGTGCAGGCACGCCGGCTGGCGGAGGAGTTCTCCCACGCGGCGCTTGCCTTGCTCTTCCCCCACTTCGCCGCGTCGGAGGCTGGCGGCGCCGGCGCCGTGCGGGACGAGCTGGAGGCGCTGCAGAGCCAGATCGACCGCTTTCTCCTCGCACTGGGGACCCCGACGGGGGAGACGAGAGAACGGAGTGCCGCCTTCGCGGCGGGGCTCCCCGCGCTGAGGCGCTCCATGCAGCACGATGCCCTGGCGACCTGTGAGGCCGATCCCGCGGCGCGGAGCGTGGATGAAGTGCTGCTGGCGTATCCCGGATTCTTCGCGCTGGCCTGCTACCGGATCGCCAACCGGCTGTGCGAGGTGGGTGTCGGGCTGCTGCCCAGGCTGATCGCGGAATTTGCGCATCGGGAGACCGGCATCGATATCAATCCGGGGGCGCGCATCGGCCGCTCGCTGGCGATCGATCATGGCACCGGGATCGTCATCGGGGAGACCACGGTGATCGGCGACCGGGTCCGGCTCTACCAGGGAGTGACGTTGGGGGCGCTGAGCGTGCGCAAGGAGTTCGCGCGGCAAAAACGCCACCCCACCATTGAAGACGATGTCGTGATCTATGCCAACGCCACGATCCTCGGGGGTGATACGGTGATCGGGGCGGGGAGCGTGATCGGTGGCAATGTGTGGCTCACTCATAGCGTGGCACCGGGTTCCGTTGTGACCCACGGGGCCACGATCGAGCGGCCCAGGGCGGCGGATGAGGCGCTCCTGGAGTACAATATCTAGGGCACCCCCTCGGGGCGCCCGCAGGTGCACGGGCCGTCACGGCAGCAACCCCATCGCAGGAAAAATCCTCGAGGCAGTGATCATGCGAGCCAACTCCATTCTCGACACCATCGGTGGTACGCCGCACGTCCGGCTCAGCCGGCTCTTCCCCGGCAAGGTGGAGGTGTGGCTCAAGCTGGAGCGTGCCAATCCGGGTGGGAGCATCAAGGACCGGATCGGGCTTGCCATGATCGAGGACGCCGAGCAGCGGGGCCTGCTCAAGAAGGGCAGCGTGATCATCGAGGCGACCTCCGGGAACACCGGCATCGGGCTCGCGATGACCGCCGCGGTCAAGGGCTATCGCCTGATCCTGGTCATGCCGGAATCGATGTCGGTGGAGCGCCGGCGGGTCATGGCGGCCTACGGCGCAGAGTTCGACCTCACCCCGCGGGAGAAGGGGCTGAAAGGCGCTATCGAGCGGGCCGGGGAGCTGGTGGCTGCCACTCCGAACTCGTGGATGCCGAATCAGTTCGAGAACCCTTCCAACATCGAAGTCCACAAGCGGACCACGGCGGCGGAGATCCTTGCCGACTTCCCCGAAGGGATCGACTACCTGATCACCGGCGTGGGCACTGGCGGACATATCACCGGAGTGAGCGAAGTGCTCAAGCCGAAGATGCTGGGACTCAAGACCTTCGCGGTCGAGCCAGCCAAGTCACCAGTCATTTCTGGCGGCGCGCCGAGTCCGCACAAGATCCAGGGCATCGGGGGAGGGTTCATCCCCGCGAACCTGCATACCGCGACGCTCGATGGCACGATCCAGGTGACGGAGGAGGAGGCCTATGCGTACGCGGTCCGTGCGGCCAAGGAGGAGGGGATCTTCGTCGGCCCGTCGTCCGGGGCGTCGCTCGCCGCAGTCGCAAAGAAGCTCCCGGAGATCCCTGCAGGGAGCCGAGTGCTGGCGTTCTGCTACGACACCGGGGAGCGCTACCTCTCGGTCGAGGGGCTGTTCGTATAGCGGCTGTCGTCGCGCCGGGTGGGGTTCCGGCAGGGGCCCCCCGCATCCGGATCGCAAAGGAGTACTCACCCTTCGTTGTTGCCTTTCCAGTCATCAGCCCACCCAGACCCCCTCCTGGCGCTCACAACCGCGCCGATTTTGACATCCCAGCCCATCGTCTGCCACTCCCCCCAGCGTGATGCCTCTGCCTAGGGTTACCCCTAGGGGTGCAATTCCCGGCTTTTCATATGTTGGAATGGGTACTAGACGGCTCCAACCGTACCATCCGGCCGGAGGGCATGCTCATCATGGAAGAGACGGCGACGACCACGCTGCTCATCGCGACGTTGAACGAACTCTATCTGCATGAACAAGAGATCCTGCGGAGGCTGGCGGAGCGTCCAGACCGGCAGAAGGAGCTGGTGTGCCATCCCTTCCGGGCTCTCGCCGAGGTGAATGTCCAGCTTTCGGACGGGGTCTGTCGCCGGCTGCTCAAGCGCAACCCCGCCCTTGGTATGCTGTCCACCAGAGCCTATGACGCGCTGCTCGAGCAGGGGGCTGCGGAGCAGCTGGTGCAGATCAACCTCGAACGCCTCTTCCGGCGATAGCTGCGCCTTAGCAGATCCGCGGCAACTGATCTCCCGGCAGCAGGTCCACGATCCGGTTGCCACCCACCACCGTCTTCAGCACCACATAACCCGGGTTGGTTGTCACGACGCGACCGATCGCCGCCGCCTGGGTGCCGAGAGGATGGGCACGCATTGCGTCCAGCGCGGCCGTGGCACGCTCGGGTCGTACGATCGCGACCAGCACGCCCTCATTGGCGACGTACATCGGGTCGAGTCCGAGCATCTCGCATGCGGCGGCGACCTCGGTCGGCACCGGGAGGCTCGCTTCCTCTATCGCCATCCCGACCCCTGAGGCCTGGGCGATCTCGTTGAGGGCGCTGGCGAGACCACCCCGAGTCGGATCCCGAAGCACCGCGACCGCGTCACCTGCCGCACGACGGAGAGCGGCCACCAGCGGCGTGAGGTTGGCGGTGTCGCTCACGATGCTGCTCTCGAATTCGAGTCCCTCTCGCACTGCCATGATCGCCATCCCGTGGCGACCGATGGGGGCACTCACCAGGATCACATCTCCCGGTAGTGCACGACGGGGGCCGGGTCTGAATGCCGGATCGACGAGCCCGATCCCGGTGGTATTGATGTAGAGGCCATCGGCCTTGCCCCGCTCCACCACCTTGGTATCCCCGGCAATCAGCGGGACGCCGGCCTGCCTGGTGCATTCGGCCATTGTCGCGATCACCCGGTCCAGCAGCTCCAGCGACAGCCCTTCTTCCAGCACGAAGCCGGCGGTGATATAGGCCGGAGTTGCGCCCATCATGGCGACATCGTTGAGCGTGCCATGCACGGCCAATGCGCCGATGTTGCCTCCGGGAAACTCCAGCGGGCTGACCACGAAGGTATCGGTCGAGACCACCAGTTCGGCACCGCCAAGGGAGATGATGGCCCCGTCCCCCGCCTCGGCGAGGATGGCATTCCCGATGTGAGGCAGGAAGCGATCGCGAATGAGCGCAGCGCTCAGCTTGCCCCCCGAGCCGTGGCCGAGCTGCACCCGCTCACTGTCCGCGAGTGGGAGGGCACAGCCCGGCGCGGTGATGGAGACAGCGGTCATCGGGTCATCCCTCCCGCCCCGCCGGAGTCCGGAAGCGGGCGTAGTTGTAGTAGGCGGCACACGCGCCTTCCGACGAGACCATGGGCGCACCCAGCGGATGCTCCGGGGTGCAGCGAGGGCCAAAGGCGGGACACTCCCGCGGCTTGAGGTTCCCGCGGAGCACATCTCCCGCACGGCACTCCGCCGGCTCCTGCACCCTGATCTCCTCCAGGCCGAAACGGATCTCGGCGTCGAAGTCCGCGAACTCCTCCCGCAGTGTCAGGCCGCTCTTGGGGATCGCCCCGATGCCGCGCCACTGCCGGTCGGTCAACCGGAAGACCTTGCGGATCAGCTCCTGGGCCGGCGGAGTCCCGTCGCGTCGCACCGAGCGCACGTACTGATTCTCCACCTCATGCCGCCCTTCCTCGAGCTGCCGCACCGCGAGCAGCATCCCCTCCAGGATGTCCAGCGGTTCGAAGCCGGTGACCACGATCGGCACCCGGTAGCGCGCCGCAATCGGCTCGTATTCGGTCCAGCCCATAACGGAGCAGACGTGCCCGGCGGCAAGAAACCCCTGCACCCGGTTATCGGGGGCGTCCAGGATGGCGGACATGGCCGGGGGCACGGTGACATGGGAGACCAGCACGCTGAAGTTGGGGACGCCAAGCTCCCGGGCCCGCCAGACAGCCATCGCATTCGCCGGCGCCGTGGTTTCGAAGCCCACCGCGAAGAAGACCACCTGCTTCTCCGGCGTTCGGATCGCGAGCTCCAGGGCGTCGAGCGGCGAATAGACGACGCGCACATTGCCCCCGCGGGCCCGTACCTGGAGCAGGTCGCACTCGGAGCCCGGCACGCGCAGCATGTCGCCGAAGGAGGTGAAAATCACCTCGGGGCGTGCGGCGAGGGCGAGCGCCTTGTCGATCTGCTCCAGCGGCGTCACGCAGACCGGGCAGCCGGGCCCGTGAATCATCTCGACGGCGTCGCCGAGCAGCTCGTCGAGTCCCTGCCTGACGATCGTATGGGTCTGGCCGCCGCACACTTCCATCAAGGTCCACGGCCGGGTGGCACTCTGCTTGATACGGGCGATGAGGCCCTGGGCCACTCCGCCATCGCGATATTCGCTCAGATATTTCATGCGGCCTCCCCGGTTGCCGGGGTGGCAAGCGACTGCTCCGCCACCTCCCGCATCCAGTCCAGTTCCTCGAGCTGACTCATCTCCCGGAGCGCCTCGAAGGTGCGCCGCGCCTCCGCCTCGTCCACCCGGGTGATGGCGAAGCCGACGTGCACCACGACGTAGTCGCCGGTCACCACCTCATCAGCGACATAGGCGAGGCAGACTTCGCGGCGGACGCCGCCGAAGTCCACCGTGCCCATCAGCAGCCCGCGATCATCGCGGGTATCGAGTATCCGGCCGGGAATGCCGAGGCACATCGGAACCTCCAGTAAGCGATTGAGACGATGAGTTCAGGATGCGTGGCCCGCCGCGAGGCGCGCCGCACCGATGGCAGCCTGCCCGTAGCTGATGGCGCCATCGTTGGGAGAGAGCCGACGCGGTAGCAGTACCCGCAAGTGATGCCGTTCCAGGCGCCGTCTGAGACTGGTCAGCAGGCGCACGTTCTGGAACACCCCGCCGCCCAGCGCCACGGTCGTGAGGCCGCACTCTTCGACCGCACCCAGGACCAATCGCTCCGTCAGCCGCGCAATGCTTTCATGGAAGTCGGCGGCGAGTTCGCCGGTGCTTCCGCCTCCCCGCCGGCGTTGCGCGAGCCACACGAGCAGGGGCAGCGGATCGATCTGGCGCGGCTCCGAACCGTCGGCCGTCGACGGACAGTCGAACTCCGAGCCGACACGGTCTCCGGCCAGAGCCTCGAGCTCGACCGCCGCCTGCCCCTCGTAGCCCGAGACCTGACGCACCCCGAGCACCGCGGCCGCCGCATCGAAGAGGCGACCCATCGAAGAGGCGAGCGGCGAGTTGACCCGTGCTTCGAGCTGCGCCCGAGCCACGCCGAGCTCCGTCGCGCCGACCCCGCGGAAACTGGAGGCGAACAGTTCCCCGAGCGAGGGCTCGAGCGAGAGGTAGCAGAGCAGGCTCCGCAACGGCTGCCGGGCGGCCCGATCGCCACCGGGAAGCGGGGCAGGCCGGAGATGGGCGACCCTGACGCAGCTCGTCAGGTCCACGCGGAGCAGCTCGGCCCCCCATGTGGTCCCGTCGGTGCCGTAGCCGGCGCCGTCGTAGGCCACGCCGATCACCGGAGCCGTCACGCCGTGCTCCGCCATCACCGCTGCGATATGGGCATGATGATGCTGCACCGCGATCGTCGGGAGCCCGAACTCGTGCGCGATCCGGGTGGACAGGTAGCCGGGGTGCAGATCGTGGACCACCACCTCCGACTCGGTCCTGAACAGCCGGCGGTAGACGCTCAGCGTATGGCGGAAGTGCTCGAGCCCCTCGAGGTCTTCAAGGTCCCCGATATGCGGGCTCACCCAGGCACGCGCTCCATGGGCAAGGGCGAAGGTGTTCTTGAGATGGGGCCCGACGGCGAGGATCGCCGTCGGCGTCGCCACCGGCAGCGGGAGTGGGAGCGGGGCATAGCCGCGGGCTCGCCGCAGGAAGATCGGGGCCGCATCCGCCATGCGGAGCACCGAGTCGTCGGTGCGGGAGAGGATCTCCCGGTCGTGCATGAGAAAGGCGTCGGCGAGTGTGCCGAGGCGCAGACGGGCCTCGGCATTGCCGATGGCGATCGGTTCGTCGCTGAGATTGCCGCTGGTCATGACCAGCGGTCGCCCGACCCGATCGAGCAGCAGCAGGTGCAGCGGTGTCGACGGGAGCATGACCCCGAGGCTCGTGAGACCCGGCGCGACCGCCGGGGCAAGGCCGTTGAGTCGTCGCGCCTCGAGCAGCACCACCGGGCGCTCGCGCCGCCCCAGAAGCGTGGCCTCTGCCTCACTGACCTCCGCCACGCGGCGCACCTCGTCGAGTGAGGGGAGCATGATCGCGAACGGCTTTGCGTCGCGCCGCTTCCGGCTGCGGAGTGTGAGCACGGCCGTTTCATCGGTGGCATCGCAGGCGAGGTGATAGCCGCCGAAGCCCCGGAGGGCGACGATCCTTCCGCTCCGCAGCAGCGCGGCAGTCTGCTCGATCGCTTCCCCTCCCACGGCCGAGCGCTGCCCCTCGGCCCCGGATTCGAGCCAGAGTGTGGGGCCACAGTCAGGGCAGCTGTTGGTCTCGGAGTGATGCCGCCGGTCGGTGACTGAGTCATACTCGGCGATGCACGCCGCGCACTGCTGAAAGGCGCGCATGGTGGTCCGCTCGCGATCGTACGGCAGCCCCTCGATCACGGTGTAGCGCGGCCCGCAGTCGGTACAGGTGATGAAGGGGTAGCGATAGCGCCGGTTGGCCGGGTCGCGGAGCTCCCGCTCGCACGCCGGACAGAGCGCCACGTCAGGCGGAACCGGCAGGCGCTGACCGGGAATGTCGGCACTTGCCTCGATGGCAAACTGGGCGATGCCCTCAGGGCGCACCGACTCGATGCTGACGTCGTCGATCTCGGCGAGCAGGGGGGTCTCGAGCTGCAGTTCGGTGAGGAATTCCTCGATGGCGGCCGGTTCCCCTTCGAGCGCGATCTCGACGGCGCCCGAGTCGTTCCGCACCCAGCCCATCAGGTGATGACGCAGCGCGAGGCGATGCACGAACGGGCGGAACCCCACGCCCTGCACGACCCCGCGCACCGAAACGCGGCAGGCGCTCTGGGCGACCGGCTCGATCGTGGTCATGCCGGGACGGGAGCGCGCACCTGCTGCCGAAGGAAATCGAACCACTCGTCCATTCCCTGGCCGGTGCGGGCGGAGGTGAGGAAGAACCGGAGCCCGGGATTCACCTGCAGGGCGTAGGACATCGCCAGCTCGACATCGAAGTCGAGGTGCGGCAGGAGATCCACCTTGTTGAGGACCGCGTACCTTGCCATCCGGAACATCTTGGGATACTTGAGCGGCTTGTCCTCCCCCTCGGTGACCGAGAGGACGACGATCTTTGCGGTTTCGCCGAGATCCCAGCTCGCCGGGCAGACCAGGTTGCCGACGTTCTCGACGAACAGGAGCCGAGTCGCCGCGAGATCGATCGCATCGAGCGCGGCGGCCACCTGGCTCGCATCCAGGTGACAGGCGCCGCCGGTGACGACAGCCTGGACCAGGCGCTGGGTGCGCCGAGCGAGGCGGTCGGCGTCGTTCTGGGTCTGCACGTCGCCGGTGACGACGGCAATGTCCAGCTCGTCAGCCAGCGCATCGAGCGTCCGCTCCAGCAGGCTGGTCTTCCCGGAACCGGGGGAGGACACGAGGTTGAAGGAGATGACGCCGGCCGCACCCAGGCGCTCCCGCACACCGGTGGCGAGTTCGTCGTTCCTGGCCATCAACCGTTCGCGAATTTCAATCGTCCGGACGGCCATCATCCACCTCCAGGAAGTCGAGTCGCAGCACGTCGCCCCGCACCCGTGCCAGTACCGGCGTCGCGCCGGAGAAGGGTGGGTGGGCGAGCACCGATTCGAGGCAGAAGGCGAGGTTGTCAGGCTCGATGCCGGCGTCGTCTCCCACCTCGACACCGACCCGGAGCAGCCGCCCGGGGTTGCTCGCCATCTGCTGCTCCACCAGGCGGGCCACCTCGAGTGCGATGCTCATCTCATGCATCGATGGTCACGGCGCGCCGCTGGCAGTGGTGTCCCCAATGGGCGAGCCGGTTGACGACCGCCAGCGCGAGGTCCCCCACGCGCCGCTCCAGGCAGGGCGAAAGATGAAACATCAGCTCGATCTCGGCCGGTTCGGCGCCGATCGCGACCGTGGCGTCAGGCAGCGTTCCCCTCAGCTCGGCAAGCGCCAGCACTTCCTTGAGGTCGATCTGGTGCGGCGACAGCTTGTGCGCGAGGTAACGGGGCAGGGCGGCGCGCTCGAGCTCGATCACCGTGCCCGGCTCCGCCCCCGTCCGTATTGCGTCGAGCAGCACCAGCGACTCCGCGTCCTCGATTATCGGCAGGAGATTCATCCCCCAGGTGCCGCCGTCCACCAGCTGTACTGGAGGCGAGAACTGCCACTCCTCCACCAGCCGAGCCAGCACCGCCAGCCCGAGCCCGTCGTCCCCCATCAGCGGATTGCCGAGGCCGAGCACGACGGTGCCGGCTGCCTTGGAGCTATGCGTCGTCAGCATCGATGAATTTCTCGTTCGCATCGACGAACCGGCCACCGCTGATGATCGAGGAGACGACCCCGGTGTGCTCGAGGGTATCCGCCCGCATCGCGAGATAGATGTGGACGGGAATGAAGATGACGAGCACCCAGGTGAGTACGTGATGAACGAACCGCACCATCTGTATCCCGCCGAGAATCACCTCCACCCAGTTGAACGAACGGTAGAAGAGCCCGCTGGGGTTCGACTGCCCGTAGAGTGTGAAGCCGGTGATGACCATCAGGGCCGCAGTCGCGTAAATCCCGGTGTAACTGAGCCGCTGCATCGGATTGTGCCCGAGGTAGGCCGGTGCGTGCCGTTCGAGCAGCAGGTAGTATCGGACATGCTTCCACATGTTCACCCAGTCACGCCGCCGGATCGGAAAGAGCGCCTTGAACCGCTCGAACCTGTTTCCCGCGAGCATCATGTACGCGCGGACGATGGCGGTCATCACCAGCGTCCCCGCGGCGGCGAAGTGCGAAAAGCGCATTCGTCCCATGGTAAAGGGGTCCGACGACTCGGCGCCGCCGGTGATGAAGTAGGGCTTGCCGATGTAGAGGCCGGTTACGACCAGCACCACGATTGAAATGGCCGCAAGCCAGTGCATGGCACGGGTCGGCGCATCCCAGAGGTAGACCCACTTGTACTCGCCGCTGGGCGGCGCAAGCTTGCGTCCCAGCCAGAAAGCCCGCCGATTGCGCCGCTCCGGCCCGCGAGGAATGGGGAGAGGCGGGCTCATTGTACCTTGACCTGCGTGACGAGATTGCCCTGCGTGTCCAGGACGTGGACACCGCACGCCATGCAGGGATCAAAGGAGTGGATGGTGCGCAGGATCTCGAGCGGCTGGTCGGGCCGCACCAGCGGATGGTTGTCCACCAGCGAGGCTTCGTACGGCCCCATCTGTCCCTTGGCGTCGCGCGGGGAACAGTTCCAGGTGCTGGGAACGACGCACTGATACTTGGTGATCTTGCCGTCCTTGATGCGTACCCAGTGGCCCAGGCCGCCGCGCGGAGCATCGAGCCAGCCAAAGCCTTTGGACTCTCCGGCGGGCCAGGAAGACGGCTCCCATTTCTCCTTGCTGAAGGTCTGGGTGTCGCCCTGCCGGATCCGGTCGACAAGCTGGTCGTACCAGTGATTCATCCGGCGCGCGAGGAGCACTGTCTCCATCCCGCGCGCCGCGGTACGGCCCAGCGTGGAGAAGAGCACCTCGGGGCCGACCTTGAGCGTGTCCATCACCGCCTTCACCATCTCCTGGATGTCCTTGTGGCCGCTGGCGAACCCGACCAGCATCCGGGCCAGGGGGCCGACCTGCATCGGCAACCCGTCGTACCGGGGTGCCTTCATCCAGGTGTACTTCTTCTCGCCCTGCAGGTAGGTCCACGGGGTCGCGGGGCCCGTGTACTTGGCCTTGGTCTCGCCATCGTAGGGATGGAGCCCCGCCTCGTCACCACCGGAGTACTCGTACCAGGAACTGTTGATGTACTCCTGGATCTTCTCCGGCTCGAAGGGGTGGACGGTGGTGAGATCCTTGTTGAGGATGATGCCGCGGGGGAAGTAGAGCTTGCTGGTATCGTCGAGGTCGCCGTCGGGGAACTCGCCGTAGCTCATGAAATTGGGAACGCCGCCGCCGATGGCCCCCCATTCCTTGTAGTAGCCGGCGATGGCCACCAGGTCCGGCCAGTACACCTCTTCGACAAAGCGCTGGGCCCGGGTGATCATCCCCTGGATCTCGGACAGCCGGACCATGTTGATGGTGCCGGTATCGTCCAGGTTGATCGCCGATGCCATGCCGCCCACCAGAAAATTGGGGTGAGGGTTCTTGCCGCCGAAGATGGTGTGCAGCCGGATCACGTCCCGCTGCCAGTCGAGCGCCTCGAGGTAGTGCGCCACGGCGAGCAGGTTCACCTCCGGTGGCAGCTTGTACGCGGGGTGGCCCCAATAGCCGTTCGCGAAGATCCCGAGCTGGCCGCCCGCGACGAACTTCTTCACCCGGTTCTGCACCTCGGCGAAGTAGGTGGCGGAGTTGTTGGGCCACCGGGAGATGGACTTCGCGATGCGCGAGGTACCCTCGGGGTCGGCCTTGAGCGCGCTGACGACATCCACCCAGTCGAGGGCGTGCAGGTGGTAGAAGTGGATCACATGATCGTGGATGAACTGCATCCCGTGGATCAGATTGCGGATGATGTTG
>JAANCK010715362.1_pt1 | contig 12916 bp, 10 predicted proteins | sample 7277841 | NCBI WGS metagenome assembly JAANCK01 (sample SAMN14222788, study PRJNA588281) | permafrost metagenome | isolation source: Arctic cryosol methane SIP | place: Canada:Nunavut | collected 2015-07 | reverse complement strand
GTCCGACATCGGAGAAATGGTGTTTCTGCCAAAACTCCTGGACTACTTCAAAAGCAATGCCCCCCGCGCGATCGTCAAGTCCGTATCGACATCGCCCGCGCAGGTGGAAAGCGGGCTGGAAAGCGGTGAAATCGATCTTGCCATAGGTTACTTTCCGGACCTGAAGAAGAACAGCTACTTCCAGCAGCGGCTATACACCCATTACTTCGTCTGCCTGCTTCGTGCCGACCATCCGGTCAAGGGGCCGAAGCTGTCGCTGGCGCAGTTCCTGGAACTCAATCATGCAGTGGTGCGCGCCGAAGGGCGCAGCCAGGAGCTCTTCGAACGATTTTTGGAGAAAAAGCGCATTCGGCGCAAGATCAAACTTTGGACTCAACACTTCATGAGCATCCCGACCGTGATCGCCCGCTCCGATCTGGTGGTGACAGTGCCGCACGCTTTGGGTATGTATTTCGCCCGCTCCGGCGCCAATATCAAGATGGTCAAGCCGCCGTTCAACGTGCCGAACATCGAATTGAAGCAATATTGGCACCGCAAATACCACAACGACCCGAAAATCATCTGGCTGCGCGAGGTCGTGTCGAACCATTTCAACGATGCGGTGGACGAATGGAAAATCGACCCGCCGATGACCAGGACGGCAAAATAGGACACTGCCGGCAGGCAAATCCGACAGGAATACGCCGATATTGCCGCACGATGACCCATGCACAGTATTTCTCGCGGCGCCGGGACGCCATGCGCATCAAACACCGCTGACGCCAGGCGCGGCGGCCTTGGTACGAGCCGAGCCTTTGGGCTTTATCACCTGATCGAATAGCGGTTATTCGATTGGTTCTGTTGAAATTTGAGCCGATTCCATTGTTTGTCCACCAGCCTGCGATCGCATGGCGAGGAGCGGGTCACAACCCGCTAGCTGCGGCACTTCGTTCGCTTATCAAGTTACACCGCACCGGCAGTCAGTGGGAGGCCTTACGCGGGAAACCGATATCCGCGCGCACGCTCACCGCGCAGCGCCGCCGCTCGTCCGCGTGTTGCGAATCGTCGCAGGGCGATGGCCAGATTCTTCAACATTCCATTTGCAAGCCGCGGGCCTGGCTTGGGCTTTCGGCCTGTACTAAATTTTACGACGAAGCGCGACATCCTGTTTGTGCTGGAAGGGTGAGGATGCGCATGGGTGTAGCTCTCTTGATGACTAGTCCAGAAAGGGTACGCCCACATGTGTAACGCGCACCTCACCCAATCGCAACGCTATCGGATTTAAGCGCTAAAGCAAGCCAACGTCGCTCTCGATCGTTTTGTCCACAAGCTAAGCGCGCACCGTTCGACCGTTTGCCGCTAGCTGCCGCGCAGGAGCCGCGAACGACAGGCTTATGAGGCTTGGTACGCCCAGAAGTAGCCGGGACACGTGGCTATTGTTCCACAATCACGTGCATGCCCGACCAGGATGGATATTGTTATGCGGGAGCCAAGCTCAATATCAAGGCATCTTGTTTGGCCTTGAGTCTCTCGGTCGACTGGATCGTATTAACCAATAGCATCGTAACTGTCATGGGGCCGACGCCACCCGGTACTGGCGTTATGTAAGATGCCTTCATACGCACAGCCTCGAAATCCACGTCCCCGACCAGTTTGCCACTTGGCAAGCGATTAATGCCCACATCAATCACTACCGCGCCCGTCTTGACCATAGGCGCAGTGATCAATTTTGGCACTCCGGCAGCAACAACGAGAATGTCGGCCAAGATCGTGAATTGGGCGATGTCACGCGTTTTCACGTGCGTGATGCAGACTGTTGCGTCCTTTTTCATGAGCATCATGGCCATCGGCTTACCGACTATGTTGCTGGCACCGACCACCACCACATTTTGGCCTGATATCGGAATGTTGCTGCGTTCCAATAAGCATTGAACGCCGAAGGGAGTGCACGGCGGAAATACCGTTTCGCCGGCGACGAGCGCTCCGACATTGTAGAGGTTGAAACCGTCGACATCCTTTTCTATGGCAATGGCCTCTAACAGGCGTCTGCTGTCGAAGTAATCGGGCAAGGGTAGTTGAACCAGAATGCCGTGGATTGCCGGGTTTGTATTCAAGCTTGCAATGCAATCGAGCACCTCTTGTTCCGCCACATTGCCGGGAAACGCATGCATCTCGGAATATATGCCAATTTCCTGGCAGGCCTTGACTTTGTGTCGCACGTAGACCTGAGAGGCCGGGTTTTCGCCGATTATGATTACCGCCAAACCAGGCACCAAGCCGACGTTCTTAAGCGCCTCGACACGCTTCTTCCATTCTGCCCGGACCGATTTGGCGATTGCGTTGCCGTCGATAATTATTGCAGTCATCTGCCGCTAGTTCCTACCCTGTTCAGTGCGTCTCGCTACTGCCCGGAAACCACTGAACAGAGCTATAAGGTGCCATTGGTTCGAGTCGTTTGATTAAAGTCACAAGAAAAGACCGGCCCGCCGCTTATTTGCAATGTGTTTGCCCCATGGCCGGTTTTTTCAGCCAAATTATCGGGCCTTCCAACCCACCATTTCCTTGAATTTCGCCAGTTCTTCGTCCTTCATGAACACGGTGTGTTCTTTACCGGGATAGCGTCGATTTTTTACGTCGTCCATATACTCGCCGTAGCCTTTTTCGAGAATAGGTACCAGGTCACAGTATATTTTTGAATGGCGCGGGACATGCTTTTCGTAAAGGTGGAATAGATCTGATCCGATGATATGCACTCCATCCGACGTATTTCCCGATCCCAGGCTAATTACAGGTACCGACAACGTTTCCGCCAGATACTGGGACACTTCCGATGTGCAGACTTCCGTCATAATCGAAAAGCATCCAGCGTCTACGAAGGCGTGCGCATCATCGATCAATTCCTTGGCCCGCTCCGCGGTTTTCCCCTGTGCAGAGAAACCTCCCAGTTGAGGCATACGCATCGGGCAAATGCCGATGTGCCCTTGCACCGGGATGCCTGCCTTGATGATGGCTTCGATGTTTCTCGCGTGGTGCCGGTTGCCCTCACACTTCATTACCTCGGCGCCTGCCTTTGCAACATATTGGGCGGCGTTGTCCACAGCCTGCTGCTCGGACAGATGAAAGCTCATGTACGGCATGTCGACCATACGCAAACCGAATTGCGAGCCGCGTTTGACTGCTTGTGCCATGAACATCACTTCTTCGAACGAAACGGAGACGGTGCTCTCGTGTCCGAACAGAACCATTCCACCGGTGTCGCTAACGCAGAGAATGTCGATGCCCAGGCGATCGGCAACGATGGCATTTTCGTAATCATAGACGGCGAGCTGTACGATCGGTTCTTTCCTTTTCTTCTTCTCAAGCAGCATTGGGATGGTTACTTTCTTGCGTTTCACTGTACTGGCCGGGATTTGGTCCGCCATGTTGATCTCCTGGTTGAGGTGCAAATCGAAAGGAACTTGCAAAGGCGCACAGTACGGGAGCAGCAAATCCGTGCGTCAGCTGATTGGCATCTGGACCTCAGTCCGCACCCGTCAGCAGGCTCCGGTTTGCGCGATCGGTAGATCCGCAACGGAACGGCATATCCCCGACTGAGTTATGAGAGAGGTCGTGATCAAAGCCAGGAGCGAGACCTGCTGCGGGTATCAGCGTCGCCCGAATGACTCCAACATCAACGGCGCACCGACAACGCATCACGCCCGATGCCTGGCATGCGGTCGATAATGGCGTGTCATGGGACTCCATATTGATTGGCTCAAATAGATCGATTGCCGTTTAAACTTGCTCCTGGTCGCGCGCGGCGTACGCCTCGACAAAGTCAACAGCGGCCTTGCTGCCCCCGGCGAAAGCCTTGAGCGCCTCTTCGTGCAACGTCTCCATGGCTTCCTCCTTGTAACGCAAGTACTGCTGCGAGAGCAGCACGTTAGTCTTGCGTGGACGCGGCAGGTCTATTCTCATGGTCTTCGTGATTGTTCCCGGACGGTTACTCAAGATGAGCAGTACGTCGGCGAGAAAGATCGCCTCGTCGATCTCCGAGGTGACGAAAAGCACAGTCTGCTGGCGTTCCTCATACAAACGCACGAAGTATTCCAGCATTAGCTCCCGCGTCATGGCGTCAAGCCCCCTGAAGGGCTCATCCAGAAGCATCACCTTCGGGTTGTTGATCATTGCCCTGGCAAGTTCGGCCCGACGTTGCATGCCACCGGAAAGTTGTATCGGATATTTATCCTTGAATTCGCGCAACCCGACCTTGTCCAGAAGCGCCAAGGCTTGTGCTTCAATTTCGCTGGATCTGAGTTTGTGCTGCACCCTGGGCCCGTATGTGATGTTTTCGAACGCTGTCATCCAGGGGAACAGTGCCGTTTCCTGGAATACGACTAGGCGGTCAGATCCGGGTTCGGATACGGCCGAACCGTCCAACGTAATATTTCCGACGTCGGCTTTCTCATAGCCGGCCAGTATGTTCATCAAAGTGCTCTTGCCGGAACCGGAAGGCCCGATTAGCACGGTGAGCTTTCGGCTTTCGAGCGTGAACGAACAGTCGTTCAGTATTTGCTGAGAAAGCGGCCCGACACCATATGCCTTTGATATGCCAGTCGCCACCATTTCTCCCGCGCCCGACTGACCTTGACTAGATACCATTTAAGCCACCCTACGTCTCTGGATTGAATATCAAGCAAGTTTCACTGCGCACTTGCGCGCCGGTCCGCTGTGTTTCAAAACAATCTCTGCCACGGCGCCGCCCGCTTCCCGATAAATCGAATGAGGCTGCTTGAAAGGTAACCGGCGACACCTATGCTGATCATGCCGACTACTATCTGCGGGTAATCCCCGCCCACATAGGATGACCAGGTGAGGTAACCCAGGCCAGCCTTGCCGGCAATCATTTCTGCTGCGACCACGACCTCCCAGGTGATGCCCATACCGACCGCCATTCCGGTGAAAATGCTCGGTAGCGTTGCCGGTAGGACGATCCGGAAGAAGATGTCGCGAGGCCGCGACCCGAGCGACAGCGCTGCCCGGACGTAGCGCACGTCTACGTTCTTGGCGCCGTCGAGCACGTTGATGACAACCGTAAAGAATGCCCCGAGAAAGATTACGAACGCGATGCTCAGCTCTGTAGTGGGCCAGAAGATTATGGCCGTGGGGACCCAGGCCAGCGGCGGGATGGGGCGCAGGATCTCGAGCATCGGGAATGTCAAGTCATGGGTCACCCGGTTTGCCGCCATCGCAAGTCCCAGCGGGACACCGACGATCTGGGCGGCCACGAAACCGAAGAACACGCGCTTGAAGCTGGAAGCCCAGTTATCCCAGTACTCAGCCTTGAGTATCAATTTCCCAAGCAGGCCTAATACCTCACTCGGCGCCGGAATGGTCCCTAACAGCGGAACATTGAGTCGCCGTCCGGTCTCCCACAGGGTGGCCAACAGTGCAATTGAGAATATGCCTCGATAGACGCTCTTGCTAAACACGGTTTGTTGCAATGTTTTCATCGTTACCACCGGTTTTCTTGAGATATCTCTTATTACCTAAGCTGATGCTTCGTCGCTGGAGACACTACATCGCTCTGGACTATGCCAGCTCGCGCTCACCAGCCTCGAACGCCTTGGTCGCTTCCTCGTGCACGGCCTCGAATACCTCTTCCTTTAGCTCCACGTAGCGTTGAGACGATCTAACCCGGTAACTGCGGGGACGCGGGAAATCCACCTTGATCACTTTTTTCACGCGACACGGTCGAGTGGTCATAATAACGACGGTGGTTCCCAGAAACAGCGCCTCTTCCAGATCATGCGTGATGAAGAACACGGTCTTCTGCACGCGATCGTAAGCCTGGAGCAAGAACTCCTGGACCACGCCCTTGGTCAGTGCATCCATAGCCCGAAACGGTTCGTCGAGCAATAGAACCTTCGGGTCGTTAATGAGCGCTCGCGCAATTTCCACGCGGCGCCGCATGCCGGACGATATTTCCCCGGGGTATCTGTGCGCGATTCCGGAGAGTCCGAGTTCCCCCAGTAGAATGGTCGCAGCACTCCTTGCGTCGCGAACTGATAAACGACCCTGCACCTCCGGGCCGTAAGTGATGTTCTCCAGCACCGTGTACCACGGGAACAGCGCTCCATTCTGAAACACCACCATACGCTCGGACCCGGGTTCCGTCGTAAATGTTGGGGAGCACAGCTCCTTGCCGTCCAGTTCAATGACGCCCGACGTGATTCCATGGAACCCCGCGATCGCATTGAGTAAAGTGGTTTTTCCGCACCCTGAGGGACCAACCACGACACAGAACTCGCCGGCGGCGATCTCGAGGGAACAGTTATCCACGGCTAATACGTTGACGCCACCTGGGTCATACACCTTCGAAACGTTTCGAATCGAAATCCTGCCGCTGCGCGCAGAAGGTGATGCGACGTTTGTCATCGATCCTCCCGTACGGTCCATCCCATGAGCATTGATCCGACCAGCCTGATAAGCGCGCTATAAAGATAACCGACTACTCCGAGCGTGACCATCGCGATTACGATGACTGGGTATTGGCTAAGCACATACGAGTCCCATATTAGAAATCCCAGCCCATGCTCGCCCGAAACCATTTCCGCCGCCACCAACGAAAACCACGCGACGCCCACTCCAATTTGGAGGCCGGTAAAAATGTACGGCATCGCACCGGGAACGACCACCCGTAAAAAAATATGCCGAGGCTTCGACCCGAGGCAACGCGCCGCGCGAAAATAGCTCTCATCTATAGACTCGACGCCGAGTAATGTATTGAGCGTGGTGGCGAAGAACGCGGCCAAGAACGCGAGAAAAATGATCGGCGCCTCCCTTCCTGGCATCATCAGAATCGCCAAAGGCACCCAGGCGAGCACTGGAATCGGGCGCAGCATTTCAATTATCGGGAACGCGTAGTCCTTGATTTTTCGTTTCCACCCCATGAACAGCCCGAGCGGCACCCCGAGTACCGTGGCGAGGAAGAACGCCTGCACCACCCGCCAAGAGCTCCACACAATGTGCTTGTAATAGTCCGGCGAGAACATTGAAGTGCCGAATGTCGGATCGCGGGATATAAACTCCTTCCATACCCGGACCGGGCCCGGCAGCTTCTCGAATCGTGGAAGCGCGAATCCTTCGGTCAAAAGATACCAAGCGGAAAAAAATGCAACGATACCCGCGAGCCCGAGGTAGGGCGTCGGACTTTTGAGCCAAAGGGCCAGGCGAAATCGCGCGAGCTGGAGACTGTTCTGCTTTTGTTCGTCGGCCGGGACGGGACTCAGTTTGAGTGCTGCAGTGGGCAATTCAATGGACATTTGAGTTAATCCGCATGTGAACTTCTGGATCTTGCGGCGCTTGACGCCGCAAGGTCCAGGTCGCCCATAGATAACCCCAGACTAGCTCTTGGGCGCTTTGGACACATCCAAGGGTTTGATGACCCCTAGAGGCAGGGCAATTCCGCTTGATTTTGCGACCTCGCGCGCAAGGGAGTCATCGATCGCACCCGCGGGAGCCTTGTCGACATCGATGACCTTGGCGCCATACAGGAACGTGTAGGTCTCGGCTAAATGCGCCCGCACGCTATCGTCGAAGACAAAGGGTTTGGTATCCCGAAGCGGGCTGCCGCCGCGCTCTGCTGGAACGGCGCCATAGATCGAGTACCAAGCCATGGGTACGCTAATGCCTTTGGTCTGAGACTTCACGATTTCCGCGACCTCTTTCCAGTTCTTTGGATTGAGAATGAACTGCTGAGCTTCAAGTTCAGCCTTCAACCAGCTCTTGGCAATATCGGGATGCTGCTTGATGAAGTCCTCGCGCATCGCCATAAACCCGGCGTCCGGCATGTTGTAGATATGCCCGGTAGCGACTTCTCTCGCCACGCCTTCGCCCACCATGTCGCCGATGCGGGACACGGAAGGTTCCCACAGCACTGCGGCGTCAATCTTCTTCGCGCGGAAGCTTGTGGTAATAACCTCGATGGACTGGTTCAGCACCTCTTTTGGCTGTATTTTGGTCCGCTCGATTACCTGGCGAAGGAATCGGTCAGCGCAACTTCCTTTGGGCGTTGCTACCACCTTTCCATCAAGCCACTTGACTGCTTCTTCTGCTGATTTAAAGGCGGGTGCATCGGTCCGCACCATGATCACGTTACAGCGCTGTCCTGCAGAAAAGCCGGGGTTAGCCACCAGCCGTACTGGTGCCTGCTGGATTTTGGTCGTGACCACCACCGCTGGCATGTCTCCCAGGTAGCCGATCTGCTGCTTATCCGCCACCATGGCGTTGACAATAATCGAACCTTGGAGCGCGCTTTCGAATTCAACCTTGCTTCCCGGAGGCAAATATTTTTTCCATAATTCCTTGGCCCGGATAACTGCCGCGGAATAAGAAATCGTGTCATAAGGTTGGTAGCCGACGGTCAGGTTTATCGGTTCCGCCGCGCTCAAAGGCCCGTGGATAAACAAGCCAGTAACAAACAACACCGCGCCCGCGGCGTATCGTCTGAACCCATTCATGATGTACTCCTCGTAAGAATATTGACGCTGCTTGCCGGTACCACGCGAGTCTGCCGCACGGCAGCCGACTCTCAGGCGGACTCACCGTATCCCTGTCGAGTTTTCCGCGTTGTCGTACGCAGGCTAGCGCAATACTGAGGAGCTTAAAATGGGTACATCTACGATTTCAAAATGCGTGGACATACGCTTAACGAATAGACGACGGCGTGGCCATGCCCGACGCCTGCTCATTGACGCACCGCAGCAAAGGTCAGTTCCTCGACTCAATCCTCGATGTCGAGGATGCCGATCTTGACGGCGTAGCGGACCAGATCCACCGTGTCACGCAGGTTGAGCTTGTGTATGATCGTGGCCCGGTGCTTCTCCACCGTACGCGAACTCAGGCACAGGATTTCGCCGATCTGTTTATTGGACTTGCCGCTAACAACCATTCTAAAGACCTGCTGCTCACGCTCGGACAACGCATCGTAGCCGCTAGGTTCATTTTGTTCGTGCGGACCGGCAAAAGCGCCAATCACATCAGCTTCGATCTTCGCGCTAAGGTAATATTCTCCGCGCATTGCCGCGTGCACGGCTTTCACCACATCGCCGATAGGCGCCGTCTTAAGCACATAGCCGCGCGCACCAGAGGACAATGCGTGTTGAACGAACGGTTTTTTCTGATGAATCGACAGTATGATAATCTCGGTTTTGGGAAGCGCACGCTTGATAAGTGGAACCAGATCGAGCCCGCTCAGTCCGGGCATCGAAATGTCCAGCATCACTACGTCCGGACGCAGCGTGCGCGCCATTTGCAGCGCTTCGTCACCGTCCTGCGCCTCGCCAACGACTTGAATATCCGGGCCTGTGCTCAGCGCCTGTTTTACACCCTCACGCACGATAGCGTGATCGTCAGCAATCAGCACTCTAATCTTGTTCATCGGTTAACCTTGGCTTGACCGGCAATTCGACCCGGACAATGCCGCCGCCAGCGCTGCCCAATCGTATCTCGAAAGTGCCACCGACTGATGCGGCGCGCTCCCGCATCCCCAGAATCCCAAGCCGATGCGGCGACACTTGCGCATTGCCGGCTACCTCTTGCAATCCGACGCCTTGTCCATCATCCCTGATTGTCAGAATAACGTTCGGATGGCTTACGACGAGTCGGATCTCGGCGCGGGTGGCCTTCGCGTGCTTCGCGATATTGGTGAGCCCTTCCTGGATGATGCGATAACAGGCCAGTTCAACCTCCGGGTCTAGTCGCCGGGAGAAGCCGACCGCCTGAAATTCCGTCTTCAGCCCGAAGCCTCGTCGGGCGAGTTCGGAGAGATAGGATTCGACTGCGGGCACAAGTCCAATATGGTCCAGCGCGGCGGGGCGCAGATCTGAAGCAATGGTGTCAATGGAATTGCCCATTTGCTCTACCAGCGCGGCAAGTTGGTCGCAACGCGCTTTCAGGGGCGCGGCCCCCGCGGGAATCTCGCGCTGCAGTGACGTGAGGCCGAACTGAACACTGGTCAGCGCCTGGCCGAACTCATCGTGCAGGTCCTGCGCAATCCGCTTCCGCTCCTCTTCAATCACGCCAATCTGCCGGTGAGACAAGCTGCGAAAGTCCTGTTCTGCTTTCTGCCGCACCGACATTTCCTGCTGCACGCGCGCACGACTCTCCTGTAGGGACCTGGCGGCATCATTGAGCGCAAGCGAGACTCGGCCCACTTCGTCGTGACTCACGATCGGCACCGGCTGGTCCAGTTGGTCTTTGGCAAGTCGATCCACACCCTGAAGCAGCAACCTCAACTGATTCAGGATGGATTTCGCAAGAAATACCGCAAAGACCGTGCCCGCGAATATCGCGGCCAAAGTGTAGAAGATGCCGGTGCGCGTAACATAATCCAGGTAGGCGTTGGTGGTGCTTTTGTCCAGCGCCAACAGGGACCAGCCGATCAAGCGCCCTTTGACGCTAACCGGTGCGGCCGCATAGAGCGTGCTGGAGTCCGAGGCAATCAGGTGCGGTTTCTGCTCCCCCGCGAGTGCTGCGACGCTGGTTTCGTCCCTAAGGTACTTGCCGATCTTGTCGCGCTCGGTGTGCGCCAGGACCCGCCCGTTCGGATCGACAATCATCGCGTAGCGCAAATCACCTCCCTCAGCGCTCGAAGAAAGCACTTCCTCCATACCGACGAGATCATCGGCAATGATCCAGGAAGACGCCGTTACCGCGATAACCCGGGCATGGTTGATCGCTCGCTGCGCAAGTTCACCCAGCAGAAAGGCCTTCTGCCGCTCCACGATGTCCGCCACGCACATGGTCATCAAGAATAGGTGCACGAGCGCAACGCCGGAGATAAGCTTCAAGCGCAGGCTTCGATTGAAAACGGAGCGGCCCGGACTGGAGATCGGCATCATTCGTTCCCGAAGGCGTTCCGGTAGCCGACCATGAATTTCCGCACCGGGTCGAATGTCGAGGAATCGGCCCACTCGAAATGCGTCAGCTCCATTTCCCTTAGAATCGCCCGGCCGTTCGCATTCGTATGCAGCGTCAGCAACACGCGCGCAACTGTCTCCACATCGGCCTTCGGAACGTCATTTCTGACCACCAGTCCATTGTTCATCAGCGATTTGGTTTCCCACAACACCGCGAGGTTTTTGGCGACGTCCGGCCGCAGCCGCATGAACAGTTCCCATGGCGGCGGCCAGGTCCCGGCCGCCTTGGTCTTGCCCAGGAAGACGTTCATGATGGCCGATTCCTGCGATCCCACGTACTTGAGGTTATCGGCCCGCAGGTCGATCCCCTGGGCATGAAGAAAATATTTCGGCATCATGGTTGCGGCCAGCGCCGTCGGCGCCGGAAAGCTGATCGAGGCCTCGGCCAGATCGACGGGCCGCCGGATATTGGAATCTTTGCGCACCACGATAATTCCGCGGAACCGATAGTCATCGCCCATCTTTCCGAAGATCCGGTACCCGTGCCGCTCAGACTCAATGGCCTGGTAAGGATTAGGCAGCGCGAAGTGAAACTTGCCTGAATAGAGCTTCTTCTCGAATTCGGCGTAATCCGTCGACGCTTCCAGTTTGACCGTGAATCCGAGTGCCTGGGCGTTGATCGCGTCCATCAGCGGCTGGTAGACCTCAAACAGGCGCTTGGGATTGTGCAGCGGGTGCACCGCGAACAGGTACTCCATTTTTCTTGGCGCCGCGAGCGACGCGTCGGTATAGCGCGGCGCATAGTGCTCCGGCGCGCCGCTTGTGCAGCCTGCGAGAAGCAGCAGGAACATTGCCCGCGGACCGGCCACACGGAACCAGCGAAAAATGTGATGGAGCCCTGGCAAGTGCATCCGGCAGCTTCTGTCGAACATCGAGGAGTCCATTGTGGAAGTTATGAACAAACAGCAATTGCCATAGGTGACGAATTGTATTCGTGCCTCAACGGTGACGGACCTGCGAATAGACTCGTCCGCGCTCCGGGAAGCATCCGCGCCAATTGCCGTTCGGATCGATCTTCCGGTTCACGTTTTAGTCCGGAGGGCTTTGCCTCGATACGGAGTTCGACCGCTGATCAGCAGTGTGGCATTGAACGCGCATACGTCCTTTGTATCGGTACCTCGCCGGGATTACGCGCTTTCCATCTACGCTCCAGAAGACGCTGGCAAGCCGCATCGTGCAAGATCTTGCGCCTGTTCCAATCGCCCTCAACCCCTGATGACCCGCGGCAGCAGCATCTGGTGGCGCGGGCAAATCGACCTCGGGTTCTGGTACACCGCGCCCGCGAACGCCTTGAGGTAGCCGCGCAGCGCCGACAGATTCACGATCTCGTCGACGAAGCCGTAGCGCGCGCAGTAGGCCGGACGCGAGGTGTCGTAATACTTCTGCGCCATCTCGTTCATTTTCTGCGCCAGCGTCTCCAGCGGCTTGCCCGAGTCCTTGTCCTTGATCGCGCGCCGCGCGTAGGTCGCCACTGCGGCGGTTTCGCCGTGCATGACGTAAATCTCGGTCGCGGCCGTGCCCAGCGTAAACGCGTTCTGGCGATTGGCCGTGGGTCCGCCCATGATGTAATGCGCCGCCGCGCTGCCTTTGCGCAGCACCACCAGCATCATCGGCACGTCCGCGTTCTGGATCGAGTAGACCAGCGACTGGCCGATGCCGAGCAGTTCCGCCTTCTCGGCGATGTCGCCGACGTCGATGCCGGTCGTATCCTGGAACCAGATCACCGGCACGCGGTCGCGCGCGCACAGCGTCACGAACTCGTTCATTTTGATCAGGCCCTGGCGGTAGAGCTTGCCGCCGATGCCGGGGTATTCCGCGTATTCGGGATAGCCCTTGGGCAGGAGGCCCTGGCGGTTGCCTATCGCGCCGATGAGCATGCCGTCGATTTTCACCAGGCCCGTGTACACCTCGGGTCCGTAGCCGGGGCGGAACTCCATGTGCTCGCTGCCGTCGACCAGGCGCGCGAGGATGTCGTC
>JAANCK010075292.1_pt1 | contig 12925 bp, 15 predicted proteins | sample 7277841 | NCBI WGS metagenome assembly JAANCK01 (sample SAMN14222788, study PRJNA588281) | permafrost metagenome | isolation source: Arctic cryosol methane SIP | place: Canada:Nunavut | collected 2015-07 | reverse complement strand
TAGTTCGTCCCAGTTGTGCGAGATCACCACCTCTTCGTCGGCGTCGGTGACGCGCGAGGCGTCCCACGCGGGCAATTCCAGCGTGGGCGCGGGCGGCGTGGCCAGGATGTCCGCGGCAGCGGCATGCCCGAATACCAGGCATTCGAGCAGCGAGTTCGACGCCAGCCGGTTCGCGCCGTGCAGGCCGGTAAACGTGACTTCTCCGACCGCATGCAGGTTGCACAAATCGGTGCGCGCGTCGATGTCGGTGACCACGCCGCCGCAGGTGTAGTGCGCGGCGGGCACCACCGGAATCGGCTGTCGGGTAATGTCGATGCCGAACTCGAGGCAGCGTCGGTAAATCGTCGGAAAATGTTCGCGAACGAATTCAGGCGGTTTGTGGCTGATATCGAGATAAACGCAGTCGAGGCCGCGTTTCTTCATCTCGAAGTCGATCGCGCGCGCAACCACGTCGCGCGGTGCGAGTTCGGCGCGCTCGTCGTGAAGGTGCATGAAACGGCTGCCGTCAGGCAGCAGCAAATGGCCGCCTTCGCCGCGCACAGCCTCGGTGATCAGGAAGGATTTGGCGTGCGGGTGATACAAACAGGTGGGGTGAAACTGCACGAACTCGAGATTGGCGACGCGGCAACCAGCGCGCCATGCCATCGCGATGCCATCCCCGGTCGAGATGTCGGGGTTGGTGGTGTAGAGATAGACCTTGCCCGCGCCGCCGGTGGCCAGCACGGTGTGGCCGGCGGAAAAGGTTTCGACTTCGCCGGTATCTTTGTTGAGCGCATAGGCGCCGTGAACCTGCCGGTCCGATCCGCCCGCGCGTTTGCCGGTGATCAGGTCGATGGCGACATGCTGCTCGAAGGTGTCGATGTTGGGATGGGCACGCACCTTGTCGAGCAGGCTGGTTTGCACCGCGTGGCCGGTGGCGTCGGCGGCGTGCACGACCCGGCGCATGGAGTGGCCGCCTTCGCGCGCCAGATGAAGGCCGCCAGGGGTGGAGGGGGCGGGGGTGAAGGCGACACCGTTGGCGGTAAGCCAAGCGATCATCTCGCGGGCCTGGCTGGCCACCCGGTAGGTGACGGCTTCGTCACACAGCCCGCCGCCCGCAACCAGCGTGTCGTGTACGTGTGCCTCGACCGAGTCGCCGGTGTCGATTGCCGCCGCAATTCCGCCTTGTGCCCAGTCGCTGGCGCCGTCAGTCATCTGGCGTTTGGTGACGATCGCAATCCGGCGCTGGTCGGCCAGCTTGAGTGCGGTCGTCAGCGCAGCGAGGCCGCTACCGAGGATGAGGACGTCATATCTATGCATGGTGTCGGGGAATGATAGCAGGCTCATATCGGGCAAGAATAACCCGGTTCGGGATGAACTTTTTCATTGCAGGGTGCTCAGACGTTCGGAAGGGTGCGGTCACGTATACTTCAACCACAATAAAAAGCAGCTAGGGAGTTATGTCGGATCGCGAATTGGATCAGGTGTTGGTCGAACGCGCCCAGCAGGGAGACAAGCGTGCGTTTGAGTTGTTGGTGATCAAGTATCACCGCAAGCTCGGACGCTTGTTGTCGCGCATGGTGCGTGATCCGGCCGAGGTGGAAGACATCACGCAGGAGGCCTTCATCAAGGCTTATCGCGCGCTGCCGGGATTCCGCGGCGAGAGTGCGTTTTATACCTGGCTGTATCGTATCGGTGTCAACACCGCTAAAAACTATCTGGTGGCGCGCAAGAAACAGCCAGTGTCGTCGGATGTGCTGGCGGAAGATGCAGAAAATTATGAAGAAGGTGATTTGCTGCGCGATATTGCCACGCCGGATGCGGAACTTCAGACCAAACAAATCGCCCAAGCGGTGAATGAAGCAGTCGATGCACTGCCCGAGGAGTTGCGAACAGCCATCACGCTGCGCGAAATCGAGGGCATGAGTTACGAGGACATTGCGCAGATGATGGACTGTCCGATCGGTACGGTGCGCTCACGGATTTTCCGCGCGCGCGAGGCGATTGCAATCAAGATACGCCCGATGATGGGCACCAGTCAGGATAAAAGGTGGTAACCATGTCAGCCCTTCGTAAACCCGATTTTCTTCCCCATACGGACGACGCCAGGCAACGATTATCCGCTGCGCTGGATGGCGCAACGACGCACGCGGAGACCGAGGCTTGTGTCGCGGCCTTGAAGCGCGACGAAGCCTTGCGAGAAGACTGGTCTGAATACCATCTTATCGGTGACTTGATGCGTGGCGCGGAACCGGTTTCGGATGATTTTATGGCGCGATTTTCGGCGCAATTGGCTGCTGAACCGACCGTGCTCGCGCCGCGTCGCAGGGTATGGCCGCAACGCGTGGCGGTAGCCTCGATTGCATCGCTGGCAGTGTGGGGCATGGTTTCGCTCAGCGGCTTGCAGCATCAGGGTGTACCAGCACCCTCGCCGATGGCTGGGGCACCGGAGTTCCAGCAAGTTGCGTTGGCAACGGAGCCGGTGCGTGATGAAGCTCGGCTGGCACCCTACTTGGTAGCGCATCAGGAATTTGCCCCGATGGCGGTGGCCTCACCTTATCAACGCTCGGTTGCACTTGCGGTGGAGCCGCGTTAATGCAGGCGATATGGGTGGGGTGGCGCGGTAATTGGGTCGCTACGTTAGCCGGATGGTTGGTGTTGTCCGGATGGGCATTAGCGGGCACGGCGCACGCCGCTGTCGCACTCGACTGGCTTAACCAGGCCGCAATCGCCGCCAAGCAGAAAAACTACAGCGGCGTGTATGTCTATCACCACGGCGAACACATTGAAGTGCTGCGTGTATTGCATCGCGTCGATGCGAAAGGTGAGCAGGAAAAGGTCGAAGTGCTGGACGGCATGCCGCGCCAGTTTTTGCGCATAAACAATGATGTGTATTGCCACTTGCCGGACGGTAAACATGTACGGCTGGAACGTAACGCACCGCGCCGTTTTTTCCCGGCGTTGCTGCCCGCGAATCCGGCCAGTTTGCTTGAATTCTACGACGCCAAACTGGGTGGCTCCGAACGTGTAGCGGGGCGTCTCTGCCAGGTGATACTGCTGGTGCCCCGCGATGGTTATCGTTACGGCTACAACCTGTGGCTCGATAAGCAGACCGGATTGCTGCTCAAGTCGCGAATCGTGAATGGCAATGGCAATGTAGTGTCGATGTTCGTCTTCTCGGAAATCGAGATCGGTAAAGTACCTGATGCCCAGTCGTTTATCAATGATCTGACGGGAAAAAGCATCCTGAAAGCGAGCCTGGATCAGCCCGTCAGCGTGACCTGGAAGGTGACGCCGCCGCCAGGTTTTATTCGGGTGCAAGAGGCAATGCGCGCACTGCCGGGCAAGCCGATGCCGGTGACCCATCTAGTGTTTTCCGACGGCCTGAGCGTGCTGTCGATGTTCCTCGAACCCGTCAATCCCCATATGCCGAAAATGCAGGGGCTGGCAGCTGAAGGTACGATTGGGGTGTATGCGAGCGAGGTGGATGGTTACTCAGTGACCACGTTGGGGGAAGTGCCGAATGCCGCATTGATCGAAACCGGTAATTCGGTGGAAAAACAGTGAGCAAAGCAGCGAGACAATCAGTGCCGGATCAAACCATGCTTGAACAAACCGTCGAGGTCATCAAAACCGCGCCGGACGGCATTTGGGTGCAGGCAGTCGAACCGTCGGGCTGTGGCACCTGCGCGGGACAGGGGTGCTCGTCGCGCCGGATTGCCGAATTGTTCCAGCGCAAGCCCCGGCTGTTTCTGGTTGAGTGTGATTTGGCGCTGGCACCGGGTGATCGCGCAGTGATCGGAATTGTCAATGGCAGCGTACTCAAGAGCGCGCTGGTCGCCTATGGCCAGCCGTTGGCTTTGATGCTGACCGGCGCGCTGCTGTCGCAAACGGTTCATCCCGGCGACGGTTCCGCCCTGATCGGCATGTTGCTGGGCGGTGTGGCGGGTTGGTTACTGGCGCGCAACAGCCAGGCTGCGCGTCCAGTGGTGTTGAGGCGTGAAGGCATGATTCATTTGATGAAAGGATAGTCAATATGCGGATGGCTTTGGCAACGATCGCACTGGTGGGGGCGATGTCTGCACCCTCATGGGCAGCGACCGTGATGGATGTGGCTGATCTGGTCGAAAAGCAGGGGCCGGCGGTGGTTAACATCAGCACGATCACACTCACGAAACGCAGCTCGAATGGCATACCATTCGAGATGCCGGACAACGAAAATATTCAGGAATTTTTCCATCGCTTTTTCCCCGGCGGTCCTGGCGGGCAGGCAGGTCCGATGCCGGACGTTCCTACCCTTGGCACCGGCTCCGGCTTTATTGTAGGCAGCGACGGCACTATCCTCACCAATGCACATGTGGTGAGCGGCGCCGATGAGGTGGTCGTCAAACTTACCGACAAGCGCAAGTTCACCGCCAAGGTGATCGGTGCTGACCCACGCACCGATGTTGCAGTGCTTAAAATTACCGCCAGCCATTTGCCCATCGTGAAACTGGGCGACCCGGACACCCTGCGCGTCGGTGAAGCCGTCGCGGCAATCGGCTCGCCATTCGGTTTCGAGAACTCGGTCACTGCAGGCATCGTCTCCGCCAAGGGGCGCTCGTTGCCATCAGAGAGCTATGTGCCCTATATTCAGACCGACGTGGCGATTAACCCCGGCAACTCGGGCGGGCCGCTGTTCAACATGAAAGGCGAAGTGGTCGGCATCAACTCGCAGATATACAGCCGCAGCGGCGGTTATCAAGGCGTTTCGTTTGCCATTCCCATCGACGTCGCGATGGAAGTGATGGGCCAGATCAAGGCCGGTGGAAAAGTCTCGCGTGGCTGGCTCGGCGTGGTGATACAGGAAGTCAGCAGCGATCTCGCCGAGTCTTTTGGTCTGGACCGGCCGCGCGGCGCATTGATTGCCCAGGTGCAGCCAGATGGCCCGGCGGCCAAGGCGGGCTTGCAGGCTGCCGACGTCATTCTTAAATTCAACGGCAAACCCATAGAAAACTCCGGCGATCTGCCGCGCATGGTCGGTACTGTCAAACCAGGCAGCACGATTCCGCTGGAAATCTGGCGCAAAGGTAAAGTACAGACCGTCAGCGTCGTCCTGGCCGAATTGCCGAGCGAAGATCAACTGGCTGGCAAGCCGGACAAAAGCCTATTCACGCGGCGGTCTCGCACTGTCCGAGCTCACGGTGGAACAACGGCAGGCACTCAAAATTGATTATGGCTTGCTGGTGGAAGACGCCACGGGCGATGCACTGCGCGCGGGTATTCGCATCGGCGATGTGATCCTGGCGGTGAACAACGGAAAAGTCGCTACGGTGCAAGCCTATCGCAAAGCCATCGCCGCGGTACCAAGCGGAAAGATCGTCGCCATCCTCGTGCGACGCGGCGAAGGGTCGCTATACATTCCGCTGAAGATTTCCGGATAGGGGGGTTGATGCCTGAACCGCCGCACCTCACGCTCTACACGCGTGCAGGTTGCCCGTTGTGCGAGGACATGGCAGAGCAGGTGCGTGCGCGGATGGGCGCGCATCGCTTGACCGAGGTGGATGTGGATGGTGATCCGTCACTGAAAGCCCGGTTTGGCTGGGATGTGCCGCTACTGTTTGATGGCGATGCCGAAATTTGCCGCCACGAGTTTGATGCCGTGGCGTTTGGGGGATGGTTGGAACGGGTGTGAGCTCACACTGTTTTTCCATAATAACTCGCGCTTAAGCCAGAGGGGTCGGCATTCGGCGGGATCACGAAAACTTCAGAAGCATATTAGCGAATAATGTTATAACTCATTGTCATAAAAGGATTTTTTGCCGACCAGATGCTCATTGTTCAAGCGCTACAGGTCATAATTGCGGGCAAGTCCTGCGTCAGACAGGATTACAACGACAATCCAACCAGAAAGAGCGAGGATGATGAAAGCTACCACGATGATGCTGTGTGTCTCTGTGCTGACGGCGTTGGCCGTGCCGGCTCAGGCAGCGGGCGACCCCAAGGTGGGACAAACCAAAACTTCGATGTGCGCCGGTTGCCACGGCATTCCCGGCTGGCGCACTGCCTATCCTGATGTATACAGCGTGCCGAAACTGGGCGGGCAGCACGCCGATTACATTGTGGCGGCGCTCAAAGGTTATAAGTCAGGCGAACGCAGCCACCCCAGCATGGATGCCATCGCGGGTAGTTTGACCGAGCAGGACATGAATGACCTCGCAGCCTATTACGCGTCGTCGTACAGCGGCCCGGCCCAATGATCGCGGAGATTCCCATGAAAAAAACATTATTTGCCCTCGCGAGCGCTGCGCTGGTTTTTTCGTTGCCGCTCCACGCCGCTGGCGATGCCGAGGCAGGTAAGGCCAAGTCCACCACCTGCGCGGCCTGTCACGGTGCTGACGGAGTGAGTTCGCTGTCGATGTTCCCCAAGCTGGCAGGGCAGAATCGTGATTATCTGTATCACTCACTTAAAGCTTACAAGTCTGGCAAGCGCAAAAATCCCATCATGACCGGGCAGGCACAAGCCCTGACCGATACGGATATGCAGGATCTGGCCATGTATTTTTCCAAACAGAACGGCCTGCATCTGAAGTACTGACACGCAACGAGTCAGCTAAAAAACGGGGGCGGCCATGTAAATGGCCGCCCCCGTTTTTTTTGTGTATAGAGGAATCAGACGTCCCGGCTAGCGGACACAAGAGCGGTTTCGTCCCGCCTGCTTGGCCGCATAAAGCGCGAGGTCGGCGGTATTGACCAAAGCATCGACGTCGGCCGTGCTGGTTTGCTTGGTGGAGACCCCGAAGCTGGCGGTGATGGTGAGGGTTTTTTCCTCTCGTCCGATCTTGATCGGATTGGACTCGAGAGCGATACGCAAGCGTTCAGCCGCTTGCATGGCCGCCTTGATGTCAGTGTTGGGACAAATGACCAGAAACTCTTCGCCTCCGATGCGGCTGATATTGGCTCCCCGGCGTGCCGACATGCGCAGAATCTCGGCGGTTTCGCGCAATACGATGTCGCCCACTGCATGGCCGTAAGTATCGTTGATCTGCTTGAAGTGGTCGATATCGAGAACGATCAGGGAAAGAGACATGCCGGACCGGGTGGTGGCACTCCAGATTTGCTGGAGTTGATCCATCGCCGAGCGGCGATTGGAGAGCCCGGTCAGGGAATCGGTCAGCGCGGCGGTAGCCAGGCGGCGATTGGCCACCGCCAGTTCGGCAGCAATCTGGCGCAATTGTGCGCGGTCTTTTTCCCAGCTGTTTTGCAATTGCAGCAGGCGTTGCGCAGCGAATAGCCGGATGCGCAGTCCCTGCGCGCTGATCGAGCTGGGCACATAGCCGTCTGCGCTGGCTTCATTCGCGCGCATCAGTTGATCTTCGCCGTGTTCGTCGCCCATCAGCAGGATATGCATCCGGCGGCCTTCCTCCGTTGCACGCAAGGCATGGCATAACTCGATGCCATCAAGCCCCGGCAGCTTGTCATGCGCAATGATGACATGCGGCAGGATCTCCATCGCCAGCGCGAGCGCGGCGTTGCCGCTGTCAGCGGGGTACACGACATGGGCGCTGTCTTCGACCAGTAAGGCCATGGTTTTGCGGCGACTCAGGGCATTGCCGTCCGCCATCACGATTCGCAGTGACAACGGGTCTTCCTGGGCTTCGGTTTGTCCCTGGCAGATTGCCTCAAAGGGCGGCAGCGATGCCGTTGGGACTTTCAGCAATTCGCCCCATTCGCGCCAGCTTGCAACCACCTTGTCGATAAAGCCGCCGGCGGTTTCGGGCGTGATGTCGAGCGCTTCGGCCTGGATGATCCAGGCCTTCGCCAGTTGCGGGCGCGCATGGGCGCTGGCGAGTCCGTAATCTGCCAGCTGATGCGACAGCCGCAAAATCAGCATCAGGCTGCTTGCGCGTGAATCGTGGGCAAAGTTGGCGTGTTGGGAATCTTCATAATGCGCCAGAGGCTCGGTGAAAACCTTGGGCAACCCCCAGTCGGCCATCATCACGATACCCAGCTCGGTGTGATCGGTTTCCAGCTGTGCCCGTTCCAGCTCGAGGAGCGATTGTGAGCGGTCGGCTTGATAGGTGGCCAGCACGCCGCTGTATTCATCAGGGTAAGCGGTGGCCAGCGCGAGTTGCCCGACCTGTGCCAGCAAGCCGCAGATGAACAATTCGTCGGTGGCAGCCGATCGAACCCGTGCGCCCAACGCCTGCATGGCCAGCCCCATGAGCAGCGAATGCGACCAGAAGGCCTGATAGTCGAATCCCTGGCAGACGCCCGCACGGTATTGGTCGAGTAATGAAAATCCCAGGGCAAGTTGACGCACAGACGTCATGCCCTGCCGCACCACGGCCTCCTGCACAGACACCACGGGTCGCGGAATGTGTGATCCGGTGTTGGCCAGCTTGATCAGTCGTCCGGACAACGCGGGATCGGTCTGCACCACGCGCGCGACTTCACCCAGGGTCGCGTTATCGCGCCGCGAGATCTCAAGCACAGCTAGCGCAACCCCTTTGGGGGAGGGAAGCTGGGCGCTGATATTAAGTTGATCAAGCGAGTTCATTGATTCATCTGCGATGTGGAGGGGTAATCAAGTTAGGGTTCCCCAATCTTATCGACAGTATTTCGACAGACTGAAGATCAATAAGCATCGCCCTTGGATTAGTGGCAGCTCAGCCAGCGATGGTCTTTCAGGCATTACCCAGTTGCTGATCCAGACAACGCAAATATGCCGCTGAGTCAAACGCGGTTTGGTAACGCTGTGCTTGCCAGATCATTTCCGCCAGACATTCCATCACCGCATGCTGTGCAGGCATCGCGTCGCCGTGCTGTTTGAGCAGCAGTTGGAAGCGCGTGCGGATGCCGGGCGGCTGGTCTACCGACAATTGCTCGCTGATCGCCAGGTGCATGGATAGATGCAGAAACGGATTGGTTTCCCCGGATTCGGGCTGGTAATCCCGCTCCAGATAACGCTCGGGCTGATCAAGCAGGGCGTGGTATTCGGGGTGTGTCAGGATCGCGTCGAGCGCGGGCTGTTCGGCTCCAGCCAGCGGTTGCCCGGCGCGGTATTTCGCCCATACATTGAAAAAAAATTGGCGCACCTGATCGCGGCTGGGGTTAAACATGGCCGGGATTAAGTCTGAATGGGCTTGGCTGAACGCAGTACGCGCGGGCTGGCTTTTCCGCTTGCCGGAGCGGGCAATGTTTTGTGCTTGAACTCGCACAAATCAGCAATGATGCACTCGCCGCATTTCGGTTTGCGCGCTTGACAGACATAGCGGCCATGCAGAATAAGCCAGTGGTGCGCGTCGATGCGGAATTCGTTCGGGATGGTCTTCAGCAGCTTTTTTTCCACCTCCAGAACCGTTTTTCCGGGGGCGAGGCCAATGCGGTTGGACACCCGGAAGATATGCGTGTCGACCGCCATCGTCGGCTGGCCAAATGCCGTATTCAGAATCACATTCGCCGTTTTGCGTCCCACGCCGGGAAGCGCCTCAAGCGCGGCGCGCTCGGCTGGCACGGTGCTGTGGTGCTGTTCGATCAGCATCCGGCAGGTGGCGATAAGGTGGCGGGCTTTGCTCTTGTACAAACCTATTGTCTTGATCGCGTCAGCCAGCCCCGCCTCGCCCAGCGCGTAGATGGCCTCCGGCGTGCTGGCCTTTGGAAACAGCTTGCGCGTGGCCAGGTTCACCCCCTTGTCGGTCGATTGCGCCGACAACACTACCGCCACCAGCAATTCGAATGGCGAAGCATATTCCAGCTCGGTGGTGGGGTGGGGGTTGGCCGCGCGCAGGCGGCTGAAGATTTCGTGGCGCTTGGCCGGGTTCATGCTGCGGCAGGCACAGCGGCGCGCGCGCGTTGCGTGCTGCGCGCCTTGTAGCTGTTGTTAGCAGCGATGAGCAGGCCTAGCGTGATGAAGGCGCCGGGCGGCAAAATCGCCAGCAGGAAACCCTGATAGTTGGGCAGCACATGCAGGACGAAGCTTTTGGCCGACTCGCCAAACACCAGATCGATGCCGGAAAGCAGGGTGCCTTTGCCGGCGATTTCGCGGATAGCGCCCAGCACCACCAGCACCAGCGTCAGCCCGAGACCCATTGCCATGCCGTCGATCGCGCTGTGCAGCGGGTGGTTTTTGGAGGCGAAGGCATCGGCACGCGCCAGCACGATGCAGTTGGTGGTGATGAGCGGAATGAAAATCCCCAGCACCAGATACAGTGGATGCACATAGGCATTCATCGCGAGGTCGATCACCGTCACCAGCGCGGCGATGATGAGGACGAATACCGGGATGCGGATCTCGTTCGGCACAAAATGGCGCACGCTCGACACCGCGCCGCTCGACGCCGCCATCACCAGCATGGTCGCAATGCCCAGCGACAACGCGTTGATCACGTTGTTGCTGATCGCCAGCAACGGACACAGGCCCAGCAGTTGCACCAGTCCGGTGTTCTGCTTGATGAGGCCGTTGTGGAACAGGCTGCGGAATTCGGTCATGGAAATCATGCTTGGGGCTCCCTGGCTGGCGGCGCGTTGAATTCCGCACGGTGCTTGGCAAAATACTCGAGCGCGTTTTTGACCGCTCTGACCACCGCGCGTGGGGTGATGGTGGCACCGGCACGGGCGTCGAATACGCCGCCGTCTTTGATGACTTTCCAGTGCTTTGACGATGGTGCGGCGAGCGATTTGCCGGAAAACTGGTCGATCCAGGGGCTCTTGGCATGATCGATGTAATCGCCCAGTCCCGGCGTTTCATGGTGGGCAGTCACGCGCACACCGGTGACGGTACCGTTCGCGTCGATCCCGATCAACAGGGAAATATCGCCGCTGTAGCCATCGGGCGCGATGGCTTCCAGCACCACGCCGCTGAACTGGCCAGCGCGCCGCGCCAGCCAGACAGACGAGGCCTTGCGGGTGCCCAGCAGATCGTCGGGCGGCACGCTGTGCTGATCGGACAACAGGTCGTTGTCATGCAGCGCGGAGGGTAAGACCTGGCTCAACAGGGCGAGTTTTTCGGCTTGTTGGCCGCGCATGATGGTGGGTTCGGTGGACTGATGGGTGAACGCCAGAATGGCGGTGCCGACGCAGGCGAATACCAGCAGGATGGTACCGGTGCGCAGCGCGTTGCGGCTGGCTGCGGTGGCGCTCACGCGCGCGGCTCCTTGCCTGCGCCGCCGCGTTTAACGACGACGGCTTCGCCATACACGCGCGGCTGGGTATATTGGTCGATCAGCGGCACGCACACATTCATCAGCAGGATGGCGAAGGCCACGCCGTCGGGAAAGCCGCCCCAGGTGCGGATGACGATGGTGAGGACACCCGCGCCCAATCCGAAAATCAGTTTGCCGCGTGGAGTCGTTGCGCCTGACACCGGGTCGGTGGCAATGAAAAAGGCGCACAGCATGACCGACGGCGTAAACAGGTGAAACCACGGTGGGCCAAAGCGGCCGGCATCAAAGAAATGCAGAAAGCCAGCGGTGAGCCAGACGCCAGCCAGAAACGTCAGCGGCACCTGCCAGCTGATGATGCGCAACGCCCACAGCAGCAGGCCGCCCAGCACGAATGCCGCCGCCAGCCACTCGAATCCGACGCCGCCGTAATGGCCGAAAATGGGCTGCGTCATCACTTCGTCAACCGTCAACTGCTGGTGCAATCCGGTTCGCAACACATCGAGCGGTGTGGCCATGGTGATCGCGTCGAGCGTGGCTTTGGGCACCTCACCGCCAAAAATCACCGCTGCGCTTTGAGCCAGGCCGAGGTGGGTTGAAGTCAATTCGAGCGGCCCCGCCCAGTGCGTCATCTGCACCGGAAACGACACGATCAGCACGGCGTAGCCCACCATCGCCGGGTTGAAAATATTCTGTCCCAATCCGCCGTACAAATGCTTGGCGACCACGATGGCGAACAGCGTGCCGGTGATGATTAGCCACCACGGCGCCAGCGACGGCAACGACAGCGCCAGCAGCCAGGCGGTGACGATGGCGGACAGATCGGTGAGGAAGGGTTTGAGCGGATAGCCGCGCGCTTTCAGCATCGCTGCCTCGGCCGCCAGCGCGGTGACGGTGGCGAGCGATAGGGTGACGAGGATGCCCGCGCCGAACAGCCAGACGTACACCGCGATGCCGGGCAGCAAGGCCACCAGCACCCAGGCCATGATTTGGGTAACGCTGCTGCGGTCGATGATGAAAGGGGAGGGCATTAAGGCGTCTCTTCAGATTCCAGCGGCTTCCTCGCCAGCTCACGGATTTTAGACCGGCGCGCTTCGATCTCCGCGATCTCATGCTGGGTGTCGGGCGACAGGTTGTCGGTGTTTTTGGGGGCGGCCTCGGCTTTTTTGGCTTGCGCACGCGCCAGGGCAGCAGCGATCAGCGCCTTCTTGGCGTCAGCCTCGCTCGGGGCTGCGCTGCCCGGTTCTGCGGCAGGCGCGGCAGCAAGCTCGGCGCGTTTGGCTTGCGCCTTGGCGGCAAGCTTTTCGGCTTTTTCGGCTTTTTCGCGTTCCTGGCGGAACAGGCGGAATTCGTGGCGCTCGCGCGCGAGGTCGGACGCGCGCTTGTCTTTTTCGTGCGCCCAGATCTCGCTTTTGGCGTAGCGATAAAAATCGACCAGCGGGATATGGCTGGGGCAGACATAGCTGCAACAGCCGCATTCGATGCAGTCGAACAGGTGGTATTCCTGCGCGCGGCCAAAATCGCCCGCCTTGGCGAAGCGGAACAGCTCCTGCGGCTGCAATACGGCCGGACAGGCGTCGGCGCAGCGGGTGCAGCGGATGCACGGCAGCGTACGTGGCAAGGGCGGGAACAGCTCGGCGGATTTGACCAGGATGCAGTTGGTGGCCTTGACCACGGGCACGTCGAGGTCCGGCACCGGCATGCCCATCATTGGTCCGCCCATCAATACGCCGGTGGTGCCATCGCGGTCGCCCGCCACCTGGATCAGCGTATCAAACGAGGTGCCAATCAGCACCTCGACATTC
>JAANCK010930412.1_pt1 | contig 12942 bp, 10 predicted proteins | sample 7277841 | NCBI WGS metagenome assembly JAANCK01 (sample SAMN14222788, study PRJNA588281) | permafrost metagenome | isolation source: Arctic cryosol methane SIP | place: Canada:Nunavut | collected 2015-07 | reverse complement strand
CTTCTCGGCTTCCTCGACCTCGACGAAGTCCTCGGTCGTGGGAGCCACCATCTCGCTCACCACCTGGCTGCGGCCCTCGAGGATCGCATCGGCCACGCCCCGCGCGTACAGACGGATGGCGCGGGTCGAGTCGTCGTTGCCCGGGATCACGTAGTCGATGCCGTCGAGCGAGTTGTTCGAGTCCACCACGCCCACGATCGGGATGCCCAGGGTGCGCGCCTCGGTCACCGCGATCTTGTGGAAGCCCACGTCGATCACGAAGAGCGCGTCGGGCACGCCGCCCATGTCCTTGATGCCGCCCAGGGAGCGCTCGAGCTTCTCGCGCTCGCGGTTGAATTGCAGCTGCTCCTTCTTCGAGAGGCGCTCGAGAGATCCGTCGGCCGCCATCCCGTCCATGTCCTTCAGGCGCTTGATGGACTGCTTCACGGTCTTGAAGTTCGTGAGCATGCCGCCCAGCCAGCGGTAGTCGACGTAGGGCGCGTTGGCGCGCTGCGCCTCTTCCTTCACGATCTCGCGCGCCTGCCGCTTGGTGCCCACGAAGAGGATCTGCCCCTTGTTGGCGGTCAACTGGCGCACGTACCGGAGCGCCTCCTGGTACATCGGAAGCGACTTCTCGAGGTTGATGATGTGGATCTTGTTGCGGGCCCCGAAGATGTACGGAGCCATCTTGGGATTCCAGTAGCGCGTCTGGTGGCCGAAGTGCACGCCGGCCTCCAGCATCTGGCGCATGGTGACGGACATCGTGAAAACTCCTGTCGGTTAAGGTTGGCCTCCCCCGCGTGAGCCCGGCCCGGCGCTCGCCTGGGGCGACCACCGCGGGCACGGACACCTTAGCCATGGGCGGGGTGTGGATTTGCCGCGAAATCCGCGGTCGCGAAGCCCGTTGCTGCAAGGCACTGGCGATCGTTCGGATAGCACGCCATTATAGCGCGAAACCCCCGCTCTTTCATACATTTCCTCGCCCTTATGGACCGACGCCGCTTCCTCGCCCTGGCCGCCCTGCTCGCATCCTCGGGGAGCGTCCGGGCAGCGGTTCCGGCAGGCTTCGTGGACGTGCGCCGGCACGGGGCGCGCGGCGACGGCGCGAGCGACGACACGCCAGCGTTCCAGCGCGCCCTGGACGGGGCCGCGGGCGTCTGGGTCCCCGAGGGCCGCTACCTCGTGGGTGACCTGGCCCTCTGGTCCCACACGCGGCTTGCCGGCACGGGCGCGCGCTCGGTGCTCGTGCATCGGCCCGGCTCCACCTTCCTCGCCGCCTCGGGCGGCGGCTTCGCGGGATCGGCCGACCCGCGCGACAACGTGCGCGACATCACCATCGAGGACCTCGCGTTCGAGGGGCGCTCGGTGAGCGACGGGTTCGTGCAGACCAACCACCTGCTGGTGGCCACCGGCTGCTCCGGCCTCGCGGTGCGCCGCTGCGCCTTCCGCGCGTTCCAGGGCGACGGCATCTACGTCGCGGGCTCGGCCTATGCCACCGGCGCCGAGCGCCACAACGAGGACGTCACGATCCGCGGCTGCCTCTTCGACGGCGTGAACGACCAGAACCGGCAGGGCGTGAGCATCACCGACGGCACCCGCGTGACGGTCGAGGGCAACCTGTTCCGGGACTGCTCGCGCCCCGACATGCCGGGCGCGCTCGACATCGAGCCGGAAGCGCCCTGGGCCCGGATCCAGGACGTGCGCGTGCTGCGCAACCGCTTCGTGAACGTGCTGGGCGGCGTGGGGGCCATCTGCGTGATCCTCGCCCTGGACCGCTACGACCGCCATCCCCGCGGCATCGAGATCCGCGGCAACCGCGTCGAGGGGCGCTTTCGCACGCTCGGCGTGGTCGCGAAGGGATTCGTCGACGGGGCACACGCACCGCCCGTGGACCTGGTGATCGCGGGCAACGAGATCCTCGATACCTTCCACGGCTTCGAAATCTCCGGGCTTCGCGGCGTGAGATTCGAGGACAACGTGATACGGGGAACCACGGTCGCGGCGCGGCTCTCGGTGCCCCATCGCGGGCGCGCGGCCGACGTGGCCGTGGTGCGTAACCGCTTCGAGAAGGTCGGCATGCACTCGGGCGTGGCGCTCAAGGTCCATCCGACCGTCGATCTCACGGTGGCCGACAACCGCTTCGTCGACTGCGGCTGGATCGACCGGCGCGGCGGCGTGGCGATCGACGCCTCGGAGGAGCCGCCGGCCATGATGCGCGCCGAACGCAACACGTTCTCGGAACCCCGGTGGCCGAAGGGCGCCTAACGGTATAATTGCCGCCATGGAAGGTCGACAGCAATCCGTGGGAATGCCCGCCAAGAGCCCCGAGGACATCGAGGGCATGCGCCTCGCCGGCCGGCTGGCCGCCGAGGTGCTCGATTACGTGACGCCCTTCGTGAAGCCCGGGGCGACCACGGGCTATCTCGACCAGCTGTGCCACGACTTCATCACCGGCGTGCAGGGTGCGATCCCGGCGCCGCTCAACTACGCGCCCCCGGGCCATCGCCCGTACCCCAAATCCATCTGCACTTCCGTGAACCACCAGGTGTGCCACGGCGTTCCCGGCGACAAGGTGCTGCGCCACGGCGACATCGTGAACATCGACGTCACCGTGATCAAGCACGGCTGGCACGGGGATACGAGCCGCATGTTCTACGTGGGCGAGCCCTCGGTGCAGGCCCGGCGCCTGTGCGAGATCACCTACGAATGCATGTGGAGGGGCATCGCGGCGGTGCGTCCCGGCGCCACCCTGGGCGACATCGGCTTCGCGGTGCAGAAGCACGCCGAGAGCCACGGCTACAGCATCGTGCGCGAGTTCTGCGGCCACGGCATCGGGCGGCGCTTCCACGAGGAGCCGCAGATCCTGCACTACGGGCGCCCGGGACAGGGCATGAAGCTGCAGCCCGGCATGACCTTCACGATCGAGCCGATGATCAACGCCGGCAAGCGCGACATCCGCCAGCTCGCCGACGGCTGGACCATCGTCACCGCCGACCATTCGCTCTCCGCCCAGTGGGAGCACACGATCCTCGTCACCGAGGACGCCTACGAGGTGCTCACCGTCTCGGCGGGCACCCCGCCCGTGCCGGCGTTCGCCGCCGAGCGCGCCACGGCCTGAGGCGTCCGCTCCGATCCATTCCGGCAAGGCGAGCATCGGGAAGGGTGAGACCCCTCTCGAGGGCGGCGAACGATCGCGCTTTGCCGCTATAGTGCGCAGATGAGCATCGCCTCCGAGAGTCCCGCCGCGCAGGCACAGGCGCCGCGCGGCGATCCGGCGCAGTCTCGCGCCTGGTTCAGGTCCCGGCGCGAGGACCTGCAGGGCCGCTACCTGCGCCGTCCCGATCCCCGCCGCAATCTCGCCGCCTACGCCGCGGCCGTCGACCAGCAGCTCCAGGGCCTGTGGAGCGCGCACGTGAGCGACCCCGCGATCGCGCTGGTCGCGGTGGGCGGCTACGGCCGCGGAGCGCTGTTCCCCCATTCCGACGTGGACGTGCTGGTGCTGCTTCCCGACGGGCGCGCGCCCGACGCGGCGATCGAGCGCTTCATCGGTGCGCTCTGGGACTGCGGCGTGGAGCCCGGCCACAGCGTGCGCACGGTCTCCGAGTGCGTCGACGAGGCGGTGAAGGACGTGACCGTGGACACGAGCCTGCTCGAGGCGCGGCTCGTCGCGGGCCATGGGCCGCTGCTCGTCGCCCTCGAGGCGCGGCTGCGGGCCGTGCGCGACGTGCGGGCCTTCTTCGAGGCGAAGCTGCACGAGCAGACGCGCCGCCACGAGCGCTTCCAGGAGGCGGCCTACAACCTCGAGCCCAACATCAAGGAAAGTCCCGGGGGGCTGCGCGACCTGCAGATGGTGCTGTGGCTCGCGCGCGCGGCGGGGCTGGGGACCTCGTGGAAGGCGCTCGCCGAGGAGGGCATCATCACGCCGCGCGAGGCCGCTTCCATCGCCGCCAACGAGCGCGTGCTCCAGGACCTGCGCATCCGGCTGCACTACCTGGCGGGGCGGCGCGAGGACCGCCTGGTCTTCGACCACCAGATCGAGATCGCGCGCCAGCTGGGGCTCGCGGGACGGGACGGCATGGCGCCTTCCGACCTGCTGATGCGCCGCTATTACCTCGCGGCGAAGGCCATCTGGCGCTTCAACCAGATCCTGCTCGCCAACCTCTTCGACCGCATCACGCCCGCCGCCGAGCGCCGGGTCACGGTCCTCGACGAGGACTTCCAGGTGGTGAACGTGAACCTGGAGCTGCGGGACGAGCGGGCTTTCGAGAAGCGCCCGGGCATGATCCTGGAGGCGTTCCGTCGGCTGCAGGACGATCCCGGCATCGCGGGGCTCGGCCCCACGACGCTGCGGGCGCTTTCCCGCGCGCTGCCCCGCATCAACCGCGCGTTCCGCCAGGATGGCGACAACCGCCGCCGCTTCATGCAGATCGTGCGCAGCGAGCGCCTCACGTGGACGCTGCGCCGCATGAGCCGCTACGGCGTGCTCGGCCGGCTGATCCCGGCTTTCGGGCGCATCGTGGGCCAGATGCAGCACGACCTCTTCCACGTCTACACCGTGGACGAGCACATCCTCATGGTGATCCGCAACCTGCGCCGCTTCCGGATCCCGCGCTTCAACCACGAGTACCCGTTCCCCTCCGAGCTCATGCAGGAGTTCGAGCGCGTGGAGGTGCTCTACCTCTCCGCGCTCTTCCACGACATCGCCAAGGGGCGCGGCGGCGACCACTCGCGCCTCGGCGCCGAGGACGCGATCCGGTTCTGCAAGGCCCACGGCCTGGCGAAGGCCGACGCGGAGCTCGTCGCCTGGCTGGTGCAGCACCACCTCGAGATGTCGTCCACGGCGCAGAAGCAGGACCTCACCGACCCCGACGTCATCGCCGCCTTCGCCACCGTCGTGCGCGACGAGCGCACGCTCACGGCGCTCTACATCCTCACCGTGGCCGACATCCGCGGCACGAGCCCCGCCGTGTGGAACGCCTGGAAGGGCAAGCTCCTGGAGGACCTCTTCCGCCTCACGCGCCGCCTGCTGCGGGGCGAGACCGACTACGCCGCCTCGTGGATCGCCGCGAAGCAGGACGAGGCGCTGCGCATCTTCCGCCAGTACGTCCCGGAGCCGGGGCGCCACGAGGCGCTGTGGGCGAACCTGGACGACAACTATTTCCAGCGCTTCGAGGCGACCGAGATCGGCTGGCACACGCGCACGCTCTGGGCGCGCTCCACGCCCGACAAGCCGATCGTGCGCGCCCGCCTCTCGCCCGTGGGCGAGGGGCTGCAGGTGCTGGTGTACGCGCCCGACCAGCCGGGCCTCTTCGCCCGCATCACGAGCTTCTTCGAGCGCCTGCAGCTCGACGTGGCCGCGGCGAAGATCTACACGACGCAGCACGGCTTCGCGCTCGACAGCTTCCAGGTGCTCACCCGCACGCGCGAAGGCGAGCACTACCGCGAGCTGATCCAGAAGGTCGAGGCGGGCCTGGGCGAGCGCCTGGTGCCGGGCACGCCCCTCGATCCCGCGCCTTCCGGGCGCATCTCGCGCTGGGTCAAGCATTTCCCCATGGAGCCGCGGGTGTCCATCGAGCCGGACCGCCGACCCGGGCGCTGGCTCGTGGCGGTGAGCTGCGCCGACCGGCCGGGACTGCTTTCCTCGCTCGCGCGCGTGCTGCTCGCCCACGACCTCAACCTCGTGGACGCGCGCGTGACCACGTTGGGCTCGCGCGCCGAGGACGCCTTCGTGGTGAACGGGCCGCGGCTCGACGAACCGCTGCGGCGAGAGGCGCTCGCGGCGGAGCTGCAGCAGACGGTCGTCGCGTAGGCGCGCCGCGCGAGCGGCGCGCCGGGCAAGCTCAGGGCGCGGGCTTGCGGTCCGAGAGCAGGATCCAGCCGCGGATCACGCGGTAGAGATACCAGACGAAGAGGATCGTCCACGGCAGCCACCAGACGAGGATGCCGACGATCGTGATGAAGAGCAGCGCCGTCAACACGCCGCAGATCGCGATCCACACGAGGCCCCACCAGAAGGTCCGCGAAAGCCACGCGTAGTGGGACTCGATCCAGGTGCCGCGCACCCGGTCGCGGGTGACCATGCCGACCACGATGGCCGCGATGGCGAGCAGCCACGCCGTGAACGGCGCGAGCAGGTGCAGCAGGTACAGGATATTGGCCGTGCCCGTCTCGGCGCTGGGCTCGCTAGGGGAATTCACCGCCATGGCCGCCTCCTATTCATCGACGAGATCCTCGCCGGGGAACAGCTCCTCGTTGAAGCCGAACTTGCTCATGTCCGTCATGCGCTGGGGATAGAGGATGCCGTCCAGGTGGTCGCACTCGTGCTGCACGACGCGCGCGTGGAAGCCCTCGGCCTCGCGCTCGATCGCGAGGCCCTCGCCGTCGAAGCCGCTGTAGCGCAGGCGCGTGTAGCGCGGGACGAGGCCCCGCATGCCGGGCACCGAGAGGCAGCCTTCCCAGCCTTCCTCCACCTCGCGCGTGAGCAGCAGGATCTTCGGATTCACGAGCACCGTGAACGGCACTTCCTCGGCGTCGGGATAGCGTGGATTGTGGTTCACGCCGAAGATCACCACCCGCAGGCCCACGCCGATCTGGGGCGCGGCGAGGCCCGCGCCGTTCTTCGCGGCCATCGTGTCCTTCATGTCGGCGATGAGCGACGAGAGCTCCGGGGTGCCGAAGCGCTCCACCGGCTGCGCGCGCTCGCGCAGCACCGGGTGGCCCATGCGCAGCACCTCACGCGCCGCCATGGCGCTCCACCAGCTTCGCGACGATCATCCTCACCTTCGCCATGCTCTCCTCCATCACGCGCCCGATGTCTTCCAGGCTGACGCCCCGCGCGCTCGCCCCGCGGCCCGCGGCCGGGTTCACCACCACCGCGAGCGCGGCGTACGACAATCCGAGCTCCCGGGCGAGGGCGGCCTCCGGCATCCCGGTCATGCCCACCATGGTCGCCCCGTCGCGCTCGTAGCGGTCGATCTCGGCCTTGGTCTCCAGGCGCGGCCCCTGCGCCGCGGCGTAGGTTCCGCCATCGGTCACGGGCAACCCGGCCGCGCGCGCGGCGTCCTTCACCATCGTGCGCAGCTCCTCGCTGTAAGGATAGGTGAAGTCGATGTGGGTGACGGGCTGCTCGGCGCCTTCGAAGAAGGTCGACGGCCGCCCCCACGTGTAGTCGATGACCTGGTCCGGGATCGCGATCGTGCCCGCCGAGAGCGCCGGCGCGATGCCGCCCACGGTGCAGATGGAGATCACCTTCGTCACGGCCTGGGCATGCAGCGCCCAGAGGTTCGCGCGGTAGTTGATCTCGTGGGGCGCCAGCGTGTGGCCGTAGCCGTGACGCGCGAGGAACACCACCTCGGAGGCGCCGATGCGCCCGAACGTGAGGGGCCCCGACGGCTCGCCGTAGGGCGTGCGCACGATCTGGCGCTTGGTGATCTCGAGGTTCACGAGCCCCGTGAGCCCGCTGCCTCCGATGATGGCAATCAATTGAAGTCCATCCTTCGCGAAAGCCTGTCCGACGATTGCCCCCTCTCCCTTGGGAGAGGGTTGGGGAGAGGGTTGGGGAGAGGGTCCGTCATGTTTCCTTCAACGCGTAGATCGCCGGCAGGTTGCGCCACAGGCCATAGGCGTCCATGCCGAAGCCGAAGACGTACCGGTTGGGGACCGTGACTCCCACGAAATCCGCGCGGGCGGGCTTGGCGCGCCCGAGGTCCTTGTCGGCGAAGACGGCGGCGTATACCGGTCCCGCGCCCATATCGGCCAGCTTGTCGCGGATGGCGGCGAGCGTGATGCCCTCGTCGAGGATATCGTCGACCACCAGCACGGTGCGGCCGCGCACGTTGTCCCGCGGCGCGAGGCGCCAGGCGATGTCGCGGCCCTGGGTGCCGTTCTGGTAGCGGGTCACCTCGATGGCGCCGAACTCGAGCGGGAAGCGCAGCAACGGCAGCAGGCGGCCCGTGAACACCGCCGCCCCACCCATCACCGAGAGCACCACCGGGAACGCGTGCTCGAGCCGGCCCGTGATCTCGGCGGCCATGCGCGCCACCGCCTCGTTCACGCGGTCGGCCGGGCACAGCATGTCCGCCTCATCGAGCAGGCGCTGCGCCTCGACGGGATTCACGGCCGCTTGACCGCGGGCGTGAGCGCGGTGGCGGCGATGAACGCGCGGAAATCCTCCGCGAGCTCCGGGTGCTTGAGGGCGAGGTTCACCGTGGCCTGCAGGTATCCCAGCTTGGAGCCGCAATCGTAGCGCCGGCCCTCGAACTCGTAGGCGAAGATGGACTCCTCGCGCAGCAGCCTGCCGATGGCGTCGGTCAGCTGGATCTCGCGCCCCGCCCCCGGGCGCAGGTTCTCGAGGAAATGGAAGATGCGCGGGCTGAGGATGTAGCGTCCCACGACCCCGAGCGTGGACGGGGCCTCCTCGGGCTTCGGCTTCTCGACGATGGTGGTCACGCGCGAGAGCGCCGCGGACATGCGCTCGACGCTCACGATGCCGTAGGAGCCCGTGTCCTCGCGCGCGATGTTCTGCACCGCGATCACGCTGCCGCCGTTCTTCGCGTGCACCTGGATCATCTGCTTCATGACGGGCACCTGCGCGTCGATGAGGTCGTCGGCGAGGATGACGGCGAAGGGATGGTCGCCCACCAGGTGGCGCGCGCAAAGCACCGCGTGACCCAGGCCCAGGGCCTCGGCCTGGCGCACGTAGGCGCAGCTCACCCCTTGAGGGAGCAGCCCGCGCACTTCCTTCAGCAGCTTGTTCTTGCCGTGGGCCTGCAGCTCGGCCTCGAGCTCGTAGGCCTTGTCGAAATGGTCCTCGATCGCGCGCTTGCCGCGGCCGGTGATGAAGATGAGGTCCGTGATTCCCGCGGCGACCGCCTCTTCCACCGCATACTGGATGAGGGGCTTGTCGACGATAGGCAGCATCTCCTTCGGCGAGGCCTTGGTCGCCGGAAGGAAGCGGGTGCCGAGCCCCGCCACGGGAAAGACCGCCTTCGTTATTTTCTGCATTCCCTGTCTCCCTCTCCCTTGTGCGCCGTGCGCTCCCTCCGCCTGGAAAGAGGGCCGGGGTGAGGGTCACCCTTGTGCGTTGAGCATCTCGAGGAACCCTGCTTCGTCCAGCACGGCGACGCCGAGTTCCTGCGCGCGGTCCAGCTTCGAGCCGGCCTCGGCGCCGGCGACCACGTAAGCGGTCTTCTTCGACACCGACCCGGTGACCCGGCCGCCGAGCGATTCGATCCTCTCCTTGGCCTCTTCGCGCGTCATCGCGGCGAGCGTTCCCGTGAGGACCACGATTTTACCCGCGAAGGGACCGGCCGGCGGCGCTTTCGGAGGAGGACCCTCCTCCCAGCGCACGCCCGCGGCGCGCAGCTGCTCGATCACCTCGCGATTGTGGCGCTCGCGGAAGAATCCCGCGATCGACTCCGCCACCACCGGCCCCACGTCGGGCGCCTCCTGGAGTTGCTCGATGCCCGCGTCCATGAGCGCGTCGAGGGTGCCGAAGTGGCGCGCGAGGTCCCGGGCCGTGACCTCGCCCACGTTGCGGATGCCCAGCGCGTAGATGAAGCGCTCGAGCTTCGTGTGCTTGCTCTTCTCGATGGCGGCCAGCACGTTCGCGGCGGACTTCTCCGCCATCCTCTCCAGGGCCGCGAGCCCGGAGAGCCCGAGCTTGTAGAGGTCGGCCGGCGTGTGCACGAGCCCCGACTCCACCAGCTGGTCCACGAGCTTGTCGCCCAGGCCCTCGATGTCCATCGCGCGGCGCTGGGAAAAGTGCAGCAGCGCCTGCTTGCGCTGCGCCGGGCAGTAGAGCCCGCCCGTGCAGCGCGCCACGGCCTCGTCCTCGAGGCGGATCACCGCCGAGCCGCACACGGGACACCGGGCGGGCATCTCGAACCAATCGGCCTTCTCGCGCGGGCCCTTCTTCGCCACGCGCGCGACCTCCGGGATCACGTCGCCCGCGCGGCGCACCACCACCGTGTCGCGGCGCCACACGTCCTTGCGCCGCACCTCGTCCTCGTTGTGCAGCGTGGCGTTCACGATCGTGGTCCCGCCCACGAAGACGGGCTTCAACCGCGCCACCGGCGTGAGCGCCCCCGTGCGGCCCACCTGTACCTCGATGTCCGCGAGCTCGGTAGCGGCCTCCTCGGCGGGGAACTTGTGGGCGATCGCCCAGCGGGGTGCGCGCGACACGTAGCCCAGGCGCTCCTGCTCGGCGAAGCGGTTCACCTTGTACACCACGCCGTCGATATCGTAGGCGAGCTTCGGGCGCTTCTCGCCGACCGCGCGATGGAACTCGAGCAGGCCCCGGGCGCCTTCCACGATCCGCCGCTCCCCGGCCACCGGAAAGCCCAGGGCGGCGAGCTGGTCGAGTAGCCGCCCGTGGGTCGGCGGGACGTCGAATCCCTCGTGGGCGCCGAGGCCGTAGGCGAAGAACGAGAGCTTGCGCCGGGCCGTGAGGCGCGGGTCGAGCTGGCGCAGCCCGCCGGCGGCGGCGTTGCGCGGATTCACGAACGTGCGCTCACCCGCTTCCAGGGCGCGCCGGTTGATGGCTTCGAAGTCGCGCCGCAGCATCATCACCTCGCCGCGCACCTCGAGGAGCTTCGGCGCGCGGCGCGACTGCAGCTTCAACGGGATCGAGCGCACGGTGCGCAGGTTCGGCGTCACGTCCTCGCCCGAGTTGCCGTCGCCGCGGGTGGAGCCCTGCACGAAGAGCCCCTGCTCGTAGACGAGGCTCACCGCGAGCCCGTCGAACTTGAGCTCGCACGCGTACTCGACCGTCGCCGCGCCCAGGCCCTCGCGGCAGCGCCGGTCGAACGCCGCCACGTCTTCGTCGGTGAAGCCGTTGGCGAGCGAGAGCATCGGGACGCGATGGCTCACCTCCGCGAAGCCCTCGCTCGGCGCCGATCCCACGCGCTGCGTGGGCGAGTCGGGCGTGGCGAGCGCGGGATGCTCGGCCTCCAGCTTCACCAGCTCCTGGAACAGGCGGTCGTATTCCTCGTCCGGGATCTCGGGGTCGGCGTCGTTGTAGTACAGCCGGTTGTGCCGCTCGATCGCCCGGCGCAGCTTCCCGGCCCTGGCGGCCGCGTCCCGCGCCGCGGCCACGGTCAGGAGAACAGCCGGTGCGCGAGCGCGCTTCCGGCCGGGATGCCGTGCGCCTCCATGTCGTGGACGACCTGCTCCACCGAGCGGCGGATCGAGGCGATGCCCTGCTCCGTGAGCGCCCTGCGGTTGTCGTCGACGAGCTGGCCGCCGAGGGAACGGGCGAAGTCCTCGGCGAGCAGGGCCATCTCGTCGAACGCCTCGGGCGCCTGGGCGGCGTGGGGCACGTCGAGCGCGAAGGTGATCCCGGTGAGGTAGGCCGCGGGCTTGGCGCCCTTCTCGTCGAAGCGCCGGATCACGTATTCCGGCGCGCCGTCGGCGCCGTAGCGGGCGAGCTCCCCGGAAGCGGATTCCGCCAGCCCGCGCTCGAGCGCGAGCTGCTTCACGCGCGGCAGCGCGAAGGTGGCGCCGAACTGTCCCACCACGTTCACGGCCACCTCGATGTCGACCGCGGCCGCGAACTGGTCGAGCTCGCGCGCCCGGGCGGCCGCGGCCGACGGCGCCTCCCGCTGGGAGACCGCATTCACGCCGGCGGCGAACTCGGCGATGGCGGCGTTGAAGGCTTCGACTTCCTCCTCGGTGCGCGCTCCCTCGCGATCGGCGAGCTGCATTCCTGCGCGCAGCTCCCTCCAGCTTCCGCGCGTGCTTTCGGCCACCGGCTGCCATTGCTCGTCGACGATGCCCTCGATGCGCACCGGCACGCCCCGGAATCGCAGCACCCGCTCGAACTCCTCCACCTGCTCGGCCATCACCGGCTCGTCGGCGAGGATCACCGCCACGGTGTCGATGCGGGTGGAGATGCCGGCGTCGGGTCCCGCGCCCGCCTGCAGCTCGTCGGCGGCGGATCGCGGCCGCGTGAGGGGCCCCGCGAGCTCCGCCTCGCCCGCCTCGCCCGCCTCGCGCGCTTCGCGGCCCGCGCCTTCGTTCGCCTCGGGAAGCGCGCCCATCGTGGGCTCGCGGCGGGCGGGCTCCTCGCCGAAGAGCGCGTCGGGCGGCTGCTCGCCGAAGGCCCTTTCCGCCCGCGTGCGCGCCCGGCGCTCCACGACGGCGTTGTAGATCACCACCAGCACGATGGCCACGATGCCGGCGACGATGAGCGCGAGCTGGAGGTTGCTCATGCAGCCTGCTTGCGGGCGAGCTCCATGGCGGCGTCGATGTCCACCTCGACGATGCGCGAGACGCCGGGCTCCGGCATCGTCACGCCCACGAGCTGGCTGGCGAGCTCCATGGTGATCTTGTTGTGGGTGATGAAGAGGAACTGGGTCTGCGCCGACATCTGGCGCACGAGCTCGCAGAAGCGCTCCGTGTTGGGGTCATCCAGGGGCGCATCGACCTCGTCGAGCAGGCAGAAGGGCGCCGGGTTCAGCTTGAAGAGCGAGAAGACCAGCGCGATCGCCGTGAGCGCCTTTTCCCCGCCCGAGAGGAGCTGGATCGACTGGTTCTCCTTGCCCGGCGGCTGCGCGAGCACCTGCAGCCCCGCGTCGAGGATCTCCTCGCCCGTGAGCCTGAGGCTCGCCTGGCCGCCGCCGAAGAGCGCCGGGAACATCTCCTGGAAGTGGCCGTTAACCGCCTCGAACGTGTCCTGCAGCAGCTCGCGCGTCTCGCGGTCGATGCGCTTGATGGCGCCCTCGAGGGTCTCGACCGCCTGCGTGAGGTCCTTGGCCTGGGCGTCGAGGAAATCCTTGCGCTCGCGCGCCGCATTGAGCTCCGAGAGGGCCGCCAGGTTCACCGGCCCCAGCGCCGCGATCTCGTCGGTGAGGCGCGTGATCTCCGCCTGCATGCCCTTGGAGCCGACGCGCCGCTCGATCTGCTCGGCCATCTCCTCGCGCGTGACGCCCGCTTCCTGCAGCTGCTGCGCGTACTGCTCGGCAT
>JAANCK010166562.1_pt1 | contig 12984 bp, 12 predicted proteins | sample 7277841 | NCBI WGS metagenome assembly JAANCK01 (sample SAMN14222788, study PRJNA588281) | permafrost metagenome | isolation source: Arctic cryosol methane SIP | place: Canada:Nunavut | collected 2015-07 | reverse complement strand
GCTTCTGGCGCAGCTACCGCTTTCGCATCGCCTCCTGGGACGATCTGCGCGGCGCATTCGAGCACGCCTCGGGCAGGGACCTGGGCGCGTTCTTCGCCCAATGGCTGCAGCGCGGCGGCGCGCCGGCGCTGCGCATCGTCGACGCCCAGGCCAAGCATGCCGCTGGCAGCTGGCGGCTGAGCGTGGCGCTGGAACAGGGCGCGCCGGCCTACGCGCTGTCCGTGCCGCTGGTGCTGCGCACGGTTGACGGTGAAATCGCGCGCCGTGTCGAACTGAAGCACGAACGCGCGACCGCTGTGCTCGAACTCCAGAACCAGCCGCTGGAGATCATGCTCGATCCGGATCTGCGCCTTTGGCGCCGCCTGGCGCCGGGCGAGGCGCCGCCGATCCTGCGCGATGCCATGCTCGCCGCGCACCCGGCGCTGATCGTCGCCAGCGCCGACGCCGCAGTGCAGGCTGCCGCGCGCGAACTCGCCGGCCGGCTGCTCGAGCGCGCAGATCTGGCTGCGAGCAATCCGTCCGCGCTGCTGGTCGCTGGGCTCGCGGCCGACATCGATGCCTGGCTTGCGCGCGAAAAGATGTCTCCACGGCCGCAACAGCTCGCAGCCGGCCGCGGCAGCGCACAGACATGGACGGCACGCACGAACGACGGGCGCGTCGTGGTGCTGGTGTCGGCGCGCGACGCCGCAGCGCTGGCGGCGCTCGCGCGCCCGCTGCCGCACTACGGGCGCGAAAGCTGGCTGGTGTTCGAGGGCGCGCACATGCTCGCGCGCGGCAGCTGGCCGGCGCAGCCGCAGGTGTGGCGCTTGAAGTAGGAAGCGGTCGAGTTTTGCATAGGCACTGTGAGGTAAAGTCACAGTTGCAATAGCGTCAATGCAAAACTTATTGCCGGCCTGTTTCCTCGACGGCGTGCCGGCTTCTTGCGCGCGTCTAGTATCCGCAGCAGCGCCTGACGAAATCGACCACCGCCTGCGTCACTTTCTCCGGCTGGTCCTTGTGCGGCGAGTGCCCGCAATCCTCGAGTTTCAGCAGTTCGACCGGCCCGCCCGCCTGGCGCGCGATCGCATCGAGCTGCGCCATGCTGCCGTACTCGTCGCCGTATCCCTGGATCGCAAGCAGCGGGCATTTGATCGCGGGCAGGTATTGCTCGATGTTCCAGCTGCGGAATGCGGGCGCGAGCCACGCGTCGTTCCAGCCGTAGAAAGTTTTCACCGGATCGCGGTGATAGCGCGCGAGCTTCTCGCGCAGGTCGGTGGACTCGAATGTCTGTTTCGCCGCAACGATGCCCCCGATGCTGATGTCCTCGACGAACACGTGCGGCGCGAGCGCCACCAGGGCGTCCAGCGGATGGCCGGCGCCGGCATGGATCAGCGCAATCGACGCGCCGTCGCTGTGGCCGACCAGTATCGGCCGCTCGATGCCGAGCGCGCGCAGCAGCCCGGGCAGGAAATCCAGCGCCTCGCGGTGCATGAAATCGACGCCGAAGGGCTGTTCGAGCAGATCCGATTGTCCGTAGCCATAGCGCGCGTAGACCACCGCCGGCAACCTGGTCCCGCGCGCGATGCGCTCGGGGAAATCGCGCCATTGGCCGATCGAGCCCAGGCCCTCGTGCAGGAACACCAGCGTCGGGCCCGCAGCAGCGCCGGCGATGCGCCGGTATTCGAGTCGGCGGCCGCGGACGCTGACGAATTCGGATGGAGGGGATGCCGACATCGATGCCGCTGACGCTTTGTATTTTTTGGAAGGCGCAAGCTTAACCGAAAAGGAGCGCACCCCGATACCCTGTTAAAATTCCACCAATCACTGATCAGCGACTTCATTTTTCGAGCAATCGCCTCGCTCTTCGCGCCTGCTCCGGAGCACACCATGACGGCCACCATCATCGATGGAAAACTGCTGGCACAGAGACTGCGCGGCGACTGCAAGCTGCGCGCCGATCGGCTCAACGCCGCGGGCATCACGCCGGGGCTTGCGGCTGTCGTGGTCGGCGATGATCCGGCTTCGAAGATCTACGTGCGCAACAAGCTCAAGGCCTGCCAGGAGGCCGGCATACGCTCCGAAGAGCATGCGCTTGCGCCAGACTGCAGCCTTGCTGCAGTGCTCGCGCTGATCGACCGGCTCAATGCCGATGCCGCGGTACACGGCATCCTGGTGCAGCTGCCGCTGCCCGCGCATTTGCCGCAGGCGGCGGTGATCGAGCGCATTTCGCCCGACAAGGACGTCGACGGGCTGCATCCGCACAGCCTCGGCAGCCTGCTGTCCGGGCATGCGCGCTTCGTCCCGTGCACGCCGGCCGGCATCATGGAAATGCTGAAGACGACAGGCCTCGATCTGCGCGGCAAGGAGGCGGTCGTCGTCGGCCGCAGCAACATCGTGGGCAAGCCCGCCGCGCTGATGCTGCTGCAGGCGGGCGCCACGGTAACGCTGTGCCACTCGCAGACCGCCGATCTTGCGCGGCACACGCGCCGCGCCGATGTGCTGGTCTGCGCCGTAGGCAAGCCGCAGATCATAAGCGGCGACATGGTCAAGCCCGGCGCCGCGGTGATCGACGTCGGCATCAACCGCACGCCCGCGGGCAAGCTGCTGGGCGACGTCGATTTCGGCGCCGCGCTGCAGCGCGCCGGCTGGATCACGCCGGTCCCCGGCGGCGTCGGACCGATGACCATCGCCATGCTCCTGGGCAACACGATTCTCGCGGCCGAACGCCGCGCCACTGCGCTCGGCGTCAAACTCGGCGCCTGAACTGCGCCGCGCGCGGAGCAATTCGTCCGCCATCGCGCGCTTTGCGCGCCGATCCTCGCTTGCGCGCTTTGCGCGTCAACCCTCGCTTGCGCGCGCGGGGCCAGACGCGCCCGCGCCGGAACCGCCTGCGCAAATCGTAGCGATGATGCATTATGCTCGCGCAAGCGCCCGCAGCGGCGCGGGAATTCCGGGCGCAGTCCGGATCCACTGGCGGAATTCTGGGAGGAAATGAATGTCACGCGTACGCAATGCACATATAGCCCGCTTGCCCTATGCACCCGAAATCCTGGGCCGGGTCGAGGTCGACTGTCCGGACGATCTGGTCGCCGGATCGATGGCCACGATCCGCATCACCTACACCGCCGGCAAGTTCGGCATCGACGATCAGGGCAGCATACGCGTGCTGTTCCGCTTCGCCAGCGACTCCGGCCGGCCGCAGTTCGAGCGCCCGAACGCGCCCAATTTCGTCACCATGGGTTCGTCCAACAATGCCACGCTGGTGCCCGAATACCATCCGCGCGGCGGCTTCCGGCCCTGGTTCAAGGCGATACGCGTCAACGTGATGAAGCATTTTCTCGCCGAGGGCGACAGCATCAGCCTGGTGCTCGGCGACAAGAGCCAGGGCTCGGCCGGCTGGCGCGTGCAGTCCCTGCGCGAGCCGCTGTTCGAAGTCCGCGTGCAGGCTGACCCGTTCGGCGCCGTGGTCTACGGCGACGTCGCCGGCGGCAAGCAAATCCACATCGTGCCGGGCGAGCCGGCGCTGTGGAAGCTGCTGCTGCCTACGCTGATCGGCGTCGATGAGCCGTTTCGCCTGTGCATCCGCGCCGAAGACCGCTGCGGCAACCCGACCACGCATACGCACGGGCGCTTTCGCCTGGTGAGCAGCGCGCCGGTCGCCGGCCTGCCCGAGTGGATCGAGGCGACCCCGGCAGCGCATCCGATCGTGCTCGACGGCCTGCGCGTCGCGTCCGCGGGTGAGCTGAGCATCGAGCTGGTGGGCGAGAACAAGCAAACCTGCGCCGTATCCAATCCGCTGCGCGCGCTGCAGGCGCCACCGCTGCGCCATTACTGGGGCGACTTCCACGCGCAGAGCGAGGAAACCATAGGCACCAATACCGCGCGCGACTATTTCCTGTTCGCGCGCGATCGCGCCTTCAGCGATTTCGTCGGCCACCAGGGCAATGATTTCCAGATTACGACGCCATTCTGGAACCAGCTCAATGAGCTGTACCGCGAATTCAACGATCCGGGCCGCTTCGTCACCCTGCCCGGCTACGAATACTCCCCGGTCACCGCGCTCGGCGGCGACCGCAACATATTCTTCTTCGACGAGGGGCGCCCGATCCGGCGCTCTTCGCACGCGCTGGTCGAGGACGTGTCCGATATCGACACCGACTGCAATCATGTGAACGAGCTGTTCCAGGCGCTGCGCGCGGCCGGCGAAAACGCCCTCGCCTTCGCCCATGTCGGCGGACGCTACGCCGACCTGCGCGCCGGGCACGACGGCCACATCGAGAAATCGGTCGAAGTGCACTCCGCCTGGGGCACATTCGAATGGATCCTGTTCGACGCGTTCGAGCTCGGCCACCGCGTCGGCGTGGTGTGCAACAGCGACGATCACAAGGGGCGCCCCGGCGCAAGCCACCCCGGCGCCTCGATGTTCGGCGCCTATGGCGGGCTGACCTGCCTGCTCGCGCCTGAACTCAGCCGCGCGGCGATCTGGGACTGCCTGCAGCGGCGCCACCACTACGGCACCACCGGCGAACGCATGCTGCTCGACGTGCGCGCAATATTCGCAGCGGACGCCGAGCGCTACGACAGCGATCCCAAACTCGGCGCCGCAACTTCGGCGCCGGTGCGGGAGGCGATGATGGGCGATATCGTGCGCACTCAGGCGTCGAGCGCGCGTATCGCAGTGTCGGCGGCGGCCTCGACGCCGATCGAGCGCATCGACCTGCGCTGTGGCGAAAAGACCGTCGAAACCTTCCGGCCGTATGCGGCGAAAGCGCTCGGACGGCGCATCCGCGTGATCTGGGAGGGTTCGGAGTATCGCGGCCGCGGGCGCATGAGCACCTGGGACGGACACCTGGAAATTTCCGGCAACGAAATCGAATCGTTCGAGCCGGTCAATTTCTGGCACCTGGAAAAAGAGCTGCGCCGCAGCGGCGCGAACCGGCTCGAATGGGAGTCGGTGACGACCGGCAATTTTGCCGGCGCCGACATCACGCTCAAGTCGGCGGCGGCCGGCACGCTCGCCATCGCCACGCCGCACGTCAAGGCCACGCTCGCGCTGCGCGACATCGGCTATGAGGACACGGTGTTCGAAGCCGGCGGACTGTGGCGGCGCCTGCGCGTGTTCCGCCTGCCGGACAGCAACCCGCACCGCGCCTGCAGTTTCGAGCGCGAAGTGCCGGTTGCCGCGCATGGGGACACGCCGGTGTATGTGCGCGTCACGCTCGAAAACGGCCACCAGGCCTGGTCGAGCCCGATCTATCTGTTTCATTGAAGCGCGGCGCCTGAGGTTCCGGCGCGCGCGCGCCGCGATGCCTCAGGCGGCGCAGGTGCGGAAGCCGCAGAACGGGTCGGCGCGATGCGGCGGGTAGAAGTTGCGCCAGCTATTGCGCATCAGCCGCGGCGGCGTGGCGAAACTGCCGCCGCGCAGCACGCGATGATCGTCGGCGAACCAGGGCACTGAATACTCCTTGTACGGATCGGCGACGAAGCCCGGATACGGCGCAAAGCGGCTGGAGGTCCATTCCCATACCCTGCCCGGCAGCTGGATCGCGCCCCCGCTGCTCCGGCCGGTGGACCAGGTGCCCGCCCTAGCGGCGCGTTCCCATTCGGCCTCCGTCGGCAGGCGCCTTCCGGCCCAGCGGCAGTAGGCTTCGGCCTCGTGCCAACTGACATGCATGACCGGTTCGCGCGGCGCCAGCGGCAGCAGCCGGTCGAAGCGCCGCTGCCTCCACGCGGCGCCGTCGCGGCGCCAGTAGCGCGGCGCCTGCAGCCCCAGTTGATCCAGCATCTGCCCGCCCGCTTCGCTCCAGAACTCGCGCCGGCGGTAGCCGCCGTCCTCGACGAAGGCCAGAAACTCCGCATTGTTCACGCCACGCACCGCGATGGCGCAACGCGGCAGCTCGACTTCATGCGCCCATTTTTCGTTGTCGAACACGAAACCGCTCCCGGGCGCGGCGCCGAGCAGCATCTTGCCGGCGGGAATCTCGATGTCCGCCGCAGGCGCAGCGCCCTCGGGATGTTCATCGGGCGCGGCTGTTGCAAGCGGTAGCGGATAGCCCAGCGTCTGCCACATATGGCAGAACGCCTCGTTGTGCATGTCCTGGTGAAAAATGCTCAGCTGGACGAAGTACGCGAGCTCGTCGTCCGGCGCGCCGCGGGCCAGCGCCTCCAGCGTGCGCTCCATCACGCCGCTGCAGTACTTGCGCGTCGCGTCGAGCGCAGGCAGCGGGAGCGACCAGCGCGTCTCGTGCGCCACCCGCGCCGAGTCGTACCAGCGGTCGGCGCCGGCCAGCACGGACGGCGGCTCGAAGGAACCGCGGCGCTGCACCCAGAATTCCTGAAACCAGCCGATGTGTCCGATCTCCCACAGCGGCGGATTGACGATGGGGAGTTGCGGCACCTCGAGCCGGGCCGCATTGATCGCGCCGGTCAGCCGGTCGGTGAGCGCCTGCGCGTCGCGCAGCCACGCCGCCAGCTCGGCCGCCGGCGGTTGCGGTCCGTAGACGGAGAAATCCGGCCATGCATGGCGATGCGTAGACGCTGCGCTGTTACTCAACCTGCCCCCTGTTCCGATGCGCAGGGGCATTGTAGCGCCCGCTGCGCCGCATCGCGGCAGGACGCTTGTGCTTGCGGTGCCGCAGCGCGCGTGGTACCAATAAAGCTCAGGACTCCGGGCAGACGCAACGGCAATGGCAAAGGGCGACAATCTTAGGGAGCAGGTAGCGCGTTTGCGCACGCTCTCCTTCGCCATGGGCGCCTACCGGCCGCCCAGCGAAGGCGGCAGTGCGTCGCTGCTGCTGCAGGTGAGCGCGAATTGTCCGTGGAACAAGTGCACCTTCTGCGAGATGTACAAAGGTCAGCGCTTCGGCTTTCGGCCGGCGGAGGATATCAAGGCCGACATCGACCGGATTGCGGCGATCCGCGATGAAATTCTGACGGCTTCGTGCAAGCTCGGCATGGACGGCGGGGTCGGCAGCGAACTGGGCACCGCCCTGCTCGCCGCCGGCCGCGATCTCGCCGCAAATCCGGGCTTCGTCACGGTGTTCAACTGGCTGGCAGGCGGCGGAAGAACGGCGTTTCTCCAGGACGCCGACAGCATGAGCATGCGCCCGCAGGCATTCGCGGAAGTATTGGCGCACCTGCGCGCGACCCGGCCCTCGCTGGCGCGCGTGACCACCGATGCGCGCTCGAAAACGCTCGCCCGAAGAAAGCCCGAGGATCTGCGCGCGATCCGCGCGGCCGGGCTCGACCGGCTGCACATCGGCCTGGAGACCGGCGACGACGAATTGCTGGCGCTGGTGCGCAAGGGGGTGTCGGGAGCGGAGCAGATTGAAGGAGGCCGCAAGGCCATCGCCGCCGGATTCCAGGTGTCCGAATACTGGATGCCCGATCTGGGCGGACGCGAACGCTGGCAGCAGCACGCGGAGAACAGCGCACGCGTGCTCTCCGCCATCAATCCCCACTATATCCGCTCGCGCCCGCTGGTGCCGCGGCGCGGAACGCCCCTGTTTGAAGAGGTCGAGCAGGGCCGCATGCATCTGTCCTCGCCGCATGAACGCCTGCAGGAACTCGCCGCCATGATCGGCGCCCTGGAGGTGAGCTCGAGGCTTTGCTTCGACCATGCGATGAATGCCTGGGCCGACCGCGATGGCAGGCTCTTGTTTCGCCAGGACTACGAAGGCTACGGCCTGCCGCAGGAGAAACCGCTGGTGCTCGAGCGCATTCGCGAGGGCCTGGACGTCGAAGAATCACGGCATGTCCATGTGCGCCGACTGATGGCGGCGCAGGCCCTCTAAGCGGCCGATCGCGATAGCCATGCGCGGGGAAATGGGTCAAACTGAGGCTCCATCCACGCACGATTCCACAGGAGACTCCGATGAGTCACGCAAAAATGCTGAAGACACGGCGAGCGAAACAGCGAACCAGGAAGGTACTCGCCGGCGCAGCCAAGCGGGCGAAGAAAATGGAGAAGAAAGGCGCCAAGGCGGCATGATTGATCGCCGCAGCACGATAGGCGGAAGCGGATCATGGCACCCCCCAACGCCGTCGATCTGAGCCACAAGCGCGTGCTGGACGCGATGCTGCTGAAACAGCACGGCGTGGAAGCCGGCGAGGTGACCGGCCTGCTTGCTTATTTCGTCGGCAAGAAGATGTTCGCCTGCATCTGCAACGGCGGCGTGGGTGTAAGGCTACCGGCCGCGGACGCCGCGAATCTGCAGTTCTCCAAGGAGGGCGTGGTTCCATTCCAGCCCAAGGGCATGAAAAGCACCAGGGAATGGGTCCAGATCAATCACGAGAACTCGGCCGACTACGAGCGCGAGCTCGACATCCTGCTATCCTCGATCGCATTCGTAAAAGCCTCAAGAAGCTGAGGGCGGCCACAGGCCGCGCGCGTCACCAGCCGGGCTTGCGATCAATGGTTGCGCCACGCAATCGATCGGCGCTGTCTCCAGATGCACTTGCACGCCTGCGCTAAATGGCAGGCGCTAAGGCTCGCCTAATTCTCGCTTGCTATCTTCAAGCTCACGCGAATATCCGCGCTACTTGAAGGAGCGATCATCATGAAACGCATGACCCAACTGGCGGCGCTCGCCGCTTTCTCCGCCGCAGCCCTCGGCGGCAGCGCCTATGCCGCCCAAGCTGCCGAAAACGACGCTTTGGCCATTTCCGCAGCCAGGATCGGCCTCGGCCAGGCTGTGGCCAGCGCCGAGGAGCATGTCGGGGGCAAGGCTTCCCGTGCCGAATTCGAGCGCCACAAAGGACAGTGGGTGTTCGACGTGGAAGTGGTCAAGGGCAAGTCCGTCATGGACGTGAAGGTAGACGCTTCGAGCGGCAAGGTTGTCGAGGCCACTGCCGACGCGATCGACAGCGACGACGCCGGCGATCGCGCCGATTGAACGCGGCTGGGGCTCCGGCCCCAGTCCTTCCCTGGTACGCGAGCATCGGGATAGCGCAATGGACACGACCCTGCACATGAACGCGAAGCAGCTGCTGAACAAGGTTCCGGAGGTCACGCTGTACTTCTGGATCATCAAGATATTGGCCACGACCGTCGGCGAGACCGCCGCCGATTTCCTCAATTTCAGGCTGAATTTGGGCCTCACTGGGACCTCGGTCCTGATGGCGGCGTTGTTGACGGTGTTTCTGGTTGTCCAGGTGCGCGCCGATCGTTACCGTCCGTGGCTGTATTGGGCGACGGTCGTGCTCGTCAGCATCGTCGGAACCTTGATCACCGACAATCTGAGCGACAACTTCGGCGTCTCCTTGCATGCGACGGCCCTGGCTTTCGGCTTCGCCCTGGCCGCGACTTTCGCGGTCTGGTATTACCGTGAGCGGACCTTGTCGATCCACACGATCTACACCCGGCGCCGGGAACTGTTCTACTGGGCGGCGATCCTAATGACTTTTGCCCTAGGCACGGCGGCCGGCGACCTGGTGGCCGAGCGCATGAGCCTGGGTTACGCCAATTCGGCACTGCTGTTCGGCGCGGCGATCGCTGCGGTCACGCTGGTTTACCATGTGTTCCGACGCCATGCCGTGCTGGCGTTCTGGATCGCCTACATCCTGACCCGTCCGCTGGGCGCGTCCTGCGGCGATTTTCTGTCCCAGCCTGCGACCAATGGTGGACTAGGGATGGGAACGGTGCAGACGAGCATGCTTTTCCTCGCCGCCATCGCCTGCCTGGTTGCCTATCTCACGCTTACCCGCAGGGACATGGCAGAACAAAGAATTGCACCATGAACAATCAAGAGAGTCTGAGCAAGGTTCCGGAAGCCACGCTGGTTTTCTGGATCATCAAGATCCTGGCCACCACGCTCGGCGAAACCGGCGGAGATGCCGTTTCCATGTCCATGCATCTGGGCTACCTGGTCGGCACGGGGATCTTTGCGGGGGTGTTCCTGGCTGCGGTAATCGCCCAGACCAGGGCAAGACGCTTCCATCCTGTCGTCTACTGGACCACCATCATCGCCACGACCACGGTCGGGACGACGCTCGCCGATTTTGCCGACCGCTCGCTCGGAATAGGCTATGCGGGCGGCGCTTCCTTGCTGTTCACCCTGTTGATGGCGTCGCTGTTCATCTGGTACCGGACGCTGGGCACCGTGTCGATCAACAGCATCAGCTCGCCGACGGCCGAACTGTTCTACTGGGTAACGATCATGTTCTCGCAGACCCTGGGTACCGCGCTGGGGGATTGGACCGCCGACAGCGCAGGCCTGGGTTATGAAGGCGGCGCGCTGCTGTTCAGCGCCCTGCTGCTGCTGGTCGTCGCGGCCTACTACCGGACGCAGATTTCCCGCACCTTCCTGTTCTGGACGGCGTTCATTCTGACCCGTCCGCTGGGCGCAGTGGTGGGCGACTTCATGGACAAACCCATCCATTCCGGCGGCCTGGCGATGAGCCGGTTCACCGCCTCGGCCGCCCTGCTCCTGCTCATCAGTGCGAGCATCGCACTCTCCAGGCAAAGGCCGGCGCGGGTCGCCCATTGAGCAAGCGGGTCTGGCCTGAGGGGGCGAATCGGGAGCAATATCGGTCTTACGGCCAGCGATGCGCGCGGGGCCGGTCGCCTTAGGTCCAAAGCCAAGGTTTATCGATGCGAATACTGCTGGTCGAAGACGATTCGATGATAGGTGCGGCAATCTCCACCGCGCTCAAGGACGCCGCCTATGCCGTGGACTGTGTGAAGGACGGCGAGACCGCGTCGCGCACTCTGGAAACGGGCGAGCATGGGGCGGTGCTGCTCGATCTCGGCCTGCCCGGACGCGACGGCCTCGAGGTCCTGCGGCGTTTGCGCCAGGCCGGAAGCAAGCTGCCGGTGATCGTCATCACGGCGCGCGATGGCGTGGACGAGCGCATCAGGGGACTCGACCTGGGCGCCGACGACTACCTGGTAAAACCGTTCGACGTGAACGAGCTGCTTGCGCGCATGCGCGCCGTGATCAGGCGCCAGGGCGGCCAGGCGGCGCAGCTTTTGAGCAACGGCCGCGTCAGCCTCGATCCTGCCACTCGCGAAGCCAGCTGCGAGGCCGCGACCGCGCTGTTGAGCGCGCGCGAATTCGCCTTGCTGCAGGCCCTGCTGCTGCGACCCGGGGCGATCCTGACGCGTGCCGAACTGGAGGAACGGATCTACGGCTGGAACGAAGAAGTGGAAAGCAATGCGATCGACTTTCTCATACACGGCGTGCGCCGGAAACTGGGCGCGAGCGTGATCAAAAACGTGCGCGGCGCCGGCTGGCTGGTGGACAAGGCAAAATGAAACGCTCGCTTCAGCGCCATCTTTCGATAACGCTTGCGCTGGCGATCCTGGCCGGCGGCATCATCGCCTCGCTGGCCTCTTTCTACTTCGCCTATTCGGAGGCGCAGGAGTTCCAGGACGATGCCTTGCGCCAGATTGCGGCATTGAGCGCAGATGCGCGTTTGGAAATGCAGCGGCTGAATGCGGCCGGCCGGTCGGTCGAGGATCCCGAGTCGAGGATCCAGCTCATTCGATTGCCCGAAGGCCCGCGCCCGGGCTGGCTGCCGGCCGACGTGACTCTCGGATTCCACACATTGGAAGCGCATGAAGGCGCGGGCCGCATGCGCGTGTTCGTGCGCGCCGCCCGTAACGACGCCAAGCTCGTGGTCGCCCAATCCACCGACAGCCGCGACGAGATCGCCCTCAACAGCGCCTTGCGCACCCTGATACCGCTGCTGCTGCTTGTGCCCCTGCTGGCCGGTCTCATGACACAGATCGTGCGCCGGGAACTGACCCCGCTGCGGCGGCTGGCGGAACGCCTCGACCGGCAGAAGGCGGCCAGGCTGCTTCCCTTGCCGGAGCAGGACTTGCCGGACGAAGTCGCACCTTTCGTACAGGCCATCAACCGCCTGCTGGTCCGGATCGACAAACTGGTGTCGGAACAGCGGCGCTTCATCGCCGACGCGGCGCATGAGTTGCGCACGCCACTGGCCGCGCTTTCGCTTCAGGCACAAAATTTGAACCGGGCCGAATCGGCTGAAGCGCTGCGCGAACGCCTGCTGCCGCTGCAGGCAGGAATAGAACGCGTCAGCAAACTGACGGTGCAGTTGCTCAGCCTGGCCAGGCTTCAATCCGGCATGGACGCCCGCTCCGATGTCGACATTTCTGCCTTGGCGCGCGAACTGATCGCGGAATTTCTGCCGCTGGCGGAAAGCAGAAATATCGATCTGGGCATCGAGGAGATGGCAGCCTTCTCGCTGCGCGCCGATCCCGAAGCGCTTCGGCTGGTGCTCCGCAATGCGCTGGAGAACGCGCTGAAATACACCGCGCAAGGCGGGCATGTCACGCTGCGGCTGGAACGGCAAGGGGAGGAGGCCGTCATCGAAGTCATCGACGATGGCCCGGGCATACCCGCGGCCGAGCGGGAGCGGGTGTTCGATGCGTTCTACCGCCTACCCGATTCAAGCGCAGACGGCAGCGGACTCGGATTGGCTATTGCCCGGGAAGCGGCATCCAGTCTGGGAGGAAATGTAAGTCTTCGGAGCAAGGAACAGGGGGCGGGACTGGTGTTCAGCTACAGGCAGCCCACTGAAGCTGGCGCCACAGCGTCGCAAACATCGAATTGAACGCATGGGCTGCGTGGCCGCTTCACCTTGAGCCCGGCGCTGCGCGCTTGCCGCCACCTGCCGCAGGCGCTCACAGCTTCAGCGGCTTCCAGTACCCGGTAAGCTCCAGATAGCCCTGCCCCTGCAGCTTGCCGGCAGCGCGCGCCCGCACCGCGCCTTCCCAGTAGATGGTGCCGGTGCTCGCGCGCGAATCGAGTTCCTGATCGTCCATGAGCGGCTCGAGTTCGAGTTCCAGCTCTCCTGCACGCAGGCGCATCGCCACCGGGTATTCGGCGCCGGTGCGCGGCGAGCGCCAGCGCCGCTGGGGTTCGAATTGCACCTCATCGGGCTTGAGCACACGCACGCGCCCGTCGACCCCGCGCAGAGTGCCGCCGGCCCAGTAAGTGCCACCCTGCCTGTCGCGTATGCGAAACGCCATGAGCGCGC
>JAANCK010135122.1_pt1 | contig 13009 bp, 14 predicted proteins | sample 7277841 | NCBI WGS metagenome assembly JAANCK01 (sample SAMN14222788, study PRJNA588281) | permafrost metagenome | isolation source: Arctic cryosol methane SIP | place: Canada:Nunavut | collected 2015-07 | reverse complement strand
GCGCTATTGTAGAGGCGCCCCCGCCAAACCAAAAGGGCCTCGAAATCGCTGCCGCCCTCGAGGCCCTAATTGGGGGCGTCCGGAGATTGCTCGGAACCGGGACTGTTCGCGGGCGTTGAGCGGCGACTGGTCGTCCGCTCCAACGCCGTTCCCGCTATTCCGGTTTCCCCGTTTGCCTTTTACTGGATGTCGAGCTTGCGCCCGCTCACCGCGGCCTTCTTCGGCAGCGTGAGCTCGAGCACCCCGTCGGTGAACCGGGCGTTGGCCTTGCCTTCGTCCAGCTCCTGGGGCAGCGCGAAACGGCGGGCGGTCTTGCCGAAGAAACGCTCCGTGCGCAGCCACTTCTCGCCTTCCTTCGCTTCGGATTCGCGGCGGGTCTCGGCGGAGATCGTCACCTCGTTGCCCTCGATCTCCACGTGGATCTCGTCCTTCTTCACGCCGGGCAGCTCCGCCTGGACCGTGTAGGCCTCGGGCGTCTCGCGCACGTCGACGCGGATCGGCGCCGGCTCGGCTTGGTTCTCCCACACCAGCGTGGGCCGGAAGAAATCGTTGAACAGGCCGTCCAGGCGGCCCACCAGGGGTTCATAGCGCATCATCGGATTCACGGTCACCTCCACTCGTCGTCGTTGATCACGGCCCCGCCAGGGGGCCACCCAAGCCTTTGCAGGGGCTGCTCGGCCCCTCATACCCGGGACATGAGGCCGGGGCATGCGCATTCAACCCCCCGGAGGGTGGCCCTGAAGTACCATCTGCGTCATGCGCGCTTCGCGCGCAGCCATCCCATCCCGAAGCAGGAACGTCCATGAAATCGTCCCGCGTCCTCATCCACTCTGCCCTGGCGGGCCTGGTCGCCGCCGGCGTATCCGGCGCCCTCGCCCAGGAAAAGGCCCCCGCGACGGAAAAATGCTATGGCGTCGCCAAGGCCGGCCAGAACGATTGCGCCACCGCGCGGCATTCCTGCGCCGGCAAGGCCGCCCGCAGCGGCGATCCCGGCGAATGGAGGTACGTGCCCAGCGGCACGTGCACCAAGCTGGGCGGCAAGGCCGCGCCCGACGGCGACCGGAAACCCCCCGGGCACAAGTAGCCCGTGGCGAGCCTGCCCCGGGTCCCGGCCGCGGACGGCGCGGGCGTGGGCCTGCGCGCGCCCCACTATCGCGCGCTGCTCGAGCGGCTTCCGCCGCTCGCATTCCTCGAAGTGCACAGCGAGAACTTCTTCGGCGGCGGCGGGCAGCCGCTCGCCTGGCTCGAGCGCTTCCGCCGCGAGTATCCCGTGAGCCTGCACGGCGTGGGCCTGTCCCTCGGTTCCGCCGATGCCCTCGACCCGGGCCATCTCGAGCGACTCGCCGGTCTGGTGCGGCGCTGCGATCCCTGCTTCGTCTCCGAGCACCTGTGCTGGAGCTCCGTCGACGGGCATCACGCCAACGGCCTGCTTCCGCTCCCGTTCACCGACGAAGCGCTCGACCACGTGGTGGGGAGAATCAGCGCGGTGCAGGAGCGGCTCGGACGGCAAATCCTGGTGGAGAATGTCGCGTCGTATGTCCGGTTCGCGCACTCGGCGATTCCCGAATGGGAATTCGTCTCCGAAGTGGCGCGCCGCGCCGGCTGCGGCGTGCTGCTGGACGTGAGCAACATCCACGTGAACGCCGTGAACCACGGCTTCGATGCCTTGCGCTACCTGGACGCCATCGACGCGGCGAGCGTGAGCGAGATCCACCTGGGGGGCCACGAGGCGGCCGGATGGGGGCTCATCGACAGCCACGCAGCCGCAGTGGCCCCGGACGTGTGGACGCTCTACGAGGCGGCGCTCGCGCGTTTCGGACCTCGCCCGACGCTCGTGGAATGGGATGCCGGGATCCCGGAGCCCGACGTGCTGCTGGGCGAAGCGGCGCAAGCGAAATCGCGCCTCGCGCGGGCCGCGGCGGCCGCGACGCCGATGGGGGAGCCATGAGCGAACTTGCGCGGTTGCAGCGGACCTTCCTTGCCGCGCTGCGCGGCGAGGGGGATGGCGAGCTCGCACCGCACCTCATCGCCGGTAGCCACGTGCAGGCTTGCCTCTGCGTATACCGCGACGGCATGGGTGCGGCATGGCACGACGAACTGGCGGATACCTACCCGGTCGTGCGCCGGCTGGTCGGCCCCGATTTCTTCCGCGAGATGGCGGGCCGGTACGGGCGCTCGCACCCTTCTACGAGCGGCGACCTCCATGGCTACGGCGATCGGCTCGCGGAGTTCCTCGAGGGCTACCCGTTCGCGCGCGGCCTCCCGTACCTGCCCGATGTCGCGCGCCTCGAATGGGCCTGCCACGAATGTTTCCACGCCGCCGACGGCCGCGCGCTCGACGTGGCGGCGCTCGCTCGCGTGCCGCAGGCCTCCCAGGGTGGGCTGCGCCTCGGGCTGCGGCCCTGGGTGCGGCTCGCGGCCTCGCCCCATCCGGTGCTCGCCCTGTGGGAAGCCAACCAGCCCGGGCGCGACGGCGCGCCCGATGAACTGCGGGGAGCGGAGCGCATCCTCGTGGCGCGCGCGGACTTCGTCGTGCGGCCTTCGCCCATCGGCGAAGGTCAGTGGGTGTTCCTCGAGGCCCTCGCCCAGGGGCAGACCCTGCAGCAGGCCGTGACGCGATTGCGCCGGCGGGGCTTGCACGAAACCTTCGGCGAGCTCCTCATGGCCTGCGCCTCGGCGGGGCTCCTCGCCGGCCCCACGGGCTTCAGCGGTGAAGGGGAGCGGTGACGTCGAGCGCGATGCGCCAGGCGCCCGATTCCAGCCGCCATATCCGCAGGTACTGTCCGAGCGGCACGCCGGGCGCGCTCGCCTCGGCGTAGCTTCCCCGCGCGTAGCCGAAGTCGCCCGAGCGGGCCGTCTCGATGCGCTCCGCCTTCCACGCGAACGGGCCTTCACCCGCGGCGCTCGAAGCGAGGGCGGCCTGCCGTCCCAGGACGGGACTCGCGCCGCTGCGATAGATCCTGAGCGTCGCCGAGGCGTGGCGCCCGTAGGCGGCACGGGCTCCGTCGCGCAGGGCCTCTCGCGCGAAACCCGCTTCCGCGGCCTCGATGCTTCCCCGGGGCGCCCCGCCGCCCTCGACCGTCGATGCCCGCAGCGCCTCGTCCCAGAGCGCGGGTTGCGGGTGGGCGATGCCGATGTCCACCGCCACCTTCCAGGGGCCGCCGGCGGCTCGGCGCCACACCGAGACGAATTGCCCGTAGGCCGGCTTCTCCCCGGGATGCGCGGGATCGGTGACCATCCAGGGCCCCGTCGACAGCCCGAGCTCTCCCGAGGCTGCGACCTCGACGTATGCGGGCCGCCAGTCGAGCGCGATGGGCGGCGAGGGGCGCAGCGTGAGGTGCGCGATGGCGTTGGTCCATCCTCCCTGCACCATCACGCCGTCGTCGGCGAAATGGGCGAGGAACGCCGCGCGCATGCCCTCTCGCACGGACTGCGCCGCGAACGCGGACTCGGCCGCGGCGAGGGAAGTTGCGGCGTCGCCGGGGGGCGCGGTCCCGGGGGAAACGCAGCCCGCGGCGAGCGCGGCGAGGACGATGGTGCGGGCGATCTTCATCGCCCGGATTCTAGGCCGGGCGCGCGTTACGGTTCGTTCCGATCCGTGACCGCTACAGCACGTAGCGGGCGAGGTCCTCGCTTTGCGCGAGGCTCGCGAGGCGCGCATCGACGTATCCGGCGTCGATCACGACCCGGCGCTCGCCGCCTCCCGCGTCGAACGACACGTCCTCGAGGAGCTTCTCCATCACAGTGTAGAGCCGCCGGTCGCCGATGTTCTCCGTGCGCTCGTTCACCGCGAACGCTATCTCGGCCAGGCGCCGCACGCCTTCGGCGGTGTACTCGAGGCTCACGCCCTCCGTGGCGAGCAGCGCCTGGTATTGGCGCGTGAGGCACGCGTCGGTGGCGGTGAGGATGCGCTCGAAGTCGCCCACGGACAGGCTCGCCAGCTCCACGCGGATCGGCAGCCGGCCCTGCAGCTCCGGGATCAGGTCCGAGGGCCGGGCGAGGTGGAAGGCACCGCTCGCGATGAACAGGATATGGTCGGTGCGGATCATCCCGTACTTGGTGGTGACCGCGGTGCCCTCCACGAGCGGCAGCAGGTCGCGCTGCACGCCCTGGCGCGAGACGTCCGCGCCCTGCAGCTCCCCGCGGCTCGCGATCTTGTCGATCTCGTCGATGAACACGATGCCGTCCTGCTCCACCGCGCGCAGCGCCTTGAAGCGGATCTCCTCCTCGTTCACGAGCTTGGCCGCTTCCTCGTCGGTGAGCAGGCGCAGCGCCTCGTGGATCTTCAGCGCTCGGCGCTTGCGCCGGGCCCCTCCCATGGTCTGGAACATGCCCTGGATCTGCTGCGTGAGCTCCTCCATGCCCGGCGGGGCGAGGATCTCCATGTTCGCCGCGCCCTGCGCCACGTCGATCTCGATCTCCTTGTCGTCGAGCTTGCCCTCCCGCAGCAGCTTGCGGAAGCGCTGGCGCGTGGAGTTGGCGTCGTGGCCCTCGGCGGCGGGCACGCCCGGGAGCAGCGCGTCGAGCACCCGGTCCTCGCCCGCGTCCTCGGCGCGCGGGCGCACCTTGTGCATCTCCTGCTCGCGGGTCGACTTCACCGCGATCTCCGCCAGGTCGCGGATGATGGAGTCCACGTCGCGCCCGACGTAGCCCACTTCGGTGAACTTCGTCGCCTCGACCTTGATGAAGGGGGCGTTCGCGAGGCGAGCGAGCCGGCGTGCGATCTCCGTCTTGCCCACGCCCGTGGGCCCGATCATGAGGATGTTCTTGGGCGTGATCTCGGCGCGCAGGGGTTCGGCCACCTGGGCGCGGCGCCAGCGGTTGCGCAGCGCGATCGCCACCGCGCGCTTCGCGTCGGCCTGGCCCACGATGAACTTGTCCAGCTCGTGGACGATCTCCTGGGGCGTCATCATGGACGCGGGCTCGGCGACAGGTTCGAGGGGAGTGGGGTCGGCGTTCACAGCGTCTCGATCACGTGGTTCTGGTTGGTGTAGATGCACAGCTCGCCCGCGATGGCGAGCGAGCGCTTGACGATCTCCGCGGGCTCGAGCTCGGAAGCCTCGAGCAGCGCCATCGCCGCGGCCTGGGCGAAGCCGCCGCCGCTGCCGATGGCGAGCAGGCCGTGCTCGGGCTCGAGCACGTCGCCCGTGCCCGTGATGATGAGCGAGGATTGGCGGTCGGCGATCGCGAGCATGGCCTCGAGGCGGCGCAGCATCCGGTCGGTCCTCCAGTCCTTGGCGAGCTCCACCGCCGAGCGCAGCAGGTTGCCCTGGTGCTTCTCGAGCTTTGCCTCGAAGCGCTCGAAGAGCGTGAAGGCGTCGGCCGTGGCGCCCGCGAAGCCGGCGAGGATGCGTTCCTGGTAGAGGCGGCGCACCTTGCGCGCCGTGGCCTTCACCACGATGTTGCCCAGGGTGACCTGCCCGTCGCCGCCCATGGCCACGCTCTGGCCGCGGCGCACCGACAGGATGGTGGTGCCGTGGAACTGCAGGGGTTCGGAGCTCATGGGGGAATGCGGCCTTTCTCGGATTCTGGCCCTCGGGCCCCGGTACATGCCGCCGAAATCGCTTTTTTCAAGCGAGGGATTTCAGTTGGACTTGCGGCGCACCAGGATGGCGTAGCGGTTCACGCCGAGGGCCTCCAGCAGGGCCGCGTTCAGCTCGTTCAGGTTGGCGAGGATCACGCGCTTGCCGGCGAGCTGGATCGCCTTCACCACGTCGAAGAATGCGCTGGTGAAGGCGAAATCGACACGCAGGACCTTGTTCATGTCGACCGTGACCTCCGAGCGGGTGGCGGCGTAGGCGTTGAGCTCCGCGACCTGGTTGGCGCTCGCCGCCGACAGCACGCCCTTCAGCGCGTACCCCGACTCGTGGGACGGCGGCTCGGCAGCGGCCTTGCCCGCTCCCGCGGCCTTCACCGCAGCCGCCGCGACGGTGTTCACGTACGTCTCCCAGCTCGGGGGCGAAATCTCGAACGCGACCGCGTATTCGAGTCCCAGGTCCTCGAACTCCGCCATCTTGCCCTGCACGATGTAGAGCTCGAAGAGCAGCAGCCAGTAGGGGCGCTGGCTTTCCGTGGCCCGCTCGTTGAAGGCCGAGCGCAGCACGCGCTCGAGCCCTTCGACGTGGTTGAACCACATCGGCACGTGCTTCTTGCGAAGGCGCTGCAGCACCGAGGTGAAGAGGGAGGCGTCCTCGGAGGTGATGGCGGCGACCTTCGCGACGTCGAGCCGCACGGTGCCCTGCGAGTCGGCGAAGGCGGCGAACTTCTCGATCTCGCCGGCGAGGTCCCCGGCCGCGTTGGGCTTGAGCGCGTAGAAATCCTTGCGGTCCCGGCTTTGAATGCGGCGCGGGTCGCTCGGCGCATCGCCGCCCTCGGCCCAGGCCGGCGGCGACTGCTCGAACTTCACCGAGAACAGCATCGAGAGCGAATCGAACTCGGCCCGGTCCTGCGCCGTCTGGTGCAGGTCGAAGAGCATGAGCCAGGCCTGCTTGTTGTTGCGCCCGGCCGTGTCCTTGATCTCGGACTTGAGCAGCCCCGCGGCGGACTGCGCGTGGTTGGCCGCGAAGAGCACGGCGGCTTCCTGCGCGACCGGCAAGGGGGCCGAATGGTATTCCTCGGAGCCCAGGCGTCCGGGCGTGCGCGCCGCGGTGGAGCGCACGTTGCCCGCGGGCGCGGAACCGGCGGCGGGACCGGCCATGGGCGCGTCAGCCTCGGGCCGCGGGATTCCCGCGGGCGGACGGGACCGGAGCCCCGGAAGCGGAGACGAGTGTGCGCATGGTCATGGGCATGTGGGCCTGCGGCCGCCTTATTTGCCGCCGGGGCCAAACCCAGTATAACCCCGTCACGCGGCGCAGTACGCGAGGCCTTCCTCGAACAGGCGCCGCGGGAGCTTGCGGCCGATGAAGACCATCACGCTCTCGCGCGTCTCTCCCGGCTGCCACGGCTTGCCCGGCGTGCCCCCCATCAGCATGTGCACGCCCTGGAAGATCATGCGCCGCGGCTCGCCCTGCACGTTGAGCACGCCCTTGTAGCGCAGCAGGTCCTCGCCGTAGTTCTGGACCATGAGGGAAAGGAAGGTCTCGATCTTCTCCATGTGCAGCGCCCGCGCGTCCCTCCACACGAAGGACTTCACGTCGTCGTCGTGCTCGTGGTAGTCGCCGGTGAGGAACCCGGGATCGAGCTCGAGCACGGCGTTCAGGTTGAAGCCCCGGATGTCGAGGATCTCGCGGATGTCGGCCTCGCCCATGTGCACCTTCCGCTGGTGCGCTCGGGGGTTCATCTGGCGCAGGCGCCGCACGAGGTCGTCGACCTTCGCCTCGTCGTCCACGAGATCGGTCTTGGTGAGGAGGATGCGGTCGGCGAACCCCACCTGCCGGCGCGCCTCGTCGTGGTCGTCCAGCGTCTTCTGCGCGTGCTTGGCGTCGACCACCGTCACCACCGCGTCCAGCAGGTACTGGCCGTGGATCGCCTCGTCCATGAAGAAGGTCTGGGCGACCGGGCCCGGGTTCGCAAGCCCGGTGGTCTCGATGATCACGCGGTCGAACCGCAGCTCGCCGCGCTTCCTCTTCTCGGCCAGCTCGCCGAGGATGCGCACGAGGTCGCCGCGCACCGTGCAGCACACGCACCCGTTGTTCATCTCCACGATCTGCTCCTGCCGGTCCTCCACCAGGATTTCGTTGTCGATGCCGGTCTCGCCGAACTCGTTCTCGATCACCGCGATCTTCTCGCCATGGCGCTCGGTGAGGATGCGGTTGAGCAGCGTGGTCTTCCCCGCGCCGAGGAAGCCGGTGAGGATGGTGACGGGGATCAGGTCCTTCTCGGACTGTTGCGTTGCGGCCATGGGGCTCACCTCGGTGGACTGGCGGACGGATCGCGGGTGAAGGAATCCAAGATGTGGGCGACCGCGGATTCTTCAAGGTCGCGGCCGATGAAGACGAGCCGGGTGGCGTGGTCGGCGTCGGGCCACGCGGCCAGGCGTGCCGCAGGATACATCGCGTGCTGCACGGCGTGCACGGCCCGCGGCCCGGGCTCGCCCGCCACGGCGACCAGGCCCTTCATGCGCAGTATCCGCTCGCCCATCCTGTCGCGCAGCAGCTCCAATGCCGATTCGACCGGTTCCCAGGCGAGGGGATCCTCGGCGCGCCAGACGAAGCTCGAGATGCGCGGGTCATGGCGCGGGGTCCCCGCGCGGGAGCGATAGGCGCCGTCGTTGAGCCAGCCCCGGGCCTCGGGCGCGCGCTCGCCGCGCCCGAGGCCCGCGTCGAAGAGCAGGGCCGCGTCGAGAGCCCCATGGGCGGCCCGAAGGATCCGCGCTCCAGGAGCGAGCAGCGCGAGCCGGGCCTGCAATGCATCCACCGCTCCCGCCTCGGCGCGGTCGACCTTGGTGACCACGATGCGCTCGGCGACGGCGGCCTGCTTCACCGCTTCGGGCTGCCGGTCGAGCGTCGCCATGCCGTGCTCCCCGTCGACGGTGGTCACCACGCCCGAAAGCGCGTATCGGGCCGCGGTGACCGGAAGCTCGACCAGGGTGGCGAGCAGCGGCGCCGGATCCGCGAGCCCGGTGGTCTCGACCACCACGCGGCGGAAGGGAGCGACAGCGCCCGTGGAGCGCTCGTGGTGCAGCTCGCGCAGCGCATGCACGATGTCCCCGGCGGCGCGGCAGCAGATGCAGCCGCCGGGAAGGGCCACGATCGCGCCGCTCGCCGCGCGCAGGAGCGCGTGGTCGATCGCCGCCTCGCCCCTCTCGTTCACGATGATGGCGGTGTCGGCATAGCGCGGATCGGCCACCATCGCGTTGAGGAGCGTGGTCTTGCCGCTGCCGAGGAAGCCGGTGAGCACCGTGACCGGCGTGACGAAGCTCGCCGCCAACCCCTAGGCCTTCTTCCCCGTGCGGCGCGCTCGCGGGTGCGCCGCGTCGTAGACCTTCGCGAGGTGCTGGAAATCGAGGTGCGTGTAGACCTGCGTCGAGGCGATGCTCGCGTGACCCAGCATCTCCTGCACCGCGCGCAGGTCGCCGGACGATTGCAGCACGTGGGACGCGAAAGAGTGGCGCAGCATGTGCGGATGCACGTCCACGGCGAGGCCGGCGGCGGCCGCGCGGCGCTTGATGCGGCGCTGCACCTCGCGCGCCCCGAGGCGCTTGCCCGTGCGTCCGACGAAGAGCGCGCGCTCGCCCGGGCGCGCCAGCGCCGAGCGCAACGGCAGCCATGCCGCGAGCGCGGCGAGCGCGTGCCGTCCCACGGGAACGATCCGCGTCTTGGACCCCTTGCCCGTCACGCGCGCCTCGCCCGTGGCGGCGTCGACGGCGTCCAGGTCGAGGCCGGTCAGCTCCGAGACCCGCAGGCCGCTCGAGTAGGCGAGCTCGAAGAGCGCGCGATCGCAGGCGCCGGTCGGCGCATCGTCCTCGACCGAGACGAGGCGCACGGCCTCGTCCGGCGAGAGCACCTCGGGAAGTCGCCGCTCGGCGCGCGGGGCGCGCACTCCCGTGCACGGATTGGCGCTCGCCTCCCGGCCCCGCGCGAGCCAGCCGAAGAGCCCGCGCCAGCAGGAAAGCGCGCGTGCGAGCGAGCGGGGCGACAGTCCGCGCCCGTGCAGGGTGGCGATGAAGCGGCGGATGTCGTGGGAGGTCAGCTCCTCCAGGGGGCGATCGGCCGCCAGCTCGCCGAGCAGCCGGCCGTCGCGCGCGTAGGCCTCGAGCGTGTGCCGGGCAAGCCGCCGTCCGGAGCGAAGGTGCGAGAGGTAGCGCTCGAAGGGACTAGGCGGCGTGCTCACGGACCGGGGTCACGAAGCGCCACAGCGCATGGCTTACGAGCTCGCCGATGCGCGCGAGGTAAAGCGTTCCCATCTCCGCATAGAATCGCCGTGCGTCTTCCGAGGCGAGCGCCACCACGCCGAAGGTGAGCCCGTTGCGCTTCAACGCCACGAGCGCGAAGGACTTGAGGTGCGCGGCCGCCTCGCCGAACCAGGCCTGGGACTCGTAGACCGCGTGGGGGCCGCAATACGGCACCGCCATCTGCTCGACGAACTGGCGCATCTCCAGGGCGACGGGCGAGAATTCCTTGGTCTGGGGATTCTCCTCGGCCACGTTCCACAGCCGCACGGCGACGTGGGGCACCGCGAAGTGGTCGAGCAGGTCCAGGTAGAGCGTGTCGAGCGCGGCGTCCAGGCTCGGCGCCTCGATCAGCCTGCAGGCGAGGCGATGGATCTTCCCGCCCACCGCGTCGTTCTCCTCGCCGAACTGGATCAGCTCGTGCAGCTTGTCCTCCAGCAGCTTCGCCTTCTCGCGCACCGCCACGAGCTGGCGCTCGCCGATGGACACCGCGCGGCCGCCGTGCGGGTGGGGAATCTGCAGGTTCATCAGGATGTCGACGTGGCTCTCGAAGAACCCCGGGTTCTGCCGCAGGAACTCGGCCACTTGCTCGGCGGTGGGCAATGCTGCTCCTCGCTCTCTTGGGCTAGATGTCGATCTCGCCGTCGAACACCCGCACGGCGTCGCCCGTCATCATAACGGGCCGGTCGTCCCCGGGCCAGCGGATCGTGAGCTCTCCGCCGCGGGTGGCGACGCGCACTTCGTGCTCGAGCAGGCCCCTGCGGATGCCGGCCGCGACGGCGGCGCACGCACCCGTGCCGCATGCGAGCGTCTCGCCCGCTCCGCGCTCCCAGACGCGCAAGGCGATGCGGCTGCGCGAGACGAGCTGCATGTATCCCGCGTTCACCCGGTTCGGGAACGCGGGATGGCGCTCGATCAGCGGACCCTGGGTCGCCACCGGGGCCCGATCCACGTCCTCGACTACCTGGACGGCGTGGGGGTTGCCCATGGAAAGCACGCTCACCTCCACGGTCATGCCGGCGACCGTGAGCGGGTAGACCAGCGCGGGCTCGCCCGCGAGGAACGGCACCTCGCGCGGATCGAACCGCGGCGCTCCCATGTCCACCGTCACCTGTCCCGAGGTTTCCACTTTCGGCGAGATCACGCCGGCGGCCGTCTCGACGCGAATCTCGCGCTTCTGCGTGAGCCCCTGGTCGAGCACGAAGCGCGCGAAGCAGCGCGCCCCGTTGCCGCACTGCTCCACCTCGCCGCCGTCGGCGTTGTAGATGCGGTAGCGGAAGTCGTTGCCGGCCGCTGCGGGGGGCTCGACCACGAGCACCTGGTCGCACCCGATGCCGAAGTGGCGGTCGGCGATGGCGCGCACGCGCTCGGGCGTGAGCTCCACGCGCTGCCGCACGCCGTCGAAGACCACGAAGTCGTTGCCCTGGCCCTGCATCTTGGTGAAGGGGATTTTCACGGCGCTATTTTCGCCTGTACGGGGAGGGCTCGCCCGGCGGGCGCGTCTTGAAGCGCTTGTGCGCCCAGAAATACTGGTCGGGCATCTCGAGCACGCGCTCCTCGATGAAGGCGTTCATGCGCCGCACGTCCGCCTCGAGGTCGCCGGTGGGGTAATCCTTCCACGGGGGATAGAACCGCACCACGTAGCCCTCGCCCACCTGGCGCGTCACCACGGGGATCACCAGCGCTCCGGTGAGGCGGGCGAGCCGCGGCAGCGCGGTGATGGTCGCCGTGGGCACGCCGAAGAAGGGCGAGAAGATCGCGTCGCGGATCCCGAAATCCATGTCGGGCAGGAAGTAGAAGGGCTTGCCGCTCCGGATCACGCGGATCACCGAGCGCAGGCCCTCCTGGCGGCTCACCAGGTGCGGGTTGCCGAATCGCGTGCGCGCGCGCAGGAAGACGCGGTCGAGCACCGGGTTCTTCTGGCGGCTGTAGATGCTCGCGGTGCCCGGATACTCGTGGGCCACCCGGATGCCGCCCATGTTGAGTCCGATGAAGTGGGGGGCGAGCGCGATCACGGGCCGGCCCGCCGCGCCCTCCAGGTGCTCGAGGCCCTCCACCTGGATCAGCCGCAGGAGCTCGGCCTCGGTGCCCCACACCATGATGCTCAGCTCCAGCGCGTTGCGCCCGAGCATGCGGAAGTGCCTGAGTCCCAGCGCCCGGCGCTCGTCCTCCGGCATGTCGGGGAAGCACAGCGCCAGGTTCACGCGCGTGACGCGCCCGCGCCCGAAGCGATAGAGGACGGCGCCCAGGCCCGAGCCGAGGGCGCCGATCCACGCGAGCGGCAGGAAATGCACGAGCCAGAGGACGAGCACGCCGAGCTGCGTGCCGAGCTTTCGCAGGAGGGACATGCGCGAATTCTACGGCGCGGGCGGCGCGCCGGCCGGGCGCTTGTAGCGGTTGTATCCCCACAGGTACTGCTCGGGACATTCGCGCACCAGCTCCTCGACCTTCGCGTTCACGATGCGCGCGGCCGCTCGGCGGTCCTTCGGCAGCTCCGATTCGAGGGTCGAGAGGTGCAGCGCGTATCCCTCGCCGCGCGGAAGCCGGCGCGCGTAGCAGAAGACCAGCGCGGCCTCGGAGGCTTCCTGCAGCCGCCCCACGAGCGTCATCGTGTACGCCGGGCGGCCGAAGAACTCGACCCATTCGCCCTCGCCCTGGCCCGGCACCTGGTCGGGCAGCAGCACGCTGCAGCCCCCGCGGCGCAAATGCTTGAGCACCATGCGCACACCCGCGAGCGTGGCGGGCGCCACGTTCGTTCCATCCGGTGCGGCGCCCTGGTTGCGGCCTTCCCGCAGCAGCTCGTCGATCCAGGCGATCTTGTGGGGCCGGTACATGGCCAGGATCGGCATGTGGGACCAGAGATAGCGCCCCGCCACGTCGTAGGCGCCCAGGTGCGGCGTCACGAACACGATCGGCCGGCCAGCCGCGCGCAGCCGCTCTACCGCCTCCCATCCGATGCGATCGCGCACCAGGGCCACCACGTCCCCGGGACGGAAGAGCGCCCAGGCGAGCTCCGTCGCGCCCTTGCCGATCTCGGCCGCGTTGGCGTGTGCGATTCGTCCGACATCCGCGGGAGTGCGGCATAGCCCACTATTGCGAAGGTTGTCCTGGACGCGGTGGCGGTAGCGCGGCGACAGCGCGTAGACCACGCGCCCCAGCACGGCGCCCAGGGCGTGGTTG
>JAANCK010717711.1_pt1 | contig 13010 bp, 12 predicted proteins | sample 7277841 | NCBI WGS metagenome assembly JAANCK01 (sample SAMN14222788, study PRJNA588281) | permafrost metagenome | isolation source: Arctic cryosol methane SIP | place: Canada:Nunavut | collected 2015-07 | reverse complement strand
GAACCGTTCGACGGCGACCTCGACGACTACCAGCGCTATCTGCTGGACGAAGGCAAGCGCCTGCGTGAAGCGCTGAAACAGGCCGGCAAGGCGGCCGAAGCGCCGGTGGTGAAAGCGGAACCCGTGCCGGTGGTGGCGAAGCGCGCGGCGCCGTCCGGCAAGTTGAAGCCGCTGAAACAGTCACTCGAAAAACTCGACAAGGCCATGGCTGCGTTGCAGGCTGAAAAGGCGACGCTGGAAGCGAAGCTGACCGGGAGCTTGTCGGTCGAAGCGATTGCCGAAACGGGCAAGCAAATCCAGCACCTCAGCGATGAACTGGCGCGCGAGGAAGAAAAATGGATGGAGCTGTCGGAGCAGATCGAGGCGCTGGAAACAGCGGGCGCGTAGGTGAATTACTGAAGCACCAGCGGCAGCAGACGTTGAACTTGGGCTTCGCCGCATTGTTGCCTATGGTGTAACAAGTTATGCCATTCGCGCACCTTACAGCTGGGGACGCAACATGCCACATCGCGATACGGCTGAACCCGCAAAGTCAATTTTGTACCGGCGCCATGCCTGGCCCGTGCGCCTCATGCACTGGATTAATGTGCTCGCTTTTTTTCTGCTGCTGATGAGCGGGCTGCAAATTTTCAATGCGCACCCGGCCCTCAATTGGGGGAAGTCCTCTTACAACGGCCATCCCCCGGTTTTGCAAATGCACGCGCGCCTCGATGCGCAAGGCCAACCCGTCGGGGTTACCCGGATTTTCGGGCACGAATTCAATACGACCGGTGTGCTGGGTTTGTCGGCCGGCATGGATGGGCAACCTGTCGAACGCGGCTTTCCCGCCTGGATCACGCTTCCCGGGCCGCAGTGGCTGGCGATGGCGCGACGCTGGCATTTCTTTTTTGCCTGGGTGCTGGTCATCAATGGCCTCGCCTATCTCACTTACACGCTGACAAGCCACCACCTGGCGCGCGACCTTGCGCCCAGCCCGGCCGATTGGCGTTCGATCGTGCAATCCATCAAGGATCATTTGCGCTTCAGGCATGCGCAGGGTGAAGCGGCCAGGCACTACAACATCCTGCAAAAACTCACTTATCTAAGCGTGATATTTGTCCTGTTTCCGCTGTTGATTCTGATGGGGTGGGGCATGTCGCCGGGGCTGAATGCGCTTGTCCCGGGCTGGATCGATCTGTTCGGTGGTCGCCAGTCGGTACGCACGCTGCATTTTGTGTTGGCCTGGATGCTGGTGATGTTTGTTTTCATCCATGTGTTTGAGGTCATCGTTAGCGGCCTCTGGAATAACCTGCGTTCGATGATTACGGGCCGGTATCGGATTACCCCGATTGAGGACGAGCATGGGTAGCCAGAGAAATAATCGCAGACATTTTTTACGGCGCGCACTGGCTACCGGCGGCGCGCTATTGCTATCCGGGTGCGACCAGCTATCGCGGAGCGAGTGGTTTACCAAACTGCTGGGCAGCGCCGAAAAACTCAGCTTTTCCGCGCAACGCCAGCTGCTGCCGCGCAAGGCCATGGCGCAAGAGTTTACCGAGGCAGACCTTTCACCGGATTTTCGCAGCAATGGTTCCGACAACCCCGACAACCCGGCTTATCAGGCGTTGGCAGCAAATGGCTTTGTTGATTATCGCCTGCAGGTTGGCGGCCTGGTGGCCCATCCACGCGAGTACTCGCTTGACGAACTGATGGCGTTGCCCAGCCGCACGCAAATTACCCGACACGACTGCGTCGAAGGCTGGAGCGCGATCGGCAAATGGAAGGGCGTGCAACTGGGCCGTTTGCTGGAGCAGGTCAAACCGCATCCATCGGCCAGGTTCGTGGTGTTCCATTGCGCGGACCCGATGGACGATCTGGGAACGCCTTACTACGAAAGCATAGACATGGAGGACGCCTGGCACGCACAAACCCTGCTCGCCTATGCACTCAACGACGCGCCGTTGCCCATCAAGAACGGCGCGCCGATCCGCGTGCGCGTCGAACGTCAGCTGGGCTACAAAATGGCCAAATACGTCATGCAGATTCAGCTCGTCGATCGCCTTGAGACGATTGCGGGCGGCAAGGGTGGGTATTGGGAAGACCAGGGCTATGAATGGTATGCCGGCATCTGACCACGCTCTATTGAGCTGGATCAAGCGCCCTACGGTTTCTTGTCCCCGATCTGCTTCGTGACGAGACCCTTTTCCGCCCGGACTTCCATCAGCAGCTTGTAGGCAATGTAGTACTTGTAGATGTTGGCGACGTAGGTCACCGTCTCTGCCCCGATTTTATCGGCGGCGACATATTCCACGTTGTGGAACCAGACGTTCGGGTTCAACCCGCGCCGGGCCGCTTCCGTGCGCAGCTGCGCGACCCGTCCCGCGCCGGCGTTGTAGGAGGCGAATGCGAACAGCGCCTTGTCGAGCTGGGTCATGGGCTCATCGCCGTAGTAGTGGTCGATCATCCAGCGCATGTACTTGATGCCGGCATGGATGTTCGGCTCGACCTGCGCGATGTTGCCCACGTTGAGATCCTTGCCGGTGGCGGGCATCACCTGCATCACGCCGATGGCTCCCACCGGGCTGCGGACGGCCTGATTCAATTGGGATTCCTGGTAACCCTGGGCTGCCATCAGCAGCCAGTCGACGTCGTACTGCTTGCCGTACTTCTGGAAATACTGCACCACGGCGTGAAGTTTCCTGCGCTCGGATTCCGCGGCGGCGTTCTTCACATACTGGGCGCTCTTGAAATACTTCGCCAGGATGACATTGCCAGCAGTCGAGCCCTTGGCGCTGCGGGCGATAAAATCGTCGAGTGTGGACTTGAGTTGCGGGCTGCCCTTGCGGATCGCCCACGCGATATTGCCGCCGGTACGCACGGCGACATCGTCATGCACCTTGATATCAGGGAACACCTGTTTCCAGAAATCCACTACGTGCTTGTCCACCACGATGAGGGGGATCAGGCCGGCGTTCACCATTTCGATCAGGTCTTCGTCTTCCAGCGCCTCCGGCGCCTCCTTGATGATCACGGCCGGTTTTTTCTCGGCGGAAAAGCGCCGGTTCAGCGCCAGCAGGCTTTCGTAATAGCTGGAAGTTTTACGCACGAAAACCGTCTTGCCAGTCAGGTCGTCCACGCTGGAAATCGGAGGGGATGCGGGACCGGACACCACCACTTCGCTCGTGTTGGGATAGACCGGCGCGGAAAAATCGACCAGCTTGCGCCGCCCCGGGGTGTCGGTGAGATTGGCTGCCGCGATGTCGCCCTTGCCGGCTGCCAGCGCCGTCAGCAAGGCTTCCCGGCCAACCGGGATGAACACCACGTGCACCTTGAGATATGTCCCTCTCAGTTTTTTCTCTTTCGCCAGTTGCTTGTTCAGGTTTTCCTCGAACACGCGAAAGAGGTCGTAGGTTGCGCCGCGCTGGCTGCCCATGTCGACGAAATAATTGGTCTTGCTATAGGTCGTCAATACGCGAATGACCCGCCGTTCAATCATCCCGTCGAGATCGCCGGTCCAGGGTTTCTCGGCTTGTTCCAGGTCGATCGTAAACTGCCCCGTTTTTTCTGGAGCCGGGTCGGCGGCAGGCTTGGGTGGTTGGACCAAAGCCTTGGATTCGTCGGGCGAAGCGGGTGCTTTCTCGCTATCTCCGCAGGCGCTCAGGAACGCTGCCAGTGCAACGACAGTGAGCATTCCTGACAGCGAGCGGGATAGGGAAACCGTTAAGCGGCACGGATGCAGGCAGAATTTTCTCAGCATGGTTGCACTCCATGAATGGACTCGATCTGGCTACGGCCAGTTGATGTTCGAGTCGGCCACATTTGTTCGCCTGCATCGGAACGTGAAGCGCCCATCCAGCGGACTTGCTCAAACTGATTGAATTCTAGACGGGAATAGCGGCGAGAAAGCCTGCAGCCGTCTCATTCGCCCTGGTTATGCACCACCTGTCATGGCATGAAGCCAGAGCTGATCCAGGGGGGATGCGTTCCTTACAAACTCGCCTGCGCGCCCCAGACCCGCTTCATGTCAAAGTTAACCAACAAATTTGAAGGATGCAGCGCATCTACAATCGTGAAGGGTTCTACACCGGTGTCACGCTTGATGGGTGTGGTGGTTCCTTCGCCACTGGCGTTTACCAGTGAATAAGCGGTGCAGGCGGTGGGGCCGCTGCCGCGTTGAGAGATGATGGCGATTTCAGTATTTTTCAGCCGCACAAAGGTGCCGGGTTGATAGAGTCCAAGCACCTTGATGAAATAGGCAGCGAGTGAAGGATCGGCGCGCGAAGCGTTTTCAATGAAAATATCCCGCAAAGCAAGATTGGGAAGAATGGCTTTGCGATAGTCGCGTGGGGCAATACGTGCGCAGTATCCATCTGCAAGGGCCAGGATTTTGGAAGTCTGGGGGATTTCCATCTTCACTGCGCCAGCCGGGTAGCCCGTGCCGTCTTCGTTTTCGTGGTGCCTCAGAATGCACGTTAACCAGCCAGGATCCTCAATGCCTAAGTCGTTAAGCATCTCGACAGCAAGATAGGGGTGACGGTGAATTTGATCCTTCTCATCGTCCGATAAGGGGTCTTTTTTGCGTAGAAGCCTATTCTGTAAAGACAGCATGCTTATGTTCATGGTCAGCGCCGCAGCGGTCAGATCCTGGATTTCGTCTGCAGGCTTGTTCATGGCCTGGGCGACCAGGGTGGACAGAATGGCGCAGTCCACACAGTGACGTACGGGGTAGGAGCCAGCGGAGTAATTGAGTAACAAACTGGCGAGCGCTATATCTGCATTCAGGTCCACGGCAAACTGGATCATCTTGACGACTTCGAGAATCTTGTCGCGTGGATCCGGCAACGTCTTGATCTCACGCAATACCAAGTCAAGCCGTTTGACGACCAGATTGATGGTGCGTATCACTGAGGGCACTTCGGCTTTGGTTGGCTGCGGTGCGCCGCGCATCTCGGCAGCGCCGCTTTCGATAAACATGCCGCGTTCAACCAGCGCTTCGGCCAGCGCCAGTTTTTCGATAATGTGGCCTTTGCGCAATAGCAGCTTGCCAGCACTGTCCATGACGTCCCATGGCAAAGGCTGGCCAACCGTGATCGCGCTCAGATTAATCCGGTGATGGATCATTTCCTCTCATCTTCGTCGGCATGGTCGCATTCCGGCAGCGCTCATGGTCGAGCACGGCTGCTGATCGTGTGATGTCGTAAAATTGCGATTTGTCCATGTATCTTCCTGATTCCATTTGTGAAATACGGCATTTCGGCCGCAAGCTTTAGGAACACGCCGATATTCGCTGCAGCGCGTAGCTGGGATTTGCGCAAGCGACTGCTGCGACCGCCAACAACGAAACCCCTCCCGGCACGTTAAAATGCCGCTTTCCCGCCAAGCCGCCAACCCGCCGTGAAACCCACCTTTCAGGACATCATCCTCACCCTGCAACGCTACTGGGGCGAGCGCGGTTGTGCGCTGCTGCAACCCTACGACATGGAAGTCGGTGCCGGCACCTCGCATACCGCGACCTTTCTGCGCGCGCTTGGTCCCGAGCCGTGGAAGGCCGCCTACGTGCAGCCGAGCCGCCGCCCCAAGGATGGCCGCTACGGCGACAACCCGAATCGGTTGCAACACTATTACCAGTTCCAGGTGGTGCTGAAACCGGCGCCGGCGGACATTCTGGAGCTGTATCTCGGCTCGCTCGAAGCGCTGGGCTTCGACCTGAAAAAGAACGATGTGCGCTTCGTCGAGGACGACTGGGAAAACCCCACGCTCGGCGCTTGGGGGCTGGGCTGGGAGGTGTGGCTGAACGGCATGGAGGTGACCCAGTTCACCTACTTCCAGCAGGTCGGCGGCATTGACGTGAAGCCGATCACCGGCGAAATCACCTACGGCCTCGAGCGCCTGGCGATGTATCTGCAGGGCGTCGAAAGCGTGTACGACCTGGTGTGGACGGACGGGCTGAGCTATCGCGACGTGTATCACCAGAACGAAGTCGAGCAGTCGACCTACAACTTCGAGCACAGCGACGTCGACTTCCTGTTGACGGCATTCAGCGCGCACGAGAAAAAGGCGCAGGAACTGATCGCCGCGCAGCTCGCGTTGCCGGCGTATGAACAGGTGTTGAAAGCCGCGCACACCTTCAACCTGCTCGACGCACGCGGTGCGATTTCGGTGACCGAGCGCGCCGCCTACATTGGCCGCATCCGCAACCTCGCGCGCGCAGTGGCGAAGAGCTATCTCGATTCGCGCGCGCGGCTGGGTTTTCCGATGGCGCCCAAAGCATGGGCGGATGAAGTGGCGGCAGAAATGGCGAAGAAGGCGGCAGCATGAGTACCGACGTGATCAAAGCAGCAAACTTACTGGTTGAACTGTTCGTCGAAGAACTGCCGCCCAAGGCGCTAAAAAAACTGGGCGAGGCATTTGCTGCTGTGCTGGCCGAAAGCCTGGTGGCGCAGGGCCTGGCTGAGACGAATGCAGCGGTCAGCCACTTTGCTTCGCCGCGCCGGCTCGGCGTGCATGTCGAAAACGTGCTGGCGTGCGCGGCCGAAAAATCCGTGTCGACCAAATTGATGCCGGTGGCGGTCGGTCTCGACGCCGCGGGCAATGCGACGCCCGCACTGTTGAAACGCCTGGCTGCATTGGGCGCAGATGCCGGCGCTGCCAGCCAGCTGCGGCGCGCAGCAGACGGCAAGAATGAAGCGCTGTTTTACGATAGCGTCGCAGCGGGCGTCACGTTGGTCGAAGGCTTGCAGCTCGCGCTGGAACACGCGATGGCGAAGCTGCCGATCCCGAAGGTGATGACGTATCCGCTGGCCGATGGATGGACCACCGTCAATTTCGTGCGCCCGGTGCACGGCCTGGTCGCGCTGCATGGCGCGGACATCGTGCCGGTATCGGTGCTCGGTTTGACCGCGGGGCGCAATACTCAGGGCCACCGCTTTGAAGCGCGCGTGAGCCCAGTGGTGCTGGCCTCGGCTGACAGCTACGCCGCACAATTGAAAGACGAAGGCGCAGTCATTGCCAGTTTCGCCGAACGCCGTGCCGAAATCGTTCGCCAGCTGCAGGCCGCTGCCGCACCGCTGGGTTTCAAGCCGGTGGACGACGATGCGCTGCTGGACGAAGTCACCGCGCTGGTCGAGCGCCCCAATGTGCTGCTCGGTACGTTTGAAACCGCTTTCCTTGACGTGCCGCCGGAATGCCTGATTCTGACCATGAAGGCGAACCAGAAATATTTTCCCTTGCTGGATGCGACGGGCAAGCTCACCAACCAGTTCCTCATCGTTTCCAACATCTCGCCAGTCGATGCGTCCGCTGTGATCCAGGGCAACGAGCGCGTGGTGCGTCCGCGTCTGGCCGACGCCAAGTTCTTCTTCGACCAGGATCGCAAGAAGGCGCTCGATTCGCGCGTGCTGGGGCTGGCCAAGGTGGTGTATCACAACAAGCTCGGCACCCAGGGCGAACGGGTGACACGGGTGCAGGCGATAGCCCGCGCCATTGGCCAGCAGATCGGCGGCGAGTCGCTGGCGCTGCAGGCCGATCAGGCCGCACTGCTGGCCAAGGCCGATTTGCTCACCGACATGGTCGGCGAGTTCCCCGAGCTGCAGGGCATCATGGGGCGCTACTACGCGCAGCATGACGGCCTCGCGGACGACATCGCATTTGCCATCGAGGATCACTACAAGCCGCGTTTTGCCGGCGACGAATTGCCGCGCAACGACGTCGGCGTGTGTGTGGCGCTGGCCGACAAACTGGAGACGCTGGTGGGGATGTTCGGCATTGGGCAAGTCCCGACTGGCGACAAGGATCCCTTCGCGCTGCGTCGCCATGCGCTGGGTGTGTTGCGTATCCTGATTGGCAAATCGCTGCCGCTCAGCCTTTTTGATTTGGTGAATGTTTCTTTCGCGGCGTTTCCATCAGGGTTGTTGGGCGATGCGCATACGGCTGTGGAAACTTTCGCGTTTGAACGTCTGGATGGTCTGATGCGCGAGCAGGGTTACAGCGCGAATGAAGTCGAGGCGGTGCTGTGTATGCGTCCGGTACGTATAGATATTGTGCCGCTGCAGCTCTTGGCGGTTCGCGCGTTTGCCGCACTGCCAGAAGCCCCCGCGCTGGCAGCCGCCAACAAGCGCGTCGGCAATATCCTGAAAAAGGCCGAAGGCGAAGTGGGCGGCGTGGCCGATCCGGCGCTTTGCGTCGAAGCAGCGGAAACCGCGCTGTTTGCCGCGCTGGGCGAGATTGCGCCGCGTGCCGATGCGGCGTTTGCGGCAGGTGACTACACTGCCTCGCTGCAAGCCCTGGCCGCGTTGAAATCCCCGGTCGACGCCTTCTTTGATCATGTGATGGTGAACGCCGACGATCCGGCGCTGAAAGCCAACCGGCTGGCGCTGTTGAACCAGTTGCACCAGACCATGAACCGGGTGGCTGACATCTCCCGTCTGGCCGCCTAAACTCACGCCATGAAACTCATCATTCTCGACCGCGACGGCGTCATTAACGTCTACTCCGACCAGTTCATCAAATCCCCCGATGAATGGAAACCCATCCCCGGCAGCCTGGAAGCGATTGCGCGGCTGACGCGCGAAGGCTGGCGCGTGGTGGTGGCGACCAATCAATCCGGCCTCGCGCGCGGCTTGTTCGAGATGGCGACGCTCAATGCCATTCACGCCAAGATGCACAAGGCGGTGATGCAGGCGGGCGGACGCATCGAGGCGGTGTTTTTTTGCCCCCATTCGGCCGACATGGAGTGCGATTGCCGCAAGCCCAGGGTGGGCTTGTTCATCGAGATTGCCGCGCGCTACGGCAAGGATCTGCGTGGCGTGCCGGTGGTGGGCGATTCGCTGCGCGATCTGCAGGTGGCGGACAGCGTCGATGCCTGGCCGCTGCTGGTTAAAACCGGCAAGGGCAAGAAAACTCTGGCGGCGGGCGGCTTGCCCAAGAACACGACGGTGTTCACCGACCTGACCGAGGCGGTCGATCAACTGCTCGCGCTGGAATCATGAACCTGATTCGTTCGGTGATCTTCGCGATCATGCAGACCGCGCTGACGGTTCTTTTCAGCCTGGTCGCGTTGTTCAGCTTTCCGTTTTCTGCCCAAACACGCTACCGCCTGATTACCGGCTACAACCATCTGGTGATCTGGCTGGCGCGCTGGGTACTGGGCATCCGCTACGTGGTGGAAGGGCGGGAACACTTGCCGTCGCAGCCCGCCATCATCCTGGCCAAGCACCAGTCTGCGTGGGAAACCGTGGCCTTCCTGTTCCTGTTTCCACCGGTGTCGCCGGTCATCAAACAGGAGTTATTGAACGTGCCGTTTTTTGGCTGGGCGTTTCGACTGTTGTCACCCATCGCCATCGACCGCAGCTCCGGGCGCGAAGCGCTGAAGCAGATTGTGAAGAAGGGCGGCGACAAGCTGGCACAAGGATTCTGGGTGCTGGTGTTCCCCGAAGGCACGCGCGTCGCCCCGGGCGAAAAAGGCAAGTACGGCATCGGCGGCAGCTGGCTGGCGGCAGAAACCGGCGCCCCCATCGTGCCGGTGGCGCACAACGCGGGCGAAGTGTGGCCGAAGAACGCGTTCGTCAAACGCCCCGGCACCGTCACCGTGCGCATCGGGCCGGTGATCGACAGCGCCGGCAAGAGCGCGGCCGAACTCACCCGCGCCGTCGAAGCCTGGATCGAAACCGAAATGACGAGGTTGCCCCCTGCTGCCGCGCACCAATAGCGGCGTGCTGCAGATTGGCGCCGCCGTGGTGCCGTATCAGCTGCGCCGCTCGTCGCGCCGCCGCACGCTGGGACTCACCGTGACGCCACACGAAGTGCGTATCCATGCGCCCAGCTGGACCCCGCGCGCTGAAATCGAAACCTATGTAGTACACCAGCATGACTGGCTGCGTCGCGCCTGGGCGCGGATGCAGGCGCGCGCGCCGCAGCCTGAGCCGAGCGCGCTGACCGACGTGCGTTATCTCGGCCGCGTTCTCGCACTCGATATCCAGCCCGCCCTGTTCAGCGAGGTGCGTCGCCACGGCGACACCCTGCGTGTTTACACCCCGCACGACACCGATCCGCTGTCCCTGATCCGCCACTGGCTGCATGCCCGAGCCGTGCGCTTGCTCGCCTGGCGGCTCGCCCGCATCGCGCGCAGACTGGGGCGCGCGCCCAGCCGGTTCGCGCTGTCGAACGCGCAAACCCAATGGGGTAGCTGCACCCGCAGCGGCCATGTGCGGCTGAACTGGCGGCTGGTGCAAGCGCCGCTTGAACTCATTGATTACGTCGCCGCGCACGAGCTGGCGCATCTGGTTCACCTCGACCATTCGCCGCGCTTCTGGGCGCAGGTCGCTGCGTTGTGCCCGGAGGCATTGGCCAGGCGCGCGGAATTGCGCAAAATGAGTACAACGCTGTTTCAGCTTTGATAGCCGGGATCAAAACCATGCGAATCCTCCACACCATGTTGCGCGTCGGCGACCTCGACCGTTCGATTGAGTTCTACACTAGCGTGCTCGGCATGCAATTGCTGCGCCGCAAGGACTATCCAGGCGGCAAGTTCACCCTGGCGTTTGTCGGCTACGACACCGAGGACAAGGCGGCGGTGCTCGAACTCACCTTCAACTGGGGCGTGGACAAATACGAGCTCGGCAGCGGCTACGGCCACATTGCGATTGAAGTCGACGATGCTTACGCTGCTTGCGACGCGGCGGCAGCCAAGGGCGGCAAAATTCTGCGCCCGGCTGGACCGATGTCGCACGGCAGTACCGTGATTGCGTTTATCGAAGACCCGGATGGATATCCGATCGAGTTCATTCAGAAGGGGACGGCGGGTTGGTCGCAGGCGCAGACGGGAAGCTAAACGAATGCCAATCGGAGATATCGCTGGGGAATTTCTGGGTGGTGTGCTGAGAGTTATCGGCAATATCGTTCTTGAGGTTGTGCTGGAGTTCCTTATTCGAGGACCTGGTTACCTGATATGCCGTACTTTCAAGAAAGACATTAATCCAGAAGCTGGCTGGGTAATTGTGGCCGGGCTGGCCTTCTGGATTTTCGTTGTGGTCAGTGGCTTCTACACGTATTCATACTTTTCTGAAGCCTTGGCTGCAGATCGATGCTTGGACTCTGGTGGGGTATTCAACTATCAGAACAAACAGTGTCTTCGAAGCTGAGTCCACATCGGCGCTTGGCACGTTGTAGGGAGTCTCAAACATGGAACAACGCATCAGCCTGATCACCCTCGGTGTGCAAGACCTCGCCAGCAGCACCGCGTTCTACGAAGCGCTCGGCTGGCAGCGTTCGATGCGGCAGGCCGAAGGCGTGTCGTTCTTCCAGTGCGGCTGCATGGTATTTGCGCTGTGGCCGTGGACAAGTCTGGCGGTGGATGCGGGGATCTCGCCCGAACGCAGTGGCGCCGGCGGCTTTGCGCTGGCCTACAACGCGCGTACGCGCGAGGAAGTCGATGCGGTGCTGGCCGAGGTGGCGGCGTTGGGTGCGGTGATCGTCAAGCCCGCCGCAGAGGTTTTCTGGGGCGGCTATTCCGGCTACTTCAGCGATCTCGACGGCCATTTGTGGGAAGTGGCGTGGAACCCGGGGTTCGCGCTGGACGCCGCAGGGGCGGTGACGCTGCCGGACTGAACGGGCGCCTGTTTGGGCGCGCCGTTTCGTGGGTTAGCTGATTGCCTTGGTGATCAAGGGCACCAGCGATTCCGGCAGTTTGATCTTGCCGGACAGGGCAAAGGCCTGGGCGTTCTTCGACATCTTGCCCCACGTCCTGCGGATGATCTCCAGCCATTTTTCCTCATCGTAATCGGGCTTGCTTTGCGCAAACGCCAGCATGTAATGCTCGATGAAAACGAGGTTGGCGATGTCTTCCAGCAGCTGCGTGTCGGGATTGACCTTGATGCCGCGCTTGCCGACCGCTTTCTTGACGCGCTCGATCATGGCGTCATCATAGCCGGCTTGGCGCATCAGTTCGCCAGCGGTGTCAGCATGAAACGTATACAGCCCGGTGCGCCACGTGTGATAGCCCTCCTTGTCCATCGGGTAGCTGCTGCGCGGCACGGTCCAGCGCCGGATGTGCTGGGCGCGCACCGCCAGCTGCGAGGTCTCGGATGCGTCCGGCGCGAAGCGGCCGATCATGTCCGACATGCGCTGGCCGTAGAGCAGTTCTTTCGGCTGGCCTTCGTCCTGGTTGGGGTCTTCCGCGTTGGCCGCATCGAACAGCGCCACGGCTTGATTAAAGCGGGTCTGGTGAAAGCGTTCCTGATTTTCGATCATCATTCAGTTCCTGAAGCGCGGGCCAACATTTGGCCGCATGTGCAATTGTCACCAGGTTCGGGGTTGTACGGCAACCCGGCATCTTTATCGGCTGACGAAAGCAGCCTGGATCAAGGGGAGCTGCTTGTGTTTTCAGATTCGGCCTCAACATACGGCGAGTCCATTTCCCATGCATGCTGGCATGGCCCACTTCAAGGAATCCAACATGCCCGATCTTTTTTCACCTGCCCGCTTTGGCGCCATCGACCTTGCCAATCGCGTTGTGATGTCATCGCTGACGCGCAACCGCGCCGGGTCGGGCAATGTGCCGACGCCGCTGGCCGCCGAATACTATCGCCAGCGTGCATCGGCCGGCCTGATCCTGACCGAGGCCACGCCGATATGCGCGGAAGGACACGGCTATCCGCGCACGCCCGGCATCCATAGCGCTGAGCAGATCGCCGGCTGGAAGCAGGTGACCGCTGCGGTGCATGGCGCCGGAGGCAAGATCGCCCTGCAGCTGTGGCATGTGGGGCGGATATCGCATCCCGATCTGCAGCCGGGCGGCGCGCTGCCGGTTGCGCCTTCGGCGATCCGTCCGGCCGGGCAGGTGTTCACCGGACAGGGGATGAAGGATTACGTCACGCCGCGTGCGCTTGAGCTGGCGGAAATTCCTGCGCTGATCGAAAGTTACGCGCAGGCCGCGCGCAATGCGATCGACGCGGGTTTTGACGGCGTCGAAATCCATGCCGGCAACGGGTACTTGCTGGACCAGTTCCTGCGTTCGTCCACCAACCGGCGCACCG
>JAANCK010205879.1_pt1 | contig 13016 bp, 13 predicted proteins | sample 7277841 | NCBI WGS metagenome assembly JAANCK01 (sample SAMN14222788, study PRJNA588281) | permafrost metagenome | isolation source: Arctic cryosol methane SIP | place: Canada:Nunavut | collected 2015-07 | reverse complement strand
TTCAATGCCCCCAGCTGCGTCTGGCTGCTGGGGGCAAACCTGGCGATGACGCTGTTCGACGGCGGCGCGCGCGATGCCGCGGTGGTGCAGGCCGAGGCCGGATACGATCAGGCCGCGGCCAGCTACCGGCAGACGGTGCTGACCGCATTTCAGGAAGTGCAGGACAACTTGGCCGCCGCCCGCCTGTTGCAGCGCAAGGCAGAAGAGCAGGCGGTGTCGCTGGCGGCGGCGCGGCGCGCTCGCGAGATCGCAGAGGTCCAGTACCAGGCCGGCACCATCAACTCGCTCAACGTGATCATCCTGCAGACAGCGGAACTCACGGCCGACCTCAACGCGGTGGATATCCACAACCGCCAGCTGGCAGCGAGCGTGCAGTTGCTGAAGAACGCGGGCGGGCGAATCGACGCGACCGCCGAGTGACGCGCGGCCGGGCACTTTTCCGGTGAGCCTGGGTCTGTCGTTCGCGCGTTTGCAGCACAATGATGCCCCGTGTTTCATCCGCCTGTCCGCGTGGGCGGGCTCATTCGCTACTCAATCAAGCATCGCGATTCTGATGCCCGAGGTGATAAATGGCCTGTAACCCTGTTGTCCTCAAAGAAGTGCCGCTGTTTGCCCTGCTCGACGACGAAGAACTGGCCGTGCTCGCCAGCCAGGTTGAGCTGCGAAATTTCGCGCCCCGCCAACGCATCTACAAGATGGGCGAGCCGAGCACGCGCGCCTTCATCATGGTGTCCGGCGCGGTCGAGGTCACGACCATCGATGAAGACAACCAGGTGGTGCTGCTGGATGTGCCGATGCATGGCGAAGTGTTCGGCTTTGCCTCGATGCTGGCAAAGACCCCGCACCAGACCGACGCCACCGCGACCGAGGCGACCGAGTGCATCGAGCTGGACCTCAACGACATCACCGTGTTGCTGCACAAGAAGCCGGATGCGGGCCTCGATCTGATGGGCGCGCTGGGCAAGCAGTTTCATGCTGCGGAGAAGCTGGTGCGCCTGCGCGCCGCGCGCAACCCGAATGATCTGATCGAGGAAGCGGAAACCCTGAGCGAGCGGGTGGCCGACCTGGTGGCCACCTTCGGCGGTTCCTGGACCTTCATCATTACGTTTGGCCTGATCCTGGCCGTGTACTCGGCGATCAACGTCGAACTCGGCCACCAGGCGTGGGATCCTTACCCGTTTATTTTGCTCAACCTGTTTCTGTCGATGCTCGCCGCGATCCAGGCGCCCATCATCATGATGAGCCAGAACCGCCAGGACAAAAAAGACCGTCTGCGCAGTGAACTCGATTTCGAGGTCAATCGCCGGGCGCACGCGGAAATTCAGGGACTCGCCCAGCGCATCAACCTGTTGCACGACAGGATCGAAGACGTCGATGAATTGATCCGCACGCCCCAAGCGGCTGTGCCGTCACAGAAAAACTGAATGGGCCGGCCAGCGCTATCTGCCCGGGGTCGTTGCGTTGCGCTGTTCGTGGCGCAGTCCTGCCTGGTGCGTGCTTAAGGTACTGTTCAAACTCTGAGTAAGGGTTCTGATCCTCTCGTTCAAGAACGGATCAAGCAGGTCAGGCTCGTCCAATGGCGCTTCGCTGAGGGAAGTGGATACTATCCGGTGACGCCCTTCAGGAACACCGATCAAGCGATTTCCCGCGATGCCCACGACTGCTTCTCGACCCGCCGCCGCACCCTGGCTCCCTGATCTGGTGGCGGGGCTCGCCGTGGCGGGATTGCTGGTGCCCGAGGCGATCGCTTATTCGAGTATCGCGGCGTTGCCGCCAGCGTATGGGGTGATCGCCTTGCTGGCGGGCCTGCTTTGCTATGGTCTGGTGGGCGGCAGCCGTTTCGCTATCGTCTCGGCCACGTCCTCCTCTGCTGCGGTGCTGGCCGCCGCCACCGCTTCCCTGGCGGGTGGCGATGCCAGCCTCAGGCTGGCGGTGGCCGCCGGCCTGGTCATGCTCACCGGAGCCTTCTTCCTGGCGGCGGGGTTTGCGCGCATGGGGGCGATGTCAGCCTTCATTGCCAAGCCGGTGTTGCGTGGTTTCGCCTTTGGCCTGGCTGTAGTCATCATCGTCAGGCAACTGCCGAATATTCTGGGCGTGCATGCGCAGCACGATGACCTTCTGCACTATAGCCTCGATCTCTTCGCGCAATCCAGCCAGTGGAATCCGGCAGGCGTCGGCATCGGGTTGGCCGCGCTGGTTTTGCTGTTCCTGCTCAAACCCTATCGGCATATCCCGGCCGCTTTGCTGGCCATCGTTCTGGGTATCGGCGCACAGGCGGTCTGGGGTCTGGATCAGCATGGGGTGGCGCTGGTGGGAAGCATCGATTTTCAGTTCAAGGCGCCAAGCGTGCCCGACCTCACGCGGGGCGAATGGCTGCGACTGGACGAGCTGGCCTTCGCCATGCTGTTCGTGCTGTATGCGGAGTCTTACGGCAGCGTGCGCAGTTTCGCCATCAAACATGGCGACCCCATTTCGGCCGATCGTGAACTGCTTGCACTGGGGCTGGCCAACCTGGCGTCCGGTCTGTTTGGCGGCATGCCGGTCGGTGCGGGTTATTCCGCAACCTCGGCCAACGAGGCGGCCGGTGCCCGCTCCCGGCTGGCGGCCTGGTTTGCCGCGCTGGCAGTGCTGGCTGCCGTGCTGACCCTGCTGCCTTATGTGGCGCTCACCCCGGCGCCGGTGCTGGCCGCCATTGTCATCTACGCGGTCAGCCACACCCTGAGTCTCGCCGCGCTGCAGGTCTATTTCCGCTGGCGGCGTGACCGCATGGTCGTCCTGTTCGCGATCGCCGCCGTCTTGCTGCTCGGCATCCTGCACGGTCTGCTTGCGGCGGTGGGCGCCAGCCTGCTGATGACGCTGCGCGATCTTTCGCAGCACAAGGTGTCGGTGCTCGGACGCCTGGGACAGGGTCATGATTTCGTGAGCATCACGGCACACCCCGAAGCAAAGCCGATTCCCGGTGTGCTGATCATGCGGCCCGAGACGCCATTGTTCTTCGCCAATGTCGAGCAGATGCTGAGCATTGTCCGGCAACAGATCGAGACCTTGGGCGCGGTGAAGTCCCTGATCCTGAGTCTGGAAGATTCGCCCGACCTGGACGGCAGCAGCATCGAGTCCCTGATGGAGCTGGCCAGATTCACGCGTGGACGCGGGATCGAGTTGCTGCTCGCGCGTCTGCATGATCCGGCCAGAGCCGTGCTCATCCGGGCGGCGATTCCCGGCTTGCCGGCATCGGCCTTGACCAACTGGAGCGTGGACGATGCGGTAGCAATGGCATTGAGTCGGAAAGCCGACGCGTAGCATGTCCTTCAGACCCTGCGTCAGAACCAGAAAGACGTGCCTTTCAGGGCCTCGCCCACCGCATCAACCTGTTGCACCACAAGATCGACGACGCCAATGAATTGATCCGCAAGCCCCAAGCGGATGTGCTGCCGCAGAAATGCTGAGTTGGGTGCGACCGTCTCTTGCTCGGCCGAAGCAGCCGCTGGAGATCTGAGTCGACGATTTCCGCTATGGACTCGTTACCCGACATAGGCCAGGAAATCTCACTGAACCGCCGCTTTTAGATTTCTCTACGACAGGACACGACCCTGAACGGATGGTCGAGTTTATTTGCCGTACGTCTGTTCTGTATCCGCGCTCTCAACCTATCCAATTAGTTTCAGGTTTTCTGAGGTCGTGCCGGAGTTTATTCAGGGCGTGCCGAATCAAGCATGCCCTGCCGCTCAATGAAAGCGATGATCTCGGCCAGACCTTGCCCGGTTTTTAGGTTCGAGAAAACGAACGGGCGTTCGCCGCGCATGCGTTTGGTGTCGTGATCCATTACTTCAAGCGAAGCACCGACCATGGGTGCAAGGTCGATTTTATTGATGACCAGCAGGTCGGACTTGGTGATGCCGGGGCCGCCCTTGCGCGGGATTTTTTCGCCTGCAGCGACATCGATGACGTAGATGGTGAGGTCGGATAGCTCGGGGCTGAAGGTGGCCGCCAGGTTGTCGCCGCCGCTCTCGACGAAGATCACGTCAAGGCCGGGAAAGCGGGTGTTGAGGCGGTCCACGGCCTCGAGGTTGATGCTGGCATCTTCGCGGATGGCGGTGTGCGGGCAGCCGCCGGTTTCGACGCCGATGATGCGGTCTGCCGCCAAGGCTTCGTTGCGCACTAGGAACTGCGCGTCTTCCTCGGTGTAGATGTCGTTGGTGACGACGGCGATGTTGAATCGCTCGCGTAATGCCTGACACAGGGCCAGCGTCAGAGCGGTCTTGCCGGAGCCGACGGGGCCGCCGATGCCGACACGCAGGGGCTGGGAACGATGGATCATGATCTGAACAGTCTCGTGTATTGGGTTTCGTGACGGCTGCTGGCGATGGCGAAGGCCGGCAAATAATTGTGGGTGGCGTCGAGTGGGCTGGCTGCAGCGTCCTCTGCGAAAGCCGGGATGCGTTGCCCCAGGGCGAGCAACATGCGCTGGCCTGTCGTCTGTCCGAGCGGGACGGCCTTTACCGCGGCCATGACCTGGTTTTCTGCCCAGGCCCACAGATAGCCGCCGATGGCATCGGAGGTGGGGATTGCCCAGGCGGCCGCAGCGCAACTCCAGGCAAGCGGAAAACTGGGCTGGCTGAAATCGGCTTTGGTTGGGGCCGAAAAGCTCGCCAGATCGGTCAGCAGGCGCGCCAGCGAATAACCCATTTGCAGGGTTTCGGCACGCAGTTCTGTGGTCTCGCGGCTGGCGATGAATTCGGAATCGAGTTTTGCCAGCTTCGCCATGTCGCCCTTTTCCCACGCGGCCAGCATGTGCGCCAGATAGATTGCCTCGAAACGCGCGATGCCGAATTGCAGGCAGTCCATGATCCAGGTCAGCGCGGTGGCCTCGTTTTTGACTGTGCCCGTTTCCACCGCCCATTCCAGACCTTGCGAATAGGTGTAGGCACCGACCGGCAGGGTCGGGCTCACCAGATGCAGCAGTCGGATCAGGGCCGGGCTCATCTGCGGCCGAGCAACATCATGTCGTGGATACGCGGGCCGCGGCCTTCGCCGTCGGCACTGTGGCCGTGGGGATGGGCATGGCCACCATGTCCACCGTAGGCGCCGCTCTCAGGCTCGAATGGCGCTTCGGTCTCCACCACCTCCAGCCCAAGTCCGCGCACCATTTCGCCGAGTACGTGATCGTGAGCAAAGCGCACCAGGCCGGGCTGCAGTTCCACCGCCACATGCCGGTTGCCCAAGTGATAGGCGGCACGCGCCAGCTGGTGCGCGTCGCTGCTGCGCACGTCCATCACCGACTCGGGCGCGGCCAGGATTTCGACCACACGGCCATCGTTGGCCAGCAAACGGTCACCCGCACGCAGCACCGAGCCGCGTTCCAGAAACAAGCCCGCCTCCTCGCCGCTTGCGAGCCGGGTGCGCAGCCGGCACTTGCAACGCAGCTCAAAAGGCAAAACCAACTGCTCGGTGGCCGGCGTGTTCGGGGGGGTGTGTTGCTCAATCAGAATCATCAGAATAAAAAATAACGTTGTGCCATCGGCAGCACGCTGGCCGGTTCGCATACGAGCAGTTCGCCGTCGGCACGGACTTCGTAGGTTTCCGGATCGACATCAATCACCGGTGTGGCGCTGTTGTGCACCATGTCCTGTTTGCTCAACTTGCGCGTGTTTTTGACCGCGATCAGCGGCTTGGCAAGATTGAGCGCAGCCACCTCGGGGTTGTCGAGCGCAGCCTGGGAGACGAAGGTGACGGAGGTTTTGAGGCCGCCCGCGAAGCTGCCGAACATGGGCCGGTAGTGCACCGGCTGCGGGGTGGGAATCGAGGCATTGGGATCGCCCATGGCGGCCGCCGCAATCATGCCGCCCTTCACGATCAGGCTCGGTTTCACGCCAAAGAAAGCCGGTTTCCACAGCACCAGATCGGCCAGCTTGCCGACTTCGATCGATCCCACCACATGGCTGACGCCGTGGGTGATGGCCGGGTTGATGGTGTATTTGGCGATGTAGCGCTTGACGCGGAAATTGTCGTTGCCTGCTGCGTCCTCCTTGAGGCTACCGCGCTGCAGCTTCATCTTGTGCGCGGCCTGCCAGGTGCGAATGATGACCTCGCCCACCCGTCCCATCGCCTGCGAATCCGAGGACATCATCGAGAACGCACCGAGGTCGTGCAGGATGTCCTCGGCGGCAATGGTCTCGCGACGGATGCGCGACTCGGCGAAGGCGATGTCTTCGGCAATGGCGGCATCGAGGTGATGGCAGACCATGAGCATGTCGAGATGCTCGTCGATGGTGTTCACCGTGTACGGCATGGTCGGGTTGGTGGAACTCGGTAGCACGTTGGGCATTGATGCTGCGCGGATGATGTCGGGAGCGTGGCCGCCGCCCGCACCTTCGGTGTGGAAGGTGTGGATGGTGCGTCCCTTGAATGCAGCCAGCGTGGTTTCCACAAAGCCGGATTCGTTGAGCGTGTCGCTGTGGATCGCCACCTGCACGTCCATTTCGTCGGCCACCGCAAGGCAGTTGTCGATCGCCGCCGGGGTGGTGCCCCAGTCCTCGTGCAGCTTCAAGCCCATAGCGCCGGCCCGCACCTGTTCGCGCAAGGGCTCCGGCTGGCTGACATTACCCTTGCCGAGAAAGCCGAGGTTCATCGGGAACGCGTCCGCCGCCTGCAGCATGCGGTGGATGTGCCACGGCCCCGGCGTGCAGGTGGTGGCGAAGGTGCCGGTGGCCGGCCCGGTGCCGCCGCCGAGCATGGTGGTGACGCCGCTCATCAGCGCCTCTTCTATCTGCTGCGGGCAGATGAAGTGAATGTGGCTGTCGATGCCGCCTGCGGTGACGATCATGCCTTCGCCAGCGATGATCTCGGTGCCCGCGCCAATTGCGATGGAGACGCCCGGCTGTACGTCGGGGTTGCCGGCCTTGCCGACGGCGGAAAGGTATCCGCCCTTGAGGCCGATGTCGGCCTTGATAATGCCGGCGATGGCATCGACGATGAGCGCGTTGGTGATCACCGTATCGGCCACCTCGGCCGACACGCGCTGGCTCTGCCCCATGCCGTCGCGAATCACCTTGCCGCCACCGAATTTCACCTCCTCACCGTAGATCGTGTGGTCCTGCTCCACCTCGATCCACAGTTCGGTATCGGCCAGACGCACGCGGTCGCCGACGGTGGGGCCGAACATCTCGGCGTAGGCCTGGCGTGTGATACGGACTGCCATGACGATCTCCTCTTGGCCGGGTTAGCGGCGGGTGTCCTGCGAACGGGCCTCACTGCGGCGGCGGAAGAACCGCGCGCCTGCGATGCCGGCCAGCACTGCGACCGCGGCCATGGCCAGATGATCCGGCTCGGTCAGCAGGTGCACGATGCCATCCAGCAAATTGCCGTGATGCGCGCCCGGATGGGCGTGGGCCAAGGGAGAAAACAACAGGGGGAGTATTGCGAAGGATGTGCGATTCATATCGATCTTTCCAGTGATTAAAGAGAACCCATGATCCTGCCCTGAAAACCGTAAACCTTGCGCTCGCCCGCATAGGCGACGAGTTCCACAGTGCGGATCTGCCCCGGTTCAAAACGCACCGCCGTGCCCGCCGCGATGTTCAGGCGCATACCGCGCGCCTGCTCGCGGTCGAACGCAAGCGCAGTATTGGTTTCATAAAAGTGATAGTGGGAGCCGACCTGGATCGGGCGGTCACCCGTGTTGGCCACTTCCAGCGCCCGCGTGTCGCGACCGACGTTCAGTTCGATCTCACCGGGTTCGATTCTTAGTTCGCCTGGAATCATGGGATCTCCTAAACAATGGGATGGTGCACGGTGACGAGCTTGGTGCCGTCGGGAAAGGTGGCCTCCACCTGGATCTCCGGAATCATTTCCGGCACGCCTTCCATCACGTCGGCACGGGACAGCAGCGTGGTGCCGTAGCTCATCAGGTCGGCCACGCTGCGACCGTCGCGCGCGCCTTCCAGAATGCCAGCGGTGATGAAGGCCACCGCCTCCGGGTAGTTGAGGATGAGGCCGCGTGCACGGCGTCGCTCGGCCAGCAGGCCCGCGGTGAAAATCAGCAGCTTGTCTTTCTCGCGTGGGGTCAGTTCCATCGTGTTTCTCTCAAGTGTTCCAGATGCGCGGCATCTGCGCGTCGCGCCCGATCAATGCGGGGCGCAGCGTCTGCCAGAGCGCGAAAAACCAGTGGCGCGCGGCTTCCGACGAATGGCCCAGATAGCGCGCCACCAGCAGGCCGGGCAGCAATGTAATGCCATGCTGTGCGCCGTTTTCCTGCAGCGGAACCTCGCGGCAGGCGGCCAGCAGTCCCGGCTCGATATGCGGAGCCACGGCGAGAAACGTCCCGCTGACGCTGAAGCCCGCCAGCCCGGCAGCGGAATTCAGTAGCCCGGAACCGCCGTCCAGTCGCCCGCGTTCGAGCCAGATCGGCTTCCCGGCACGCTGCACCCGGGTATCCAGATGCAGTGCGCCGTGGTCGAAGCCTTCGCCCGACGCGCGCCGCCCCAGGCAGAGGACTTCCATGCCGATGAAGCACGCGGTTGCGTCCAGTTCGATGCGGCTTTGCATCGCTGCACGTGCCGCGTCGAACACGATGGTTTCCTGCGGCATCCATTCCAGCGCGCCGTTTTCTGCCACCGAAAAATCCAGGTGCTGCTTTGCCCATGCCCCGGCGCTGCGATACCACTTGCCCGCCCCCGGCGTGGTCAGCAGGGCATGCGCGCCCGCGCCCACGGTCACGCCGATCTCCAGTTCGTCGCCACCGGCAATGCCGGAGGGCGGATGCAGGACGATGACATGGCAAACATCTTCACCCTCGGGGTAGAGCGGCTTTTGCACCCGCAGCGGGCCGGTGTGCTCGCGCCGCACCAGTATCGTGGCCGCTTCGCGGCGCTGGAAGCCCAGCGCCAGACGGGCGTTCCAGGTAGATGCAATAGGGGCGGCAAGATCCATCGTCGCATCATACCGACAGCAATTCGCGCACTCCATCCTTGTCCATGTCTGCACCGGCCCCGCGCTTGATGATCACGCCGCGTTCCATCAGCAAATACTGGTCGGCCAGCGATCGCGCGAAATCGTAGTACTGCTCGACCAGCAGAATGGCCATGTTGCCCTCCTCGGCCAGGGTACGGATGGCGCGTTCGATGTCCTTGATGATGGACGGCTGGATGCCTTCGGTCGGCTCGTCTAGGATCAGCAGCTTGGGGCCGAACGCCAGCGCGCGGCCAATCGCCAGCTGCTGCTGCTGGCCGCCGGACAGGTCGCCGCCGCGCCGCTTCATCATCTGTGCGAGCACCGGAAACATTTCGAAAATGCGCGGCGGAATCGGCGTGCCTGCAGGCTTCGTGGCCAGCCCCATGCGCAGGTTTTCCTCTACCGTCAGACGCGGAAAAATCTCGCGCCCTTGCGGCACATAGCCGATGCCTGCCTTGACCCGTGCATACGACGGCGCTGTGGTGATGTCGCGGCCGTCGAAATGGATGCTGCCGGCCTTGGCGGGCACCAGCCCCATCAGGCATTTGAGCAGCGTGGTCTTGCCCACGCCATTGCGGCCGAGCAAGGTGGTGACCTGGCCTTGCTTCGCCTCGAAACCAATGTCCCGCAGGATGTGGCTACCGCCGTAATACTGGTTGAGTGTGTCTACGCGCAACATACTTTAACGCCCCAGATAAACTTCGATGACGCGCGGGTCGGCCTGCACCGTGGCGAGATTGCCTTCAGCCAGCACCGACCCTTCGTGCAGTACCGTCACCTTGCCGCCCAGCTGTTCGATGAAGGCCATGTCGTGCTCCACTACCACCAGGCTGTGCTTGCCCGCGAGGGTCTTGAACAGCTCTCCGGTGCGTTCGGTTTCGTCGTCGGTCATTCCTGCCACCGGCTCGTCGAGCAGCAGCAGTTGCGGTTCCTGCATCAGCAACATGCCGATTTCCAGCCATTGCTTCTGGCCGTGCGACAGCAGTCCGGCCTGGTGATCGGATTCGCTGTCGAGACGAATCAGTTTCAGCGTGTCGCTGATGCGGTCACGGCCTTCGCTGTTCAACCTCGCGAAGAGGCTGACCCAGGCTCGCTTGTCGGTCTTCATCGCCAGTTCCAGGTTTTCGAACACGCTGTGGTTCTCGAAGATGGTCGGCTTCTGGAACTTGCGGCCGATGCCGGCGTGGGCGATCTGCGGCTCGGTCATAGTGGTGAGATCGATGGTCTGGCCGAAAAAACAGGTGCCCGTATCGGGACGCGTCTTGCCGGTGATGACGTCCATCATGGTGGTCTTGCCGGCGCCGTTGGGGCCGATGATGCAGCGCAGCTCGCCGGCGTCGATCGTCAGGTTGAGCTTGTTCAGCGCCTTGAAGCCGTCGAAGCTGACCGAAATCTCTTCCAGATACAGAATGACCTTGTGCGAGAGGTCGACCCCCTCGTGCAGCATGTGGCCGAATGATGGCGCGTTGTCTTCCCACGCCTGCGTTGTTTGTGATTCGCTCATGCCGCACTCCGCGCCTTGATTCGTTTCCATAAGCCCACCACGCCCTCCGGCAGCCACAGCGTTACGCCGACGAACAGCGCACCCAAAAAGAACAGCCAGTATTCGGGAAATGCCACCGTGAAATAGCTCTTCGACAGGTTGACCAGCGCGGCGCCGATGATCGGTCCGATCAGCGTGCCGCGTCCGCCCACCGCGACCCAGATGGCGATCTCGATCGAGTTGGCGGGCGACATTTCGGAGGGGTTGATGATGCCGACCTGCGGCACATACAGCGCACCGGCAATGCCGCACAGCATGGCCGACAGCGCCCAGATCAGCAGCTTGTATTGCAGCGGGTTGTAGCCCATGAACATCACCCGCGATTCGGAATCGCGGATCGCCGCCAGCACCCGGCCGAATTTCGAGATCACCAGATAGCGGCTCAACAACAGCGTGAGCATCAGCACCAGCGCCGACAGACTGAACAGGATGACGCGCATCTCGGGCGAAGTGATATCGGAACCCAGGATGCGCTTGAAGTCGGTGAAGCCGTTGTTGCCGCCGAAACCGGTTTCATTGCGGAAGAACAGCAGCATCGCGGCAAAGGTCAGCGCCTGCGTGATGATGGAAAAGTACACGCCCTTGATGCGCGAACGGAACGCAAAGTAGCCGAACACGTATGCCACCAGCGCGGGCACGGCGAGCACCAGCAGCAGCGTAAAGAAGAAGGAATCCGATCCCGCCCAGTACCAGGGCAGTTCCTTCCAGTCTAGGAACACCATGAAGTCGGGCAGGTTCGAATGGTAGGAGCCATCGGTGCCGATCTGCCGCATCAGGTACATGCCAAAGGCATAGCCGCCGAGCGCAAAAAACACGCCATGCCCCAGCGACAGGATGCCTGCGTAGCCCCAGATCAGATCCATCGCCACGGCGACGATGGCATAGCAGAGAATTTTGCCAGACAAGGTGATGACATAGGTCGACACATGGAACGGGCTGCCCGCCGGCACCCACAGATGCAGGACCGGCATCAGCATCAGCGTGACGGCGGCGAACACCGCCATGGCGATCCAGCCGGCACGCGGCATGGCGGACAGGAAACGCAGGATGAAAGGGGTGCGCATATCAGTTCTCGACAAAGCGCCCTTTGAGCGCGAACAAACCTTGTGGCCGTTTCTGGATGAAGACGATGACGAAGATCAGCACCATGATTTGCCAGCACTGCGCCCGACCAGCCTTCCAGGAATTTGGTCACCACTCCCAGCCCCAGCGCCGCCCATGCTGCGCCGGCCAGCTGGCCGACCCCGCCCAGCACCACCACCAGGAACGAATCCACGATGTAGCCCTGACCCATGTCGGGGCCGACGTTGGCGATCTGCGACAGTGCGACGCCGCCCATCCCGGCGATGCCCGCACCGAGGCCGAACGCCAGCGTATCGATGCGTTTGGTCGGCACCCCGACGCAACCCGCCATGGCGCGGTTCTGCGTCACCGCACGAACGAACAGTCCAAGCCGGGTTTTCTGCATCAGCGCCCACATCAGTGCCAGCACAAACAGCGCAAAGCCGATGATGACAATGCGGTTCCACGGCAACACCATGCCAGCCATGATTTCGATACCGCCCGACATCCAGACCGGATTGGCGACTTCCACGTTCTGCGCGCCGAACAGCACCCGCGCCGCCTGGATCAGGATCAGCGACAGGCCCCATGTGGCGAGCAGCGTTTCCAGCGGCCGCCCGTACAGGCGGCTGATCACCGTGCGCTCCAGCAGCATGCCCACCAGGGCGGCCGCGGCAAACGCCACCGGAACCGCTGCCAACACATACCAGTCGAGATACTGCGGCAGGTAGGCGCGGAACACGGTCTGCACCCCGTAGGTGGCGTAGGCACCCACCATCAGCAATTCGCCATGCGCCATATTGATCACGCCCATGACGCCGTAAGTGATCGCCAGCCCCAGCGCAGCCAGCAGCAGGATGCTGCCAAGCGACAGACCGGTGAATACCTGGCCCAGAATCTCGCCGATGGCGAGCCGCGCTTCGATGGCCTTGATCGCCCTGGCTGCGGCTGCGCGCACCGCCGCATCCGGTTCACGACTGACGTCCAGCAAGGGCAGCAACAGGCTGCGCGTTTCCGGGCTGACGTTCGCGGCCATGGCGTCCACCGCTGCCAGACGGGTGGCAGCAGAAGGGCTGGCGAGACTCGCCTGGGCGTGCAACTGCACCAGCAGTGCCTTGATTTCCGGATCGGTCTCCTTTGCCAGCGCCTGCGCCAGCAGGCCAAGCTGTCCAGCGCCCACGTTTCCTTGCAGAGCTTGCGTGGCCTCCAGCCGCACCGCACGATCCGCATCCAGCAGATTGAATGCGGCAAGCGCGCCCGTTAAATACGAACGCACCCGGCTGTTGACGCTGATCGATTCGTAGGTATTCGGCACGTGCTTGATTGCCTGGCCGGTGGCCGCATCCAGCGCCTGCTCGCCGTCCAGCAGAAAAACCGTCTTGCCGCTGACCAGCAGCTCATCGTCGGCCATGGCCTTGAGCAGGCTGGCCGCTTCGGGCTGGCTGCCCAATTGCTGGATGGC